>Ga0075436_100000858_pt1 | contig 20189 bp, 22 predicted proteins | sample RhiMethybrSRZTD5_FD_75303 | JGI IMG/M metagenome (GOLD analysis project Ga0075436, IMG submission 75303) | Populus rhizosphere microbial communities from Tennessee, USA - Rhizosphere MetaG P. TD hybrid SRZTD5 | ecosystem: Host-associated > Plants > Roots > Rhizosphere > Soil | place: USA...
AAGTGCATGTGGCACGGATTGATGTCGCTCCACGTGTTGAGGATCGCGATCACGGGCTTGCCGCGATAGTCGCCGGCGCCGAGCCCGAGCTGCGCGAGGCGCGAGCGGTGGCTGTAGGAGCGCAGCGTGTCGCGGCCGAACCAGCGGTGGCTGCGCAAGTCCTCGGGCTTTCGCTTCATCCGGCGATGTTAACCCGGCGCGGTCGGCTTCCGCGCGATCAGCGTGGCGAACGACTTCACGAGACCGTCGCGCGCGGGGAATTCGGAGCGCTCCGACGACAGCACGTCCCAGCCCTCGAAGCGGCGGTCCAGCTCGCCGGCCGCGAAGAGGCAGTGGCCGGACGCGTCGAACATATCGAGGAAGGTCGTGCCTTCGACGAGCACGTTGACGATCGCCACGCCGCCGGGCCGCACGTGCGCCTTCAGCATGTCGAGCTGTGCGAACGCGATCGGGCAGTCGAAGAACATCAGCAGCCCGATGCAGGCGATGGCGTCGAAGCTTTCCTCGAGCCGGTAGCCACGGAGCTCATCGCGGATCGTGCGCACGGAAAGTCCCCGTCTCGCCGCCTCGCCGCGCAAATGGCCGATCGCGGCTGCGCTCGCGTCGATGGCGACGACGCTGCAGCCGCGCTCGGCCGCGGCGAGGGCGAGATTGCCCAGGCCGCAGCCGTAATCGAGCACGTGCCCACGCAGGTGGGGCAGAGCCGCGATCTCGAAGGGATTCATGGCGAGATCGCGCTCCCGAGCCTGGCGCTCGAATTGCGCGTCGAAGAAATCGACCGTTGAAGAGGGGCCGCCGGTGACCACACGTAGAATATAGTCCCGCCGGCCACGAGGAGATACGATGATCCGCGGCATGCACGCGATGTTCTATTCGAGGCAGGCGGACGAGCTGCGCGCGTTCCTGCGCGACAAGCTCGGGCTCAAAGGCACCGACGTCGGCGAAGGCTGGCTCATCTTCGATGCGCCCGAGGCGGATCTCGGCGTGCATCCGACCGAGGGCGGGCGCAAGGAGCCGCCCTCGGGCACCGCCGACATCTCCTTCTATTGCGACGACATCGCGAAGACGGTGAAGGAGCTCAAGTCGCGCGGCGTGGAATTCACGCACGAGGTCGAAGACCACGGTTACGGGCTCGTCACCCGCTTCAAGGTGCCGGGCGACTTCGACGTGCAGCTCTATCAACCGAAATACGAAAAATAGGGAGGAAAGCATGCAAACGAAAAGGCGCGCGCTGCTGGCCTCGGCCGTCGCGGCCGTCGCCTGGCCCGCGCGCGCGGCCGACGGCAAGGGGCCGGCCCCGGGCTCGAGCCCGGTCGTGCTCACGGTGTCGGGCGCCATCAGGCAGCCCAATCGCGGCGCGATGGATCCGGCGATCGACGCGCTCATGGCGAAGCACGGCATCAAGTTCGCCTCCGCGCACGTGGTCGACTTCGCCGCGATCGCGGCGCTGCCGGCCGTCACCATCAAGCCGACGCACGAATACGACGCGAAGGTGCACACGATGCGCGGCCCGTTGCTCACGGACGTGCTCATCAAGGCGGGGAGCGCGCAGGTTTCCGACACGTCGACGCTCCTCATGCGCGGCATCGACGGCTACGCCGGCAAGTGGACGGTGGCCGACCTGCGCAAGTACCGTTTCCTGGTCGTGACGCACATGGACGGGAAGCCGCTGGCCGTCGGCGGTCTCGGGCCGCTCTGGGCGACCTACGATGCCGATCGCTTCCCCGACCGAGCCGCGAAGCCGCTCAACGAGCGCTACGCCGGCTGCCCGTGGGGCCTCTACCACATCGAGGTGAGCGCCTAGGCGGGAATCGAGAGCCCGGGGCGCGCTTTCTGCAGGACGCGCCTGAAATCCTCGCGGATGCGCTTGAGCGCCGCGTCGGAATCCGCCTCGAAGCGCAGCACGATGACGGGCGTCGTGTTGGAGGCGCGCACGAGGCCGAAGCCGTCGGGATACTCCACGCGCAGCCCGTCGATGGTGATGATCTCCTTCGCGCCTTCGAAGCGCGCGCTCTTCTGAAGATCCGCGATGAGGGCGTGGTTCTCGCCCTCGCGCGCCAGCGGAATGTTGAGCTCGGGCGTGGAGATCGAGTCCGGCAGCGATTCGAGCTCGCGCGAGGCGTTGTCGCCGCGCGACAGGAGCTCCAGCATGCGCGCGCCGGCGTAGAGCCCGTCGTCGAAGCCGTACCAGCGGTCCTTGAAGAAGATGTGGCCGCTCATCTCGCCGGCGAGCGGCGCGCCCGTCTCCTTGAGCTTCGACTTGATCAGCGAATGCCCCGTCTTCCACAGCAGCGGCTTGCCGCCGTGCTTGCGGATCCAGTCGAAGAGGTTGCGCGTGCTCTTCACGTCGAAGATGATCGAGGCGCCGGGATTGCGCGACAGCACCTCGCGCGCGAAGAGCATGAGCTGGCGGTCGGGAAAGATGATGCGGCCGTTCTTCGTGACGACGCCGAGCCGGTCGCCGTCGCCGTCGAAGGCGAGGCCGAGCTCCGCGTTCGTCGACTTGAGCGCGGCGACGAGATCCTTCAGGTTCTCGGGCTTCGACGGATCGGGATGGTGGTTGGGGAAAGTGCCGTCGACGTCGCAGAAGAGCTCGATCACCTCGCAGCCCAACTTGCGGAAGAGCTTCGGCGCGTACGCGCCCGGCGAGCCGTTGCCGCAATCGACCGCGATCGTCATCGCTCGCGCGAGCTTCACGTCGCTCGTGATGCGCTCGATGTAGGCGTCGGAAATGTCGGCGGTAGATTGGGCCCCGGCCTTCGCCGGGGTGACGAAGCTTGCGCTTTCGATCAGGCGGCGCAAGTCCTGGATCGCCTCGGCCGCGAGCGTCTCGCCCGCCACCATCATCTTGAAGCCGTTGTAGTCGGGCGGATTGTGGCTGCCGGTCACCATCACGCCGCTGCCCGTCTTGAAGTGGTGCGTGGCGAAATACATCATCGGTGTGGCGACGACGCCGATGTCGGTGACGTCCATGCCCGCGGCGTTCAGCCCGCGCGAGATCGCGCGCACGAGCTTCGGGCCCGAGAGCCGGCCGTCGCGTCCCACCACGAAGCGCTTGACGCCCTTGCGCGCGCCGAGCGTTCCGAGCCCCTTGCCGATCGCCTCGGCGGCATCCTCGGTGAGCGTCTTGTCGACGATGCCGCGGATGTCGTAGGCCTTGAAGATCTCGGGAGCGATGGTCGTCATTCGCCGTGCTCGAAGAAGTGCAATATGCGCCGTGGAAGCCACTCGATGTTGCCGGGGAAGGGGCCGCTCACGAAGCCGACGTGACCGCCCCGCGCCGGGAATTCTAGCTTGACCGCGGGAGCGACCTCGCGTTCCGTCGGCAGCGCCGATTCGGGAAGGAAGGGATCGTCGCGCGCGTTGATGACGAGCGTGGGCACGGCGATGCGGGCGAGCAGCGGCTTCGAGCTCGCGCGCGTCCAGTAGTCGAGCACGTCGCGAAAGCCGTGGAGCGGCGCGGTGACGGCGTCGTCGAAATCGCGCAGCGTCACGGAGCGCGCGGCCGCATCGGCATCGAAGGTTCCGGGGAAGCGGCGGTGCTTGAAGGCGGCGGTGCGCTTGAGCGTCACGAGGAAGTGGCGCGCGTACATGCGCGCGAAGCCGCGCTCGAGCGCTTCACCGCTCGCGACGAGGTCCATGGGGGCGCACACGGCGACGGCGCGCTCGACGATCGCGCGCGCCGCCTCGCCCCGCTCGCCGAGCCACTTGGCGAGCGCGTTTCCGCCGAGCGACACGCCGGCGGCGAAGAAGGGTTTTCCGCCGCGCTGCGCAAGGAGCCGCCGCACGACCCAGTCGATCTCCGCGGAATCGCCGGAGTGGTACGCGCGCGGCAGGCGGTTGGGCTCGCCGCTGCAGCCGCGGAAGTGGAACACCGCGCCCTGCCAGCCGTGGTCGCGCACTCGCGCCATGAGCGAGCGCGCATACGGCGAGCTCGACGAGCCCTCGAGCCCGTGGAAGAGCAGCACGAAAGGCGCGTCGCGCGGCCCATCGACGTGGTCGACGTCGACGAAGTCTCCGTCGGGCGTGTCCCAGCGGCTGCGGCGGAAATCGACGCGCGGCGCGGGCGCGAAGAGCGAGCCGTAGAGCGTCTGCAGGTGCGGATGCGGCAGCCAGCGGGCGGGAACGAACTTTGGCGGCACTAGAAGGCGATGCGCAGTTCCAGCGCGCGCGCGCCGTCGGGCCGCCGCGGCCCCATGAGGTCGAGGAGCTGCTCGAGCGCTTTGGCGGCGGCCGGATCGGCTGCGCGCGCTTCGCCCGAAAACCGGATCTCGGCGGGGCCGGCGGCGCCGCTGCCGCTCACTTGCAGCGGTCCGGCGCTCGTCGTCGCGGTGAGCCGCGCGACGTTGCTGCCGTCGCCGACGACGCGTACGCGATAGCTTCCGATCGGCTTCACGTCCGAGAGCGAAACGGCGGCCTTCATCCAGTCGATGCTCGCCTCGCCACGCATCCCTTGCCCGCTCCATAGCCAGTCGGACACTTGCACGGCGAGCCGGCCTTCGGGTCGCCAGCGGGCGGCGATCGGCGCGAGCGTGGCGATCGAGGCCACGGAGCCCACGAGCCCGGCACGGTCGACGCTCCAGCCGCCGAAGCCGCGCGAGACCGTCGCCCTTGCTTCGAGGTCCGGCGCCCCGTTCGCATTCAGGTCGAAACTGATCTTCCCGACGAGGAGCGACGACGGATTGAAGCTCCATTGAACCGCATCGAGGTTGAGCCACCCGCCCGCCACCGTGAAGCCCATGCGCGCGGAGCCGTTCCAGAGCGTTCCCCCGGCATTGCCGAAGGAGACGCGTCCGCCGGTGGCCGCCGTGATGCGCTCGGTGACGAAGCTCGCGGGGAGGAGCGCGACGAGGAAGATCGCGTAGGCGATGACGGCGACGACGGCGATGGCGCGCGGCCGCATCGTCAGGAGCGCGCGAGCGTGAGGTCGGCGCGCACGCGCCCGACCATGGTGCCGGATTCGATGCGCGCCTTCTCGACGCGCAGCCCGTGCGCCGCCTGCGCGGTCGTGAGCCAGTCGAGGAGCGCGCCGAACGCGATGTCGTCGCCGACGAGGCGCACGTGCTTGTCGTCGGGCACGGAAAGCTGCACGCCCGGAAGCTCGCGGCCCCAGGCATTCGAGGCGATGACGCCCGCGAGCGGCGGCGGATTGCCCGGCATCGTCGCGGGGAGCGCGCGCACGCGCCTCACTTCCTCGGCGTCGCGCTGCAACGCCTCGACCGAGGCGCGCAGCAGCGGCAGCTCGTGCGCGAGGCGCACGCGCACGCGCTCGAGCGGCAGCCACACCAGCGCGACGACGAGCATCACGCCCGCGACCGCGGCGCCCGCGCCGAGGATGCTGCGCTCGCGCGGGCTCATCGGATGGTGACCTTTCCGTTGGCGTACTCGATCGCCTTCACCTGCCCCGGCGTCTCGTGCGCGGCTTGCGCGAGCGCCGAGAGGAATGCGTCGGCGCCGGCGATGCCGCGCGTGCGCTTGAGCTCCGCGAGGTCGCGCTTCATCTGCAGGTCGGGATCGACGACGACCTTCGCTTCGGGAAACGAGGTGCGAAAGAGCGTCTCGCGCTCGGCTTCGAGACGCGCGCGCTCGCGATCCAGGCGCCAGGCGTCGAGCGCGACGAAGCCGATCTGCGCCACGCCGATGATCGCGGCGAGCGCCACCGCGGCGCGCGGGAGCCGGAGCGGCGGCGTTCGCCGCACGCCGAACTCGCCCTGGAGGAGGTCGATGCATCCCGGATGCGGCTCGTCTCGCGACAGCTCCTCCCAGCGGCCGCCGCGCGAGAACGCGGCGCCGGCTTCCGCGCTCCACCGCGGGAGGTCGGGAAGTGCGGCGCCCTCTTCGGTGTGCACGCGGATCGAGGCGGGCTTCTCGCCGCGCGCCGCCGCCTCGTCCAACGCGAGCCGCAGCGCGAGCGGCAGCGCGCCCGAGCCGTCGTGGTCGAATGTCGCGCTCACGCCGTCGTCGTCCACGAGGATGCCGCGCCGTGGCCCCCACACCAGGTTCCAGTCGTCGTGGCCGCCGGCCAGCAGCGCGCTCTCGGGCCACGCGCGCGCCGGACGCAGGCCCGCCCGCGTGCACGCGTCGATCATCGCCGCGAGCCATTCGCGATCGACGACCGCGACGAGCGTTTCTCCCGACGGGAGCGTGCGGCCCGCGACCGCGTGGATGTGCGCGGGATCGGCGAGCAGGCGATCCTCGACGGCGTAGGGCAGGAGCTCCCGGATCGTCTTGTCGCTCACGCGCGGGAGCTTGAGCCGCGCGAACAGCACGCGCTGCGACGGCAGCACCGCTTCGACGTCGCTCGCGCGCGGGATCTCGGCGAGCGGCGACTCGCCTTCGCGCAGCAGCTCGCCGCGCGCGTCGCGCAGCATCCAGCGGAATGGCGTCGCGCTATCGGGCTGCTCGGCGGGGGGAAGGAAAACGCGGAGCTTCATCGCCTCAATAGACGGCGCGGCGCCAGAGGAGCGCGGCGTTGCCCGCCGTGTCGCGCTGCACCAGTCCCTCGGTCGAGACCTCGACGTCGTCCTGCGCCACGCGCACGCGCACCGAGAAGAACGAGCTCTTGACGTCGAGCGTCGCGAGCGAGGCCGGCTTCGCTTTCGCAGCGACCTTGGAGATGTCGTCCCGGTTGCGGAACGGCTTGGACCGGCGCGCTTCGATGAGCTGGTTGACCTCCGCGGGCGAAAGCTCGGGCAGCATCGCGGCGAGCACCGGCGCGCTCGCGGTATTCACGTTGACGAGCGTGTGCCCGGGAAGCGCGGTGATGTAGGGCCGCAGCTTCGCCACCGTCTGCGGATCGAAACCGCGCACGCGATAGAGCTCGTCGATCTGGATCATCGGCCGGTCGGCCGCGCGATAGGGCTTCGGCAGGGAGAGGTAATAGGGCGTCTCCGCGCCGCCGCCGCCGTAGAGGTCGCCGTCGCCGTCGATCCAGTCGACCACCGCCTCGCGCAAATCACCCGACAGGCCGAGCGACTCGAGCAGCCGCCTGAACGCCGCCACGTCCTCGCCGCTCGCCGTCGTCCCGTTCACGAGGTTGTTCACGTTGAACTTGCCCTGCTCGTCGGTGATGGCGCCCGCGACGACGGCACGCTCGACCGGCAGCCCCGCGATCGGCTGCGCCCAGCCTTCGTCGAGCGAATCGACGCCGCCCGCGCGCTTCGCGTCGTCGGCGAGGATGGCGCGCGACCAGTCGAGGCCCGCGCGTGCATACAGATCGGCTTGCGCGCGCGATGCGACGAGCGCCGTCTGCCCGAGCATCGCCGATTGCTGCGCGAGCATGAGGGTCGCGGCCGAGGCGGCGATCGCGACGATGAGGATGGCGGTGATGGCGGCGACGCCGCGCTCGCGCGTGCTCATGGCGCCGGCGTCGTCGAAGGAATGTCCATGAGCCGCACGATCGACTCGCCGCTCGCGAGCGTGAGCGTCATCTCGACCGCGGCGGGCGGATTGGTCTCGCCGCTTCCCGGCAGCCCCCAGCTCGTGCGCCACTCGCCGCTCTTGAGATCGAGGAAGCGGAAGGCGAGGCGCGTCGCCTGCGGCAGCACCGGGGTCGCGACCGGATCCTGGCGCGGCGCCGCGTCCACCGACGTCCACATGAGCCGCTCGACCGTGCCGTCCTTGAGGCGATAGGCGACGCGCTGCGGCGCCGCGAGCGTGTTCTCCTGCAGCGGGGTGCCGGCGCGCGTGAGCGCGAGGCCGTCGCCGGTCGCGAGCACGTCGAGCGTCGAGGACACGGGCGCGAGCGGCGTTCCCGACGAGCTCATCGCGAGGCGCGGCAGCACCGAGTCGAGGTCGCGCTCGACGCGGCCGACGAAGAGCGCGACGTCGCGCCACTTGCGCGATTCCTTCTGCAGCGCCTCGCGGCTCTCCAGCATCGTGTTGAGGCTCCGGTACGCGAAGCCGCTCACGATCGCGAAGATCGCCAGCGCGACCAGAAGCTCGACGAGGGTGAAACCGACCGCTCGTTTCGCGGAGAGCGGTCGCCCCGGCGCAGGCCGGGGCCCGATCACGTTATTTCGCGACATAGGCTGTCAGATGCGTCAAGACGCGTCCCGGATCGCGCGCATCGGCGACGGCGAGGTCGACGCGGCGCATCGTCGGGTTGGGCGTCTCCGAGACGAGCTCGTCGACGAGCAGCGTGACGCCGCCCTGCGTCGTGGTGAATTTCGTGGCGCCGGCGTTGGGAAACACGCGGCGCGCGCGCAGCTCCGCCGCGCGGTTCTGCGCAACCCAGGTCGCAAGCAGCCGGTATTTCGTCTCGAACGCGCCGTCGATCGCCACGCTCGCCGCGCGCGAGGTCGCCGCCAGCGCCACCGCGAGGATCGCAATCGCGATGAGCACCTCGATCAGCGTGAATCCCCCGCAAAAAATGGTGCCACGTACCATTTTTCGCACGTTCATCGCCCCACCAGCGTCACGGCGCCGGCCGCGTCGCCCTCGACCGCCCACGGCAGGCCGTTCACGTCGAGCGCAACGCGAAAGGGAATGCCGAGGCCGTCGGGGAGGAAGACGACCCGCTCGCCGGTCTTGAGCTGCTGGCCGTCGACGAAGAGCGCGGTCACCTGCGCCGCGCCGAGCGCCTGGCCGCGCGCGCCGTCGTCCTCCCAATGATCGACGGCCCAGCGCCATTCGTGCAGCCGAGCGTCGCCGAACGAGACCGCGGTGGGCTTGCCGCCGAACCATGCGTCGTCGCGCGCGCGCTCGATCGCGAGCGCCACGGCTGCGCCCTGCCGCCGGGACGCTTCGAGGTTGCCCGGAAAGAGGTTCGGCGCGACGACCGCGATCACCACGCCGACGATCGCGAGGACGACGAGGACCTCGATGAGCGTGAAACCGCGACTGCTACGACTGTTGAACGGCGACTTGTCGTCCGTTCCAACAGGCGCCGTGGTCCTATTCACGTCACTCCCAATTCCCTATGTCCGCCGAATTGCCTTCGCCGCCCCGCGCGCGGTCGGCGCCGAGGCTGAAGACGTCGATCTCGCCGCGCACGCCCGGGCTCAGGTACTGGTAGTCGCTGCCCCACGGATCGCGCGGCAGCTTGTCGAGGTAGCCGCCCTGCTTCCAGTTGGGCGGGATCGGCGCCGTGGTCGGCTTCTGCACCAGCGCGATCAGCCCCTGGTCGGTGGTCGGATAGTTGCCGTTGTCGAGGCGGTAGAGCTTGAGCGCCTGCACGATCGCCGCGACGTCGGCCTTCGCCGCGACGCGCTTCGCCTCGTCGGGCCGGTCCATGATGCGCGGGACCACGATGGCGGCGAGGATGCCGAGGATCGCCACGACCACCAATACCTCGATCAGGGTGAACCCGCGGCGAAAAATGGTACGTGGCACCAATTATTTTCCGATCAGCTGGTTCAGCTGGAAGATCGGCAGCAGGATCGCGAGCACGATGCCGAGCACCATGGCGCCCATGGCGAGGATCATCGCCGGCTCGAAGAGCGCCGTGAAGGCGGCGAGCCGCGTGGCGATGTCGTTCTGCTGCTGGCGCGCCGCGCGCGCGAGCGCTTCGTCGAGCATGCCGCTGGTCTCGCCGCTCGCGATGAGGTGGACCATCACCGGAGGGAAGGCGCGGGTCGCCGCGAGCGAGCGCGACAGCGTCGCGCCTTCGCGCACGCCGCGCGCCGAGGTGGCGAGCGCCTCGCGCATCGGCACGAGCATCATCACGCCCGTGCCCGCGTCGAGCGCCTGCAGGATCGGCACGCGGCTCGAGACCAGGATCGAAAGTGTGGCCGCAAGCCGCGCGGCGTCGAGGTGGCGCAGCACCCGGCCGAGAAGCGGCGCACGCCACAGGAAGCGATGGATCGCCGCGCGCGAGTGCGCCCGCTTGAGCGCCACGCGGATCGCGGCGGCGGCGGCGATCGCGAGCGCGATCCAGCCGACCCACGTCGCCTGCAGGAATCCGGAGAAGGCGATCAACGCGCGCGTGAGCAGCGGCAGGTCCTTGTGCGCGTGCTGGAACACCTGCACGACCTGGGGCAGCACGTACACGAGGAGCGCGCCCACGACGACGATCGCGACCGCGAGCACGATCGAGGGATAGATCAACGCGATCGCCAGGCGCGCGCGCAGCTGCTGGCGGTCCTCGAGATAGTCGGCGAGCTTCGAGAGCACGCGCGGCAACTGCCCCGACGCCTCGCCCGCGGCGACGAGCGTCCGGTAGAGCTCCGAGAACACGTTCGGGAACGAGGCGAGCGCCTTCGCGACCGTGTTGCCGGCGAGCACCTCGCCGCGCAGCGCCGCGAGCACCTGGCGCGAGCGCTCGTTCTCCGCCTGCTCGATGAGCGCGTTGAACGACTGCTCGACGGTGAGGCCCGCTTCCAGGAGCGAGGCGAGCCCGCGCGTGAGCTGCGTCACCTCGGTAGCGGAGAGCGCCGCGCGGCTGAAGCGCGCGCCGGCCGCCGGATCGTTGGCGGCGATGACCTCGACGCGATGGGGCGTGAGCCCCTGCTCGCGCAGGGCCGCGCGCGCTTGCCGCGCGCTGTCGGCTTCGAGCACTCCCTTGTGGAGTTTTCCCTCGACGCTGTAAGCCTGGTAGCGGAAGCCGGGCATTACGTGCGCGTGACGCGCAGGACCTCGTCGAGCGACGTCACGCCCTCGCGCACCCAGCGCAGCCCATCTTCGCGCAGCCGCAACATGCCTTGCCGCACCGCGTGCGCGCGCACTTCGCGTTCCGCCGCCGTGTCGTGAATCAGGCGCCGCATGTCGTCGTCGATGGCGAGCAGCTCGTAGATTCCGGTGCGGCCCTTGTAGCCGGTGAAGTTGCATGCGCCGCAGCCGACCGCGCGGTAGATGCGCTCGGGGACGCTGCGGCCGAAGATCGTGCGCTCGCTCGCATCGGGCTCGTACGGCGCGCGGCAGTCGGGGCAGAGCTTGCGAACGAGGCGCTGCGCGAGGACGCCGTTCAATGTGGACGCCAGCAGATACGGCTCGATGCCCATGTCGGCGAGGCGCGTGACGGCGCCGGGCGCGTCGTTGGTGTGCAGCGTCGCGAGCACGAGGTGGCCCGTGAGGGACGCCTGCACCGCGATCTGCGCGGTCTCGAGGTCGCGGATCTCGCCGATCATCACGATGTCCGGGTCCTGCCTGAGGATCGCGCGCAGCGCGCGCGCGAACGTCATCTCGATGCGCGGATTCACCTGCGTCTGGCCGATGCCGTCGAGCTCGTACTCGATCGGGTCCTCGACGGTGAGGATGTTGCGGCTCTTGCGGTCGAGGCGCGACAACGCCGAATAGAGCGTCGTGGTCTTGCCCGAGCCCGTGGGGCCGGTGACGAGGAAGATGCCGTGCGGCTCGTGGATGAGCCGGTCGGTCGCGTCGCGCGTCTCCTGCCCCATGCCCAGCGTCTCGAGCGTGAGACGGCCCGCCTGCTTGTCGAGCAGCCGCAGCACGACGCGCTCGCCGTTGGCCGCGGGAATGGTCGAGACGCGCACGTCGACCGCACGTCCGGCGATGCGCAGCGCGATGCGCCCGTCCTGCGGCAGGCGCTTCTCGGCGATGTCGAGCGAGGCCATCACCTTGATGCGCGACACCATCGCCGGATGGAGCCCGCGGCGAGGCTCGACCACGTCGCGCAACGCGCCGTCGACCCGAAAGCGCACCAGCGAGCGCGATTCGAAGATCTCGAGGTGCACGTCGGAGGCGCCCTCGCGCACCGCCTGCGTGAGGAGCGCGTTGATGAGGCGGATGATCGGCGCGTCGTTCTCGGTCTCCAGCAGGTCGGCGACCTCGGGCAGCTGCTCGGTGAGCTTCGCGAGGTCGACCGACTCGCCCATGTCCTCGACGATCGTCTCCGCGGCCGAGGGCTCGCGCGTGTACGCGAGCGCGAGGCAATGCTCGAATTCCTCCGGCGTGAGGAGGATCTCCTTCAGGGGCTTGCCGGACATGCGCCGCACTTCCGCGAGCGTGGCCGCCTGCGGATACGGCCGGATCCAGATTTCCAGCGTCGAGCCGACCATGCGCGCGGCGAGCACGCCCTTCGATTTCGCGAAGGTGTAGGGGAGCAGGCGCACCGTTTGCGGGTCGAGATCCTGCGGATTCACGGTGCGCTCCAGCGGCGCCGTCATTGCGGCGTACCAAGTGGTTGCGAGCGTTGTGTCTCCAGCGGCGCCAGCTTCGGCGTCTCCTGCGAGGGCAGCAGCCCGTTCCACGGCAGCTTGATGTCCGACTGCAGGTTGCGGATGTACTCGTAGCGGTCGGCGGTGAGCGAGGCCGCGCCCTTCTCGTCCTTCACGATGGTCGGGCGCAGGAACACCATGAGGTTCGTGCGCTTGCGGCTGCGGGTCTCGTACTTGAAGAGCGCGCCGATCACCGGGATGTCTCCGAGCAGCGGAACCTTGTCGATGGCCGACTGGTTGTCGTCCTGGATGAGGCCGCCGATCACCACGATCTGCCCATTGTCCACCAACGCGGTCGATTCGATCGAGCGCTTGTTGGTGATGATGTCGGCGGACTGCACCAGCACCTTGTCGCGGGTCACCGTGGAGACTTCCTGGAAGATCTTGAGCTTGACCGCGCCCGCTTCCGACACCTGCGGCGTCACCTTGAGCGTCAAGCCGATGTCCTTGCGCTCGATGGTCTGGAACGGATTGCTCGAGCCGCTCGCCGCGGTGGTGAAGCTGCCGGTGATGAAGGGCACGTTCTGGCCGACGACGATCTTCGCTTCCTCGTTGTCGAGCGTGAGGACGTTCGGCGTCGAGAGGACGTTGGCGCCGCTCGTGCCCTCGAGCGCGCGGGCGAGGACCTGCAGGTTGGCGATCGTGAGGTCGGCGCCGTCTTTTCCGGCGCCGGGAATCGTGATCGTGCCGTTGATGAGGCCCAGGTTGAGGCCGGTGCCGACGGTCAGCGGATTCACCGCGGCGCCGATGATATTGGTGCCCGTGGCGGTCGCGCTCTGCGGGCTGGTGCCGAAGTTCGTGCCGCCGAAGACCGATTGGCCGCGCCCGATGCCTCCGGCGCCCTGCCACTGGATGCCGAATTCGGAGGCGAGGCCCGTCGTCACCTCGACGATGAGCGCCTCGATGTAGACCTGCTGGCGGCGCTGGTCGAGCGAGTCGATCACGGTGCGAAGAGAGCGATACACGGGCTCGGTCGCCGTGATGATGATGGAGTTGGTCGGCGGATACGCCTGGATGATCGAGCTCGGCGCGGTGACTGGCGCCGCCCCGGCCGAGGGGCCGGTCGTCGTCGAGGCGGTCATCTGTGTGGCGATGTTGCCCGTCGGCGTCGTCGAGGTTGTCGTCGTGCGCGAGGTCTCGCTTCCGGAGAGCAGCCCGCGCAGCGTCTCGGCGATGCGCGTGGCCTCGGCGTTACGCAGGTAGACGACATAGATGTTGCCGGTGCCCGCGCCCGGCGAATCGAGGCTCAATGCGAGCGATTTGATGCGCGCCATGAGCTCGGCGTTCTCGGCGCGGACCAGCAGGCTGTTGGTGCGCGTGTCCACGGCGATCGCGGCCCGCGGCACGGTTCCCGGCGCGGTCGCGGGCGCGGAGGTCTCGACGATGACGCGATTGAGCATCTGCGCGATGTCGATCGCCGAGGCGTTCTGCAGCCGCAGGATCTGCACGTCGGAGGTGACCGGCCGGTCCACCGCCTCGATGATGCGCTGGATGCGGCGCACGTTCTCGGCGTAGTCGGTGACGATGATCGCGTTGTTGCCGGGATACGCGCCGATGAAGTTGTTCGCGGTGACGAGCGGACGCAGCACCGGAATGAGCTGCACCGCGCTCTCGTGCTGCAGGATGAAGACCTGCGTGATGATGCGGTCGCCCGGAAGCCGCAGCGCCTGCTCGCCCGTCGGGCTGCCGCTCGTCTTCGCTTCGGCCTCGGGGACGATCTTCACGAAGCCGTCGCTGCCCTCGACCGCCGCGTAGCCCTGCACGCGCAAGGTCGACAGGAGGATCTGGTAGAGCATGTCCTTCGACACGGGCCTGTCGGAGATGATGTTCACCGTGCCGGTGACGCGCGGGTCGAGGATGAAGTTGCGGCCGGTCTGCTGGCCGATCGTCTTGATCACCGACTGGATGTCGGCGTTGACGAAATTGACGGTGAATTTTTCTTCGCCGGGAGCGGGCGCGGCCGGAGATGCCGCGGGCGCCGCCGGCGCTTGCGCAGCCGCGTTCGTCGCCGCCAGCGCGATGGCAAGGAAGGCGCCCGCCGCCAGGGCCGGCGCCGAAGTTAGAAACTTCGTCACAATTTGATGCTTTTCTCTTGATTTATCGGCGGTTTTCGGCCGAATAAGTGTACTACGGCTGGATGGCGTACGAAAGCTGCACCGTGGCCGTCCCGCGCTGCACTTCGGCCTGGATCAGGGACATCGTCGCGAACTGCGTATAGAGGCGCGCGAGGTCGCCGGTGGAATTCACCGTCTGGCCGTTCACTTTCCGGATGACGTCGCCCGGTTGCAGGCCGAGCTTCGAGGCGAGGCTGCCGGCGGGCGCGGCCTCCATGCGCACGCCGCCGCCCGGCGGAACGACGATCACGCCGAGATAGCTCAGCTGGTTCGGGTCGCGCAGGGCGTCGTCGAGCTCCTTGCGCGAGAGCGCGAAATTGTTGGCGCCGGTGCGCGCGACGTTGATGCGAAAGCCGACCGAGCGTCCCGGAGCGACGCTGCCACGCGCGACCATCCGCGGCGCCTCGAGGTCGATGCGCTCGCGAACGCCCGCGCGCGACACGATCACGTGATCCGGCTTCACCTCGACCAGCTTCACGCCGGGCTGCACCTCGCGCCCGACGTACACCGCGATGTCCTTGCCGGAGCCCGCGGAGAAAATCGCGGAGGCGGCCACGCCGGGCGTGGGCGCGATCACGCCTTTCAGCTTGAGCGCCGACGGGCTCGCGGGCGCGCTAGCGGGTCCCGCCGCGCCGAAGAGCTTGGCGATCGCGGCGAGATCGACCGGTCCCTCGTCCTCGCTCACCAGCGCGACCGGCGCGGGCGCGACGAACACCCACGTCCAGTGCGCGAGCTGGTAGGCGAGCACGAGCGTGAGCGCGACCGTGATGATCGTGCCGAAGCGGTTGCCCTTCGTCTTCTCGCTCGCGGGAAGCGTCGCCATGCCCGAAATTATCTCTTGAATCTCGTCTCGTCGATGTCGAGGTAGCGCCAGGGCTCGTGGGCGAACGGGTGCTTCTTGTAGCCGATGACCCACGGATGGATGAGGATCGTGCCCTGCATGAGCGAATTCACGCGCCACGGCGCGTAGACCCAGATCAAGTGCACCATGCGCTGGTAGAGGCCGGTGCGCTCGGGCGAATCGGGCATCGTCTTCACGCGCTCGTACAGCCGGTCGTATTCGGGGAGATTGAACATCGCGTAATTCGCGCCCCCGATCGATTTCCCCCAGAAGAGCTGGAGGAAGTTCTCGCCGTCGGGATAGTCGGCGATCCAGCCGTACGTGAAGCACTGCACCTTGCCGAGCTGCGCCTGCTTGCGCAGCTCCGGCAGCTTCTCGACCTTGTTGAAGGTCATGCGGATGCCGATGTCGGCCATCGCGCGCTGCCAGAGCTGGTTGCGCGTGCGCGCGCGCTGGTCGGGCGTGGAGGCCTGGTCGATCACGAGGGCGGAGCCGTCGGGCATCTCGCGCCAGCCGTCGCCGTCGCGATCGACGTAGCCGAACATGTCGAGCAGCGCCTTCGCTCTCGCGGGGTCGTATTCGAGCGTCGGGCTCGTCTCCGGGATGTAGCCCGCCATGCCCGGCGCGATCGGCGAATCGATCTTGAGCGCCTGGTTCTTGTAGACGATCGCGATCTCTTCGTGGATCGGGTAGGCGAGCGAGATCGCGCGGCGCAGCGCCACCTTGTCGGGCGTATAGCCGCCGACCACGGGATCGTCCATGTTGAAGGTCGTGTAGGTGATCCACGCGACCTCGTTGGGGCGAACTTGGATCCCGCGGCGCGCGAGCGCGGGCGAGAGCCTTCCGCCGGGAATCGCGGCGTCGATGAACTCGAACGGCACTGGGCGCACGTAGTCGTGCTCCCCGTTCAGGAACGCGAGCCAGATCGGCTGGCGCTCCTCGACCACGTCGATCTCGATGCGGCCGACGAGCGGCAGGCGCTTGCCCTTCAGGTGCTCGGCGATGTTCGCGTCGCGCTCGTCCTCGCCGCCCGCGGTCTCGAAATAGTCTTCGCGATAACCGGGATTCGCCTCGAGGACGATGCGCGCCGAGCGCCGCCACTCCGCGAGCTTGAAGGGGCCGGTCCCCACCGGATGCTCGGCGAACGCCTCGCCGTAGCGCTCCACGACTTCACGCGCGACCGCGGCGGTGGCCGGCATCGTGAGGATGTAGAGCATGTTGTAGTCGGGCTCGACGAGCTTGAGGCGGAACGTGTAGCGGTCGGGCGCGGCGAGCCCTTCGATCGGCTTGTCGTAATCGAATTTGCCCGTGCGCTTCGCCTCGCCGGCGAGCGCCTCGAGCCCGACGATCTTTCCCTCGACGAGGAACGACCATTGCGCGCGCACCCTCGGATCGCGCAGCCGCTCGATGCTGTACACGTAGTCCGCGGCGACGAGCTCGCGCGGCTTTCCGCCGAAGGCCGGATCGTCGGTGAAGAAGATGCCGGGCTTGATGCGGAAGGTGTAAGTGCGGCCGCCGTCGGTCACCTCGGGCAGCGACACCGCGGCGCGCGGCTGCAGCTTTACCGGCCGGGCGAGATGGTCGTACTGCAGCAGCGCGTCGAAGATGTTGTCGCAGAGCTCGCCGGTGAACTCATCGGACTCGCGTGCGCAGTCGAAGCCGCGCTCGGCGCTCGGAACGGCGGTGCGAATGACCTTGCGCGGATCGGCCGCCGGCGCCGCGAGGCTCGCGGCGGCAAGGACGGCGGCAAGAAGCTTGGCGATCAATGCAGCGTGTGCGGCGCGTCGGCTTCTTCTTCTTCCTCGGGCGCTTCGGCGGCGGGCGCGGTCGTGGCGTGGTGCGCGACCATGCGCCAGCCGTTCTCGGTCAGCTCGTAGACGTTGGTCGCGAAGACCTGCGTCACCGGCGCGTTCTCCTCGGGCGCGGCGAGGAGCTCGATCACCGAGCGCACCGCGAGCGTCTGGCTGTTGAAGTCGCGCCCTTCGACCGTGCGCACGCGCAGCCGCGCGCCGCCGGCGAAGATGCGCACCCAGCTCTCGCGCACCGCCTCGAAGCCGACGAGCCGCGGGCCGTTCGGATGGATGCACACGACGTCGTCGGCCTCCGCCCACACCGCCATCATCGCGGCGATGTCGCCGCGCTCGAACGCCTCGTAGAACGCGGTCTCGGCGTCGTCGGCGGATGGAAAGAGCCTGCTGCGAGAACGGGGCATAATCTGGCGTTCGAAAAAGCGAGCGAATCATACTCCCCATGGCCAAGTTTTTCGTCAACGGCGAAGCCGTCGACTTCCGCGGCGCTTCCGACACGCCGCTCCTCTGGGCACTGCGCGACTCCCTCGGCCTCACCGGAACCAAGTACGGCTGCGGCATGGGACTTTGCGGGGCGTGCACGGTGCATCTCAACGGCGAGCCGGTGCGCTCGTGCTCGACGCCGGTCTCCGCCGTCGAAGGCAAGCGCATCGTCACCATCGAGGGCATCTTCAAGACGTCGCAGGCGCCCGTGGCCAACGCGGTGCGCGCCGCGTGGATCGACAAGGACGTCGTGCAGTGCGGCTATTGCCAGCCGGGCCAGGTGATGTCGGCGTGCGCGCTGCTCGGCAAGAACAAGTCGCCCAGCGACGCGCAGATCGACGCCGCCATGGCGGGGAACATCTGCCGCTGCGGCACGTATCCGCGCATCCGCGAAGCGATCAAGGGCGCGGCCGCCGCGCTCAAGAAAGCGTGAGGGCGCCATGACTTCACGCCGCGAATTCCTCAAGTCCTCGGCCGCGCTTTCGGGCGGGCTGCTCGTCGGCGTGGTCGTGCCCGAAGCCGGGACCGCGTTCGCGCAAGCGCCCGTGCCCGCCTCCGTGCCGCCGAACGCGTTCGTGCACGTTGCCAAGGACGGCACGGTCACGATCATGGTGAAGCATCTCGAGTTCGGCCAGGGCGTGAATACGTCGCTCCCGATGCTCGTCGCCGAGGAGCTCGACTGCGACTGGAGCAAGGTGCGCTACGCGCTCGCGCCCGCCGCGCCCGAATACGTGCATACCGTCTTCGGCATTCAAATGGTCGGAGGATCGTCGAGCGTGTGGAGCTCGTTCGAGCAGATGCGCACGGCCGGTGCCCAGGCGCGCGCGATGCTGATGCAGGCGGCCGCGGACCAGTGGAAGGTGAAGGCGGCCGAGACGCTGCGCACCGAGAACGGTTTCGTCATCGGGCCCGCGGGGCAAAGACTCTCGTACGGCCAGCTCGCGGATGCCGCGGCGAAGCTCCCCGTGCCGCAGAAAGTCGCGCTCAAGGATCCGAAGAGTTTCAAGCTCGTCGGCAAGCCCACGCGCCGCATCGATTCGGCGGAGAAGGTCGAAGGCAAGGCGCAATTCGGGCTCGACGTCCAGCGCAAGAACCTGCACGTCGCGATGGTCGCGCATCCGCCGGCGTTCGGCGCGCTGCTCAAGGGATTCGACGCGGAGAAAGTGAAGAGCGTGCCGGGCGTCTCGCACGTGGTCGAGATCGACAATGCGGTGGCGGTCGTCGCGACGAGCTTCTGGTCGGCGAAGAAAGCGCGCGACGCGCTCCACGTCGAATGGGATGTGCCGGCGAAGGCGAAGGTGTCCACCGCCGACATGCGCGCGAAGCTCTCGGCTGCGGCGAAGACGGCGGGACCGATCGCACGCAAGGCGGAAAACGCCGAAGCGATGAAGTCCGCGGCGAAGACACTGGTTGCCGAGTACGAGGTTCCGTTCCTCGCGCATGCACCAATGGAGCCCCTCAACTGCACCGTCGAGGTGCGGGACGGCGCGGCCGAGATCTGGGTCGGGACGCAATTCCAGACGCCCGACCAGGCCGCGGCTGCACAAGTCCTGGGCCTCAAGCCCCAGCAGGTGACGCTGCACACCATGCTCGCGGGCGGCGGGTTCGGCCGGCGCGCGAACCCGATCAACGATTACGTCGTCGAGGCGTGCGAGATCGCCAAGCGCGTGAAGGTGCCGGTGAAGCTGATCTGGACGCGCGAGGACGACATCCGCGCCGGCTGGTATCGGCCGATGTACGTGCATCGCGTCGAGGTCGGGCTCGATCCGCAAGGCAAGATCGTCGCGTGGAATCACACGATCGCCGGACCTTCCATCCTCACGGGCACGGCGTTCGAGTCGATGATGGTGAAGGACGGCATCGACCGCACGACCGTCGAGGGCGTCGTCGACACGCCCTATGCGATTCCCAACCTGCAGCTCGTGTCCAATCGCGTCGATCTCGGCGTTCCCGTGCAATGGTGGCGCTCGGTCGGCAGCTCGCACAACGCGTTCGTCGTCGAGTCGATGCTCGACGAGATCGCGGCGGCGGGCGGACACGATCCGTTACAGCTGCGCCGCGAGCTCCTCGCGAAGAGCCCGCGCGTGCGCAACGTGCTCGACGTCGCCGCGGCGAAGGCGGGCTGGGGCAGCGCATTGCCCAAGGGTCGGGCGCGCGGCATCGCGGTCCACGAGTGTTTCGGAAGCATTTGCGCGCAAGTGGCCGAAGTGTCGCTGGATGGCAACACGCCGCGCGTCCATCGCGTCGTCGCCGCGTTCGACTGCGGCCGCACCGTGAACCCCCTGAGCGTCGAGGCGCAGGTCCAGGGCGCCATCGCTTTCGGACTGGGGCCGGCGCTCTTCAGTGAAATCACCGTGAAGGACGGCTCGCCCGTCCAGTCGAATTTCCACGACTATCGCGTGCTGCGATTGAACGAGATGCCCGCGGTCGAGGTCCATCTCGTGCCGTCGGACGAAAAGCCCGGCGGCGTCGGGGAAGTGGGAGTGCCCCCGGTGGCCCCGGCCGTCGCGAACGCGCTGGCGGCCCTCACCGGACGGCGAGTGCGCACGCTCCCGATTGGTGCGGCCATGGCATAAAATAAGACCGGCATTGAATTTGCATGTCGTGACCGCATTGTTCGTCTAGCGTGGAGGTCAAGGCATGTTGCTTCGAATCAACCGACACAATTGGCAAGAGAGCATTTGGAAAGTCCTGCGCAATCCCACCGTGGAGGTGGTGGCGGCGATCGTGGTGGTGCTGCTCGCGGCGTGGATGCTGGTGAACGGCGAGGTCGAAGCGCGCGGCCACACCAACTTCCCGGTCGCGCCCGTCAGCTACAGGTAACCGG
>Ga0075436_100000861_pt1 | contig 20156 bp, 21 predicted proteins | sample RhiMethybrSRZTD5_FD_75303 | JGI IMG/M metagenome (GOLD analysis project Ga0075436, IMG submission 75303) | Populus rhizosphere microbial communities from Tennessee, USA - Rhizosphere MetaG P. TD hybrid SRZTD5 | ecosystem: Host-associated > Plants > Roots > Rhizosphere > Soil | place: USA...
TCGCGAACTCCATGCCCGCGGCGCGAAGGTGCATGCGCTCGAACGCCTCCTTCCGAAAGGCGCGAAGCCCGCAGTGCATGTCACCGACCCGGGCGTGGAAGAAAATCCGGCCGATGCGCGTGAGCACCGGGTTCCCCAGCCAGCGATGCGACCACGGCATCGCGCCCGGCTCGATGCCCCCGGCAAAACGGTTGCCCACGACGAGGTCGTCTCCCGCCCGCAGCCTATCGATGAACTGTCCAAGGGCGCCGAAGTCATAGCTGGCGTCGGCGTCGCCCATCACGACGAACTCGCCGTCAGCAGCCTCGATGCCGCCGATCAGCGCGTTGCCGTAACCCCGCTTTGCCACCTCGACCACCCGCGCACCCAGCTCGCGTGCGATGACGACCGATCCGTCGGTGCTCCCGTTGTCCGCGACGATCACCTCGCCTCGCAGACCGCCCTTCTCCAGGGCGCGCTGCGCGCTCTGAATGCAACTGGCAAGGGTCTCGGCCTCGTTCAGGCAGGGCATCACGATCGAAACCTGGAGGCGCGCTGCGGCCGAGATCTCGGAGCGGCGGGCGCGGCGCGGGGCGACCTTCATTGACGAATGAGCCTAACGGGCCGGCCAGGAAAATCCGCCGGAAAGAGGACTATCGACTTGCAGCGGCTAGAGCTTGAAGTTGAAGTCCATCTTGTCGCAGTAGAGCTGCGCCGTCACATTGCGGACCTGGTTGGTGAGTGCCAACGGGTCGCGATCGAGCGCGAAGATGCCCAGGCCGGTGAGATCCAGCCTGAAGATCTCTGTCTTGAGGTCCGGGGAGAGAAACGAAAGATTCCCTGACTTCTCATTCTCAGCGCCGTTCTTGCGCTCGATGACGAATTCCTGGTGCCACTTGATGAAATCGGCGGCCTGAGACTCCGGGATGGTGAGCTTCAGGTTCGGGATGTCGATGCTCGCAAGCCGCTCGCCGGCCCCGGCGTCCGTCGATGCGTAGTTCATCTTGATATTGATCGTGTCGATCTTGGTGACGAAGGCCGCGTCCATGCCATTGATGGTCAGCTTGAAATTGCTGACCAACCATTTCTGCTGCGCAGTGCTGGTCTTACTGACCAAGCCGCTTGCTGCCCCAATCCGTGTGGACTCGGGCTGCATCTTGATGGTCATCTTGGCGGACTCTCTTGACGCGGCATCGAGCGCCGGGAACCCGATCTCGGTGATCAGGGCGTTGAAGAACTCGGTCTTGGTGAAGAGCTTGAAATTCTCATCGGTTGCCGCGATTTCGCCGCTGCGAACCGGCGACAGTCCGCCGATTGAGCCCTTGATCCACTCGTTGACCGACCTGTCGTTGGTCAAGCCGCGCTTGAGCGTGATGGGCTGCCACTTGGTGCTGCCGGGAATCCTCCTGATTACCGTGACTGAGTTGCTCTCAGCCAGGTTGACCTCAGTGAAGGCGCCACCGCCCTCCGCCTCGAGCAGAGCTCCAGCCGGGCTCCCGTCGAGCGTGAGGACGATGTGGCCGATCTTGACGTTGGCGTGAGGGCTCAGCGCGTCGTGCAGCCCTGCGGATTCGCCGTCCATCGCGAACACCGGCCTCCAGGCACCCACCGCCAGCGCCACACCGGTGAGGCCGGCCGCACCCGCCAGGAACCCGCGCCTATCCAGCTTTGTGTCCGACACCTGAAAACCCTCTGACAATTCGCCCGATCGGTGCGGCGAAAACTAGCACAGACGGAGCCTCACGTCGACTGGTTTCTGACCAAGAATCCGAGCTCGAACATCCTGCGCACCGAGCGCATCGCCGCCGCCTCGACCTCCTGGCCGTCCGCGCCTGGCCCGACGGCGGCTGACGCCTCACGGATGGCGTCACGGACGGTGCGCGTGCCGTCGAGACGGGTGACCAGATAGGCGTTGAAAGCATCCACGTTGGCGCGATACGCAAGGCCCTCGGTAAGTTGCAGTGTCGCCCTCTCAACCGAATACGACCCGTTCACGCAGATCATGGTCTGGTCCAGCCGGTGGCCTCTGACAAGAACCAGCCTCTCATCCAGAAGGTCGCCTCGATCCCTTGTCGCAAGCAGCAGGTCCTGGGCCGCGGTCATTCGGAGCAACTGCTCGCTGGCAGGTCCGACCATCGGCTCAGGGAGCTCCTCGGCCCGTATCCAGTTCGTACCCTGGCGCCGGCGCAGGACCACCGAACCGTACGCAACGATGTCGAATCCGAGGTCCTTGATGTAATCGGTCCACCGCTGCACGCCGCGTTCGTACGCGGGCAAATCTGCGGCGAGGTTCTGGTGCCAGCTGGCCGAATGCAGCAGGGCGGGCTGCGAGACCTGGTGGAGTATCCAAGCGTCGCAGCCTTTCCCCTCGATCCATCGTCGCGGCGTTGCATCCCAGGCGTCGCCGGCCTTGCGGCCCCAACTGATCATCACCGTGGCCATGCCACCCTCTCGAAGACCATCGGCCACATCGCCAAGGACCTTGCGGCTCAGCTCATCGCCGGCCATGCCGCCGTCCCGAAAGAGCAGCCTGGAATCAGGAGACATCACGAAGGGCGGGTTCGACACGATCAGGTCGAACTGCTCGCCCTGGACCGGTTCCATGAAACTGCCCTCGCGACAATCGATGTTGTCGACTCCGTTCAGCCGGGCGTTGAAGCGGGTGAAGGCCACGGCCGCCTGATTGATGTCCGTGGCGACCACGCGACTCGAGTGTCGCGAAGCAAACAGGCTCTGGAATCCGCAGCCGCATCCAAGGTCGAGCGTGAGGTCGACGGGGCGTCGCACGGTCAGGTTGGCCAGGTTGATCGACGAGCCTGTTACGCCCATCACGTGGTCGCGCTCGACGGCCGCGATGTCCGGAACGCGGCTGCAGGCGAAAAGGAAATCTTCGTAAGGCGTGATGCGAACTGCACCGTCGATCTCGCCGCCCTCCGTCACGCTCACCACACCCAGGCGCGCTGCACTCTCGAGCGTGAGCGGGACGAGCGCATTCGCCGCGTCTTCGGCCGGAACCGGGTGACTGAGGATGAACAACCGGATCAGGGTCGACAGCGACTCGCCGGCGGGAAGTTGGCGCTTCAGCAGGATCGCCTGCGTGGGGTCGGGCTGCAGGTGCTGACCGTCTGCGCCCAGCGCCTCGCTGACCCTGGCCGTTCGATAACCCGCCGACCAGAGGGCCGAACGCAGCTGGGCGATTGAGGTCGGGTCGTCGTGGGGTACAGCCGAGGCGGCGGACGCCATGTGGCATCAGATTGTGACGACCGCGCCGGAAAAGAAATGACCCCGACGGATCGCCTCTCGGTTGCCAGCACCTGCCTTGCGGCCTGTCCCGGCTCCCTCGAACGTTTCCCTCGGGGCCGAGGCAAAAGATATGGGTTGCCGATTAGATGTGCAAGTCCGAAAGTCAGTTCGCCGCCAACCCACTCCAAGTAGCCACAGCGATTAGGCTTTTCGCGAGATGTCGATGACCCTCGGCGACGCGGAGAAGCTGATTGCCGCGGCGCAGCAGAAAGCCGCGAGCATCAACGTCAAGGTCACGGTCGCGGTGGTCGACGCGGGCGCGCACCTCATCGCGCTGTCGCGCATGGACGGCGCCAACCCGATGTCGCCCATGATCGCGACGGGCAAGGCCGTCGGCGCCGCGATGTTCCGCCGCGACGGCGCGTGGCTGCTCAGCGCGGCCAATGACCGGGCCGCGTTCTGGGCGGCGGTGAAGGACATGGCCGGCAAGGACATCGTGCCCGGTCCCGGTTCGCTGCCCGTCACTCGAGACGGCGAGGTGATCGGAGCCATCGGCGTCAGTGGTGCGGCGCCGAACGAAGACCTCGCGTGCGCGGAGGCGGCCGTCTCCTCAATCGCCTAGCGCGATGGCGCGGATCGCCTCGTGCACGGCGCCGCCGCGTCCGAGATGGCTCGAGTAGAGAACGAGCTGCGTCACGGTCCACGTGTCGAGCTGGGGAACCGGTGGCAGGTCAGGCAGCATCGCACCGTCGCGCGGCTTCGCACGGGCCAGCGTCAGGTGAGCCTTGAACGCGCGCGTCTCGGGCTCCAGACCGGCGGCACGACACTCCACCTCGAGGCGGCCCGCGAGCTCGCGAAGCGGCTCGGCACCGTCGCGCACGCCCATCCACACGACCCGCGCCAGCCGCCCGCGCTTGAACGTCCCTACCTCACCAAGCGTGGTCCGGAAGACCGCGCCGGCGTCGACACGCGAGGCGATCCCCTCGACGAGCCCGCGATCCACCGAGCCCACGAACCGCACCGTCAGGTGCAGGTTGTGCGGGTCCGCCCAGCGGAACTCGGGCGCGAGCTCGGCACAGCGCTCCAGGTACCCCGCCAGTCGCTCCCGGTTCTCCTCGGGCAGCGGCAGCCCGAAGAACGCCCGAATCCGCTCGGTCAGCGGCGCTTGGCCGCCCAGGCCCTGGGCGCCCACGAGCTCGGCGCGCTCGGCCGCCAGCCGAAGTGGGCCGTGACCGAGTCGAGGCCGTCCGCGACATTGGGCAGCTGCGCGCTGTTGAGCTCGTCCGGCGTCACCAGAGGATCCGTGGACAGCAGCTCCATCACGGCGGCGCCCGGCATCAGCAGCGCCGGCGGGAGGTGCAGCTTCCCCTTCTTGATCCCGCGCGCATCCAGGAACCAGTCGTAGATCGTCTCGAAGGTGACGACCTCCGGCCCGCCGAGCTCGATGATCTTGCCGAGGAGGTCCGCCTTTCCGACGGCCTCGACCACGCAGCGCGCCGCGTCGTCTCGCAGGATCGGCTGGTACTGCACCTTGCCGTCGCCCGGGATGATGATGAACGGCCCGAACGCGGACAGCCGCTCGAACTCGGTGAGCACCCCACCGTCTTCGCCCAGCACCAGCGAGAACCGCAGCACGGAGCCAGGCACGCCTGACTTCGCGAGCTCCTGCTCGCCCATCCAGCGCGACGTGAGGTACTTGAGCTTCGCGTCGAGCTTGGCCCCGATGGCGCTCACCAGGATCACCGACTGCACGCCTGCGGCCTTCGCCGCCTGGCCGATCACGCGCGGGCCGTCGGCGTTGACCTCGAACATCGACTGCGGCTTGTTGCGGCGGACCGCGACGAGATCCACCACGTGCTCGACTCCCTTCATCGCCTCGGCGACGGACGCAGGGTTGAGCACGTCGCCCACGACCACCAGCGCGCCGCGCACCTTGTAGGCGGCGGCCTTCATCGGGTCGCGCACCAGCACGCGGACCTGGTGGCCGGCGTCGAGGAGCTTGTGCGTCACGGCGCGGCCCATGAATCCCGTGGAGCCGAGCAGCAGAACCCTCGCCATGGAGCGCAATCCTAACCGAGGGCATACTCAACTCAGATGAGCGGGGCGCAGCTCGGCGGAATCGGCCTTGGGGCCTTCGCCCTGCTCCTCGGTGTCGGCGGAATCGTGGCCGCCATCAGGCGCCGCAACCGGCGCGCCGAGATCGCGGCGACATACGGCTCGACGGGCGGGATCGCCTACACGCTCATCCAGGCGGGGTGCTCGGGACTCCTGATGCTGGGCGGGGCGGCCTTGATCGTGGTCGCGCTGCTGATCGGGGCTAGATGATGTTTCGCTCGCGCACGAGGGAGCCGCGAGCGAACCGATCGAAGGCGAAGAACGAGAGGTCGATGTCCGACTTGCCGTCCAGCAGCAGCTGGGTCAGCAGCAGCGCCGCGGCGGGTGCCTGCATGAAGCCGTGGCCGCTGTACCCTGCCGCGCACCAGAAACCCTCAACCTCGCGGATCGGCCCGAGGATCGCCTGGTGGTCGGGGGTCGACTCGTAGAGGCCTGACCACGCTGTCTTCATCGACGCCTGGGCCAGCTTCGGCGCGCGCATCTCGGCCTCCTCGAACATCCGGGCGATGAAATCCCAGTTGACGTCGGTGTTGTAAGAAGGGCCCTCCTCGCGGTCGCTCATTCCCATCAACACGCCATCGCCTTCCGGATGGAAGTACAGCGAGGTGCGGAAGTCCACCGTCATCGGCGTGTTGCGGGGCACCGCCGGGAAGGTGTCGGTCACCGCGATGTGACGGCGGTACGGCAGAACCGGGATCTCCAGGCCGACCATGCGGCCGATGGACGAAGCCCACGGGCCGGCGCAGTCGAAGACCAGCCGCGTTGCGATGTCGCCCTGGGACGAGCGGACAGCGCTCACCTTGCCGCCCTCGTGGTCGATGCCGGTGACCTCGACTCCCTCGCGGACGCGCGCGCCAAGTCGCCGTGCGGCGCCGGCGTAGCCCATCGTCACGTCCGCCGGGCTGGCGATGCCGTCGGTCGGGCAGAACGTGCAGCCAAGCACATCCTCGACGTTCAGGACCGGCACCATGCGTGCGGCCTCCGCCGCGTCGACCCAGCGCGCCTCGGTCAATCCGGTGGCGTGCCACATCTCCATGTTTCGCCGGAAGTCCTCGACCTGCTGCGGCTGCGTGAGCACGAACATGTAGCCGATCTGGCGAAAGTCGGCCGGGTGCCCGACCTCCTCCTCGAATCCTTCCAGCATGCGCACGGCCATGCGCTGCAGCCGCACATTCGCTTCGTTCGAGAACTGCTGCCGCACGCCGCCGGCGCACTTGCCGGTCGATTGCGAGCCAAGCTCGGCCCGCTCGAGCAAGACCACGTCGACCTTGCGTTTCGCGAGCTGGTAGGCCAGCGCGCATCCGCTGATCCCGCCGCCGCAGATGACTACGTCAGCTGTTTCGATCTCGCGTCAGGCCCCAGAACTCGAATATGAGCTTCAAAGCGGCCAGGGATGTGATGTTCCCACTGTCGAACGGCGGCGAAAGCTCGACCAGGTCGAGCCCGACCAGCGTGGCCACCTCGGCGACGCCGTGCAGCACCTCCAACGCCTGCCGCGTGGTGAGCCCGCCCGCCGAAGGGATCTCCGTGCCCGGTGCAAAGGCCGGGTCGAGCGCGTCGATGTCGAAGGAGACGTGAACCTCACTTCCCGCAAGCCGCTCGCGCACCTTGCTCAGGGCGCCTTCGGGGTTGGTGATCAGCTCGCGCGCGCCGACGAGAAGGACGCCGTTGGTGTTGATGAAGTCGAGCTCTTCCGGGTCGTAGTCGCGTCCGCCGACGATGGCGACGTCCCGCGGCGCAATGCCCGACACCTCGAGCGCGCGTCGCAGCGCGCAACCGCAGGTCCACCGGCCACCGCGGGAGTAGTCGCAGAGATCGGGATGCGCGTCGACCCACAGCACCTTCAGGCCCGGGTGGCGCCGCGCCTGGGCCGCGAGAGTGGCGATTGCGGTGCAGTGGTCGCCGCCCAGCACAGTCAGCAGCGAGCTCGGTGGCACCGCCGCCAGCTTGTCGGCGACAGGCTTCCAACCCTCATCGATGCTCGAGTCGATGTGCAGGTCGCCCAGGTCGTGAACCGCCACGCCCGCGAGCAGCTTTCCTTCCTCGGTCACGGGTGGCATCACCGCGGACAGGGACCGGAGCCGGTTCGGAGCATCGGCCGCGCCCTTGCGGTAGACCGCGGAACCGTCGTACGGGATTCCGGCCAGCGTCACGTTCGCGCCGTCGGGCGCGCCCGCCAATCCGCCCCAGGGCCGGAGGCCCGTTACGTCAATCAAGCTTCAGTCAGGTTCGTAGGCTGGGAGCTGCTTCTTGACCGGGCGATCCTGCCGGTAGCCAAGCGCGTACTCGCCCTGCAGGATCGTGTGGATCTCGCGCGTGCCCTCGTAGATGATCGGTGCCCGAGCGTTGCGCAGGAAGCGCTCGACGGGGTATTCGGCCGAATAGCCATACGCGCCGTGCACCTCGATCGCATCGTTCGCGGCGTTGAACGCGGCGTCGGTCGCGTACTGCTTGCACATCGACACCTCGCGCGTGTGGCGCACGCCCTTGTTCTTCAGGTACGCGACCTTGAAGTACAGAAGGCGGCAGATCTCGTAGTCGCGTGACATCCGCGCGATCATCTGCTGCACCAGCTGGTAGCGGCCGATCTCCTGGCCGAAGGTCTTTCTCTCCTTGGCGTACTTGACGGACGCGTCGAGGCTCGCGCGGACCGTGCCGGTCGCGCCGGCGCCCACGGTGAAGCGGCCGTTGTCGAGGCAGCTCATCGCGATCTTGAATCCGTCGCCCTCGTCGCCGATGCGGTCGCGCTCGTCAACCTCGAGGTCGCTCATGAAGATCGAGCCGACATCCCCCGCGCGGATGCCGAGGCGGTCCTCGATCGGCTCGGTCCGCAATCCCTTGCGCGCGGTCGCGCGGTCGACCATGAATGCGGACACGCCCTTGGAGCCCGCCTTGGGCTCGGTTTTGGCAAAGAGCAGGAAGTAGTCCGCGGTATCCGCATCGGAGACCCAGATCTTCTGGCCGTTGAGCACATAGGAGCCGCCGTCGCGGCGGGCGGTCGACTGCATGGAGGCGACGTCCGACCCGGCGTTGGGCTCGGTCAGCCCATAGCAGGCGAGCTTCTCCCCACGCGCCATCGGCGCAAGCCAGCGCTGCTTCTGCTCCTCGGTGGCCCATGTGTACAGGCCCATCCCGACGAGCCCGACGTGCACCGAGAGAACTGTGCGGAACACCGTGTCGACGTACTCGAGCTCCTCGCAGACGAGGCCCAGCGCGAGATAGTCGAGCCCATAGCCGCCGTAGCGCTGCGGGAAGCAGACGCCGGGCAACCCGAGAGAGGCCAGCTTGGCGAAGATCTCCGGGTCGTGGCGGCCGGCGCGATCGTCGGCGCCGATGCGGGGAGCAAACTCGCGGGCGCAGAAGTCCCGGACGCTGGAGACCAGCTGTTCCTGGTCAGGCGTCAGGGAAAGGTCGAGCACGGTGCCTCCAAGGTAAGTCTTTCTACTTGGACGGGGACGGCGTCGCGCACGGGTTGGGCGACGGCGTCGTCTTGGGCGAGGGGCTTGTCTTCGGCGGCGTGGTCTTGGCCGACGGAGACGGGGTTGGAGTCGGGCAGGAAGGCGAAGGCGTGGGCAGCGGCTTGAGGTCGCCGGGACCGACGTGGCCGATCACGGGCAGCTTGTCGCCGATGCTCAGGATGATCGGCACCGCACGCGAGCTGTGCAGCTGCGGCTGGAGGAATCCGGTGTACAGCTGCTCGAGCTGGTGGATGCCCGCGATGGCGTCCAGGTGAGCCGCGTTGGTCTTGGCCGCCTGCGCCTTGAGCGCGGTCATGTCGTCCTTCGACACCATGGCCGCGGTGATCGGGTTGGAGAGGATCTGGTTCTCGAGCTTGTTGACCTGGTCGAGGGTCAGGCTCGCGCGGTTGAGCGTCGGCTCGAACGCGTTGTCCAGCGTGACCAGGGCGGAGATGGCGAGGTAGATCAGGACCAGCGTCACGATCACGTGGACGAACACGCCGAGCAGGCCGTCGATCCCACGTATCGCGTCCATGCGATGGAAGGCACCTCCGATCGCGGCACCGACCGCGCCGAGGATCACGGCAGCAACGATGGCTACGGCCACGCTCAGCACAGCGTTGAGGTGGGCGATCTTCTCCATCTCGTTGGTGTAGGTGTCGTGGAACCTGAAGATCACGAGGAGCGTGCCGAAGAAGAAGATCTCGGCCATCAAAGGCTGGATCACCCCTCGCTGGTAGCCCAGGACGAGCGCCAGGATGAGGAGCACCGCGATCGCAATGTCGATGACCAACCCGGCAGCATTGTAATGACGCGACTAAGCCTGAGCCCCTCGTCCACGCGAGGCAGATTCGCGCTGGAGCGCGCTCAGCCGAAGGCGGCGTGAGCATCGGACCGGAGCGCACCCGTTGTGCGCGAGGACCGAAGCGCAACGACAACACACGGCTGAGCCGCTCCAGTTAGCGAAGATGCCCGCGGGGAGCGAGGGGCGCAGGCTTGGGTTAGACTCCAACTCACTCTTGACCCGAACGATCGCTGTAGCGATGCAGAAAGGCGGGGTGGGCAAGACCACGACTGCCGTGAACCTCGGCGCGGCGCTGGCGGAGCTGGGACAACGAGTTCTGCTGATCGACCTTGACGCCCAGGGCCACCTGACGCTCTACATGAAGCCACCGGCCGAGCTGGACAAGACGGTCTACCACCTCCTCGTCGACCCGGAGACGACGGTCACCGATGTGGTGCAGGAGGCGCCCCAGATGGGCGTGCACTACATCCCGGCGGACATCGAGCTCGCCGGCGCCGAGAACCAGCTGATCAACGAGATCGGGCGGGAAAGCATCCTGCGCGACAAGCTCGAGCCCGCGCAGCGGCGATACGACTTCATCATCATCGACTGCCCTCCTTCACTCGACCTGATCGTGATCAACGCCCTGGTCGCAGCAAACGAGGTTCTCGTACCGCTCCAGGCCGAGTTTCTGGCGTTGAAGGGAATGCAGGAGCTGCTCATCACGATGGAGCGGGTGAGGCGCAGGCTCAACCCGCGGCTCGAGCTGATCGGCATCCTCCCCACGATGTACAAGCAGCGCGCACTCCACTCGCAGGAGGTGCTCGCCGCGGTGCGCGAGAAGTACGGAGACAAGGTCTACGAGTTCGGCGTCACCGATTCAATCCGTTTTGCCGAAACGCCCCTCGCGGGGCAGTCGATCCTGAAGTACGCTCAGGACTCCGACGGCGCCAGGGCATACCGTGCGCTGGCGGCGAAGGTCCTGGAGAATCACAAGCGGCATGACTAGCTTCAAACGCGCGTCCCTGGGCGGCTCCGAGGACCTGTTCCGGCCGACCCGGCCGCAGGTCGTGAGCGACACCGACGACGTGATCAAGGAGTCGGTCGACCGTCCGGTGCAGGTGGTCAAGGAGGTCGTCTACAGGACGCTCCACTTCACACCTGAGGAGGTCGAGCTGCTGCTCGAGTCCATCCAGGTCGCGAAGTATCCCGACCGCCAGCGACCCAAGCAGCCGCTGGACAAGTTCGACGCCCTCGATGCGCTCCGGTTGAAGGTGCAGGGAGACTCGGGCGGCTAGAACCTCGTCGATTCCGCCCCTCTGACGTCAGCCGGCCGCCATCTCACCAGTCAAGAGGTTCCGCTGCCGTCAGACGGGCGAAACTTGCTAGCCGGTCACAGGGTCTTAGAACCGGCCCTTCGAGCGTCTCCTGAGATAGCCGTAAGTCCAGAAAAGGCAGAGCAGCAGCAGGGCGATCCCGAAGACCACCACCAACGCTCTCTCCATTTCCGGTAAATACTGACTCGTGCCGAAGCTCGGAATCGTCAAGGTCAAGCTCGAGCGCGAGGTCAACTGCTACGTCATCTCGTGCGCGGACACCAAGGAGGCCGTGGTCGTCGACCCAGGCCTGCCGGCCGAGAAGATCGCCGAGCAGATCCGCGACCTCAAGGTGCGCTGGATCGTCGCCACCCACTGCCATCCCGGCCACGTCGGCGGCAAGGACACCCTCAAGGAGCTCGTCGGCGGCGAGACCGCCCTGCATTCGGCCGACGCCAAGCAGTTCCTCCGCTCCGCCGACAAGTACCTGTTCGACGGCGACGAGCTTGACTTCGGCGAGTTCAAGCTCAGCGTGGTCCACACGCCCGGCCATACGCCAGGGAGCGTCTGTTACGTCGTGGCCAACCACGCGTTTGTCGGCGACACGATCCTGGCCGGCGGCATCGGCCGCCAGATGCCCGAGACCGACCTGCGGCGCCAGATGATGAGCATCGGCACCAAGCTGCTGAAGCTACCCCTCACGACAGCGCTGTACCCGGGCCACGGCCCGGCCACCAGCCTGGAGCGGGAGCTCCAGACCAATCCGATCTTCAGGAACGCTCCCGTGCGGGCGTAGCCGGTCGGACCTCGCGTCCTGAGGCGCGCGCCACTGGCATGCCTCGCAGGTAGACCGCCTTGATCGAGAAGTCCGACCTGAAGCCGTCGAGCACCCCATGCCGCTGCCGCGACTTCATCGCCCTCGGCTGGAAGATCGTTCCGCGGCCGGGGTCGATCAGCACGAGGTCCGCTTCGTAGCCGGCGGCGATGCGCCCCTTGCTCTGGCCCAGGCCGGCAAGCTGCGCAGGGGCCTCGCTCACCCAGCGCGGCGCCATCCACACGTCGCCCATCTCCGCGGCCAGCTGCAGGCTGCTGAGGTAGAGCGCCTGGACCCCCGGCGAGCCGGGCGGGGCCTCCGCCAGGCTGCGCGCCTTCTCCTCATCGGTGTGCGGTGCGTGGTCCGTGGCGACGATGGAGATCAAACCCCGCCGGAGCCCATCGCGCAGCGCCGCACGGTCCGCCGCCGTCTTGACCGGCGGGTTGATTTTCATCGCTGTGCCCAGCCGGTCGAAATCGGCGTCCGAGAGCCACAGGTAGTGCGGGCACGTTTCGACGGTCATGCGGGTGCCCACGGAAATGGCTTCTCCCGCGGCGGCCAGGCCAAGGGCGCTTGACAGGTGAGCAACGTGCAGGTGAAAGCCGAACTGTCTTGCAACCGCGGCCGACGCTGCGATGGCCACCGACTCGGCCTCGCCGGGTCGTGACGCAAGGATGTCGGCGTAGGTCTCGATGGGTCGGCGGAAGGTGTGGAGGACGCTGGCGTCCTCGGCGTGGATCGCGACCGGCAGGCCCAGCGCGGCTAGCTCGGGTCCAAGCCGGGCCAGCGTGCCGTAGTCGGGCGGCGCCTCGAGATCGGGGTCTGACGCTTCGAAGGAATGGAGCACCTGCTTGCGGCTCACGCTGAACGCGTAGCCGAGGTAGGCCTTGAAACCCGTCGCGCCCGCGGCTGCCAGCCCGCGCAGCTGTTCGGGCGTGGAGGTCGAACGTAGCAGGCCCCACAGCCCGAAGTCCACCCGGGCGCGCGACCGGGCCAGGGCGGCCTTGGCCTCCAGGACTCCCGCGGAATCGACCGCGGGCACGGTGTTCGGCATGTCGACGACCGTTGTCACGCCGCCCGCCGCGGCCGCCGCCGTGAGGGTGCCGAAGTCCTCCTTGTCCGGAAAGCCCGGGTCGCGGCTGTGGACGTGGACGTCGACGGCGCCGGGCAGCAGGTAGAGACCTTCCGCGTTGACCACCTTCGCCCCGCGCGGCGTCGCATCCTCGCCCACGTCTGTGATCACGCCGTCGCTGACACGCACGCTCGCGCGGCGCGGACCCTCGGGCGTAAAGACGGTTGCTCCCGAGAACAGGAGCTCAGTCAAGGGTCAGGTCGTCAACCCGGAAAAGTGGTGAATAAGGGATGCCGGCCTTGGCGATGTTCTCGCTGCCGCCCTCACCGCGGTCGAGCACGACCACGAGGTGGATCACCTCGAGGCGCGCGGCGCGCAGCACCTCGATGGTGCGCAGCGAGTCGCCGCCCGTCGTCACGACGTCTTCGATCACGGTCACGCGGCGCCCCGCCTCGAAACGTCCTTCGATCTGCTTCGCCGTGCCGTAGCCCTTCGGCTCCTTGCGCACGAGCACGAGCGGCAGCCCCATCTGCATCGAGACCGCGCCGCCCAGCAGCACCGCACCCAGCTCCGGCGCGGCGAGCAGCTCGGTATCCGCTGGAACGATCTCCGCGAGGTGCTTGCCGAGCCTGCGCAGCAGCGCCGGATCCGTCTCGAACAGGAACTTGTCGAAGTAACGGTTGCTGTGCTTCCCGGAGCGGAGCACGAAATCGCCCTTGAGATATGAGGCCTTGACGATGTCGCGCCCGAGCTCATCGACCTCAGGGGTCCGGGTCGGCATTGCACCTAATCTAGCCCATGTATGGGTGGGCACCTGACCGTGGGGGTGATGCGCTTCGTGATGCATCTGCCGGAAAGCGGATCGCTCAAGTCGAAGCGACAGGTCATCAGCGGCCTGCTCCGACGCATGCGGCAGGAGCTCAAGGTCGCCGCCGCGGAGGTCGGCGAGCAGGACCGGTGGCAGCTCGCAGAGCTCGCGGTGACCTGCGTCAGCGGCGACAGCCGTCACGCGGATGAGATGCTGGCGAAGGCGCTGCAGTTCGTCGAGCGCCACGCCGACGGCACGCAGATCGCGGACGTCAAGACCGAGCTGATCCGCCTGTGACGATCACCGAAGAGAGCCTCGTGGATCAGTTCGAGGCCACCCTTCCTTTCAAGCTCGACCCATTCCAGCGCGAGGCGATCGAGAAGCTGGACGCCGGCAAGGGCGGCGTGCTCGTGAGCGCGCCTACCTCGAGCGGCAAGACGATCGTGGCCGAGTACGCGATCTTTCGCGCACTGCGCGAGGGCCGCAAGGTCATCTACACGACACCGCTCAAAGCACTGAGCAACCAGAAGTATCACGACTTCGTCCGCGAGCACGGCGAGGCCGGTGTTGGGTTGGTGACCGGCGAGAACACCATCAACGACGACGCCCCCGTGGTCGTGATGACGACGGAGATTCTGCGCAACCTGATCTACGAGGATCCCGCGCGCCTCGACCTGGTCGGATATGTCGTGCTCGACGAGGTCCACTACATCGACGATTTCCCACGCGGCTCGGTGTGGGAGGAGATCGTCATCCAGGCTCCGCTCGGGATCAAGCTGGTCGGCCTCTCGGCCACCATCGGCAACTACCGCGAGATCGCGGACTGGATGGCCGAGAACCGCGGCGGCATGGAGACGGTCTTCCACGACGTTCGCCCGGTCGAGCTGAAGATGTGGCTCGCGATCCACAACCATTTCCTGCCGCTGTTTGACGCGGGCGGCGCGATCGACAAGCGCACGTGGTCGAAAGGCGCGCAGGAGGAAGAGGCTTCATATCGCGTGGGCGAGTACCGCCGCCTTCCGTCCAACGACCTGCTTCAGGTACTCGACGAGCTGCGCCGCATGGACATGCTGCCCGCGATCTATTTCATCTTCTCGAGGCGTGGCTGCCGCGAGGCGCTCGCGCGATGCTCGTATCACGACCTCGACCTGACCACTCCTGAGGAAAAAGAAGAGATCGACCGCGTTGCGGCTGAGGCGCTCGGGCAGCTTCGCGACTCGGACGAGGAGGCCCTGTTCCGCCGGATGGTGGATGCCCGGCTGCTGCGGCGCGGACTCGCCGAGCACCACGCAGGGCTGCTGCCATACCACAAGGAGATGGTCGAGCAGCTCTTCCAGCGCGGCCTGATCAAGGCGGTTTTTGCGACCGAGACTCTCGCCCTGGGCATCAACATGCCGGCCCGGGCGGTCGTCGTGTCCTCGTTCACGAAGTTCGACGGCGTGAACTTTTCGAACCTCACGACCGGTGAGCTCACGCAGCTCATGGGGCGGGCGGGCCGCCGCGGCATCGACGTGATCGGTCACGGCGTGATCCTCAAGGAGTCGGACGTCGACGTCGGGACGATCTACGAGGTCGCGATGGGACCGACGCTCGTGGTCGAGTCCAAGTTCCTGCCGAGCTACAACATGGCGCTCAACCTCCTGAGGATCTACACGCCGAAGGAGGCCGAGGCGCTGATGCAGCGTTCATTCGGCCAGTTTCAGAAGCGGCTCGCGGCCGACCAGACGCAGGAGCGCCTCGTCAACGTGCGGTCGCGGCTCGCGGACATCCGGCACATGTGGGATGACACCGAGGTCTCGATCGACGACGTCGCGGAGTACTTCAGGCTCGAGGAGCGGCGGCGGTCGATCCGCATCGAGCTGCGCAGGCTGCGGCGGGACGCCGGATCGGAACGGCGCGCACGCCAGGGCGGCCGCCGGCGCGGCGGGGGCGGAGGGGGACGCGTCATGGGTGGCGCGCAGAAGCTCGTGCTGCGGCTCGAAACCGAGGGCCGCGGCCTGCTCGAGCGGCAGCGCAAGCTGAAGGTGGTCCGCTCGCCGAGGTTTGGCGAGCACCTGCAGCGCTACGCGGAGATCCGCACGCTGCAACGGGAGCTCGACGCCGGCGAGCACGACCTGGGCGGCCAGATGGACGAATACGCCCGCAAGCTGCGGAGGCTCTGCCGGATCCTGGCCGAGGCAGGCTTTCTCGCCCATGACAAGCCCACCGACAAGGGGCTGTTCGCATCCCGGGTGTACGGCGAGAACACCATCCTGGTCGCGGAGGCGGTGTGGGCCGGCTGGTTGGAGGGCCTGGCGCCGGAGGAGCTGTGCGCCGTGCTGGTCATGCTGGCGGCCGAGGACCGCGAGCGCGGGCGCGACCGGCGCCCGCAGGGGCCGCGCCGGTATCCGACGCATGCCATCGCGCAGTCGGCTCGCCTGGTGAGAACCCTGTACTTCCGGTTCGCCGACATGGAAAAGGACCTCGACGAGCCGAACCTGCGGCAGCCGTCCCACGACTACATCGATTTCGCCTATCGGTGGGCGGGCAGTGAGCCGCTCGACCAGATCCAGCTGCCCGCAAACGTCGACATCGGCGACGCGATCAAGGCGATGAAGTCGCTCTACTCGCTGCTCCGGCAGCTGGAATGGGCGCTGCGCCAGGCCAAGAACCCTTTGAGCGACGCGGTCTCGCAATCCGTCGCACGCATGGAGCGGGACGTGATCAAAAGAACCTACTGACGCCGGTTGTGTGCACACTTCCGCGCCGAACAGCCCGGACAGCTCGGTTGTGTGCACACTTCCGTTTTCGAAACGCTCCCTAGACTGGGACTTCGTGGCCAATAAGAAGAGGCGCATCCTCGTCACGGGCGTGGCCAGGTGGTGGGGCGCCCTGCTGGTTCAGCGACTCGTCGAGGACCCCGATGTCGCAGAGGTCATCGGCATCGACATCCGGGAGCCGCGTTACGACCTTGGGCGCGCCGACTACCTGAAGCTGGACATCCGCCATTCACTGATCGGCAAGCTCGTCCGCGCGGTCGGCATCGACACGGTCGTCCACACCCTCACGCGGATCGATTCGTTCGACATGGATCCCGCGCGCGCCCATGAGATGAACGTGATCGGCACCCTCAACCTGCTGGCGGGATGCGCGGGCGCCGACAGCCCCGTGCGGCGCTTCATCCTCAAGTCGTCAGGCCACGTCTACGGCTCCCGATTCGACCTGCCTCAGGGCATCCGCGAGGACCACCGGCTCGACTCGAACTCACGCCATCAGTTCGTGCGCGACATCGTCGAGGTCGAGTCATACGTGCGAGATTTCGCCAGCCGCAATCCGAGCATCGACATCCTCGTCCTGCGGTTCACGAACAGCCTCAACCCGCAAGAGCCGCAGCCCCTGGCTCGCTACCTCGACCTGGAGCTTGTACCGACTGTCGCGGGTTACGACCCCTCGCTGCAGCTGATCCATCGCGACGACTGCGTCGAGGCGATGGTGCTGGCGACCAGGCGCGGACCGGCGGGCGCCTACAACATCGCCCCTCCCGACTCCGAGCCGCTGTCCGGCCTCCTCGACTTTGCCGGCAGGCCCCACCTGCCGCTGGTGCCGCCGGTCGGCATCGAGCTGGCCGCGTTCGCCCTGCGTCAGAGCCGCCTGGCGTTCCTGTCGCCGCAGCTGCTGGACCTGCTGCGCTGGGGCCGCACGCTCTCCACGACCAAGGCCGCGCGTGGGCTGGGTTTTCGGGCCGCCCGCACCACGAAAGCCGCCTACGAAGACTTCATCCAGCAGCGCCGCGTGCTGCGCTACCAGCCCGACCGGCACGCGTACCAGTACGAGAAGGAGCTCGAGGACTTCATCCACAGCCGGCAGCCGGCCTCGCCAAACGGCGACGGGGAGACGAACGGCGCCTTCGAGGCACCGGCGGCTGTGGCGGCGCCTAGACCTCCCCGCCCCCGCCGTCCACGATCATCACCTCGCCGTTGACATAGCTGGCGGCATCGGAGACCAGGAACAGCACCGCGTTCGCGACCTCCTCCACGGCGCCGATTCGCTTGGTCGGGTTTGGCGCAAGGATCCTCTCCAGGACCTCTTCGTTGCCCCATAGGGCCTCGGCGAAGCGCGTCTTGATCAAGCCTGGCGCGACGGCGTTGACCCGAACGTTGCCGCCGATCTCGCGCGCGAGCTGGCGGGTCATGAAAACGACGGCCGCCTTGCTCACGCGGTAGACGCCGAGACCCAGCCCTGGACGGATGCCGCCTGTGCTCGCCATGTTGACGACGGTCCCGCCGTGCTGCTCCATCCATGCGCGGTACACGAGCTGGGTGAGAAGAAGGTAGCCGCGGACGTTGACCTCGAAGGTTTTGTCCCAGGCGCTGACCTCGGCATCGATCAGCGCACCCGCATACGGGTTTGTTCCGGCGTTATTGATCAGGATGTCGATGCGCCCGTGCCGCTCCATGACCTGCGCGACCAGCCGCTCCAGGTCTTCTGGCCGGCCCGCATGAGCGGCCACTGCTGTTGCGCGGTCGGGGTGAAGGGCGTTGATCCGCGCGGCTTCGGCGTCGAGGTCCGCCTGCTTGCGGGATGACAGCACCACCTGCGCGCCGTGCTCGGCGAGGATTTCTGCGATCGCGCTGCCGATCCCTCGGCTGCCGCCAGTGACGATCGCAACCCGCCCGGTCAGGTCGAACCGGGAGGTTTCGGGCACGGCTGATAGGATAGGCCGACTCATTTGAAGGCTCCGGCTAACGACTGATGGCTGTTTCGAAAGCGGCTGACGACATCCTCGAGCGCATTTTCCAGCCGACCACGAAACCCAGCGCTCGCGACCAGGCCGAGGAGACCCTGCGCCACCCGAAGCGCCTGGTCTACGTCGCGATGTCGAACAAGGTCTTCTACTGGCGCGCCCATATCCAGAAGTTCGTGCTCGACTCGGGCCTGGTCCCGGTGAGCCCCTTCATGCTCTTCGACTACTACCTGATGCACACCGTCGGCAAGGACGTGGTGCGCGAGGCCATGAACAACCTGCTCGCGCGCTGCGATGAGGTCTGGGTCTTCGGCCGCCTATCCCTGGGCGTGAAGGTCCAGGTCGGTATCGCAAAGCGCATGAACAAGCCGATCCGCTACTTCGACATCTCCGACCTTCCTGTCACGGTGATGCCGATCAGCGAAGAGACGGCCCAGGAAGAGCTGAAAGACTGACCCCACCGCCCTCCTCCCCCTCCCCGCTTGCGGGGAGGCCGGGAGGGGCAAACCAATAACTCCAACCCGTCCCCGCTCGCGGGGAGCCGGGAAACCTAAGTCCCCCTCCCCGCTCGCGGGGAGGCCGGGAGGGGACAAACCAATAACTCCAACCCCTCCCCGCTCGCGGGGAGGTCGGGAGGGGACAAACCAATAACTCCAACCCCTCCCCGCTAGCGGGGAGGCCGGGAGGGGACAAACCAATACCTCCAACCCCTCCCCACTCGCGTGGTGGCCGGGAAACCTAAGTCCCCCTCCCCGCTCGCGGGGAGGCCGGGAGGGGACAAACCAATAACTCCAACCCCTCCCCGCTCGCGTGGAGCGGGGAAACCTAAGTCCCCCTCCCCGCTAGCGGGGAGGCCGGGAGGGGACGAACCAAAAACTCCAACCCCTCCCCACTCGCGTGGTGGCCGGGAAACCTAAGTCCCCCTCCCCGCCTGCGGGGAGGTCGGGAGGGGACAAAACAACTACTCCGACCCGTTAACACCCTGGATTGGCGTTTCGCCGTCCAACGCGGATGCTCGTCTGGTGCCTTCAGAAGTCGTCGAACGTGCGCAGTACCTGCGCGCAAACATGACGGCAGTCGAGCGGCGACTTTGGTTCCGAGTCAGGGCCAAACAGCTGGGCGTCAAGTTTCGCCGTCAGCATCCGATTGGTCCATACGTCGCAGATTTCGCCTGTACCTCGGCTCGGCTCATCGTGGAGATCGACGGCGACACACACATGGAGGCGTATGACAAACACCGGGATCGCTGGATGGAGTCACGCGGCTGGCGCGTAATGAGGGTCTATCTGAGCGAAATCGACGACGAGCTGGATTCCGTCATTGCCGCGATTGAACAGGAACTGGTTGAGCCTGGTTCGATGCTCGACTGGGCACAGCGCACGGGACAGCCGTCGGTCTACGGGATAGGAGTAGCTGTTTCGTCCCCTCCCGGCCTCCCCGCAAGCGGGGAGGGGATTTAGGTTTCCGGCCTCTGTCTTGTCCCCTCCCGGCCTCCCCGCAAGCGGGGAGGGGATTTAGGTTTCCGGCCTCCCCGCGAGCGGGGAGGAGTTGGAGTAACTGTTTCGTCCCCTCCCGGCCTCCCCGCAAGCGGGGAGGGGATTTAGGTTTCCGGCCTCCCCGCGAGCGGGGAGGAGTTGGAGTAGCTGTCTTGTCCCCTCCCGGCCTCCCCGCGAGCGGGGAGGGGATTTAGGTTTCCGGCCTCCCCGCGAGCGGGGAGGAGTTGGAGTAACTGTTTCGCCCCCTCCCGGCCTCCCCGCGAGCGGGGAGGGGATTTAGGTCTTCGGCCTCCCCGCGAGCGGGGAGGGGATCAGCTAGACGGCGGCGCTCGCCACCTTGACCACGCG
>Ga0075436_100000862_pt1 | contig 20155 bp, 28 predicted proteins | sample RhiMethybrSRZTD5_FD_75303 | JGI IMG/M metagenome (GOLD analysis project Ga0075436, IMG submission 75303) | Populus rhizosphere microbial communities from Tennessee, USA - Rhizosphere MetaG P. TD hybrid SRZTD5 | ecosystem: Host-associated > Plants > Roots > Rhizosphere > Soil | place: USA...
GAGGCGGAAGTCTCCGGCGTAAGGCGGCAGCCACGTGCCGAAGTCGACCGCGACCGGCACGCTGTCGGTGGCGAGACCGCCGAAGGACGCGGTGCGGCCCGAGAGCACCACCGTGCCCGCGGGCGGCGCGGGTGTCGCCGGCACATAGACGAGCTTCTCGATGCGCGCGCCCAGGTTCGATTGGTTGGTCGCGTAGATGTTTCCGGTCGCGGGGCTCACGGCGAGTCCATTGATCGTCGCCGAGAATCCGGTCACCTTGGTGATGTTGGTCAGCTCGTTGGAGGTGCCGGGTGTCGAGACCTCCCACAGCGAGCCGCCATTGCTGCCGACGAGGAGGCTGCCGGTCGAGTTGAACGCGACTGCGTTGGCGCCGTCGAGGCCGAATGCGGCGGTGGTGACCTGGCCGTTGAACGCCCGTGTCACGGTGCCGTTGGTGCTGCTCGCGATGAAGAGCGCGCCGGACGCATCGAGGCGCGAATGCTGCGGGCTCGACACGCCGGCGAGGAAGACCGGCAGGTCGGTGCCCACGACGTTGCGCACCGCATCCCACGTACCGTCGGTCACGAAGATGCCCGACGGCGACACCGACAGCCCGCGCATCGTCGTGGAGAGCGTGGACGAGGCGACGAGCGTCTGCGCGCCGGTCACGGGATCGAAGCGCAGGACGCGCGTGCCTCCGGGCGAGACCGTCGCATACACGGCGCCCGTCGCCGGATCGATCTGCACGCCGTAGGCGATGAGGCTCGCGGCGAAGACGCTCGCCTGCTTGCCGTTCGGGCTGATGCGCACGATCTGCGAATTGTTCTGGCTCGCGACGTAGACGTTGCCGCCCGCGTCCACCGTCACGCCCGCCGGCCCGGAGATGCCGGCGTAGGAGGCGACGATCGTCTTCGTCGCGTCGATGGTCACGACGCGGCTTTCGCTCTCGATGCCGATGGTGAGCGCGCCGTCGGCGCGGAACGCGAGGCCCTGCACCGTGCCGGAGAGCGTCGTGTAGTTGCCGAAGGCGGAATCGACGCCGATCGCGAACGAGAACACCGACGAGCCGTTGGTGCCGTAGAGCACGTTGTTGCGGTAAACCAGGTGGCGCACGAACTGGTTCGCCACGATCAGCGGGAAGCCGCCCGGCTGCAGCGAGAAGACGCGCGTGTTGTCGCCGAAGTAGAGCTTGGCTCCGTCGGTCGCGATCGGGCCGGGCCGCGAGAATCCCGCGAGCACCGGCGCGAGCACGCCCTGCGGCGTGATCGACGAGAGCTCGAGCGATCCCGCGTTGGTCGCGAGGAGCTTGCTGCCGTCGAAGCGCAGCGTGTTGTAGCCCGACAGGAACAGGATCGAGGTCTCCGTGAGCGGCGGCGTCTGCGCGAGATTCAGGAACTTGATCCGCGACGACGCGTACACGTAGAGCCTGCTGCCCGCCGCATCGTGCGTGAGGTCGGTGATCGAGCCGATGCCGGTGTAGATCGTCGAGACGACGCCCGCCGCCGTCACGCGCACGATGTTGCCGGGCCCGGTTCCGACGAAGAGGCCGCCCGCGTGGTCGTCGGCGATCGCGACGATGGAGTCGGCGAGCGAGGCGACCGTCGTCACGTTGCCCGCCGAGTCGATCCGCAGGATCCTGCGGTTGGTGTTGTCGCCGACAAGCAGGTTGTTCGAGCCGTCGGAGACCATCCCGTGCGCGAGCGTCGGCAATCCGGTCTTGAAGCTCGTCACCGTTCCTGTCGGGCTCACGCGCTTGATCGACGTCGTTTCCGCGACGAAGAAGCCGCCGTCGTTCGCCGGGGCGAAGGACGTGCCGGAGAAGCCGCCGCGCACGAAGATGCGCGAGGCCCCGGCGAATGGCGCGACGCCAATGGAGTCGGTGTTGAGCACGTAGCGATCGCCGTTCGGCGCGACGTAGATGTCGTGCGGCGTGGTGACGACCGATTCGGCCACGACCGTCTTGTTGCCGGCGGCGTCGAAGGCGACGATGCGATTGTTCGTCGTGCCGTTCTCCGAGGCGTACAACGTTCCCGCGGCGTCGAAGACGAGGCCGTACGGCGAATCGAGGCCCGAGGCGAAGGTCGCGCTCGGCGTCGCCGGGAAGCGCGTGATCGTGCCGTTGCTGAAATTCGCCATGAACACCTGGCCCGACGCGTTCACCGCGACCGCGCGCGGCGAGCTCAACGCGGTGGACACGATGCTCGAATTGTCCGACGGGTCGAGCTTGACGAGCTGGTTCGAGAGCCCGGCGACGTAGAGGTTGCCGCTCGTGTCGTACGCCATGCCCTGCGGCGAGCTCACCAGCGTCTGCGCGAAGAGCTGCGCCGCGCCGCCGCCCGCCGGGATCTTCGAGACGGTGCTGTTGCTGACGTTGGTGACGTAGAGCGCGCCTTGCGCGTCGAACGCGAGCTCGGTCGGGCCGTTGAGGCCCGTACCGTACACGGTCATCGCGCCGGCGGACGTCACCTTGATGACGTTGTTGCCGCCGGTATTCGCGACGTACAGGTTGCCGGCGCTGTCCGCGGTGATGCCCTGCGGCAGGTTGAGCGGGCTGCCGCTCACGAACGCCGTCGCCACCCCGGCCGTGGTGAGGCGAGTGATCGCGCCGCGGCCGCGATCGACGACGTACAGGTTGCCGTCGGGCGATTTCACCACGCCGAACGGAGCGTTGAATCCCTCGGCATTGAAGACCGCGAGCTGGTTGCCGGCGGCATCGAGCTTCGCCACCTTGATGCCGGTGTTGTTGTGCACAACGTAGAAGTTGCCCGCGCCGTCGACGTCGAACGACACGAACACGCCGCCGAGCGTCGTGTGGATGCGCGACTGCGCGCCGCTCACCGGCAGCTTGAAGATGTCGCTCGTGATGTTGAGAACGTAGACGTTGCCCGCGGCATCCGCGGCGATGTCCACCGGCGAGATCGTCACGCCGGAGAACGGTCCGACGGTGATCGACGTTGCCTGGCCGTCGGGCGTGATCTTGACCACGCGGCCGTCGTTGCGGTTGACGGTGTAGAAGTTGCCCTGCGCGTCGAAGGCCGCGCCCACCGGCACGTTGAGGGGCGCGCCCGCGAGCGCCGGCGGCGCGATGTCGGCGTGCGCCTTGGGCACCGCGGAATTGTCCGGATCGACCAGCGTGATCGTGAGCTGCAAGTCGCCCGCGGGAATCGGCTGGTTGCCGAGGTTGCCGACGTTCGCCGTCAGGTGCACCGACTGGTTCGTGCCCGCCTGCGTGACCGGCGGATTCACCGTGATGCCGCCGCTGATGCGCGTGACCGAGTTGATCACGAAGCTCGCCGAACCCTCGGCCACGAGGAGCCCGCTCACCGCGTCGAAGGCGTGGACCACCACGCTGTATGTGCCCGGCGCCTGGCTCGTGAGGTGCGCATCGAGATCAACATCCACCGTGGCGCCGCCCGCGATGGTGGCGCCGAAGCCCGGCACTTCGATCACGGGATTGCCGAGCTGATCGAGCACGGTCGCGCTGAAGTTCACCGACGCCGGCTGCGCGGTCGTGTTCTGCACCGTGACGTCGAGCTCGACGACGTTGAACGGATCGTAAGCGGGATGGTCCGGCGACACACGAGTGATCGCGACGCCGCTCGCGGGCACCTTGTCGAGCGCGACGTCGACGGTCGAATTGGCGAGCGCGGGCAGCGTCACCGACACCGTCTTCGACTGGTAGCCCGCCGCCGACACGGTGAGCGAGAACTGCGTCGCGGTCACGCCGGCGAGGGTGTAGTTGCCGTTGCTGTTCGTGGTGGCGCTCAACGTCGTGCCGTTCATGCGCACGGTCGCGCCGCCGAGCGCAAGCGCCGTCGCGCTGTCGCTCACGCGCCCGCTGATCGTGACCGAGGCCGGCTGCCGGTCGAGCGGCACGCTGCCGACGTTGTTCGCGCCCGGCGCGAGCGCGAGGCTGAAGCTTCCGGTGACGTATCCGGCCGCGCTCGCCTGGAGCGTCGCGCCGCCGGAGGGCAGGGCGCTCAGCGTGAAGTCGCCGCTCGCGTTGGTCGTCGCCGTCGCGGTCCCGATCGTCACGGTCGCACCCGCGATCGCCGCGTTGGTCGCGCGATCGATTACCTTGCCCTGCAACGTGACCGCGGTCGGCGACGTGCCGGTCGCGTAGAGCGAGGGCGAGAACGACGTCACCACGCCCGCGCTCAGCGCGACACCGACGCTCACCGTGTCGTATCCGGAGCGGGTCACCGTGAGCGTCACGCTGCCGGGGATAAGGCCGGCCAATTGATACGCGCCGCTCGCATCCGTCGTCGTCGAGGGCCCGCCGCTCACCGCGACGCTCGCGCCCGCCACGCCTTGCCCGCTCACCGCGTCACGCACGATGCCTTGCAGCGAGGCGGTCGTGGTCGCGACTTGCAGGCGCACCGTGCCCACGTTGCTGACCACGCCCGCGGTGACGCTCACCGTGAGCGAGACCGTGGCATAGCCAGCTTTCGAGAGCTGCAGCGTGTAGCTGCCCGGCGCAAGCCCGGCGGCGCTGAACGCGCCCGATGCATCCGTCGTCGTCGACGCGCTCTGCGGACCGGTGAGCTGCACCTGGACGCCCGCGAGCACCGCGCTCGTCGCCTGGTCGATGACGTTGCCGCTCACCTGCCCCGTGGTCGGCGACGGCGGCGTCGCGGCCGTGGCGGCGAGCGCGCGCACCGCGATCGCCGTGAGGTATGGATCGGCGGACCAGCTTCCGTCCGCGGCTTGCGCCGACTTGAGCGCGTTCTGCGCGCCGGCGAAAGCCGTCGTATCCGTCGTGGCGCCGGCCAAGGCGAGCGTGGCGATCGCGTTGTCGACGACGCTCGCATACGCTCCGCTCGTCTGGCGGGCGACGAGCCACGTCTTCGCCGACTGGATCGGGGCGGTCAGCGCATACGCTTGTGCATGGGCGTTGAATGCCTGCAACGCGTACGCGGTGATGTATACCGACGGCTGCTCGTTGATCGCGAAGGATCCGTCCGTGGCCTGCGTGCTCGTGAGGTAGCCGAGCGCGCGGCTGATGGCGGTCGCGTTACCGGACGCGGCGGCTTTCAGCGCGAGGAGCGCGAAGGCGGTGTCGAGCGCGTTGCTCTGATAGCCCGAGAGACCGCCGAAGCCGCCGTCGGCGTTCTGCAGCGCGACGAGGGCTGTGACATACGCGGACACATCGCGCGGAACCGGCGCGAGGCTCGCTATCTTGCGCGCGAGATACTCGGTGGGATCGGTGGGCTCCTGGGCGACGGCGTCCGCCAGCGCGGTGGGCGCGGTGCCGAGCTGCCTGAGGGAGATGAGGACCTCGCTGCGCGCCTGGAACGCGGTCGCGATGGAAGCGCCCTCCCCGTTGACCGATCCGTTGGCCTGCACCTGCTGCGAAAGCCAGGCGACGCCCCGGTCGACCTCGACGGATGCGGATGCCAGCAAGGCGGCGGCTGAAAGCGCGACAGCGAGGACCGCGCGCGCAATGCCGCGTAATGTCATCAACCCGGAGTCTCCCCTCTCCCTGGTATGCGGCCGAGTATCACGTATCCCGGCCAAAAATCAAACCCGGAAAACCCTACTACCGGTGATAGGGTTTGTGCTTGACATGAACAACAACCAGGAAAACGAAAAGGGCCGATCGACGATCGGCCCTTCGTGACCACCCTCTCCCCGGCCCTCTCCCAAGGGAGAGGGGGGACCTACGCGGCGGCGGCTTCCTTCTTCTGCCGCTTCGCTTTCTTGCCCTCGGCGGCTTCCTCGCCTTCTTCCTTCTCCTGCGGGCGGTCGAGGAGCTCGACCAGCGCCATGGGCGCGTTGTCGCCCTGGCGGAAGCCGAACTTGAGGATGCGCAGATACCCGCCGTTGCGCGCCTTGTAGCGCGGGCCGAGCTCGTCGAAGAGCTTCCCGACGATGTCGCGGTCGCGGAGCCGATTGAAGGCGAGGCGCTTGTTGGCGAGCGTCGGGTTCTTGCCGAGCGTGATGATGGGCTCGGCGACACGGCGCAGCTCCTTCGCCTTCGGCAGCGTCGTCTTGATGAGCTCGTGCTTCAAGAGCGACACGGTCATGTTGCGCAGCATCGCCAGGCGATGGCTGCTGGTGCGGTTGAGCTTCCTCAACCCGTGGCGGTGACGCATTGCAGTTTCCTTTCGAACTCTCTTGGCCTATTCGGCCTTGTTGGTATTGTGGTTTGAAATTGGATCCCCGCCTTCGCGGGGATGACGACGCAAATTACCGCGTCGTCACTTCGTAAGTCCTGCGACCGGCCAGTTCTCCAGCTTCATTCCCAGCGTGAGGCCTTTCGAGGCGAGGACTTCCTTGATCTCGTTGAGCGACTTGCGGCCGAGGTTGGGCGTCTTCAGCAGCTCGTTCTCGGTGCGCTGGATCAAGTCGCCGATGTAGTAGATGTTCTCGGCCTTGAGGCAGTTGGCCGAGCGCACCGTGAGCTCGAGGTCGTCCACCGGCTGCAGCAGGATCGGATCGACCTGCGGCTGCGCGGTTTCCTTGTGCTCTTCGGAGGTCGATTGCAGCGACGCGAAGACCGAAAGCTGGTCGACGAGCACGGAAGCGGAATAACGCACGGCCTCCTCCGGCTCGATGATGCCGTTGGTCTCGATGTCGATCACGAGGCGATCGAGATCGGTGCGCTGCTCGACGCGCGCGCTCTCGACCTGGTAGCTCACGCGGCGCACCGGCGAGAACGACGCGTCGAGCAGGATCGAGCCGATGGAACGCGAGTCGTCCTGGCGGCGCGAAGTCGCCGGCACGTAGCCGCGGCCCTTCTCGATCTTGATCGTCATGTCGATCTTGCCGCCCTGCGTGAGGTGCGCGATCACGTGGTCGGGATTGATGATCTCGACGTCATGGGTCTGCTCGATGTCGGCCGCGGTCACCGCGCCGGGCGCCGCTTTCTTGAGCTTGAGCGTCGCTTCCGAGCGGTTGTGCAGCTTCATCACAACGCCCTTCAAGTTGAGGATCACGTCGACGACGTCTTCCTGCACGCCCTCGATGGTGGAGTACTCGTGCAGCACGCCGGCGATCTTCACTTCCGTCGCGGCGTAGCCCGGCATCGAGGAGAGCAGGATCCGGCGAAGCGCGTTGCCGAGCGTGTGCCCGTAGCCGCGCTCGAACGGCTCCATCACCACCTTCGCGTGAGTGGGCGAGATGTTCTGGACGTCGATGATGCGGGGTTTCAGGAAAGTCGTGGCGTTACTTTGCATTCGCGGGTACCTCTGCTGATGGCGGCCGGGGGCGGTCCCGGTCGCTGACTTCGATTACTTCGAATAGAGTTCGACGACCAGCTGCTCGTTCACGTCGTTGGCGAATTCGCCGCGGTCGGGGAGCGCCTTGAAGACGCCCTTGAAGTTCTTCGCGTCCACCTCGACCCAGCTCGGGAAGCCGTTCTGCTCGGCGAGATCCAGCGAGGCCTTGATGCGCAGCTGGTTGCGCGACTTCTCGCGCACGGACACCGTGTCCGTGGTGCGCAGCAGGTACGACGGGATGTTCACCGGCTTGCCGTTCACCTCGATCGCCTTGTGCGAGACGAGCTGGCGCGCCTCGGCGCGCGTGGAGGCGAAGCCCATGCGGTAGACGACGTTGTCGAGACGGCTCTCGAGCATCTGCAGCAGCACTTCGCCAGTGGCGCCGCGCTTGGCGATCGCCTTGTCGAAGTAGGTGCGGAACTGGCGCTCGAGCACGCCGTACATGCGGCGGATCTTCTGCTTCTCGCGCAGCTGCGTGCCGTACTCCGAGATGCGGCTCGACTTGGCGCCGTGCTGGCCGGGGCGCGAATCGAGCTTGCACTTGGTGTCGAGGGAGCGGCGCGCGCTCTTCAGGAAGAGGTCGGTGCCTTCCCGTCGCGAGAGTTTGCAGCTGGGTCCGATATAACGAGCCATGGTGTGTTTTCCTGGATCCGGTTACATGCGTCTGCGCTTCGGCGGCCGGCAGCCGTTGTGCGGCACCGGCGTCACGTCGGCGATGGAAACGATCTTGAGTCCCAGGGCGTTGAGCGCGCGCACGGCGGACTCGCGTCCGGGGCCGGGGCCCTTGATGCGCACTTCGAGGTTCTTCACGCCGTGCTCCTGCGCGGCGCGTCCGGCGGCTTCCGCCGCGACCTGCGCCGCGAAGGGCGTGGACTTGCGCGAGCCCTTGAAGCCGGCCGCGCCCGACGTCGCCCACGAGAGCGCGTTGCCCTGGCGGTCGGTGATCGTGATGATCGTGTTGTTGAACGATGCGTGCACGTGCGCGATGCCCTCGGAGACGACCTTCTTGGCCTTCTTCCGTACACGTGCTGCTGCGGGTGCCTTTGCCATTCGGTTTCCTTCCGGGTATCAGGCCGTCGTCGTGGTCGCGCTCTTCGTCAGCCGCACGGCCTTGCGCGGGCCCTTGCGGGTACGCGCGTTGGTACGCGTGCGCTGGCCGCGCACCGGCAGTCCCTTCTTGTGGCGCACGCCGCGGTAGCAGCCGAGGTCCATGAGCCGCTTGATGTTCATGGAGGTCTCGCGCCTCAAGTCGCCCTCGACGGTGAACTTCGAGACCTGCTCGCGAAGCCGGTCCATCTCGGCATCCGTCAGGTCCTTGATCTTCGAGGAGTGCTTCACGTTCGCGGCCTCGCAGATCGAACGCGCGCGCGAGCGGCCGATGCCGTAGATCGCGGTCAACGCGATCGCGGCGTGCTGCTGGTTGGGGATGTTGATCCCTGCAATGCGTGCCATATGCCGTCCTTATCCTTGACGCTGCTTGTGGCGCGGATCGCTGCAGATCACGCGCACGACGCGCTTACGCCGCACGATCTTGCACTTGCGGCAGATTTTCTTGACCGAGGCCTGCACTCGCATCGTCTTCTCCTTACTTCGCGCGGAACGTGATCCGCGCCTTCGTCAGATCGTAGGGCGTCATCTCGACCGTCACCTTGTCGCCGGGGAGGATGCGGATGTAGTGCATGCGCATCTTCCCGGAGATGTGGCCGAGCACGACGTGCCCGTTCTCGAGCTTCACCCTGAACATCGCGTTGGGGAGCGTCTCGAGGATCTCCCCCTGCATCTGGATCGTTTCTTCCTTCGCCATGCGTCCTAGCGCACCGGGAACCCGCCCGTGCCCTTGAAGTTCGCCTTCTTGAGCAGGCTTTCGTACTGGTGCGACATGAGGTAGGCCTGGAGCTGCGCCATGAAGTCCATCGTCACCACCACGGTGATGAGGAGCGACGTCCCTCCGAAATAGAACGGCACGTTGTAGTTGCTGCGCAGGAACTCGGGCAGCAGGCACACCAGCGTCACGTAGATGGCGCCGACGAGCGTGAGCCGCGTGATGATCCTGTCGATGTAGCGCGCGGTCTGGTCGCCCGGCCGGATGCCCGGCACGAACGCTCCGCTCTTTTTCAAATTGTCCGCCGTCTCCTTCGAGTTGAAGACGAGCGCCGTGTAGAAGAAGCAGAAGAAGATGATCGCCGAGGCGTACAGGATGATGTAGAGCGCCTGGCCCGGCGAGAGCGCGCCGGAGACGTCCTTCAGCCACACCATGTGCTCGTTCGACCCGAACCAGCTCGCGAGCGTGGCCGGGAAAAGGATGATCGACGAGGCGAAGATCGGCGGGATCACGCCCGACATGTTGAGCTTCAACGGCAGGAACGAGCTCTGGCCACCATAGAGGCGGTTGCCGACCTGGCGCTTGGCGTAGTTCACGAGGATGCGCCGCTGACCCTTCTCGATGAACACCACGACGAGCGTCACCAGGCACACGATCGCGAAGATCACGAGCGCGAGGAAGACCGACATCGCGCCGGTGCGCACCAGCTCGAGCGTCCCGCCCATGGCCGCGGGAAGGCCCGCGACGATGCCGGCGAAGATGATCATCGAGATGCCGTTGCCGATGCCGCGCTCGGTGATCTGCTCGCCGAGCCACATGATGAACATCGTGCCGGTCATGAGCGTGATCACGCTGGTGAAGCGGAACGCGAGGCCCGGATCGATGACCAGCCCCGGCTGCGATTCGAGCGCGATCGAGATGCCGAGCGCCTGGAAGGCGGAGAGCACCACGGTGCCGTAGCGCGTGTACTGCGTGATCTTGCGCCGGCCCGACTCGCCCTCCTTCTTGAGCGCCTCGAGCGTGGGCGACACCACGGTGAGCAGCTGCATGATGATCGAGGCCGAGATGTACGGCATGATCCCGAGCGCGAAGATCGTGAAGCGCGACAGCGCCCCTCCCGAGAACATGTTGAACATGTCGAGGATGCCGCCCTGGTTGCGCTGGAAGAGCTTCGCGAGCTCGTTCGGGTCGATGCCCGGCACCGGGATGTGCGCGCCGAGGCGATACACGACGAGCGCGCCCAGCAGGAACAGCAGCCGGCGCTTCAGGTCGCCGAGCTTGCCGATGGTCGCGAGGGGATTGGCTGCCAAGTCGTCGCGTCTCCGTTACTTCGCCGCCGCCTGGGCGGGCTTCTGTTTCGCCACGAGCTTCGCGGGCCGCTTGATCTCTTCGATCGCCGCCACGCTGCCGCCCGCGGATTCGATGGCGGCCTTCGCGCCTTTCGAGGCTGCGATGCCGCTCACCGCGAGCTTCTTCTCCACCTTCGCGCCCGCGAGGATGATCTTCGCGCGCTTCGCCTCGGCGGGAATGAGCCCGGCCTTCTTGAGGCTATCGAGATCGATCGTCTCGCCCGGAACGCGCGCGAGATCGCCCGAGCGCACTTCCGCCGCCTTCACGATGAGCACGGCGAGGAAGCCGCGCTTGGGCAGGCGGCGCTGCAGCGGCATCTGGCCGCCCTCGAAACCGACCTTGTGGTAGCCGCCGGCGCGCGCGCGCTGGCCCTTGTGGCCGCGCCCCGCGGTCTTGCCGAGGCCCGAGCCGCCGCCGCGCCCGACGCGCTTGCGCGCCTTGTTCGAGCCGGCTGCCGGCTTGATCGTGTTCAGTTCCATCGTCATTCCCCGACCACCTTCACCAGGTGGCTCACCTTGTTGATCATTCCGCGCACGGCGGGCGTGTCGATCACCTCGACCTCGTGCTCGCGGTGGCGCAGGCCCAGGCCCTTCACCGACTCGCGGTGCTTGCCGATCGCGCCGCGCAGGCCCTTCACGAGCTTCACGCGGATCTTCTTGGTTTCAGCGGCCATGGCGTTCCTCAGGCGATCTCTTCGACCTTCTTGCCGCGCTTGGCCGCGATCTCGGAGGGGCGGCGCTGCTGCGCGAGCCCGTCGAGCGTGGCGCGCACGACGTTGTAGGGATTGGTGGAGCCGTGGCACTTGGCCGAGATGTTGGTGACGCCCATCACCTCGAAGACCGCGCGCATCGCGCCGCCCGCCTTGATGCCGTTGCCCTCGATCGCGGGCTTCATCATCACGCGCGTGGCGCCGTGGCGGCCGATCACGTCGTGGTGGATGGTGCCGCTCTTGAGCGGGATCTTCACCAGGTTGCGCCGCGCCTGCTCCATCGCCTTCTGCACGGCGACCGGAACCTCGCGCGCCTTGCCCTTGCCCATGCCGATGGAGCCGTCGCCGTCGCCCACGACGGTGAGCGCCGCGAAGCCGAGGATCCGTCCGCCCTTCACCACCTTGGTGACGCGGTTCACCGAGATCATCTTCTCGCGCAGCCCGTCGCTGCGTTCGTCCGATTGCGCGTTGCGCTGCTGCCGTTGGTCGATCTTCGCCATATGCCGTCCGTTCCTAGAACTTCAAGCCGCCCTCGCGGGCGGCCTCTGCGAGCGCCTTCACGCGCCCGTGGTAGCTGAATCCCGCGCGGTCGAAGGCGACTTCCTTCACGCCCGCGGCGATCGCCTTCTCGGCGATGCGCTTGCCGACCTGCGCGGCGGCTTCCTTCTTCGCGCCGTTCGGGAACGCGCCGCGCACGTCCTTCTCGAGCGTGGAGGCGGCGGCGAGCACCTTGGTGCCGTCCGCGGACACCACCTGCGCGTAGATGTGCTGGTTCGTGCGATGCACCGTGAGGCGCACCGCGTTCCTGCGCTCGATGCGAACACGCGTCTTCGCCGCCCTGCGTTGCCGTTGAATTCTCTTTTCCATTTGCGCTTCCCTTACTTCTTCTTGGTCTCTTTCAAGACGACCGCTTCGCCCACATAGCGCACGCCCTTGCCCTTGTAGGGCTCCGGCGGCTTGTACGCGCGGATCTCGGCGGCGACCTGGCCGACCCTCTGGCGGTCCACGCCCTTGATGACGATCTCGGTCTGCGTCGGCGTCTCCGCCTTCACGCCCTCGGGCAGCAGGTGCACGATCGGATGCGAGAAGCCGAGCGAGAGATTCAGCTTGTTGCCCTGCGCCTGCGCGCGGTAGCCGACGCCGACGAGCGCGAGGCGCTTCTCGAAGCCCTGGCGCACGCCCTGGACCATGTTGGCGACGTTGGCGCGCAGCGTCCCCGAGAGCGCGTTGGATTCCTTGCTGTCGTCGGCCGCGGCGAACACGACCTTGTTGCCGTCGCGCTTGACCGTCACGCGGGGACCAAGAGCCTGCTTGAGCGTGCCGAGCGGGCCCTTCACCACGAGCTCGGTCGCGGCGACGGTGACCTCGACCTTCTCGGGCAGCACGATGGGATTGCTGGCGATGCGGGACATGGCCGTTTCCTCAGACGACGATGCAGAGCACTTCGCCGCCGACGCCGGCATCGCGCGCCTTGCGGTCGGTCATGACGCCGCGCGAGGTCGACACGATCGCCACCCCCAGGCCGTTCATGACGCGCGGAATGTCGTCCTTCGCCTTGTAGATGCGCAGCCCCGGACGCGAGACGCGCTCGATCTTCTCGATCACGGGCTTGCCGGCGTAGTACTTGAGGCCGATCTCGATCACGGGCTTGCCCTCGTTGTCGCGAACGGCGAAATCCTCGATGTAGCCCTCGTCCTTCAGCACCTGCGCGATCGCGCGCTTCACCTTGGAGGCCGGCACGAGGACCGTGACCTTCTCGGTGGCCTGCGCGTTGCGGATGCGGGTCAGCATGTCGGAGATGGGATCACTCATGCTCATATGGGGCTCCTACCAGCTCGCCTTGATCATCCCGGGAATCTCGCCACGCATGGCGATCTCGCGGATCTTGTTGCGCCCGAGCCCGAACTTGCGGAACGTGCCGCGGGGCCGGCCCGTGATGGCGCAGCGGTTGCGAAGGCGCACCGGGGAGGCGTTGCGCGGCAGCGCCGCGAGCTTCGAGCGCGCCTCGTCGCGCGCCTCGTCGGTCGCCTTGGGATCGCGGATGATCGCGAAGAGCTGCTTGCGCTTCTCGGCGTACTTCTTGACGGTGGCGCGGCGCTTCGCCTCGCGGTTGATGACGGCAAGCTTGGCCATTACTGCCTCTCAGTCCGGAACGGAAAGCGGAAGGCGGCGAGGAGGGCCCTGCATTCCTCGTTCGTCTTCGCGGTGGTGGTGATGGAGATGTTCAGGCCCCGGAGCGTGTCGATCTTGTCGTACTCGATCTCGGGGAAGATGATCTGTTCCTTGACGCCCATGTTGTAGTTGCCCCGCCCGTCGAAGGCGCGGCCCGACACGCCGCGGAAGTCGCGCACGCGCGGCAGCGCGATCGTCACCAGGCGGTCGAGGAATTCGTACATGCGGCGGTTGCGCAGCGTCACCATGCATCCCACCGGGTAGCCGTTGCGGATCTTGAACGCGGCGATCGACTTGCGCGATTTCGTGATCACCGGTTTCTGCCCGGCGATCTTCGCGAGGTCGCCGGCGGCGTTGTCGAGCACCTTCTTGTCGGCGACCGCTTCGCCCACGCCCATGTTGAGCGTGATCTTGGTGAGGCGCGGCACCTGCATGCGCGTCTTGTAGCCGAACTGCTTCATGAGCGCGGGCACGATCGCCTCGCGGTACTGCACCTGCAGGCGCGGCGGCTGCGTGGGCTTCGCTTCCTTCGCGACCGGCTTCGCTTCCTTCGGCGCCTTGCCTTCCTTCGCGGGCTTCGCCTCGGGCTTGGCCGCCGGCGCCGGCGCGGGCTTCGCGCCCTTGTCGTGCTTCGCGTCCTTGTCGTGCTTCGCGTCCTTGTCGTGCTTCGCCCCGCCCTTGTCGTGCTTGGCGTCCTTCTCCGACTTCTGGTCTTTCTCTTTGGCCATGGCTATGACTCAGCTCAAACGTCCACGACTTCGCCGTTGGACTTGAAGAAGCGCACTTTGCGCGGCGGCTGCCCGCCCTGCGCCTGGAGGAACTTGAAGCCGATGCGGTCGCCCTTGCCCGTGGCGGGGTTGACGAGCGCCACGTTGGAGATCGCGAGCGGCATCTCCTTGTCGATGATCCCGCCCGTCTGGCCCTTCACCGGATTGGGGCGCTGGTGCTTCTTCGCGCGGTTCACACCCTCGATGAGCACCTTGCCCGACTCGAGCACGCGCAGCACCGTGCCGCGCTTGCCCTTTTCCCTGCCCGTCGTGACCACGACCTGGTCACCCTTGCGGATCTTCTGCATTCGGCTCTCCTACAGCACTTCGGGCGCGAGCGACACGATCTTCATGAAGCGCTCGGTCCTCAGCTCGCGCGTGACCGGCCCGAAGATGCGCGTGCCGATCGGCTCGAGCTTCGGGTTGAGGAGCACGGCCGCGTTGGTGTCGAACTTCACCACCGAGCCGTCGGGGCGGCGCACGCCGTGCGCCGTGCGCACGACCACCGCATCGTAGATCTCGCCCTTCTTCACGCGGCCGCGCGGAGCCGCGCTCTTCACGCTCACCTTGATGACGTCGCCGATGCCCGCGTAGCGGCGCTTCGAACCGCCGAGCACCTTGATACACATCACCTGGCGCGCGCCGGTGTTGTCGGCGACGTCGAGAATCGATTGCATCTGAATCATTGTTCTCTCTCCAACTTGTCCCGGCGAACGAAAAGCGATGCCGTCCAGGCAGTCTTGGATCCGTCTTGGCCCCGCGCCATCCGAGGGACGGCGTGCGGCGGGTTTGGAAACAGCTTTTGCCCGGGCGCTTCTACTTCGGCTTCGGCTGACGGCCGGGCGGGCCCCGCATCCTCATCGGAAACGGGCTCTTTAACAGGACTTCCGGCCACGAAGCCGGGGCCGGAAGCTGAAAAAGACTGCAATTATAGCACTTTTCGGGCCAACGAGACTACTCGGGGCGGGCCTTCTCCACCAGGCGGGCCACCTTCCACGCCTTGGTCTTGGAGATCGGGCGGCACTCCTCGATCACGACCGTATCGCCGAGGTGGACGCGGTTGCCCTCGTTGTGGGCGTGGTACTTCTTCGTGCGCTTGACCACCTTGCCGATGGTCGGATGCAGCACCTGGCGCTCGACGAGCACCGTCACGGTGAGGTTCATCTTCTCGCTCACGACGCGCCCGGTGAGCGAGCGCTGGTTCTTCGGGCGCTCCTGGGCAGGGGCCTCGGTCATTTCCCACCTCGCGATTTCTCTTTGATCAGCGTGTGCACGCGCGCGATCTGCCGGCGCACGCGCCCGATCTCGCTGTTCCTGGTGAGGCTCTGCGTGGCGAGCTGCATGCGCAGCCCGAACTGCGCGCGGCGCAGCTCGAGCAGCTCCTTGTTGAGCTCCTCGACGCTCTTGGCGCGCAGGTCTTTCGTCTCTTTCGACATCGTGTCCTCCGTCAGCCGATCGAGCGATGCACGAACGTCGTGCGCAGCGGCAGCTTGGCCGCGGCGAGCGCGAAGGCCTCGCGGGCCGTCGGCTCATCGACACCGTCCATCTCGAACAGCACCTTGCCCGGCACGATCTCGGCCACGAAGTACTCGGGCGAACCCTTGCCGTTGCCCATGCGGACCTCGGCCGGCTTCTTCGAGATCGGCTTGTCGGGGAAGATGCGGATCCATACGCGGCCGCCGCGCTTGATGTGGCGCGTCATCGCGCGCCGCCCCGCCTCGATCTGGCGTGCCGTGAGGCGCCCGCGCGTCGTCGCTTTCAATCCGAATTCGCCGAAGGACACCTTGGCGCCGCGCGTGGCGACACCCTTGTTGCGGCCCTTCTGCTCCTTGCGGTACTTCCTCCTAGCTGGCTGCAGCATTCTTCGCTCCCGGTTTTTCCTCGCGGCCTTCCTTGGCCTCGCCGCCTTCCTTGTCCTCGCGTGCCGCGCGTCCGGCGCGGCCTTCGCGCGCGGGCTTGCGCAACTTCTTCTCCGGCTCCGGCGGCGCGGGCACCGCGGGCTGCTCGCCCTTGCCCAGCACCTCGCCCTTGAAGACGAGCACCTGCACGCCGATCGTGCCGTACGTGGTGCGCGCCTCGGAAAATCCGTAGTCGATGTCGGCGCGCAGCGTATGCAGCGGCACGCGCCCTTCGCGGTACCACTCGGTGCGCGCGATCTCCGCGCCGTTGAGGCGCCCCGCGCTCGTGATCTTGATGCCCTGGGCGCCGAGGCGCATCGCGTTCTGCATCGCGCGCTTCATGGCGCGGCGGAACATAACGCGCTTCTCGAGCTGGCCGGTGATCGAGTCGGCGATGAGCTGCGCGTCCAATTCGGGCTTGCGGATCTCCTCGATGTTCACGTGCACCGGCACGCCCATGAGCTTCTGCAGCGCGTTCCTCAGGCCCTCGATGTCCTCGCCCTTCTTGCCGATGACCACGCCCGGACGCGCCGAGTAGATGGTGATACGCGCGTTCTTCGACGGGCGCTCGATCACGACCTTGCCTACCGCGGCATGCGAGAGCTTCTTCTTGAGGTACTCGCGCACCTTGATGTCCTCGGCCAGCATGCCGGGGAAGTTCTTGGTGTTCGCGAACCACTTGGAGGCCCAGTTGCGGTTCACCGAGAGGCGGAAACCCGTCGGATTGATCTTCTGTCCCATGGCTAGTCCTTTTTCCCGTCGCCGACCATGAGGAAGACGTGGCAGGTCGGTTTCGTGATGCGGTTGCCGCGGCCCTTCGCGCGCGCCTGGAAGCGCTTGAGCACCGGGCCCTTCTCGACATAGATGCGCGTCACCTTCAGCTCGTCGATGTCGGCGCCCGCGTTGTGCTCGGCGTTCGCGATCGCGCTCTCGAGCACCTTCTTGATGATCTTCGCGCCCTTCTTCGGCGTGAAGGTGAGGATGTTCAGCGCCTGGCCGACGCGCTGGCCGCGCACGAGATCGGCGACGAGCCGGCCCTTCTGGGCCGACAACCGCACACCGTAGAGTTTCGCTTCGACGTTCATCGTCGCCTCTCCTTACTTCTTCGCCGCGGGCGCGGCGGCAGGTGCCGCCGCGGGCGCTGGCGCGGCCGCGGGCACCACGGCGCCCGGCGGCAGGCGGCTCGGGGTGGTCGGCTCGACCACTTTCTTGTCGGCCGAGTGCGCCTTGAAAGTCCGCGTGAGCGCGAATTCGCCCAGCTTGTGGCCGACCATGTTCTCGGTCACGTACACGGGGATGTGCTGCTTGCCGTTGTGGACCGCGATCGTGAGCCCGACGAAGTCCGGCACGATCGTCGAGCGCCGCGACCACGTCTTGATCGGGCGCTTGTCCTTCGAGGCCTGCGCCGCGTTCACTTTTTCCATCAGGTGCCCGTCCACGAACGGGCCTTTCTTGATTGAGCGTGCCATTCGTCTGGTCCTTTACGCCTTCTTGTGGCGGCTGCGCACGATGAAGGCCTGCGTCCGCTTGTTGACGCGCGTTTTCTTGCCCTTCGCGGGCTGGCCCCACGGCGACACCGGATGGCGGTTGCCGCGCGTGCGGCCGCCGAGCGGGTGGTCGACCGGATTCATGGTCTCGCCGCGCACCGTCGGGCGGATGCCGCGCCAGCGGTTCGCGCCCGCCTTGCCGATCTGGCGCAGGTTGTGTTCTTCATTGCCGACTTCACCGATGGTGGCGCGGCAGTTCACGTGCACGCGGCGGATCTCGCCCGAGCGCATGCGGATCTGCGCGTACTCGCCTTCGCGCGCGAGCACCTGCACGCCGGAGCCCGCGGCCCGCGCGATCTGCGCCCCCTTGCCCGGCAGCATCTCCACGCAGCACACCATCGTGCCGACGGGGATGTTGCGAAGCGGAAGCGCGTTGCCGACCTTGATGGGCGCTTCCGAGCCGCTCTCGAGCTTCTGGCCGATCGTGAGGCCCTTGGGCGCGATCATGTAGCGGCGCTCGCCGTCGGCATAGATCAGCAGCGCGATGTGGGCGCTCCTGTTCGGGTCGTACTCGAGGCGCTCGACCTTCGCCGGGACGCCGTCTTTCTCGCGGCGGAAATCGATGATGCGGTAGTGGTGCTTGTGGCCGCCGCCCTGGTGGCGCGTAGTGATGTTGCCCATGGAGTTGCGGCCCGCGCGCTTGGGCAACGCCTCCACGAGCGGCGCGTACGGCGCGCCCTTGTGAAGGTCGGAATTGACGACCTTCACCATCGCGCGGCGCCCCGGCGAGGTCGGTTTTGTCTTGACGAGCGCCATTTACGCCACTCCTTCCACGAAATTGATGTCGCCCTCGCCCTTGAGGCTCACGTAGGCCTTCTTGATGCCCTTGCGCCGGCCGATGAAGCGCCCGTGGCGCTTCTCCTTGCCCTTGACGTTGACGACGTTCACCGCCGCGACCTCGACCTTCTGTTCCTTGAAGAGCAGCTCGACCGCGGCCTTGATCTCCGCCTTGGTCGCATCCGGCAGCACCTCGAAGATCACCTGCCGGTGCTTCTCGCCGACGTGCGTCGCCTTTTCGGAAATGATCGGCGCGAGGATCACCTTCATCAGTCGTTCCTGGTTCATGCCAGCGCCTCCTCGAGATGCTTCACCGCCGCCTTCGTGAGCAGCACCTTTTCGAACCGCAGGAGGCTCACCGGGTCGGCGTGCCGCGCCTCGAGCACGAGGACGTTCGGCAGGTTGCGCGACGAGAGATAGAGATTCTGGTCGACCTTGTCCGTGAGGATGAGGACCTCGCTCATGCCGAGGTCGCGCAGCTTCCCCGCGAGCGCCTTGGTCTTCGGCTCGTTCACGGTGAGCGCTTCGATGACGGCGAGGCGATCCTCGCGCACGAGCTGCGACAGGATCGACGCCATGCCGGCGCGATACATCTTGCGGTTCACCTTCTGCGAGAAGTTCTCGTCGGGCGAATTGGGGAAGATCTTCCCGCCGCCGCGCCACAGCGGGCTCGACGTCATGCCGGCGCGCGCGCGTCCCGTGCCCTTCTGGCGCCAGGGCTTGCGCGTCGAGTGGCGCACTTCGCTGCGCGTCTTCTGCTGGCGCGTGCCGGAGCGGCCGTTCGCGTGATACGCGACCACCACCTGGTGCACGAGCGATTCGTTGTACGCGCGGCCGAAGAGGGTGTCGGAGGCGGCGACCGACGGCTGGGACTGGCCCTTGTCGTTGATGACCTTGAGCTCCATCACTTGCCTCCCTTCTTCGGCGCCGGCGCCTTCACGCTCGGGCACACGACCACGGCGCCGTTCTTCGCCCCGGGGATCGAGCCCTTCACCATGATGAGCGAGCGTTCCGCGTCGACGCGCGCGACCTCCAGCAGCTGGATCGTGCGCTTCACGTCGCCGAGGTGGCCCGACATGCGCTTGCCGGGGAAGACGCGGCCCGGGTCCTGCGCCGCGCCGATGGAGCCGGGGCTGTTGTGCGAGAGCGAGTTGCCGTGCGAGGCGCGGTTGGAGGAGAAGTGGTGACGCTTGATCGCGCCGGCGTAGCCCTTGCCGTGCGTCGTGCCGGACACGTCCACCTTCTGTCCCGCCTGGAACATGTCCACCTTCAATTCGGAGCCGACCTTGAGATCGCCGACGGCGCTCGCGTCGACGCGGAATTCGCGCAACGACGAGCCCGCCTCGACGCCGGCCTTCGCATAGTGGCCCGCCATCGCCTTGTTCACGCGGCTCGCGCGGCGCTTGCCGAACGCGACCTGGACGGCGACGTAGCCGTCGTTGTCCTGCGTCTTGATTTGCGCGACGCGGTTGCCGGCGCAATCGATCACCGTCACCGGGACCGACGTGCCGTCGTCGCGAAAGATGCGCATCATGCCGACCTTGCGGCCGACGAGACCGAGACTCATGACTGTTCCTTTTGTGTTGTCCCTCGTGGCGCGGCCGCGAAGCTGCCGCCATCCCACGAGAGTGCCAGCTGCTATTGGCCGGCCCTTCACCCTCCGTGCACGGGACGAGCGCCCCGGCGCGGCGAAAACTAAAGCTCTAAATTATAACCGATTTACAGCTTGATCTCGACGTCGACGCCCGCCGGCAGGTCGAGCTTCATCAGCGCGTCGACCGTCTTGTCGGTGGGCTCGATGATGTCCATGAGCCGCAAATGCGTGCGGATCTCGAACTGGTCGCGCGAGGTCTTGTTCTTGTGCGGCGAGCGCAGGATGTCGAAGCGCTCGATGCGCGTGGGCATGGGCACCGG
>Ga0075436_100000863_pt1 | contig 20151 bp, 20 predicted proteins | sample RhiMethybrSRZTD5_FD_75303 | JGI IMG/M metagenome (GOLD analysis project Ga0075436, IMG submission 75303) | Populus rhizosphere microbial communities from Tennessee, USA - Rhizosphere MetaG P. TD hybrid SRZTD5 | ecosystem: Host-associated > Plants > Roots > Rhizosphere > Soil | place: USA...
CGCGCTGTCCGCTGGGACCTGCGGTCTGGCCGTAAGCATGGGTCATCGCCTGGCCGTTCGTTCCGCACGATAATGCATGCGCCTACGGTCCGCCGTTGCGGCCGCACGCTCAAGCTAGGAGGAGCGTGGGTGGGGAGCAATTAAATTGGCATTTAAGATCTGCGGGTTGGCGCGGCTGGCGCATAACGCCGAATTTAGTCTTCTCAAATCGTATTTAATGGCGCGGCAGCGCATCGCTCCGCATCTCCGTAGCGTCGGCGTTGATCGGGCTCGGTCTGGAAAAAGCACCAGTCGCGATCACCGGCAACAACGTTCCGGAGAGCGCTTCTGCCATGACGGCTGAGGACGCGTCTCGATCGCAGACAGCAACGGAGACTTGCCATGAAGACCCTCACTGCCTTTCTCGCCGCGACTGTGCTGGCCGTCGGCGTCACGGGCGCCTTCGCTCGTGACCAGCAGGCGACCGGCGCCGAGCTCGACAACCAGCTCAACTGGAGGGCGGCGCACGACGCCGGCGCCTATGCGTCGGCCCGCGCTCCGGCCGTCGTCCAGCGCAACACGATCCCCCAGAGCAGCATCGACTTCCAAGAGCAGGGCAGCTACTGACCGCCCGAGCCGATGGATCGCGTTCGAAGCGAAATGGCCGGCCGCGAGGCCGGTCATTTTTTTGCGCGCTTGCCGATCCTCTGCGCGGATCGCACCGCTGCGATCGAGGAGCCAAACGGGTCGACCGGCGGCTATTTCCGGCAAGCCGAGCGAGCGCGCAGCGCACATTTTGAATTCGAATTTATCCATCTGAACGCCAATTTAGTGGTGCCCCGCCGCTCCGTTCTTATCCTTCTGATGAAGCGGCCACTGAGGAGATCCGGGATGCGAGAATTGTCGATGATTGCGGCTGCGCTCGTGCTGACCTGCGGAGCTGCGTTTGCGCAAACCACGACTGGCATGCCCGGAGTCGCAACCACCACCCCGCCCGCGCTGGGGATGACCTCGCCCCTCGGTACCTTTGGCGGCAGCACGCCCACAGGCAACACCCCGACGGGTCTGCCGCTTGGTGCGACCGAGATCAATCCTGGCGGCTTGAGCACGACGCCAGGGCTGAGTTGCGGTTTGGCTGGAACCGGGTCTTCGGGGTTGGCTGGAATCACCGGCATGTCGTCCGCCACCGGCATGGGCTCCACCTTCGACGGCGGCGGACTCGCGACGGACGGATCGACGGGCTCGAGCGGAGCGACGGGCTCGACCGGAGCGATGGGAACGACCGGCGCGACGTTCGGCTGCACGACATCCACGGGACCTTCTTCCAATGGCACGGCTTCTCCATTGTCGAATCCCGGAAGCGTTTCATCCCCCCTCAACGGCGGGACGATCCCGCTCGGCGCTACTGAGCTCAACGGCGGCGGCGTTAGCCCATTCGTCACCGTTCCGGCGCCCACCACCACCACTACCACCACGCCCGGCACCATCACCACGCCCGGAATGACGGCGCCCGGAACGACAGCGGGTCCCTGAGACACGCGCGACGGAGGAGACCGATGCGAAAGAAGATCATGATACTCGGTACTGTGGCGTTGATCGCCGGAGCGGGCGCCATCGCAAGCTATCTCGTCGATCGGACGCCGCGGCCCGCCGAAGCGGCCGCCCCTCCGCCCCCAGTTCCGGTCGTTGCCCAAAAGGTCAAGAGCGGGGACGTGCCGATCTATCTCCGCGGGGTCGGCACCGTCATCGCCTATAATAATGTCGTCGTTCGCAGCCAGATCACGGGCCAGCTCGTCAACATCGCCTTCACGCAGGGCCAGGCCGTGAAAAAGGGCGATCTCCTCGCCGAGATCGATCCCCGCCCTTATCACGCGCAGCTCGATCAAGCAGTCGCGAACCGCAACCGCGACCAGGCGCAGGTGCAGAACGCGCAGGCAAACCTGGACCGTTACACGCCGCTCCAGAAGCAGGGGTTTGCGACAGCGCAGCTCGTCGAGACTCAGCAGGCGCAGCTCGCCCAGCTCAAGGCAATGGTCCAATCCGACGAGGCAGTGATCGACGCGGCGCGCGTCAACCTGAGCTACACGCAGCTGACCGCACCGATCGACGGCGTGACGGGGATTCGGCAGATCGACATTGGTAACATCATTCATCCGACCGATGCCAACGGCCTCGTCGATGTCACGCAGGTCCAACCGATCTCGATCATCTTCACGCTGCCTGAGGCAACCTTCACGGATGTCCAGAGCGAGCTCGACAAGGGGCCCGTCGCCGTCATGGCCTACAGCCAGGACGACAAGACCGAGCTTGATGAGGGCAAGCTGATCCTCATCAACAATCAGATCATTCAGACGACAGGCACGATCCAGCTGCGCGCCGACTTTCCCAATGCGAAACGCCTGCTGTGGCCCGGCGAACTGGTCAACGCGCGACTGGTGCTCACCACCCGGCACGAGGGCCTGACGATCCCGGTGCAGGCCGTGCAGCAAGGTCCGCACGGTGCGTACGTCTATGTCGTCGACGGGGACGGCGTTGCGCAGATGCGACCCGTCAAGGTCGGGCAGATCAGCGACGGACAGGCGCTGATCGACGACGGCCTCAAGGCGAACGAGACTGTGATCGTGGCCGGGCAATATCGCGTCCAGCCCGGTTCGCACGTGCGCTTCCTCACCGGAAACGCCGCTCGCCAACAGAACCTCACCAGCGCAGTCGAGCAGGCTTTGCCATGAACATCTCCGCACCGTTCATCCGCCGTCCGATCGCAACCGCCCTCTTGATGCTGGGGCTGCTGCTGGGCGGCCTCGTGGCGTACCGGCTGCTGCCGGTCGCATCCCTGCCGAACGTGAACTATCCCACCATCCAGGTGACGGCGCAGTTCCCGGGCGCCGATCCGCAGACCATGGCGGCGACCGTGGCGACGCCGCTCGAGCAGCAGATCACGCAGATTCCCGGCGTGACTCAGCTCACGTCACAGAGTGCGCTCGGCTACACCTCGCTCACCGTCCAGTTCGAGCTCAGCCGCACGGTCGACAGCGCGGCGACCGACGTGCTTGCCGCGATCAACGCGGCGAGCCCGTATTTGCCGAGCGGTATTCCGTATCCTCCCACGATCCGCAAGGTCAATCCGGCCGATACCCCCGTCTTGGTGCTCGGCCTCACCTCCGATACGGTCCCGCTCACCACGGTCGACGCCTATGCCGAAAACATCCTGCTGCCGAAGATTTCGGTGGTGCCGGGCGTTGGTCTCGTCGGCATCGGCGGCCAGCAGACGCCGGCGATCCGCGTGCGCGTCGATCCGCAGGCACTCGCCAATCGCGGCATCGGGCTCGAGGACGTGCGCAACGTGCTTGCGCAGGCGAACGTCGATCTGCCGAAGGGCACCCTCAAAAGCGCGCAGCAGTCCTGGACGCTCAACACCAACGACCAGCTGCTCAAGCCGGACGCCTACAACAACCTGATCGTCGCCTACCGCAACGGCTCGCCGGTGCGCATCCGCGACATCGGGCAGGCAGTCGAGGGGCCGCAGAACGATCTGATCGGCGGGTGGTTCAACACCAAGCCGGCGATCATCCTGGCGGTCCAGCGCGTGCCCGGGGCGAACGTCATCGATACGGTCGATCGCATCAAGACGCTCCTGCCGCAGCTTCAGGCGTCGATTCCGCCCGGCATCAAGATCAATGTGATCTCCGACCGCACTCAGACCATCCGGGCATCGGTCGCCGACGTGCAGTTCACGCTCGTGCTCACCGTCGCGCTGGTCGTCATGGTCATCTTCATCTTCCTCCGCAACTTCTGGGCCACCGTCATCCCGGCGATCACGGTGCCACTGGCACTGATCGGCACGTTCGCGGCGCTTTATGAACTCGGCTACAGCCTCGACAACCTGTCGCTCATGGCGCTCTCGATCGGCGTCGGGTTCGTGGTCGACGACGCGGTGGTCGTGATCGAAAACATCGTCCGCTACCTGGAGGAGGGCCTCAGCCCGATGGAAGCCGCGCTCAAGGGCGCGGGCGAGATCGGCTTCACCATCGTGTCGATCACGCTGTCGCTCATCGCGGTGTTCATCCCGCTCTTCCTGATGGGCGGCTATGTCGGCCTGCTGTTTCGCGAGTTCGCGGTGGCGATCAGCGTCTCGCTGGTCCTCTCGCTTCTGATCTCGCTCACGCTCACCCCGATGATGTGCTCGCGCCTGCTCAAGCCGGAGACGAAGAATCACGGATGGCTCTATCGCATCTCCGAGCGCGGCTTCGACGCGATTCTCGCCGCCTATGAGCGCGGCCTCAAGATCGCGCTGCGCCACCGATTCATCACCCTCATGGTCATGCTGGGAACGATCGCGCTGACCGGCTATCTCTACTACGTGATCCCGAAGGGTTTCTTCCCGCAGCAGGACACTGGCCTCATCCTCGCCATCACCGAGGCGTCCCAGGACACCTCGTTCGAGGCGATGGCCCAGCGTCAGCTTGCTGCCGTCAAGGTCATCCTGCAGGATCCGGCCGTCGACACCGTCGGCCACAACATCGGGCCCGGCGGTCCGACCGCGGCGCCCAACCAGGGCCGGCTGTTCATCGCGCTGAAGCCGCGCGACCAGCGCGACGCGAGCGCCGACCAGGTGATCGCCCGGTTGAACCAGAAGCTCGCCGGAACCGAAGGCATCGGCGTCTTCATGCAGCCCGCGCAGGACATCACCATCGGCGGGCGGCTCAACAAGACGCAGTACCAGTATACGCTGACCGATGCGGATGCGAACGAGCTCGCCACTTGGGCGAACCGGTTCGTCGAGAAGTTCAGGAGCATCCCCGGAGTCACCGACGTCGCCACCGACCAGGAGAGCGGCGGGCCGATGTTCAACGTTACGGTCAACCGCGACGTCGCGTCCAGCTTCGGCATCCTGCCGTCGACGATCGACAACACGCTGGACGACGCGTTTGGCCAGCGGATCGCCTCGACGATCTATTCGACGCTCAACCAATATCGGGTGATCCTGGAGGTTGCGCCGCAGTATCAGGCCAGCCCGGACACGCTAAGTCGCATCTACGTGAACTCGTCGAGCGGACAGCAGGTTCCGCTGAGCACGCTGGTAAACAGCTCGACCACGACGTCGCCGCTGGTCATCAACCACCAGGGCCTGTTTCCGTCGGTGACGATATCGTTCAACCTCGAGCCGGGTGTATCGCTCGGGACGGCGGTTGCGGCGATCGACAAGTTCGCGAAGGACAGCGGGAAGCCCCTGTCGCTGACGACCGCGTTCCAGGGCAATGCCAGCGCCTTCGCGTCGTCCCTGTCGGGCGCGCCGATCCTGATCGCGGCCGCGCTAATCGTGATCTACATCATCCTGGGCGTGCTCTACGAGAGCATCGTTCATCCGATCACCATCTTGTCGACACTGCCGTCGGCCGGCATCGGTGCGCTGCTGCTGTTGATGGCGGTCCACATGGACATGAGCGTGATCGCCATGCTCGGCATCATCCTGCTGATCGGAATCGTGAAGAAGAACGGCATCATGCTGGTCGATTTCGCACTGCACGCCGAAAAGGAACAAGGACTCAGCTCCGAGGAATCGATCTACCGCGCTGCGACCTTGCGCTTCCGACCGATCCTGATGACCACCATGGCGGCGCTGTTGGGCGGCGTGCCGCTGATGCTCGGCACCGGCACCGGATCGGAGATACGCCAGCCGCTGGGTTACACCATCGTGGGCGGCCTGATCCTGTCGCAGCTGTTGACGCTGTTCACGACGCCGGTGGTCTACTTGTATCTCGATCGGCTGGCGAACTGGGTCAAAGGCATGGGCCGCGGGAGGACTGTATCGATGGCGGAGCGGCCCGCTGAATGACGCAGGCCGCGCCGCAACTCTCACGGGCGGTGGGGCTCCAGCCTCGCCGCTCACTTCATGGTTTGCTGCTGCACGATTGCGCCGGTCGCGCCGGCCGTACCTTCGGCAATGACCAGATAGCGTCGCTCACCCTCGGTCGTGTTCTGCACGATCTGCCGGATCGGGCCGACGGCGTTGACGATGGCCGAACCGGCCGGATTCGTCATGAATCCTGACAGCGGCTCCAGCGCGCCGCTTCCGTCGGGTCGGCTGGCCAGCGCCAACACATAAGGCTTCTTCGGCTCGAGGCCGGTTACCGAAGCCTGCACAACCTGCGTCAGCCCTTGGTCGAACAAGGATACGCTGGTTGACGCCCCGCCCTGGCCGCCGGCTGGCACCAGCGTGAGATGAACGGCCTCACCGGCGACGCCGAGCGGCTGGAGGTTTCCCGCTCCATCGCCCTCCGGAACCGCATTGGGAACGTAGACCACAGCTTGCGGCGCCTGTCCGATCGGACTGGTCGCCATCACCTGATTGGTGAGGGTATCGATGGCAGCGATCTCATCCGCGTTCTCCAGGCCGACATAGACGCGGCTTCCGTCGCCCGAGGGCCAGATTCCGTGCGGCAGCTTGCCGACCGGGATGGTCACGACTTGTTCGAAGGTGTCGGTGCGGAAGACCTTGACCTCGTTGAGGCCGCCGATCGTCACATACGCGAAAGTGCCGTTGGCGTTGTGCGCGAAGTTGACGTGGTTCGTGATCGGGCCGGTGTCGATGGTCTTCAGAAGGTCGAAAGGCGGCTGCGCGTTGAAGACCTGTGTCTTGCCGATATCCTTGAGAGTGAACCACACCTGCCGGCCGTCCGGCGTCGCCGCAATGTTGGGGCAGAAGGGGCTCGCCTGCTTGACCCGCCCGACGATCTGGTGGTCGGCCACGCTGACGACGTCGGTCTCCGGCGTGAAGGACGAGCACACATAGCCGTATTTTCCGTCCGGCGAAAAAATCTGCATGCCGGGACCGTTGGGCAGCTTGATCCGGGTCTTTTCCTCATAAGTCGTGCCGTCCAGCACCGCGACGTAATCCTCGCCGCGGACCGTGACCCAGACTTCCTTGCCGTCGGGCGTGAAGAAGGACTCGTGCGGCGAGCGTCCCACATAGGTCGTATGCTTGACGGTATTGGTCGCGGTATCGATGAAGGTGACCGAGTTCGAGCCGATGGACACTACCGCGATCGTCCGGTGATCGGGCGAGAATCCCATCCCGTGAACGAGAACCTGGCCGCGATAGAGTGGGCTCAAATTGGCGGGCTGCGGATCCCCGAGACGGATCACGCCAACGAGCCGGTTGGAGGCCGGATCGGTCACCGAGACCGTGTTGGAGAATTGCTCCGCCGCGTAGACGCGGTCGCGGTTGCTCAAAGGGATGCCCGGCGCGGACGCGGCATATGGAGCTTGTCCGGCCCAGGCGGGCAGCGCGCAGGTAAGAAGGGTGCTTGCGAGCAAGGCGGTCGATAAGCTGCGGTTCATCGAACGATCTCCTACTTGCTCTGCATGGAAGCGGGAGCTGACAGCACGCCGTGCTCACTTTGCTGGTGGTGTGCGGTTATGGGCGGGGACTGGTCGGAGGGAGAAACCTGTGTCGGTGCAGGCGCCGGTGCCGGCAACGGCTGCCCCAAGGCCAGCCGCATGGCGACGATCTCCTGCTGCTGACCGACGATGATCTCCTGGGCGATGCGACGGAGCTGTTCGTTCTTGCCGTAACGCAATTCCGCGATCGCCATGTCGATTGCACCCTGATGGTGCGGAATCATCATGGCGGTGAAATCGGCGTCGATGTCGCCGGTCGGCTTGATCTCCATGTCGGCCATCATCTTGTTCATGGCCGCGGCGTTTTCCTTGAGGAACTGCGCCTCGGAACTGGGCTCGCCGGAGGCCGCGCTGAGCGGCGCGCGTGTCTGTGCCGCGGAAGCCAGCACAGCCGCCGCAGCAGCGCCTGTGACTGCGATCAGAGCTGCGGCCCGGCGCAGCGCGATTGATCGAAAGCTACGCATGTGCATCTCCGTCGCCCCGTGCCGGAGGCCCCTTATCTGATCCGTAGCGCGATCGCCGTTCCTTTCTTGTCATTCTTTGCCAGGTTTTGCTCAATTCCCGCGCCGCAAGCGCGCTACGGCGGGGCCACGCATTCACATGTCACGCATCGGGGCCGCTGGATCGCCGCAAGCGCGGACAAGTCCTGGCAATTGCGCCGAAGCCTGAGGCGCTTTGCGCGACTACGTGCGGCTCATCAGTCGAGCGACCAGAGCTCATCAGTCGAGCGAATGGAATCTGACGCGACTGCGCGCTGCGCTTTCGCGACCCGCATCGGCGACCGCGCACTCGCATGCACAGTGACAATGGAGCCTTCAATGAGACGGAATGTGATCTTGGCTGCTGTCGCGGCGATCGCGCTCGGCGCCGCCGTTTCTCCAAGCCCTGTATGGGCACGTGGCGGTGGTGGCGGCCATGGAGGCGGTGGTTTCGGCGGGGGACACATCGGCGGTGGTTTCGGTGGCGGCCACATCGGCGGCAGTCTCGGTCATGTTGGCGGCGGACTCGGCCATGTGGGCAGGCTCGGCCATGTGGATGGGCTCGGCCATGTGGGTGGCCTTGGCCATATAGGCGGCGGTCACATTGCCGGCCTCGGCCATACGGGCGTCGGCCTTGGCCGCGGGACTGTGGGTCTCGGCGGCGATCTCGCCAGCCACATGGGCGAGGGCCTCGCGCATTCCGCGACTCGCGTTGGCCATATGGGCGGGCGTCACGGCCATTCCGGCGCGTCGCATCATCGCGTCGCGCAAGACCACCATCATTTCGGTCGAAGGTGGGACCCGACGTCTACGGCTATGACGATTGTGGCTGGCCGTATCGCCCGTGGTGGCAGCGCCAGTACTGCACGTACTGAGCCCCGCGACCGAGACACACAATCCTCAGCAATCCGGAACAGGAGATCCCATGACTCGCATATACGGCCAGATCCGTAAGCGCCTGCGCACGACCCCGGCAATCCTGTTGTCTGCGGCGGCAGCGGTCGCGGTTTGTACCGCGGGCGGCACCACGATGGCGCTCGCACAGCAGAACAGCGCGCCGTCGCTCAATGCGCAGGATTTTCAAACGACCGTGTGGCCGGCTCCGGTCGGCCACCGTCAGCCGACGCAATCGGACCTGCCGCCGAGCGCGCGGAAGCACGAAGGCGCGATCACGCCGGGACAACGCTCATTCGACAACTCGCTCAAGATCTGCCGCGACTGCTGAGCGGCAATGGGCACGAGCCGCTGACCCGCGAGTCCCGCGGAGAACCATATCGGCCGTGCAATGCGGCGGCGCACGCAAGGCGTTCCTTCCAACAATCAACCGAAATCACATGGAGCATTCTCAATGACAACCATCGAAACAACCACCATTCCGGGGACCGATCTCAAAGCATCGCGCGTCGGTCTCGGCACGTGGGCGATCGGCGGATGGATGTGGGGCGGCAGTGACGACCGCCAGTCCATCCGCACCATTCAGGCCGCGGTGGACCAGGGCATCACTTTGATCGACACGGCGCCGGCCTACGGTTTCGGGCATTCCGAGGAGATCGTCGGCCAGGCTCTGGCCGACGGCGGGCGGCGCGCGAAAGTGGTCATTGCGACCAAGGTCGCTCTCGACTGGAAGAACGGCCAGCCGTTCCGCAACGCCAGCCGCGCCCGCGTGATGAAAGAGATCGATGATTCGCTCCGACGGCTCAAGACGGACGTCATCGACCTCTATCAGGTGCATTGGCCGGATCCCAATGTGCCGATCGAGGAGACTGCCGGCGCGCTCAAGGATCTGCTCAAGGCTGGCAAGGTCCGCGCGATCGGCGTCAGCAATTTCTCGCCGGCGCAGATGGACGAGATTCGCGCCATCGTTCCGCTCGCAACCGACCAGCCGCCTTACAATCTCTTCGAGCGAGAGATCGAGCGGGATGTGCTGCCCTATTGCCGCCGCAACAACATTGTGACGCTGGCCTACGGCGCCCTTTGCCGCGGCCTTTTGGCCGGCAAGATGACCGAGAAGACGACGTTCTCGGGCGATGACCTGCGGCGCAACGACCCCAAGTTTCTCGCCCCGCGCTTTGTTCAGTATCTCAACGCCACGCAGGCGCTCGACCGTTTCGCGCAGCATAATTTTGGACGGCGCGTCGTCCATCTCGCGGTGCGCTGGATCCTCGACAAGCAAGGTGCCGGATTCGCGCTGTGGGGCGCGCGCCGGCCGGACCAGCTCGCGCCAGTCGATGGGGTCTATGGATGGACGCTGGACGACTCGGCAATGAAGGAGATCGACCGGATCTTGGCGGACAACGTTTCTCAGCCGGTAGGTCCGGAATTCATGGCACCGCCGGACAAGGCCGCGGCATAGACAGCGGACGGCACGCGTCCGCCCTGTCGGATGATGCGGCGTCTCTGGCCGCATCAGGCCGGACGGCTCCGCTCGAATATCGCGGCAAGAAAGCGAGCATCAGAGCAATTCGGGAAAAGCCGGATGGCGGCGCGTTGCCTACTTGCTTGGAGAGTCGAGCCGGAGGAGGTCGTCATGAGCCTGGACCCAGCGACTGAGCATGCGGTGATCGCATTCATTCCCAGCCTGCGCGCCTTTGCCCTTTCACTGTGCCGAAACCGGGACCGCGCGGATGAGCTCGTGCAGGAGACGCTGGCGTCCGCCATCGCGCATATCGAGAGCTTCAGGAGAGGCTCAAATCTCGAGGCTTGGATGTTCACCATCCTGCGCAACCATTTCAACACCGACTATCGCAAGCGGAAACGGGAGGAGCATGACACTGACGATCGGTATGCCGAGGCGCTGACCGTCCCGCCCGATCAGGTCGGTTGGGGCATTGCCGCCGATCTCCGTGCGGGGTTTGCCAAGCTGTCGAAGGCTCAGCGGCAGGCGCTCCTTCTCATCGGGGCTTCAGGACTGAGCTACGGCGAGGCAGCCGTGATCGCGGGCTGCGAAGTCGGAACCATGAAGAGCCGCGTGCACCGCGCACGCACCACGCTCGCCGCCTTTCTGTCCGACGAGATCAGCGCGGTTGGCCGCGCGGAGTCGGAGGGAGCCTCCGTGCGCAGAGCGGCTTAGCTGGCTCGCTGCGGGCAGAGCACCCGTCCACCTGCTTCTCCAAGCGTATGAGAAGATGTGCCTCCGCCAGGCTCAAGGTCCTGGCACTCTTCGTGCCTGAGTGGCAACGCAAAGAGACCAATGAGTTGATTATCGGTCTTTTTGCCGACGCGCAGCGAAACGGGCGAGGGGGGACCGCGCTTCGCCATGGCCCAGGAGAACGAAGGCCGCGCGTCGGCAATCTCTATCTGAGGTCTTCCGCAAAAAATGCTTGTCGAATGTTGCCGAGATCGTTGACGGCTTGCCGGCTTATCGATCTGTCGCGGCGGTTCGAATGCGTGTGCCACGGTCTCTGGACCGGACGATGACGGGCATGCGGCTGACCTTGTGCAGACGTGGCGCGCCTCGCTCGCGGCCGCCCTCGATCACCCGAAGGACCGGCCGGCGTCGCTGCCTTCGCAACATAACGGCCGTGACTTCACTCAGCCATACGAACCAGAAGAGCGGATTCATGTGATCCTCCGGCCGTGAACGGAAAGCGTGACGACCAAACGCCTTGTACGTCCGCACTAGATCATGCGCGCCGCATGCGACCGCCATGGCCTCCGGCCGCGATCATAGCAATTTGCGCACGATTCCTCCGGCCGCAGCAAAATTTTTCAACGACAGCGCAGGCGATTGACGCAAGACCAGTCAACTCGCCGCAAGAGCACCACAGCCATTTGGTGTCGCGTGTCTATTTGTTGGCCATCGTTCACTCCAGTCGAAAGGAACAGACCAATGCGTGCCTTTGTGAAAGTCTCTTATGCGCTCGGCGTCCTCGCTGTGGCGGCAGTGGCCGCGTCGGCAGCCGATGCCCGCTCCCTCAACAACACCCGCTTTGACCGGGCGTACGACAGCGTTTCCGGCCCGCGCGCCAGCGTTCCGTATGACGCCGGCGGCCCGGCTTACACGACCGGTCAGCGCGGTCTCGACGATTCCAGCGACTTCCAGCTCCAGGGCCGGTGATCGGCTAACGCTTGATCGTCATATTTCCTGCGTCGGTTTTGCTGTCTGCTGTCCTCGACCGACGCGAAACCCCGGCCCCGTTGGCCGGGGTTCTTATCGAGCGGCACGACGCTAGCGCGGGCCGTTGCCGGTTCTGAAATCCCCAGGAGAGCTCCCGTGCGCGAGACAGAAATCGAAGTCCGAGATGTTCGTGTTGCCGACGCAATCGACGTCGCCGCGCCCGACAAGGCGCCTACATCCGGTCGGCATGGCGACGGTGCGGCCGTTCAAGGAAAGGTTGGATTTGTCGGGCTCGGTCGCATGGGCAGTGTCATGGCGGCGAACCTGGCCGTGAACGGACACAAGGTCACCGCCTATGTTCGTCGCGAGAAGCAGATCGGTCCGCTCCTCGGGCTTGGACTAAACACGACGATGGATATTGCCGACGTGTTCGACAGCGAGGTCGTCATTACGATGCTGCCCGACGATGACGCCGTGAGCGAGATCGTGGCTGGCCGTCGCGACGATCACGCCGATGGGCTCGCTTGCGGCATGCGGCCGGGCGCGATCCATCTCTCGATGAGCACCATCAGCACCGGTACGGCCACGCGGCTCGCCGGCGAGCACGCGCGGCACGGCCAAGGCTACGTCGCGTCACCGGTGTTTGGAAATCCGGATGCCGCCAAGGCCCGCGAGCTGTTCATCATCGCAGCCGGCAACGCGCATGACATCGATCGATGCAAGCCGCTGCTCGATGCACTTGGTCAACAGGTCTTCCGGGTCGGCAGCGATCCGTCCGCCGCCAATCTCGTCAAGCTCGCCGGCAATGCCATGAGCGCGGCCACACTGGAGATTCTCGGCGAGGTTCTCGCGCTGGGGCGCAAGCGCGGGCTCGACCCACGCCAACTGCTCGCAATCCTCACCGGAACAATGTTCGGCAGCCGAGTTCACAAAATCTATGGCGGGAAGATTGCGGACCAGCAATACGGCTGGGGCGGCTTCATCTTTCCGCTTGCGCTCAAGGACGTGCGGCTGGCGCTCAATGAGGCCGAACGGGCGGGCGTACCGATGCCCTCAGTGAGCGTCGTGCGCGATCGGCTGATCACCGGCATCGCGCGCGGCTATTCACAGCGCGACTGGTCAGCGCTCGGCCTGCTGGCGGCGGAGGAAGCCGGACTTGGCGTTGAAGGGTCGCAGGCCGACGCATGAGCCGGCCAGGGCTCTCGGAATGCCACGTGCACGGTTAAGCTTCCAAGGTGAGCCCCCAGTCGAAGCACGGGGAACCACAGAACGAGCGGAAGAGGCGATCGGGGCGGGGCTGGGCCGTAGCTCCTTGAAAATTGCTAAGCTCGCATGTAGCGGTGGCTTTGTTCGCGCGACGGAAGCGAACAAGCATCCGGCGGGGATACGACGGCATGAAGCGGCGCGATTTCCTATCAACAGCTGGCGTCGCTGCCGCATGGTCGCTGACGGCCAAGGCGCAAGAGCGGCGGATTCCGACGATCGGTTACCTCTATGCGGGGAGCTTGGCCGAGGGCCAGGACAATCTCGAGGCGTTTTGCAAAGGTCTCTCCGAGACAGGTTACGTCGCGGGACAGAACGTCACGTTCGTGTTCCGTGAAGCCAAAGACGACCTCGCTCTCCTCCCGGAGCTCGCGCGCGACCTGGTGCGCCGCCAGGTTGATGTGATCCTCGCGCCCGGCAACGGGGCGGCGGCAGTCGCCGCCAAGGCGGCGACGGCGACGATTCCCATCGTGTTCAGCAATGCGGGCAATCCGATGGGATCGGGTCTCGTCACGAGCCTCAGTCACCCGGGCGGCAATATCACCGGCATTGCCGATTTCGGCATCGAGCTGTCGGCCAAGCGGCTGGAACTTCTCAAGCTGCTCATCCCGGCCGCCTCCAAGGTCGCCGTTCTCGCCGCCCGCAAGCAGCCGCAGGCGGAACGCGAGATCGCCAATGCGCAGGAGCATGCGCGCTCTCTTGGGATCGACATGGTCGCCCACTGGGTGAGCACCGTCGAGGACATCGACGCCGCCTTCGCCGCCTTCGCGCAGAAGCGCGTGGACGCTGTCTGTCTGGTGACACACGTGCTGTTCTTCGGCCACCGTGAGCGGGTTGTCGGATTGGCGGCACGCTACCGCCTGCCGACGGTCTATCCCTTCATTCAGTACACGCAAAGCGGCGGGCTCATGAGCTATGGGTCGAGCGTCATGGAGCGGGCCTATCAGGCGGGCGTCTATGTCGGCCTGATCCTCAACGGGCGAAGGCCCGGCGATCTTCCTGTCCGTCGGCTCACGAAATTCGAGCTCGCGATCAACATGACGACCGCGAAATCTCTCGGCCTGACAGTGTCGGCGCGCTTTCTTGCCCTCGCCGACAAGGTGATCGGATGACGCTTGCGATCGGCTAGTCGGCGAGCAGCACAAACGGGGTCGGCCCGTACCGATGCAGCAAGGCCAGCGAAATGATCAGGCCCAGGAACGACAAACACAAGCACGCCTGAATGTCCGCATTGTCTCGCTCCGCCGCTTGGGCCCGCGCCGCGACGGTCGAGAGCCAGTGGGCAACAACTGTGAACATCGGCATGGTCCTCGCTGACGAGCTTGCATCGCTTCGGGGCTGATGGTGGGAATGCCCTGACGCTTGGCTCAGGTCAGCGCCATCGCGACAGAATTCCCGCAGTGCCAGACGGCTTCGGGGCGGGCGGGGGAATTGCGACTGCGCCACGCCGGCCGAAGATCATGATCTCGGTCTGGCCCTCCCCCTTTTTAACGGCGTAGTTGAACCCCTCGAGCAGGTTGCCAATCACGCGGTTGAGCGGCCCCGAATAGGCCGGTCTGGCGGGTGCATCGAGATCGATCGCGCTGCGGTTCCGCACGTTGAAAGCACCACTGAGCGCGGACAACACATCACCGACCGAATCCCCGCTGGTGGTGATGCGGACCGCCGCCGGACCGCCTTCGACATGCACCTCGCCATGCGCGGCGAGGGGGAGAGTGAACGCGAGGGCCAGCGCGAGCGCGACAGCGCGACCGCGGGACCGCGCAAGCGGAAGGATCAGTCGGTTCATGGTCGCGCTCTCCGGGCGTCGGACGAGCGCCGGTCGGCGCATCGAGGATCGGTGGTCGTTCGCGACATCCGATCGAGGAGGCATGCCGACCGGCGACGTGAGACCTTAAGGTTGATTCGGGTTCTGTCCCTGACCTTGCCCCTGACCCTGGTCGCCGGAATCGTTCAGCTTCATCAACACGCGCGAACGGTGGCACATTTCCGGACTGACATCGCCGTTTGAAAACCGGCGAATTTCGAGCGTTGGAGCCAGGTGGGCAGCGGTCAGCGTCTTGCCATCGCCCGAGATGATGCCGGTAATCGGCCCGATTCCTGCACCAGGCGCCATGGTGACGGTCTGGCCTGCGCGCGGACCGCTGTTGATCGTCTCGTTGAAGGTGCCGTCCACCATGGTGCTGGTCCAGGTGCCGTCGCCATTGACCACATAGGTGAAGCTGAAGCTGAAATCGGCCGAGCTCACGTTCGGCGCGACGCCCTGATTGGTCGGGCGGCCCACGATCGAGACAGCCGTGCCTTTGGCGGTTCCATTGCCCGCGCCATCGAAGGTGCGAATGCCTTCGACGGAGAACGAACGCGTAAAGGAAGCGCCGCCATTGGGGCCAGCGAAATCGGCCGGCCGCTGGCTTGGATCAAAACCGTTCGGCGAAACGAGGCACCCAGCGGTGCCGGTGAACGCATAGGCTCCTTTGAGCTGGGGCGGATCGGCGGAAGCTGCTGTGGCCCAGCTCGCCCCGATCAGGGCTGCTGCAACTGCGAAAGCGCGAGTCATGTGAGTTCTCCTCCGGTAATGGCCTCCGGCGGTGATCGTTACGGGCGTCCGAGCCGGCAGCGTTACCCCCAAACGGGGGCAGCCTTTGAGCCGCCGCCGTGCGAGTTTCCCGGGACACGTCTTGTTTGTCGGCACTTTCGGCATTTGACTTTCTCATCGGATGCGTGCTGCGAATGTCGTCGCAACATGTTGTGCGGAGTCGCCGCTTGTCCTTTATCGACGCCAGACGCAGCATTCTCCGAATCGGATTTGACTGGGCGGAGCGCCAATCCATCAGAGCCGCTCTCCCCCCGAGCGGCGAATTCATCGAATGAATGAGGCGGGAAGGGAGGTGGCGGACTCGCCCGCAATGCCTGGGCGCACGCGGGGCCCGGCCGTTTTGGGCGGGGCCATCAATCGCGCGCTGCGAAGCCTCGGCTGGGAGCAGATCAGCGGTCCGTTCTTCCGCAAGTACGTGGCTCTTTTTCTGGCCGTGATTTGCGTCATTCTGCTCAGCAGCGCGCTGCTCGACATCTGGTTTTCGTATTGGGAGCTCAGGGAGGCGCTCGTGCGCGTGCAGTGCACGGAGGCCGTAACGGCCGCCCTGCGCATCGAGCAGTTCATCGATTCGATCGAAGAACAGCTTCACTGGTCCGTGCAGCTGCCGTGGTCTGCGGACGCGCTCGAGCAGCGGAAGTTCGACGGTCTTCGGATCATGCAGCAGATGCCCGCCATCAGCGAGCTGGTGGAGATCGATCCGTCCGGTCACGAGCGCCTCCGGGTCTCGCGCAGGGCTCCGACCATCGTCGACGGCGGCGTGGATTTTTCCGCGGACGAGAAATTCGTCGAGGCGAGAAGGAAAAAGGTCCACTACGGGCCGGTTCGCTTTCGCTATGACTCCGAGCCATTCATGGCAATCAGCGTCGCGGGACCGCGCGCGGACAGCGGGGTGACGATCGCCGAAGTGGACCTGCAGCGGATCTGGGACGTGGTCTCACTGATCAAGGTGGGGCAGCACGGCCACGCCTACGTGGTCGACTCCGGCGGCCGTCTCGTTGCGCATCCGAACATCAGCCTCGTGCTCGAACATACGGACATGTCCAGGCTTCCCCAGGTCCAGGCCGCTCGAAGCGGCATCGGCGCAACCTCGCAGGATATCTCCGACAGCATGGATCTGTTCGGCCAGCCGGTGTTGACTGCCTATGCGCCTGTCGGCCGCGTCGGCTGGTTCGTGTTCGTCGAAACGCCGCGAGCTGAAGCCTTCTCGACGCTTTATGGTTCGCTCGCGCGTTCGGGAGCCCTGCTGCTGGCAGGTCTGATGATCGCATTCATTTGCGGTCTCTTGCTCGCGCGCCGGATGATCGCGCCCATTCACGCGTTGCGCACGAGCGCCGCGCGGATCGGCAGCGGCGATCTCGCTCACCGCATCTCGATCAGGACAGGAGACGAGCTCGAATCGCTGGGCGAGCAATTCAACGCAATGGCTGCGCGACTGCAGGAATCCTATGCGACGCTCGAGCACAAGGTCGAGGAACGCACCCATCAGCTCGAAATCGCCAATCTGGCGAAATCGCGCTTCCTGGCCGCCGCAAGCCACGATCTGCGCCAGCCGCTGCACGCTCTCGGCCTGTGGGTCGCCCAGCTGCGCGATCCGGTCCCGCCCGGCCAGCGTCAGCGCTTGATCGAGCGGATCGCCGCGGCCATTGCCGAAATGAATGACCTGTTCAACGGCCTGCTCGACGTGTCCAAGCTCGATGCCGGCATCCTGTCGGCCGATGTCAGCGACTTCGAGATCGCGGACCTGCTTGCAAAGATAGAGCGGACTTTCAGGCAGACGGCGCGGGACAAAGGATTGTCGTTGCGGGTCTTCCGGACACGCGCCTGGGTGCGCAGCGATAGAATCCTGCTCGAACGGATCCTTCTCAATCTTGTCTCGAACGCGGTGCGCTATACCTCGCACGGCGGCGTGCTGGTGGGTTGCCGACGACGCGGCAAAAGGCTGCGCATCGAGGTGTGGGACACCGGACCGGGCATTCCGGAAAGCGAACAGCAGTATATTTTCGACGAGTTCTACCAGATCCCGGATCCTGATCGCGACAGGCGGGGCGGTCTCGGCCTCGGACTTGCGATCGTCGACCGCTTCCGCCGCCTCCTCGATCATCCGATCGCGCTGAAGTCGCGCCCGGGCAAGGGCTCCTGTTTCAGCATCGAGCTTCCGCTTGCTGCGCGGCCGGCGACGATCCGCGCGCCTCCAGAACCTGCCGATGTCCCGCATGAGACAGCCGCGGCAGGCCTCGTCCTGGTGGTTGATGACGACCCCATGGTCCTGGATGCAATGCGAGGGCTTATCGAGAGCTGGGGATATCGGACCATCACTGGCAGTTCGCACGAGGCCACCGCGACCGCGACACTGGGTCCGGACGGCCCACGGCCGGACCTCATCGTTGCCGATTTTCACCTGTCGGGAGGCATGACCGGGATCGAGACGATTGAGCACGTCCGCGCCGCCTTCGGCGCGAAAATCCCGGCGTTTCTCATCAGCGGCGACACCAGCCCGGAGCGGCTGCAAAAGGCGCGCGCACAAGGCTACACGCTGCTGCACAAGCCGGTCAGCCCGATGGCGCTGCGCTCGCTGCTGATCAAGCTCTGCGGCAAGACGGGCTGACGACGGAAGCCGCCCGATCGTATCACTGCGTCAGGCGCAACTCCCGATCGAGTTTTCCAACTGCGATGACCACCTCGGTCCGGCTCGTCACCTGCAAGGCTTTGAAGATCGCCGTCATATGATTCTTGATCGTGTGCTCAGCGAGGCAGAGCGCGCGGGAAATCGCCTTGTTGCTCTTGCCTTCCATCACGAGCGCAAGGACGTCCATCTGCCTTTCCGTCAGCCCGAGTGCGCCTGACAAGCGGCGCCCAACATTGTCCGGCAACGCTTTTCTCGCCTCGGCGATGCGGCCCGGCTCCGCCCTGTCGAGCGCCTCGACCGGAATATAGAGTCCCCCGGCCAGCACCAGTCGAAGAGCGCTGAGCACGACCTCGCGCTCGGTGTTCTTTGGGATGAAGCCGAGCGCCCCGAGACCCAGCGCGCGGCGGACGGTTTCCCGGTCCTGCGAGGCCGACAAAACGACAATAGAAATTTCCGGGCGGCACTCGCGCAGGTTGCTGAGCATCGTGAAGCCGTCCTGATCCGGCAAATGCAGGTCCAGCAGGAGAAGGTCGAGTTGCGGTTCGTCCTCGATGAGTTCCATGGCGCGCCGGCCATCGCGAGCGTCGATCACGCACGCATCGGGCGCGAGTTCCTTGAGCACGCCCCGCATCGCTTCACGGATGAGGGCATGATCATCACACACCAGAATTTTCATCAGGCTCTCTCGTGGGCCGGCCGGCCAGATCGCAACCATACACAAGTCCCGGGACCAAAGCACCAGGACGGCGCGTGCGTAGAATCTCCGAAAAGGCTGGTTTGGTGCGTATTTTTGCGTTTCGGGCACCTTGCCGCCATCCCCTCAGGCGGGACTTCTGGCTGATTTACCTGCCGGCCGCGAAGCACCAGCTTACCTCAGGCCTTCGGGGGGATTCGACAAGCTGTGCGATACAAAAGCGATAGCGGGGCCACCGTGCTGGCCCGAGGCGATAACGGGACAGCGGCTCTCTGCGACATTCTCGAACTGTTGGGCACCGCGGCCATTTTGCTCGATGGGGACGGGGTGGCCATTGGTTTCAACGAAGCGGCTCGAGATTGTATCGGCCCCGAGTTCTACATCCGGAACCGCCGGCTCGTCGCCGCTCACCCGGCCTCCAATCGCGCGTTGGCGGAGCTGATCAAGACGACGCTGGACGGAAAATCCCGGTGCGGGGAGCAGGTCGTCATCACGCGACACAACACCCGACCTCTGATTGTGCGGATCATTCGCCTCTGCGGTCGCACGGTCTCGCTCTTTGACCCGGCGCGCGCGATTATCAGGGTGGTCAATGCAAGCCGCGCGATTCTTCCGACCGAGTCGCAGGTCAAGAGCGCGTTCGGACTGTCATCGGGCGAGTCGCGCCTGGTCATTTGTCTGGCAGGCGGGCAGACGCTTCAAGACGCGGCCAGCGCCTGCGGAATTTCCTACGAGACCGCTCGGAAGCGCATCAAGCTCGTCTTCGAAAAAACCGATACACGCCGCCAGTCGGAGCTGATCGCCTTGGTGATCCGGATCGGCATGTTGGCCGGCGCGCCGGCGGATGCGTCCGAGCAGACGATACAAGCTGGACCCGCGCGCCCGCAGCTTCGTCCTTTTCCGGCAGCATTCGTGAACAAACCGAGCAAATCCATTCCGTCTGATGAGATCCTACTCTGACGCCGAAGTCGTGAGCCGCTGGACGCCGCCGTGCGCCAGCGAGCCCGTCGGCGGCAGCCCCGAGCGTCCGCACCCGACGATTTACTGAGTCTTGAT
>Ga0075436_100000865_pt1 | contig 20127 bp, 14 predicted proteins | sample RhiMethybrSRZTD5_FD_75303 | JGI IMG/M metagenome (GOLD analysis project Ga0075436, IMG submission 75303) | Populus rhizosphere microbial communities from Tennessee, USA - Rhizosphere MetaG P. TD hybrid SRZTD5 | ecosystem: Host-associated > Plants > Roots > Rhizosphere > Soil | place: USA...
ACTTCTCGTCCCCCTCGGTAATTCCCGCGTCCGAACTGTTGGTGAAGGTCGGCGCGCCGTCGAACGGATCGATAGTTCTTCCGAACGGCTCTTCTGTTCCCTACGTGAAGCTAGTGTACGGCGCCGGGTGGTACCCGCCGTGGCTAACGGATTTGGGGGGAGGCAGGCTGTGGTCCGCCTTCGCCATGACAGTCACTAACCCCGATGGGAGCCTCGTGACGACCTCCCTCCCGGCGGGCCAGCTGGGATCACCGTCGGGTTACGTCGAGCCCGGCGCCATTCTGAACTTCACTCTCCAGGGAGGCATTGTTCCCCCTGGTCTCTCGTTGGGACTCTCCTGTCAAGGCCTTTCTGGAACAGCTGCGGCGACGCTCGGGTGACCCGGGCACTGCACGACCCGGAACGGGCCGCGATCTTGGGCAACCGCCAATGGATCCGCTGGCAACGGATGCGCTCTCGCGGCGTGTCGCCTGGCAGTCCTGACCACCCTCGGCATGCCGCTCGAACGTTTTGAACGGAAGGGCTTCTAAACGTGGTTCAGGGATGGGGCGTTGACCCCGCTTTGGATTTTCGAATTCATGGAGTCCATAGCCCCGATCTGTCCCCGTGCGACCGGGCACCGGGCGATTGCGCGCGAGAGCGCGACAGGCCCCCGCGCCTACCCCGTTACTTCCCAGGTGTCGGCTAGACGTCCCGTTGACCCGTAGACATTGATCTGTCCGAATCCGCCAAAAAGGACGGCACAGTGGTCCGCCCTGTCGTCGACGAACGGGAACGTATCCCGGGCCGATGGTCCCGAAATCGTGAGTAAACTCCACGCGCCGGCATGGAACGACCAGGTGTCGTAGTACCACCCGCCGGAGCCGTCCACACCTCCGAACAGGAACACCTCGGAGAGATTGCTATCGTAGGTCGCTGACCCGGCATAGCGGGCGCCGGGATGCGTCGCGAGCGAGAGGTTCTTCCAGTGACCCGCATGGAAAGTCCAGGTATCGGACATCACTCCCTGGCTCGGGCCGTAGCCTCCGAACAGTAGGATGTGCCGGTCCGATGTGTCGTAGGTCATCATCGCGGCATACCGCGCAGGGGGATGCGCGGTCGCGGGGACGGGGAGGAGGGTCCAGTTCCGACCGGAGAACGTCCAGGTGTCGCTGAACCAGTGCGTTGATCCATTGGCCAGGTTGTAGATTCCGCCGTAGAGCACGGCGTACCCGTCCGCCGAATCATAGGAGAAGCCTCCGAAGCTCCGGCTCCCGGGGGTGGGGGCGCTCGAGTTGGTGAGATCGGTCCAGTTGCCGCCGCGGAACGCCCAGGTGTCGTTGGAATCGTAGAAATAGCCGTTGAATCGGACCGCCTGCCCGCCGAAGCTGACGACGTACCCGTCTTTTGCATCGTAAACCATCTGGACCCCCCATCGGGCGGGAGGGGAGTGGGCCGGGTGAAGGCGGGTCCACGTCCCCGCCTGGAACTTCCACGTGTCGCTCAGGGCGTGGCCAGCGGAGTTGTGGCCACCGAAAAGTACCACATAGCCGTCCGAAGCATCGTACGCCATGGCCGCCACGTCGCGGGGACTTGGCGTGCTGTTTGTCGCCGTCGTGATTTGGGTCCATGCGGGACCGGCGGCGCTCGGTGTGGCACCGAGCGACGCTCTTGCGAGCTGTAGCTGATTCGGTCCCGTGACCTGGCCTGATTGGGGTTGATTGACATGAGTCCCTGTAATCCCGCCCCATGAGGAGAGCAAGGTCACGATCGTGACGATGAGAGCTGAGATCGCCAGCATCTGTAGTCAGTTTGATCCATCCGCCTCGAGTCTATATCTTGACGCTTTGCCCAACGTCGGCTCCATGGTGAACCACTGGCGGGAATCTTGAGTGGCCATCGGTCCGTACGTTTGCCCAGGCTCGCCCCGAGGAAAGCAGGGAGACAATGCCTGGAGCCGCGTCGGTCGGCCCGAAGTCCGGGACCGGCTCTGGGTGACCGGGCGCGCGAGAGTGACTGAGGTTACCTGCTACTCGCAAAGGTTCCACCGTGGTTCGAGCATCGCGATCATTCTCCGCCCCCCGGTCCTGGGAGATTCGCGTTCCCTACCTGTGACCAGAGGACTCCGAGGGAATTTCCAGGTTGGCCGAGGGCATGATTATCGTGCCCGAGACGAAAACACGCCGGGTAACGCGGCTGCTCGTGGAGCCGGGAACATCGTTCGAGCTGTGCGGGGCTCGGGCCCGCCACTGGTTTATTGCTGAGGGGAGTCCCGCGTTGGAAACTAGCCGTTACCGAGTCTCCCTCGGACCCGGGGGTAGAGGTTCCGGTTGGTTGTCGCCGTTCCAGAACCGAACGACGCTGTACGCGCCGATCGCCACGCCGATGAACGAACCGACGACCAGCGCCCACAATCCGACTGTTGCCAGCCAGACTCCCGACGCAGCCAATCCCACGACCAGAACCGCACCGACCATCACTCGAATGTCAAGATTGCGGCGGAGCCTCCGGTCGATAGGGGCCAACGGATCTTCGGCCACCGACCCGCATTCAACTCGAGGGCTATAGCTTCCCCCACGGATCGATTGCGCTCCGATCCCCGGCAGGTCCTGAGCGAACGCTGTACGTGACGAGCAGATTCTCTAGCACACATGGCTCCTGCAATGCAAATTGCAACGAGTTCGTGAGCCCGGCTCGGTCGTTGAAGGGCCCACTTCCTGAGCTTCAAAGTTGCCGCCCACCTCGGACAGATTTTACTCGTGAACGCCGGGCAAGAGGAGCGCAACAACCAGCAGAGACGAGAGCGAGCGCTCGGGCATGGAGGACCCGTCCCGGCTGGGAGGCTCGGAGTGGATCACTCGAATCGTCCCGCTCGGTGGTCCGAGGGGCGTTCCGGCTCAAAGGTCGAAAGCTTCGCTCGGCCAGGACTCCCGACTGACTGGCCGATGGAGACGGCTCGACGCTGTAGAGCTACACGAGCGAAGCCCGCGTGTTGTTGCAGCGCCGGAGGTTTGCCATCGGTCAACCGGTTGGAAATGTGGTTGAGCCCTCGCGGTCTGCCTTCGAGCCCGAGCGGCCGTCCGACGCTCCCGTCGGGTGATTCGAGTGACCCGTAGCAACGCCTACCTGGCCCGATTGTTCACCGGAGGGTCCGCCGATTGCGGAGCCAACTCACGAGGGCTACGGTCGCTACTCCGACCCCGATCGCCCCCAGAGTGAGACCGAGTTCGGCCGAAGAGAGCCCCAGGAGGAGGCCCGAATCGGAGGACGGGGTTCGGTCGTGCCCCCCGCTGTCATTGGTCCCGCTCATCCACGGGAGGGTGACCGGAGTCAGGGCCCGTGCGGGATATGTGCTTTCGTAGAGACCGGGAGCCACTACTCCGCCCCAGAAGCCGAACATCTGCCCGTACGCGATCTGGGTCGAGTCGTGCGGGGCGAGCGGATCGTAGAGGGCGAGAAGGTCGCTCCCCGAGATATTGTAGTACGGTTGCGTCGTGTTCGCCGACTCGCCGAGATTCGAGGCGATGCTCGAGGTCGCTGTGAGGAGCGTAGAATTCGCATTGGCGTATGGCCACTCCGAATAACTGTTCGGGGCAACGGTGTCCTGGCCCCCGGCCGCGATGAAGAGTTTGATCCCGGAGAAGTTCTCGGGGTGAAATCGGAAGACGCTCATGTAGGCCACGGTTCGAACCACGCTCGTGTTCGACGGCCCGACCCCAACTCCGCATTCACTGTAGACGAAGGTCCGGTAGCGCCCGGTCCCGTTGTTGGCGATGTTGTAGGCGAACGTCTGAAAGAAGTCGGTGATAGTCCCGGCCGTGGCGATCCCAGCCGGGTGTTCGAGTCCGTGGCCGGCGAGGCTCAGCACACCGTTCGAGCCGGCGCTGAACCCCACCAGATAGAGCCGAGAGACCGAGCGCATCGACTCCTCGTGAGCGATCGCGTCGACGACGTCCTGCTGCTGCGGACCGCCGCAGGGAGTGTTCACGTAGAAACTGTCGCTGCTCCGAGTGTTGAGCGAAATCAGGATGTACCCGCTCATCGAGGCATTCGACACGAGTCCCGCGGGAACGACCAGCCCGCCCATGCCGCCCGAGACGTTCTGAGAGTAGGCGTTCCCGGCCCCGTGCAGATAGACGACGAGCGGGTACGAAGCGGACGATTGGAACCCTGCCGGCAGGAACTCGAGATACGAGAGCGCGAGGCCATCGGCCGAGCTATTGTAGGAGACGTTGCTCGGGGGGCTCAGCTCGGTCGTTGCGGGGCCCGCTGCCTGAGCTTCATAGACGGCGCCCACCCCGGATAGAGTGGACCCGGGAACGCCACCCAGCAGGAGCCCAACAATCAGCAGGAACGGGAGCGAGCGCGAGGGCAAGGAGGACCCGTCCTGTTTGGGAGGCTTGAAGCGGATCACTCGAAGCGTCCCGCTCGGTGGTCCGATGGGCGCTCCGGTTCAAAGGTAGAAAGCTTCGCTCGGATGGGACTCCCGACTGGCTGGCCGATGGATATGGCTCGACGCTGGAGGGCTACCCGGGCGAACCCTGCGGCGAGGACACCCGCCGCTATTGCCGTGATAGACACAGTCGACACAGATAGCACCGCGATGGAGGCGATCGGGACCGGGGCGGGCACTGGGGTTGGGAGAGCAATTGGGACTGGTAAGCCAACGGGAACCGAGGGAGCGGGGGGAGGAGGCGGGGAAGTTGGAGGCGGGGCACCGTTTCCCGACGTCGCGAGGGGAGCGTCCACGTTCACGCTCGCATACGGAAGGGAGACGCCGAAGAACGGGCTGACTGAAAGTGGTCGAAACGCCACGCTACTAAAGCTCCCCGCGATGGGGCCGCACTCTTCGGCAAGGCACTGGGCCGTATCACACGCGTAGACCGGGACCGTTCCGTACGGTGGGGCCGCAACGATGATCCCGAACTCCACGCTCCACGAGTCGCCCACGTGGAGAGTGTCGATGTACGGGTTCAGACTCCAGTTTAGCCGAAACCCTGCGCTCGGGCCGGTTTCTTCAAAAACAGGATCCTGGTTGCAGGACTCCGGCTCAGGGTACAGCAAGTGGCACGAGATGAACGGCGGGGCGGACTCATCGAGCCTAACCTCCCCCCACGGAAGGACGGTCAGTACAGGGTCGTCGAGGGATCCACCGCCCAGGGGTCTGGGCGAGTAGACCGGTCGCACCGTGAAGTTCACAGTTGCCTGCCATCCGCCCGCGGCGCACGAAGTGTCGTTCAGTACGCAGATGGCAGGCGGGGTGACGCTGACCGACACGGCGGGAGCGACATTGCCCATCGAGAAGGACCAGGTGTCGCCGAGGGGACTGGGCGCGCTGCATTGGTAGTAGATGTCTGCGCACTCCGCACCGCCGAATAGTACCACGTAGCCGTCAGCGGCGTCGTACGCCATGGTCGACCAGTACCGATTGGACGGGCCCGGGATGCTGAGTTCTTGCCAGACAACGCCATCGTAGGCCCAAGTGTCTCCTAGGGCCTTCCGGTCTCCCCCAGCTGGCCTATCCGTGAGTCCCCCGAACAGGACCGCATCTCCGACACTCGGCTCTGGGGAGATCTGAGCATACGCCCTACCCGAAGGCCCGCTATCCGAACGATTTGTCCACTGGCCGTCGAAGAACCATGTGTCTGAACGCCAATTGCCGGTCGGCGTGTAGTAATTGTATGCGCCTCCGAAGAGAACGAGCCCGCCTAAGGCCGGGGAGTACCCCACCGAAGGCGCAAAACTCGGCGCCGGCCCTGCGATTGAAAGATTGGTCCAGACACCGTGAACGAACGACCAAGTGTCCGTGATGTACTGCAGGGGGGCGATGGGGTAGATTCCACCGGTGAGAAGCAACTCGCCGAGGGTCGGATCCCAGGCGAGGGCCCCCCCGCTTCGTGGCTGAGGGTTGCGTGTATCCAGCTCGGTCCACTCCCCCCCGGAGAACGTCCACGTCTGATTGCAGAGATCGCAGTTCCCGTTCCCCCCAAAGAGGACGATGTACCCGTCTGCCGGGTCGTACGCCATGCTCTCCCAGAGCCTCGCAGGTGGCCCGGAGCTAGCGAGCCGGGTCCACGTGCCGGCCCAGTACGTCCATGTGTCGCTGTAGAGCTCCCCTCCGGTAGAGTTCTGTGAGGTATAGGCCTCTGAGGATCCCCCGTAGAGAACTGTGTAGCCGTCGTGCCCGTCATACGCCATTTGAGCCCCGTAGCGGGCCTCCGGGGATCCGTGGGTGGGAATCTGGATCCAAGCGGGGGCAGGGCTACCCGCCGCGGCGGGAGGCAACCCCTCGTGCGGTTCGTTGGGAACTAACGAAGGGGAGACATTCGACGCCGCGCGAGACGAGAAAGGGTAGCTCCCGACGAGAAGAGCGGCGATCGCGGCTAGTGCGAGGACGCCGACAATAGGGCACATCCGTCGCCTTCGCGGATGGACGTTGCCGAGGAATGCACGTCCGAGGGCCAGCAGACCGGTCATCGGCCAAATCCTGCGAACCTCCGCGAGAACATAGGGTTACTCCTCTCGTAGCGGGCGGGACAGGACCGCAAGAGCACCGTATTGGATGCTCCCGACGCGAGGAATGCGGGCGCTTCTTCGCTAGTCAACAATCCACGGAGAAAAGGGCCTCTTCCGAACGGGGGGGAGCTGCCTCAGCGGTACGACCATCCTGAAAGCTGGGCATTATCAACGGCGCGCGGGTAGCCGGCCCGCTTCAGGGGCGAGCGACGCGAGGGCCGGGCCACCGATGGAAAAGGAGTCGGCGTTTAGGGCGGAAGCGGCTCCTCGGGAGCGCCGCTTGGCCTGGATTCGGGGGTTCCTAATCTTCGTCGTCCCGTTGACCCTGTTTGTCTACGTCCCTATCTCGCTCCGAGGCGGAGGCTCTGCAATCGGTCTCGGGTTCGGAATCTCGCTTGCGATCGCGATGTCGGTGGCCCTGGCCACTTGGCAGACCTGGTTGCAGCTTTCCGTCGCTATCGAAATGAGTCGGGAGGGGATTACCGTCAGGCCTGGGTCTCGGCGCGCCGCCCTCTGGGTTTGGGGTCGGCTGACCCCGATCACTCACAGGGGGACCCCGAAGTGGTACGGGCTCTATGAGGTCGGTCTTCGGACAGGCCCCTATGTTCTGGACTCGTGCTACCTGACGACTTCCCAGGTTGCCATGCTAGTAGCGTTCCCTGACCGACCACAGCTGGAGTTCGACCCGGTTGGCAGCGGGGCGAGATTCATGGGGCGTCCTCCGCTTCCGTAGCAACCGGAGTCACGCGGCGCCGCGCTGGCGCTCGAGCGGAGTTCCACCTGTGCGGATTCGAGCGCGGAAGAGGGGTTTTGACTCCCCGAAACTGCATGGCGCAGGACGTAAATCGCGACCGTCGGGCAGTAGCTGACCTCCCGATGCTTCCGGCCATAGGCTGCGGACCTCACCACGGGAGGCACGGCACGAACGAAGTGGATTCGCGATAGTTAAGGAGCAGCCCGGATCGACCGAATCAAACTGTAACGCAACCGAGCCCTGCTACTTCGAACGAAACCCTTTCAACCTCCCGACCCCCGCTGGGAGACAGAACGCCGGGGGCGAGGGGCAGGTGCCGAATCGCTTCGCGGAGCGCGCTGGCAGACTCGTCCCTACGCCGCAGCTGAGAGTGGCTTGCGACCGGCCGGCGACATGCCCGATGACATTCGGCAGTGACTTCGGTCGACCACCGGGACCCCGCGCGACTGACTTGGTGGAATCCCCCGGCCCCCATGCAATGGAAGTTGCACCTCGTTAGCGCCCCCCGAAGGAGAGATCCCCCCCCTTGAGGAATCTGCAGAAATCCGGAAGAGCTCGAATCTTCGCTCGTACGGTCCCGACGGTCTGCAAGTCTGCTCGAGGCTTGCGGGGCCATCGCTGTCGGTGGCTCTACCGGCAGTTACGGTCCAACCCTCGATTTCGGAAGGATTATCTCTCTGGCTCCGGTCGATCCCCTGATGGCGGAGCATGTCCCTCCCATGCAAGTGAACCTCCATTGCCGCGATGTGGGCGCGGTGTTCGACTATCTCGTGAACGTTCTCGGGTTTACGCCCGAATTCCGGGCGTCGGGCGTCGATGGGCACGGCACGATGTTCGCCTCCGCGAGCTGGGGTGAGGTCGGAACCGGACCGAGGATTATCCTCGGGGATATCGCTGAGGCGCTCCACGGCCACTACGACCACGGCGAGTTCGGCCGGCAACTCGAAGAGCATCCGCTCGGTACCGGGGTGGTGTTCTACTTCACGGTCGACGACGTCGACCAGTACTACTCGCAAATCGTGGGGCGCGGCGCACAGATCGATGAACCGCCCACCGATCAATTCTGGGGAGAACGGACCATCAGTGTCCTGGTACCCGAGGGGTTCTACTTCACCTTCGCGAAGCCGATTCCCGGATTCCAAATGTCTCCGGAGCTCGCCCGTCGCCTCGTGAGATTCCCTAGGAACTGAACTAACCGGTCGATCGCGGCCGTCGTAGCGCACAGGCGGGAACGGTTCCGACGCCCGACCTCCTCCCCGGGGATATGGGAAGTGCCCGAGCAGGTTGCCGGTCGTCCGGGCTCGGGGGGGCGACTTCTGCGGGCCCACGGCGGTTTTCGTCCGGCCGGGGGCAGCGGACAGGTCGGCACGGGCGCAACGCAGAGTGGGTCGACGCTCGGCCAACCGTCCGAGGACCCCACGGGGAAGGCTGTTATGCTAAGAGGGGTAGCCCGCGTGTCTCGGACCAGCGCCGAGGGAGCTCACTACGACCGCAACCGGGGACCTGTTTACGCCAATCCACAAGGCCATTCGCTCGATGATCTACAGCCTGGGAGGGCGTCTTCAGACCGCGGACTTCGCGGACAAGGTCGCATCGGCCGAGCTCCTCACCGACCTGCAGCATGAGTTCTCGAACGCGGTCTCCGCCACGTGCGTCCTGTGTTTGCTGCACGCCCACGCCGGCCACGAGGAGACCGGGATCTTCCCCTCGATGCAGACGATCGACCCGACGCTGATCCGTGGTTTGCTCGACGATCACGTGGAGATCCGACGGAGGCTCACGATCATCACCCAGCGGGCCGAGGAACTCCGCGCCATCGATGCACCTGCCGAGCGGCTGGAGCGGGGGGCCGACATCAACCGTGAGGTTAACGCGTTCTTCGCCTTCTACCTCGCCCATATGAACAAGGAAGAGATCACGATCGCTCCGGCGATGAAGGAGCACTTCACGGACCCCCAGCTCGGCGCGATGCAGGGTGCCATGATGGCCGCGATGCCCCCCGATCGGCTCGCGAGCTACCTGCGGTGGATGCTGCCGTCGCTCTCGCTCGGCGAGCTCACCGGGATGCTGACCGGCCTCAAGCACGGGGCGCCCCCGGAGTTCCTGCGGATAGTCGACGGCATCGGCGCGGCTCAGGTCGACCCCGCGCGATGGGCGCTCGTTCGGGAACGCGTCGGGATCTGATCCCGTCGGGCCGCCCATGGTTCGGCTCGTCCCGATGGATCCGGCCGACTTCGAAGCGTACCTAGAAACGACGACGCGCGAGTATGCCGCGGACAACGTGCGCGCGGGGCGTTGGACCGCCGAGGAGGGCCTCGCAGAATCCCGCAAGCAGATCCAGAACCTCCTGCCGAAAGGGCTCGCGACCCCGGACCACTTGTTCTTCGCGATCGCCGCCGGGGCTCCGGAGGAGAAGGTGGGCGTCGTGTGGCTGGCGATCGAGCCGCGAGGCGCGTTCGTCTACGATCTCCGGGTGTTCGGCCCGTTTCGACGGCGGGGCTACGCTGAGCACGCGATGCGGTCGATCGAAGGCGTCGCGCGCGAGCGCGGTGCGACCAAGATCTCTCTCCACGTCTTCGGGGAGAACGGTGGGGCGAGAGCGCTCTACGCCAAGCTCGGTTACGCTGAGATCAACGTGATGATGTCCAAACCCCTCCCCTCCTGAACCGGGTTCGGTGTGAGGCCGTTCGGGCACTCCGACGACCCTGGCGGGTCGGCGGCGTCGATGGGCCGTCAGTAATCGGGGGGGAGGCTCGACGCTGTCGAGCTGCCCTCGTCCGGTCGCGCACCGGCGAACTCGCCGGGCTCGAGCGGGAAGGCTTCCGCCCGAACGATCGACGGTGGTCGGCCCCGGAGCCTCCACACGGACCATGCCCCGATCGAGACCGCGGCGGCCCCGAGAAGGAGCCACGCCCACGTCGGGAGGCCCAAGCGGGTCACCGACCACGGGTTCGACGGGCTCGTCCCCGTCGGTCCAGTTCCGTTGGGGACCGGGGGCGATACCGTCAGCACGGCCGAAGCGTTCGACGCGGCACCTGCTAGGCTACCGGTCACGGTGAGGACGTCCGATGCGTTCTCGTACGGGGCGAGGTAGATTTCCGAGGGACCCGACGTGAAACGGATCGACCCGTGGCGGGGCGTCGCGAGCGACCAGGAGAACGAGGTCTGGTTCGTGACGTCCGAGCCGTCCGACGCTACCGCGGTCGCAGTGAGCTGAGCGCTCCCACCCCAAGTTACCGAGGTCGCGTTCGGAGCGATCCGAACGTACGAGAGCGTCGGACCCGCTGCGGAGGCGTTCACGACCACCTGGGCGGACGCCGCCGCCGAGGACCCTGCGTAGTACGCGGCGACGCCCAGGGTGCCCGACCCGACCGAGGTCCCCGTGAACGTGACGGAATCGCCGGAAGTACGGTTCAGCACCCCCAACGACAACGGGCTCACCGACCAGACGAACACGGTCGACGGCGGGCTCGGCGCGCCCCCGACGAGCACCGCGGAGACGTAGAACGCCTGGGGGGCCCCTAGGAGCAGATGGACCGAGGAGGGCGTGAACGCGGCGCTCGCGAGGGGGATCGTCGAAGGCCCGACGACCTGCAGCGGGATCGTGGCGCGCAGCTCGGCGCCGCGGTAGGTCGCGTTCACCGAGAGGTAGCCGACGCCCGCCGAGGTACCCGCGGTGAAGTTCGCCCGAGCCGCGTCGATCGGGCTGACCGACCCGAGGGACGAAGGGGTCAGCGACCAAGAGTAGTTCACGCCGGCGATCAGGGGTACGCCGTAGTCGCTCGTGGGCGTCGCCAAGATCGGGTCGACCTCCCCCTCGACCGCCGAGAGCACGGGCGGGGAGATCGCGAGGGAGCGCAGCACCGGCAGCGGGGCGCCGGGAGCGACCATCGAGACGGTCCCCGACCCAGCGTTCCCCACCAACAAGGTGTCGATCGTCGGCACGTACACGACCGGCCCCGGCGACACACCGACGGCGACGGTCGCCACCGAACTGCGATTCACCGCGCCCAGCACCGAGACGGTGTTGTCGAACGCGTCGCTCACTGTCACCTCGGCGTGCAGCGTATCGTAGTCCGCTCCCGTGCCCCCGGCGCCGACGAAGAGGCTGTCGAGGCCCGCGAGCGTGGTCCCGTCGAGAACACTGACGTTCTGGGTCCGCTGGTTCGTCACGAAGACGCGGTCGCCGAACGGGTCGCACAGGATCGAGGTTCCGATGAGACCGATCGTACCATTCGCCAGGATCGTGCCGTTGAGCGGGGCGATGGCGGCGATCTGGTTGTCCACCGCGCCATCGACCGCGTAGATGAGGCCCGTTCCGCCGCAGTAGCGGAGCACGGTGGGCGTGGTCACGTTGATCGGAGTCGACGGGGTCCCGTTGCTGAACCGGTAGGTATCGATCCATCCGCCGACCGTGTCCGAGACGAAGAGCCGGTCGTCCTCGGCGTCGAGGGCGATCGAGGTCGCGCCTCCGACGACCGCGATCGAGGTGAGGATCGCGTGGGTGTGCGGATCGATCTCGGAGACAAGACCCGCCGACGACCGCAGCACGAGGACGCGTCCCGAGGTCGGGTCGTAGAGGAGTTGGGTCGGGGATCCGGGCGAAGGGATCACGTCGGAGACGCGCCCCTCGGTGACGTTCCACACGTAGACGTTGCCCCCGCTGCTCTCGGAGATGTACAGTTCGTTGGTCGGGGGAACGAACACCTCCCCCTGCGGCGTGAGCCCGTTCGCGACGGTCGCGACGGTGACCCCCGTCGACCCGTTGAAGAACGTCAGCGTGTTCGCCGTAAAGCTGACCGTGACCCCTTCGCCCGTGGCGAGGACGTAGGTGATCCCGACGGGCGCCGGCCCGACCGGAATCGCCAGATGTTGCAGCGGGTCGGTGGGGGCCGTCGTGTCGATGCGCGTGACGTTGTTCCGCTCCCCGCTCGGCACGTAGAGCCACCGGCCCGACGCGTCGAGCGCGAGGGCGCTGGGCTCGCCCCCGATCTGGACGTGGTCGACGATCGTCTCCGCGGCCGGGTCGACGATCGAGACGTTGTCGCTCTCCTGGTTCGCGATGTACGCGAGGTCGTTCGACGGGTCCCAGATACCGGCCCACGGGTCGTACCCGATGGTCAGGTTCGTGATGTACTGGAGGGTCGTACCGTTGAGGATGGCGAGGTTGTTGCCCCCGTCGCCGACCAGGATGCGGTCGTCGACCGGATCGTAGACGACCGCGCCCGGGGAGTTGCGCACCGATTGCGTGGCCTCGACCGTGAAGTTCTGGTTCGAGACCGCGACCAGGGCCCACGGTCGGGTGTTCGTCGAGATCAGGACGCGGTCGTGGACCGAGTCCCAGGCCATCGCCGTCGGGCCGACCCCGAGGGTGATGTTGGTGGTGACCCGACCGAGCGAGAGATTGACGACCTGGACGAGGTAGAGGTTGAAGCCCATCACATAGAGGGAGCCGCCGGCGACGAGGAGGGCGAAGACGCCGGTCGTGTTCACGGGGATGTAGCCGACGACGGTTCGATTGACGGCGTCGACGACCGTGAGGAACTGAGTGCCCCAGTTGCCCACGTAGATCTTCTGGTGCGTCGCGTCGTACGCCACCGCGTACGGGGTCTGCCCGTTCCCCAGGCGGACGTTCCCCGACATCAGGGAGCCGTTCGATAACGCGATCGTGGACACGACGGAGGGCCCCCCAGCCGCCGGATCAGGAGCCGCCAGCGGGACCACCCACTGGGAGGGCGGAACAGGGGCGCCCTCCGGGGCATCGGGGATCCCTCGTCCCGCCACGGCGGCCGACGCGAGCCCGGGAACGACGAGGAGCGCACCGAGGACGACGGCCCACCCGGCGAGCTGGCGGTCGGACAACGCAGGGCGCATGGGCTCGACACGACTACGTCAGGGCCGCCTTAATCCTTGTTTAGCGGGACATCCCGCCGGCTCGGGCGAGACGGCGTGTTCGGCGGAGAATCGAGGCGCCCCGGATCACGCCTTCGTGGGTCGGGGCCAGAGCGCCCGGGCCGCCACGAGGTGCATGATCTCGGAGGGCCCGTGGGCGATCGCACCGCTGCGGACGTCGCGCCACCGTTGTTCGTGAGGGAGCGATTTGGAGTACCCTCGACCCCCGTGGAACTGGATCGCGTGGTCGATCGCCGCGAGCGCGGTGTCGGTGCTCATCCATTTCGCGAGGGCGGCCGTCGCGTCGGGCCCGGTCCCCCGGTCGATCTCCTCGAGCGCTCGCCGGACGAACAGGTCCGCCGCATCGAGACGGGCCCAGTCCTCGACGAGCGGGAACGCGACGGCCTGCTGGTGCGACAGCGTCCGTCCGAACGCCGCCCGAGCGCCGACGTGCGCGACGGTCTCCTCCCACGAAGCTCGACCGACCCCGAGGTAGATCGCCGCGAGGAGGGCGCGCTCGCGCGTGAGCTCCTCCCGAAGATAGCCGAACGCCGCCGATTCCGCCCCGATGCGCAATCGGGCCGGGACCTCGACGGCGTCGTACCGCACCGTTCCTCGCCGCATCCACCGCTCCCCGAGGTCGGGGACCACCTCGCGGTGGAGGCCGGGGAGATTCTGCGGAACGAGGAACGCCGTGATCCCTGCCCCTCCCTCCGAGGCTCCGGAGACTCGGCCGTAGACGATCGCCGCGTCGGCGTCGGCCGCGAACGCCGCCTCGGACTTCGTCCCCGTCAGGCGATAGCCGCTCGCGGTCCGCTCCGCGCGGAGTTCGATCGCGCCCGCGTCCGACCCGGCCGTCGGCTCGGTGACGTGGTTCCCGACGAGTATCTCGCCTCGGACCAGGGGGCGGTAGTACTCCTCGATCAGCTCGCTCGACCCCTGGCGGGCGAGCACGGAGCAGAACTCGGGCTGGAGCGCGAGTTTCGCGAACGTGGTGCCGGAGCGGTACGCGAGCCGGCCGAGCACCTGACCCGCCTCCGAAGCGGAGAGGCCCGCGCCGCCGAGATCGGTCGGCGTCCGCAATCCTACGAGGCCTTCGGCGGCCAGGCCCCGGAACTCGGCGCGCGGAAAGGCCGGTGCGCCATCCAATTCCGCGGACCGTTCGGCGAGCCGAAGTTCCCGCGCGACGCGGTCGACGCGGGCGATCATCTCGCTGAGGCGCGACGGCACGCTCACAGACCTTCCCCCGCGAAGTACGGCTCGGGAGCGCCGTCGGCCGTCGGAGGCCGGTGTTCGCCGATCGTTCCGTCGTGCGACCACGCCGCAAGGCGCTCCGCGTCGTAGCCGAGGAGGTCCACCAGGATCGCGCGATTGTCCTGACCCAACCACGGCGCCCCGCGCCAGACCCCACCCGGCGTGGCGGAGAACCGGGGGGCCACGCCGGCGCCCTTCACCCGGCCGGCCACGGGGTCGATCCATTCCGTGAACATGCCGCGCTCGCGGTAGTGGGGGTCGCGCGCGATCCGCGCGATGTCGAAGACGCCGCAGAACGCGACGTCGTGCTCGCGGCCCAACTGCTCGAGCTCGGCGACGGTGCGGGCGCCGCAGAGGGACCGGATCCGCTCGTCGATCGCGGCCCGATCGGCTTTCCGGCCCGAGTCCGTCGCCCAATCGGCCGGCACCGGGCCGATCAGCGCCCCGAGCCGACGCCAGGACTCGTCGGTCGGCGCCGCCACGACGACCCAGCCGTCCTTGGCCCGGAACACGTCGTAGGGGTACAATCGCGCGTGCCCCGTCCCGTAGCGGCCCCGAGCGACCCCGCGGACAAAGTAGTCGAGCGCCAGGTTCTCCATGAGGGTGAAGAAGACCTCGTACTGGGCGACGTCGACGACCTGTCCTCGACCCGTCCGCTGGGCGGAGATGTACCCCATCAGCGCGCCGGCCGCCGCGGCCAGCCCGGTCACGGTATCGTTGAGCGCGGTGCCGGCCCGCATCGGGGGCTCGGGGTCCGGGCGCCCCTGCAGCGACAGAAAGCCGCTGTACGCCTGCCCGATGAGATCGAACGACGGCTGGCCGATCCGGGTGGGATCGCCGGTCTGGCCGTAGCCCGAGACGTGAACGATCGTGAGTTTGGGATTCGCCGCCCACACCGCCGCGTCGGAGAGTCCGAGGCGGTCGTAGGTCCCGGGTCGGGACGATTCGACCCAGATGTCGGAGCGTCGGATCAGGTCGTGGAAGATCGCGACGCCGTCCGGTCGACGGACGTCGAGCCCCAGGGAGAGCTTGTTGCGGCTGTACTGGACCCACGACTCGGACGTGGCGCGATCGGGCGGGGCTCCCTCCGGCAGCGTGGGGACGAGCGCCCGGGACGGGTCCGCGTACGGGGGCCCGAAGGGAGGTCCCTCGACGTGGATCACCTCCGCCCCGAACTCGCCGAGGTACGTCGCCGCCCACGGCCCGGCCACGAAGCGCCCCGAGTCGACGACGCGGACCCCCGCGAGGGGCCCGAACGAGGGAACGAGCGAGCCGGCCGGCGCGGAGGAAGACATCGACTCCGACCCGAGGCGCGGTCCTTAATCTGCGAGGTTCACCGCGGAACCTCGCGTCAGATATACCGAACGTCGGTCGCTCCGCCGATGTCGGCCCCGCCCTGGGAGGAGTTCGCCGGCGAGGCGTTCCGCGAGGAACTGACGCGGTACAAGATGGCGAACCACCCGTTTCGGACCCACCCGTTCTTCGCCGACATCGAGCGCGGGACCGCCCCGCGACCGCTCGTCCAGCGTTGGGTCGGCCAGTTCTACCCCTGGCTCGCGTGCGTCCCGCTCGCGATGGCCGAACGCTTCTCGCGCTGCTCGTGGGAGGCGAAGTACGACCGGTTCCGACGGATGATCCTCGACCAGTTGGTCGAGGAGGCCGGCGACCCGAAGGGGAAGGAGCCCGGGCACCCCGAGCTGTGGCTCCGCTTCTGCGAAGGGCTCGGGGTCTCGCGCGAAGCGATCCTCGCGACCCCGTTGCTGCCGAGCACGATGGTCGCCATCGACGACTTTCTCTACATCAACCGCGAGGTGCCGTTCTACATCTCGGCGGCCGGCTCGTCCGAGCCGCCGAACGTCGAGCTGTGCGCTCGGCTACTGCCGGCGTTCCGGGGTCACTACCGCGTCCCGGAATCGCACCTCACGTACTACACCCTCCACGTCACGGCGGACGAGGAGCACAGCCGGTTCGTGGGCGAGATGGTGGCGGCGTTTGCCTCGACCCCGGACGTCCGCAAGGAGATGTGGGATGCGATGCTCCGCGGGTTCGCGATCCACCGTCTGCTCGTCGACGGTGTCATCGCGGCCGGCTCGGCTGAGACCCGGTAACCCGGCCGTCCTCGTGCCCGGGGCGGCCCTGGGCGGAGAACGGCGATTCCAGAGCCGCCGACAGCAGCGAGACTCGCCCGCCGGCTTTAAGACCGAGAGTCCGCCCGGGGGGCCCGATGTACGGTAAAGCCCTTCGGATGAACCGGATCTTCCCGGGAGGGTCCCGGCGGCTCTTCTCGGTGCCGTTGGACCACTCGGTCTCGATGGGCCCGATCGACGGGCTCGAGGCGATGGCCCCGGTGGTTGAGGAGCTGCAATCGTCCGGCGTCGACATGGTCGTCGTGACGAAGGGAGCGGTGCGCGAGGTCGTTCCCGTGCTCCGGAAGCCGACGCTGCTCGGCGTCCACATCTCGGCGTCGACCTCCCTCGGTCCGTCGCCCAACCACAAGGTGCTCGTGGGCTCGGCGGCGGAAGCGGTGAGCCTCGGCGCGGACCTGCTCTCGGTCCAGGTCAACTTCGGCACGCCCGAGGAGGGTGCCATGCTCCAAGATCTCGGGGTCGCCGTCGACCAGGCCCGAACCCTCGGTCTCCCGCTGATGTGCATGTCCTATGTGAAGCGACCGAACGGCCCGACCCTCGATGAACTGCGCCACGGCGCGAGGGCGGCCGCCGACCTCGGGGCGGACATCGTCAAGACCAGCTACCCTGGCTCGGAGGAAGGCTTCCGCGCCCTCGTCGCGTCGACCCCCGTGCCGGTGCTCATCGGCGGCGGGGTGCGCGACGACAGCGAGGACGCGTTCGTCGAGACGGTTCGCGCTTCGATTCGGGCCGGCGGGGCCGGGATCTGCATCGGGCGCAACCTGTTCCAGCGTCGCCCGATCGGGCCGCTGGCCCAGCGCCTCGCCGAACTGCTCCATCCCCCGATCTGAGGCGGCGTGACGCGGGAACGGATCGTCATCGCCCCCACCGCGCCCAGCGCGGAAGAGCGGAGCGAGATACTCCGCCACGCCGCCCGCCGAGGGTTCCACCGCTACGTCCTGGAACATCCCGACGAGGCGGGTGAGCTGCCCGCGGCCCGCGTCCATCGGCGCACGAGCGAGACGATCGGACCGGTCGTCCCCGCCGAGGGACCGACGATCACCCTCGTGCCCGTTCGAGGCCCCGACGACATCCCCGCCGCGGCCGCCGTCGGTCGCCGGGACGGCGCCGTCGGCGTCCTCTGGTCCGCGGAACGGGTGATCCCCCTCGAGAACCTCCTCGCCGACGCCCACGGGCACTACCCGGTCTGGGTCGTCGTCGACCGCCTTCGCGACCTACCCGCGATGCTCGGCGCCCTCGAGCACGGGGCGGACGTCGTCGTCGTCGAGATCAGCGCGGTGTCGGAGCTGGACGCCGTCGAGACCGCGCTCGACGAGGTCCGCGGCGAGTCGATCCCCTGGGAGCTCATCGAAGTCCGGCGGCTCGTGCCCGCCGGCATCGGCGACCGGGTGATCGTCGACACGACCTCGATGCTCCGCCCGGCCGAGGGGCTCCTCGTCGGCAGCTCGGCGGCATTCCTGTTCCACGTCGCGAGCGAGGCGGTCGGGTCGCGGTTCACGCGTCCGCGCCCGTTCCGGGTCAACGCGGGCGCCGCCCATTCCTACACCCTCCTCGCCGACGGGACGACGCGCTACCTCGCCGAGCTCGTCGCCGGCGACTCGGTCCTTGTCGCGGAACCGAACGGCCCCGCGCGGGCGGTCCGCGTCGGTCGCATCAAGATCGAACGCCGCCCGATGATCCTCGTCGAAGTCGAACGCGAGGCGCGCCGCTTCACCGTGTTCCTCCAGGAGGCCGAGACCGTCCGTCTCTCCGGCGAGACCGAGGCGATCGCGACCACCCACCTCGCCCCGCCGACGCGCGTCTTCGGAGCCGCCTTCCCGCCGGCGCGCCACATGGGCGGGGTCGTGCAGGAGACGATCGAAGAGCGATGAACCGGGGTTCAGGTCCGATGGTCATCGCCACGTTGCCGTCCCGGTCTGTGGGCGACGCGCGCCGCGACGCCGCGGCCGCCGCTCGTGCGGGGGCCGATGTGGCGGAAGTGCGGCTCGACCGCTGGGACGAGGGCGAGCGGGATCGGGTCGCCTCGCTGTTCCCGTCACCCCTGCCCCTCCTCGCCACGATGCGCTCGCGCGCCGAGGGCGGGGCCGGCCCGGACGATGCCGCGGCCCGCGTCGCATGGCGCGACCGGTGCCGGGCGCTCCCGTTCGAATGGATCGATCTCGAGGCCGACCGGGACCTGCCGGTGGACGCGGGCGCCGCCGCGAACGCTCCCTCGGGAGGCTGGATCGTCTCGTCCCATCTGGCCGAGGGAACGCCGGCCCGCGAGGTCCATCGCCGCCTCGCCGCCTCGTTGCCCCCGCGGTCGGTCGCGAAGGTGATCCTCCCCGCGTCGGTCGCGACCGCCCTTCACGGGATCGCCCCAGAACTGCCCGTTCCTGGGGAGAGCCGGTTCATCGTCCACACGACCGGGCCCTCCGGGGGGCTCCTCCGGGCATGGTCGCGCCGCTTGGGCCTCGCGGGCGTCTACGGATGCCTCCCGGCGGGCAGCGCCAGCGAGCCGGCCGTGGAGCGATCGCAGATCCCCGTGGACCGGTTGCGCCGCTTCCTCGACGCGAACGGGGAAGCTCCCCTCTTCGCGGTGGTCGGTCGTCCGATCGCCCACAGTCGCTCGCCGGACCTCCATCACTTCTGGATGGAACGGGAGCATCGTGACGGGCTCTACATCGCCCTCGAGATCGCGTCGGACGACGAGTTCGTCGACGCCCTCGCTCCGCTCGCTGAGGGAGGATTCCGCGGCCTCAACGTTACGCACCCGTTCAAGGACGCCGCGCTGCGCGCCGCTACCCGGTCCGGGCCCGGGGCGGTCGCTTGCGGCTGCGCCAACACCCTGACCTTCCGGGACGGCGAGGTCGAGGCCGAGAACACCGACCTTCTCGCGATCCTGCGCCGCCTCGAAGAGTACAAGGCCGACGGGTCCTGGGACGGCTCGTCCCTCACACTTCTCGGGACCGGCGGCTCCGCCCGCGCGACGCTCGCGGCCGCTCGGACGCTCGGGGTGCGCACCCAGATCGCGGGCCGTCGCCGGGAGGCGGCCGCGGGTCTGGCGCGGGAGTTCGGGGCCGAGGTCGCCCCCGACGCCGCGACCCACCCTGCTTCGCTGATTGTCAACGCGACGACCGTCGGGCGAAGCCCCGGCGGTCGGCTGTCGTTCGACCTCGGGCCGTGGATCGGGGCGAAGACCCAGCTGCTGGATTTCGTCTACCGTCCGGATGACCCGATACTCGCCCAGACGGTCCATGCGGCCGGTGGCCGGTACGAGGACGGGCGACGGCTCCTCGGATACGCCGCCGCCGCCAGCTACGAGATCTGGTGGGGGGCGCGGCCCGCCCCGCAGCTGGTCGACGCGGCGATCGCGGAGGCCGCATGAGGGGCCTCGGGCGCGCGACGGGCGCGATCACGTTCGTCAACGCTCTCGCCACCGGCATCGGCTCGGCCGCCGGGATCGCTCTTCCCGCCGAAGCCCTCGTCGAGCTCACGGCCGTCCGGTCGGACCCTTCGATCGCAATCGATCCCGCCAGCGACTCCCATCTCGTCCGCGCTACGACCGAGGCCGCGCTGCGGCTCTGGGCCCCGGGGCGGACGTTC
>Ga0075436_100000866_pt1 | contig 20121 bp, 20 predicted proteins | sample RhiMethybrSRZTD5_FD_75303 | JGI IMG/M metagenome (GOLD analysis project Ga0075436, IMG submission 75303) | Populus rhizosphere microbial communities from Tennessee, USA - Rhizosphere MetaG P. TD hybrid SRZTD5 | ecosystem: Host-associated > Plants > Roots > Rhizosphere > Soil | place: USA...
TTGCTCGAACAACCGCGGCATAACGTCGGGGACGGGCTAAGCGGTACCGCAGCAGTTCGAATGGACCCCGGCCAGCAGATCCTTGATGAGTTTGCCAATCTCCAGGAACTGATCGAGGCCTGTAGGCTTGTTGACGAATTGCGCCACCCCGAGATCCATCAGCCGGGTCCGGTCCCGCCGGGACTGTGAGGAGCTCCACGCGCATATTAGAGAACCGGCGAGATGCTTGGCATCGCGAATCTCGCGCAAGATGTCTTCGCCGTTATATTTGGCCAGGTTCAAGTCCACCAGGATCAGGTCTGGAATTGGTGCATCCCCATAAGGGCCTTCCCGGCGAATGAAGGCCAGGGCTTGCTCTCCATCGGCGAGCTGCGTCAGTTCAAATAAGAAGTTTTGCTGATGCAGAGCCCGCTCGAGAAGGTAGACATCCGAACTGTTGTCTTCAATTACTAGTATCCGGGCCGCCGTCATGCTCCTACCTGCATTGTCTCATCTCTCCATACCCGCTGCCTCGCGCCGTGGCCTCTCTCAAAGAGACCGCGGCGAGTTGTACGTGCTCCCCTCCTAGGAGAGGCGGTTGGAACGAATCCTGAGGACCACAAAAGCGGCCATGGACAGGATTCCAAGCAAGCCGAGCAGCGGCATGCCGCTGGCGGTATGCGGCAGCGTTTGCTCCGGCTCGACAGCCGCCGCCGGCGCTGCTGCTGCGGTCTGAACAGGTTCAGGGAGTGGCGCCGGCTCAGCCACTGCCAGTTCGCTGGTCTTGCCACCTTCGTCAACAACCACCACGGGCGCTGTCTTCAGATCCTCTTCGGCTCTGGTGTCCACTTCGATTGCCGGCACGGGAGCCTTATCGAAAGTGGCAATCTGCACGGCCGTTTGTTTGTGATAGGCGAATTCCTGTCCGAAGTTGTCGCCCGGGTAGAACCATGCGCGCATGGCTTTAGGCTGTCCTGCCGGAACTTCCCAGTACTGGAATACGGTCTTCCCGGTGGGTTGCAGCCGATAATTCGGAATAGCCAGAATCGTGGTGATCACGTGCTGCTGATCTTTGTCAAAAACGCGAACAATATGCCGGTCTGAGAGTGAGTCCACCAGCACCATGACATATTCGCCCGGCTGAAGCGTTACGGTGTGGTCCGGGGTACAGCAGGACGGCATTTGAATCGTCTCATTCACCGTAAGGATGGTTTTCTTGTCCCATTGGTCTGCCTGAAGGCTTGGCAGCAGGGCAACGCCGATACATCCGGCGAAGGCTGCCAATGCGATATTCGATAGGTATTTCATTTCTTCTTGATCTCCTTGTCTCCGTTAACATAGGCAGATTGGGCACCAAAGCCTGAACCTCCCTGAAAGGCGGCCCTGACTAGTGAACTGACAACGAGTTATGCAATTCTTGCCGTCGAGAATGCAGGAACTGCCGCTGACCCGGTGTCACGAGGCCAGACGGGCAGCCACGGTGGCGATTGCCACCGCAGCCGCAATCATGCCTACATAAAGTAAATACCTCTTGCGCCACTGCCTTCCCTCGGCCTCGGTCTGCGCCTCATTGACTCGCGCCGCCTCGTCCCAGAGTTGTAACTTGCGTTCTGAGGAAAGTTCCATGTTCAATGTAATGCGGATTCCAACTGCTTTAAATACGTCCCAACAATACCAGCGCTATGACCACTAACAGAACGGCGCCCAGCACCCCGGAGGGGCGGTAGCCCCAGTTCCGGCTATGGGGCCACGCCGGAACCACTCCCAACAGTAATACGATCAACAAAACAACCAGCAGCATACTTCCTCTCCTTCAACGCATCTACGAACAATGCCTTAGCGGATTCCGCCAACTCCTATGGCACGTAAGGCTCCATTCGTCACTCTGCGTTGGAGGCATGGCGAACGACGTGCTTATTACTCCCGCGTACCGCGTGACAGTCAGAGGCTGTGTATGACACCTAGAGAACATCCATTCGATCCCAAGGTCTTCCTGGCCAAGGTTGGCAATGGAAGAAGCATGGCGGAATACCATAAGAAACAAGTGGTTTTCGCGCAAAGCGACCCGGCGGACGCGATTTTTTATATTCAAAAAGGCAAGGTCAAGCTCACGGTCGTCTCCGACAACGGCAAAGAAGCGGTCATCGCCATCCTGGGAATCGGTGACTTCCTTGGCGAGGGGTGCCTGGCGGGCCGCTCATTGTACCTGTCAACCGCCACGGCAATGTCAGAGTGCTCGATTGTGCGGCTGCAGAAATCGGGCATGATCCGCCTGCTTCACGACGAACCGGCTTTTTCAGAGCTGTTCGTGTCCTATCTGCTGTCGCGTAACATCCGGATCGAGGAAGACCTGGTAGATCAGCTTTTCAATTCCAGTGAGAAGAGGTTGGCGCGGGTGCTTCTGCTGCTGGCTAATTTCGGGAAGGAAGGCAAACCGGAGCCGGTGATCGCCAGGATCAGCCAGGAGACACTGGCGGAGATGATTGGCACTACTCGCTCGAGAGTCAGCTTCTTCATGAACAAGTTCCGGAAGCTGGGATTCATCGAATATAACGGCGAGGTTAACGGCGGGCTACACGTTCACAGCTCGCTGCTGAACATCGTCCTGCACGATTGACGTGGCGATAGCGGGCCAAGGGGATGGCATGAAGACAGCACCGGCGGGGATGAGCGGATTTCAAGAGACCCTGGAACGAAAAGGGGCCGACTTGGCTCAAGGCCTCCGGAAGCGGGATGACATCGCCATCGAGAAGAGCGCGGATCAAATGGATGAGATTCAATACGCGTCCGAACGATATCTGGCGATACGCAACGTGGACCGGGAGTCTCGCCTGCTGGGGCAGGTAAAGGCCGCAATACGAAGGATCCACGACGGCAGTTTTGGAACCTGCATCGACTGCGAATCGGCAATCAGCCCAAAACGGCTCGCAGCCGTGCCCTGGGCGCCGCGTTGTATCCAGTGCGAGGATGCTGCCGACCGGGATGGGCAGGAGGAAACGGACTTCGTGAACGAAAGTGCCGACAATGCAGCGTGAAGGAACGGTTCCTGCCGTCTATACCACCAGGAACATCGGGTCGTGACGGCAGGCGTACGCCCGGGTGAACTCCGCACCAAGATAAAACACCTGCGCCGAATAGTAGACCCAAACCAGCAGGATTACCAGCGAGCTCGCCGCTCCGTAGGTGTCCGTAAAACCCGCCTTGCCAAGATACAGTCCCAGCAATGATTTTCCCGCAGTGAACAAAAGCGAGGTGAGCACCGCGCCGACCGTCACATCGCCCCATTTCAGCGGCACATGCGGCAGAACTTTAAAAACGAAAGCGAACAGAACCGTGATGACCACAAAAGAAACCACCCAATTGGCGGTCTGAATCAGGGCGCGCGGCGGAACGGCAATCGAGCTCAGGTACTGGCCGGCGGCGGAAGTCCACACGCTCACAATCAGCGATGCCAACAGAAACAAGCCGGCGCCCAGCACAAGCGCGAATGAAAGAAGCCGCCCTTCCACCAGATTCCACATGCTGCGCGCCCGGGTGCAAGTGGTGTCTTCGGGAACCTTCCAGATCGTGTTTAGAGCATCCCTCAGTTCGCTGACCACCGCCGTGGCGCCGAAGAACAGAGTGATCAGCCCCAGCACCGTGGCCGCGATCCCGCTCGAAGGCCGGTGCGCCCCTTGGAGCAAGGTTTGAATTACCTTGGCGCCTTCATATCCCACCAGGCCTTGGATCTCGGAAACCAGGCGGCCCTCCGCGGCCCTGGCGCCGAATGCGGAACTGGAGATAGCGAGGAGAATCACCAGAGTGGGGGCCAGCGACAGTGCGATGTAATAGGCCAGCGCCGCCCCCAGCCGTGGCGCTCTGTCGTTTTGCCAGTTCTGCACCGTAACTCGGATTAGAGATACGATCTCGTGGTAGTGGTTCAGCTTGACGTCTCGTAGCCGATCCGAGCCGCTTCGAAGAGCTGTCGGCGAATCTCGGAGTAACGCGCATGAGCATTGTTTTCGCGAATGCGTTGCTCTGCTATATCTGAGCGAATCTGAATAGATGACGGTTCGGGGAGGCAGTGGCCGAACAACTCGCACATCCTATCGGCCTCGTGCACATAGTGCTTCAGTGTCTCCCAACACTTCGCGTGTAGTTCTGCAAATTGTTTCGGATTCATTTCTTGCTTTCTTTACAGTACGACTCGAACCATCAGGAACGCTGGTTGACGGGTTTCTTTGCGCACGAGTGCGTGATGCGCCGGACGGCCGAGCCGACAAAGAAGCCGATGGCGGTTGCGGCCACTAAAGATCCTGTTGGGTACCGGCGAACGAGCTGCCGGCAGCCGGCAAACATGCTCTTCAAGTCGTGATCCTCGACGTAGGATGCCGAGCCATCCAGCTTATCCGCCGCGCTGGTTGCCAGGCCGTCGATCACATCCCGGCCATTGCGCGCCGTGGAGCGAACCGACGAGGCCGCCGAACGAAGTGCGCCCGCCGTCTCCATGCGCGCCTCATCGAATTTTCTGCCGGCGGACCGGCTTAGGTCTTCCGCTCGTCCCTGCGCCTCAGCCGCTTTTGCGCCGAGCTGCGACGCTGTTTCCGTCAAATCCGTCATAAGTAGTCCTTTCGGTCTAAGACCCGGTAAGAATGTGTTTGTAGGCCTCTTGTGCGGCCTCGTACGCACGCCGTGAGTGCTCCAGCGCCTGGCGCGAATGCTCGTGTCCGGTCTGATGCTCCCCTGCTTCGTAGTGCGCCGCGGCGGCGCGGTGCGCGTGCGCGGCAAGATCGTGGTATTCGGCAGCTTTCTGGTGCGAATCGTTCATGGTTGATGCGTCTCCGGCCATGCGGCAACAGATGACTCGTCTCAACCATACATCAATATCTAAAGTAACGATGTGCAAATTTGAGCAGATTACAAGAAATGTGTCTGTTATAGTTAGGCGCGATACATAATTGCGGCGCCTCCTGTGACGGCTCTGTAGGGGCGACGGCTTCGCTGGATACCCCGCAGGCCACAGATCCCGGTAGCGTCAAGTATGAAATTACCCAGGATTCCGGATAGCGGCCGCGCCAGCGGGGGTGGGGCGATGCACGCTATAGCATTGCGCGATGGCGCGGGCCTGGTATGAGCGCGGTGCGCCGGACTAACGCGCCTTCCAATACAGGAACTATAGTCCTGGTGTTTGCAGTCGTCGCGGCGTTGTATTTTGCACGCGACATCCTGATTCCGCTGGCATTCGCTCTAACCCTGACGTTTTTGCTGACGCCGGCGGTAACGTTCCTCGAAAAGTTACGAATGGGCCGCGTCCTGCCCGTCATTCTGACGGTCCTGGTGTCGATGGCGGCTGCCGGCTGGATTACATGGATTATTGCGGATCAACTGGTTGATGTCGCCAGCCAGCTGCCCACTTACCGCCAAAACATCCACGCCAAGATTGAAGCCCTTCGTAACCGCGGCAACGGGCCGTTAGGCCGGGCCGCCGACAGCGCCAAAGAAATTGGACGGGAGCTCTCGGGGCCGGAGGTAGCCGCGGCTGTCCCGACACCTCCGGGCCAGAGTCAGAAGCAGCGAAACACGCCCAAGCCGCCCGGTTCCCCAGTGCCCGTACAGATCGTCCAGACGCGGACCAGCGGATTGGCCGATCTTCCCGATCTGCTGAAGCCATTTCTTGCGCCTCTGGGTCGGGCGGGCATGGTCCTTATTTTTACGATTTTCATGCTGGTCAAGCGAGAGGATTTAAGGAATCGTCTTCTCCGGTTGGTCGGACTCGGCCGGCTGAACATGATGACGCAAGCGCTCGACGACGCCGCGCAGCGCGTGAGCCGGTATCTGTTCATGCAGTTCCTGGTCAACGCAAGCTTCGGGACGCTGTTTGCGATCGGCCTGTACTTTATTGGAGTGCCCCATCCTCTGTTATGGGGAGCTCTGGCCGGGATCTTGCGTATCGTTCCTTACGTCGGAACACTCTTTGCCGCCGCGCTGCCGATCATACTCTCGATCGCGGTATTCGACGGATGGCTGACGCCGCTGCTTGTGTTCGTGTTGTTTGCCGGCCTCGAACTGATCATCGGCAACTTCGTCGAGCCCTGGTTATACGGCGCGCACACGGGAATCTCTTCGTTGGCGCTATTGGTAACGGCTGTCTTTTGGACCGTCCTGTGGGGACCGGCGGGCCTCATCTTATCGACGCCCCTGACGGTATGCGTGGTTGTGCTAGGCCGTTATTTTCCTCAACTCTCGTTTCTCCACATACTCCTGGGGGATGAGCAGGCGCTCGAAGCGGAAGCGCAGCTTTACCAGCGCTTACTCGCCATGGATCAATCGGAAGCCCGGACCATTGTCGATACTTTTCTAGAGGGAAAGCCCTTGATCGAGTTATACGATTCGGTCCTGATTCCGACTTTAAATCTGGCCGAGCAGGATCGGCACAATGGGACGATTGACGCTGTGCATGAAGAATTTCTCTTTCTAAGCATCAACGAAATGATTGCCGAGTTTTCCGACGAGTACCATCCAGCGCCCGGCTCATTGGCGGAGGCAGACGCCGCTCCGGAACCAGGCCCAACCGAGCATTTCCATGGCAGGATTCTCTGCCTTCCGGCGCACGATCAGGCCGATGAGATAACGGCTGCCATGCTGGCTCAGCTCCTGGAGCAGAAGGGCTACGTGGCTTTATCGTTTCCGCGCGGCACGTCGCCTCTCGCAATGCTGGCGTTGGCGGGTCCGGGCAAGGATGACGTGATCTGTATTTCCGCGTTGCCTCCTTACGCATTTGCGCCGGCGCGCATGATCTGCAAACAAGTGCGGAGCCGCTTTCCCGGAATCAAGCTGGTCGCCGGAATCTGGGGATTCAAGGGCGATACCGAGAAAGCCCAGGCTCGTTTCGAACGAAGCCAGCCAGACCGGATGGTAACGGCGATGGCACAGGCTTTGGAACAAATCGAGGCTCTGGTCAATCCGCGGCGTAATGGCGAACTGCAACCGGAAATGATCCATTCAGCAACCTGAATAAGCGCCTAACTCATGGAATACTTCTTCACCTGTCCATACTGCGGGGAAAAGATCTCGATGGTATTGGATACATCGGTGCGACGGCAGACGTATGTCGAAGATTGTGAAGTTTGCTGCAATCCCATAGAGGTCCGTTACGCGGTGGACCAAGAAGGCAGCATTGACTTTGAAGCCCGGGTTCTCGGCTAAGGTTGGAGACTTACGCCTCATCAGATCAAGACTATGAGCGCTTTTGACCAGACTACATCGGGATCTGTCTGGTACCTTCGAGTACGTGCGAAGTGGAGGAGAGTAATCCGATGAAACGTTACCTGAGTGCATTCCTGCTGGGCGCTGCTTTACTGGTTTCGGTCGCGGCCGTGAAGGGCGACGACGACCATCACCGCTACCGGCGGTACTACGACCGGGATGGCCACGACTATCACGTTTATAACCGGCAGGAAGACCGTGCTTACCGCACCTATCTACGGGAACAGCACTATGAGTACCGCAGCTTGGGAAGACAGAGGCGCGAACGGCAGACGGCATACTGGAGATGGCGCCACCTGCACCCTGGTGTCGTTGTAGTGGTCCGCTAGTAATAGGAAACTCCTTGTCATTTGTCCTCTACATCGTTGGATTCTTGATCGTTATCGCCGGGCTGGTCTATGGCGCCGTCATGCTGCATGTTCCCCAACACTGGATCGTGGTGGGCGGCGTCATACTTTTGGGCCTTGGGATCTTGACAGGCGTCAAGGCCACGCGTCAAAAAGATAAAGCGGACTAACTCTTAACCCCGTACATACTCCTTTAACAATCCGATTCCCGGGGAACCCAAGACCCCGATCTTCCTGTGTTTTCGCAACACGCCCACGCTACTGTGCTAGAATCCCTGCCATTCCTATCCTATGAAAGCTCTTCCCGCTTTTCTGTTGACAGTGGTCGCGTTGTTTCCCTCGATCGGGCCGGCGTGGCAGCAATCTATCGAACAACTTGCCGTCCGTGCCGAGCAGCTAGAGAGCGATGGCAGGTGGGAAGATGCCGAATCTGCTTATCGTGAGATTCTGAAAATCGATCCACGGTCGATTGCGGCGCTCAACCGGCTCGGCGCAATTGAGGTGCGGCGCGGGCAGTTCGCCGCGGGCATCCGATATTACAAGCAGGCGCTGGCGTTGAATCCGTCCGAGTTCGCGACGAACCTCAACTTGGGCATTGCCTATGTTAAGAGGCAGGATTACGGGAGCGCGGTGCCGCCGCTCGAGAGGGCCGCGCAAGCCGCACCGGAGAACTTTCAGGCGCACGAACTGCTGGCCGGAGCGCTGGTCGGACAGAACGATTTTGAGCGCGCCGTTCCCCAACTCGAGAAAGCGTCCGAACTGAATCCCACTGACCTCGCGACGCTCTATCTTCTCGAGCGCAGCTATCTTGAAACCAAACGGTTCGAGAAGGCTCTTTCGACCTTCGAACGTCTCCAGTCGCTCGATCCTAACTCTCCCTGGGTGCGCATCCTACGGGGGCAGGCGGAAGACGGCCTGGGGAACTACCAGAAGGCGACGGAAGAATTCGAAGTTGCCCGGCAGCAATTGCCCCGCGATGCCACCGTCCGGTTCTCGCTCGGTTTCATGTACTGGAAGCTGCGCCGGTTTGCCGAGGCCGAGACGGAAATCGCGCAGGCGCTGAAGCTCGACCCCGAATTCGACGAAGCGAAGTACTACCTCGCGGACACTTATATTATGGAACAGAGGCCCGCGGCGGCCCTTCCGCTGCTTGAGGCTCTTGTCCGTACACAACCCAGGGATGCTCGCGCGCTCGCCGATCAGGGTAAGGCTCTAGAGCAATTGAATCGCGAAGCCGAAGCAGCGCGCGCTTACGAGGCTTGCCTGCGTATCGACCCCGAGCGCGCGGACGCCCATTACCGCCTGGCGCGCGTTTACAAGAAACTGAAGCGGTCAGACGAATACGTCCGTGAACTCGCGACAGCCCAGAAACTCCAGAAAAAGAAACGCGAGGAGCAAGAGACCCTGATGCAGGCGAGCGGCGCCCACGGTGATCCGACTCGGCAAGGACGAGAGCCGTCACGCCTTCCGGCGTCGAACGACAAGAGTCAATAATCAGAAACCGCGCGCGCGATGTAAATGGTTCAAAAAAAGCGGAAGAGCGCTTGACAATCCACAACACTTAGCATATTTTTATTAATCCAACCGGGCCGAGGTCACCCTTGCTAATGATCAGTGAGAATCTTGCTATGAATTCAAATGCGCGCGCCAGGCATTCAGCCGCTCTGCGGTGGGCGTTGTTGCTGCTCACACTGCTGACGTTGAGCGCGACGACGGGCTTCGCGCAACAAGTCAGCGCAACGCTGTTTGGAACGGTCACGGATCCTGCCGGCGCCGTCGTTCCAGACGCAAAGGTAACGGCACTAAATCCCGCCAATGGCCGCGTCACCACGACCACGACGCAGTCCGACGGCGCCTACGTCATTCCATACCTCGAGCCCGCGGACTACACCATCACGGTGGAAAAGACGGGGTTCGATAAATCGGAGCAGACCCGAGTGACGCTGGTCGTCAATCAGAAGTCTCGACTCGACATTCAGCTCAGGGTCGGGACCCTTTCACAGACGGTCGAAGCCACCGGGACGGCGCCCATGGTGGAAACCGGGACGGCCTCTGTTGGGCTGACGGTCGATACGCGCCAGGTCACGGAATTGCCGCTCAACACCCGGCGATTCGGCAGCCTGCCCCTGTTGATGGCTGGTACCGTGCCCGACCGCGGAGGATTCTCCAACAACATCTTCGGCTCGCCTTTCAGCGAGGTGACCTATGCGTCAAACGGGCTGCGGGGTTCCGGCAACAACGTGCTGATCGACGGCGTGGACGCGAAGAACATGTTCACCGGCGGATTTTCCATCCAGCCGTCACCCGACGCTGTGCAGGAATTCAAGGTGCAGACTCAGTCCTTTTCCGCTGAGTTCGGCAAGAATGCCGGCTCGACCATCAACCTGACTACCAAGCAAGGCACCAACGAATTTCACGGCAGCGCTTTCGAGTTTCTGCGCAACAACAATCTGGACGCGCGGAACTTCTTTTCTCCGACCCGCCCGCCATACCAGCGGAACCAATTCGGCGGATACATCGGCGGTCCAATCCGAAAGAATAAGACGTTTTTCTTCGGCGGATATGAGGCGCTAAGAGAACGAAAAGGATTAACTTACTCGGGCCAGGTTCCGACTCAGGCGATGCTGAATGGAGATTTTTCGGCTCTCCTCAGTCAGCCCGATCCGAACACCGGCAAGGCGCCTTATCAGATCATCGATCCCCTAACTTGTAGCAATCCGCCCTTTGGCGCCTCCTGCCAGCCCTTTCAGGGAAATATCATTCCAACCAGTCGTATCAGCGGCGTTGCAAAAGTGGTGATTCCTTACTTCCCGCAACCGGATCTCGGATCCACCACCGTGGGTACCAACAACTTCGTAACCAATCCGAAGCGGAGCCGTAATGACAACCAGTTTAGCGGCCGCGTGGATCACACCTTTAACGAAAAGGATAACCTCTACGTCCGCTACATGCTTGGACAGTCGATCACCTTTACGCCAGAGCAGGCCTACTCGGCTTTGCCCGGTTTCGGCGATAGGATTCGCTTTCGAGGCCAGAACGTCGCGGTGAGTTGGACCCATACCATCAGCCCCACGATGCTCAACGAGGTGCGTATCGGGTTCTCCCGCAACATGGATATTGGAACCTGCGCAAGTTGTCCGCGTAAATCGGGATTTATGGCTAGCTTCGGTATCCAGGGTCTTAACGCACTCTCGCCGGCCGATGAAGGTTTCCCGGCTTTCCAGTTTGGACAGGGATATTTCACCATCGGTGATTCCAATTACCGCCCGGTGGAATCGAACGATATGGTGGAGAAGTACGAAGACACGCTGACCATCACCAAAGGCAAGCACACCATCGCTGTTGGAACTGACCTTCAGCCGTATCAGTCACTGCGCGACCAGGCGCCGTTTTCTCCGCACGGCCAGTTCAGCTTCAATAATAATTACAGCAATTTCACGATTTCGGATTTCCTCCTGGGCTATCCCTCGAGCGCCGGCCGAAGCATCGCCAAGGCAGTCAATTATCAGGACGGGATGTTTATCAATTTCTTCGCACAGGACGACTATCGCGTCACTCAAAAACTGACTTTGAACCTGGGGCTTCGTTATGAGCATCATCAATTGCCCATCGATCGCCGCGACGTCGGCGCCAGCTTGGTTCCCATACCGGGTTCGTCGCTCTTTACTCCCGGCAACGCCGTGTTGGTGATGGCCGGCTATGATCAGGCCGCCAAGTACTGCAACCTGCCGCAGTACATCATGAATGCCGGGACGCCCCAGCAATATAACCTTATCGCCTGCCCTGACGAGATGAAGAAGTTGGGCTTCACCGGGCGTGCCGCGCGCTCCCTCTGGTTAGGTGACAATTTCAACTGGGCGCCGCGCTTCGGCTTTGCCTATCGCCCCACCAGTTCGGACCGCCTTGTGGTGCGCGGCGGCTACGGGCTGTTCTTTGAACTGGCTGAGTTCAACCTTTTCCACTACGGTTTCAACAACCCCGTTCAGGCTCCCGACCAGTTCAGTAACTTTCAGGCCAACAGTACGCCCACGCCTCTCCAGTCTGCGTTCCTTGGAGGTAGCACGCCGCCGTTGAGCCAAGCTTTCATCTCCATCAACCCTGACTCCCACCTTCGCCAACCCTACGTCCACGAGTGGTCGCTCAGTGTCGAGAGCCAATTGACCAGCAGCATGGCCCTCGAAGTTCGCTATGTGGGGACCTCAGGGATTGAGCTTGGCCATTTTCATTTCTTCGGCAACCAGGCAGTGCCGGGTGCGGGCCCTGTCCAGCCGCGCCGGCTTTATCCGGACTTCGGCTTTACCGCCCAGATGAGTTCGGGCGCCAATGCCAATTACAACGGACTTCAAGTGCAGTTCACCAGGAAGATGTCCAATGGGTTGCAATTCCTCGCCGGATATACTTTTTCCAAGAATATCTCCAACAATGAAGGCGAGGAGGGGGCCTACTCCGACGGAGGTGCTCCGCAGGGACAGAATGACAATAATCCGGCCGGAGAGCGCGGCCTCACGGTGAACGACGTCCGGCATCGCGTCACAGTCAGCAGCTTGTACGAGCTACCATTCGGCAATGGGAAACGATGGCTGAGTCATACCAATGCGATTGTGAATGGTATTCTGGGCGGCTGGGAGTTCACAGCCCTTGCAAGCTTCCAGACAGGGTTCCCGATTACGCCACAGTCCGGGATTGACTCCGCCAATGTGGGCACTGGAAACTGGCGGCCTGACCGGATCTGCAACGGCAACCTGCCAAGCGGCGACCGCACCATCGCGCGTTGGTTTGACACGAGCTGCTTTACCAACCAATTTCTAATCGCTGACAACAACAATGGCATCTTCCGCTTCGGAAATTCGGGCCGGAGTGTTCTGACCGGACCAGGTATCCAAAACTTTGACTTTGCCCTGCTCAAGGACTTCCGCATCACCGAGTCAAAGAAGCTGCAATTCCGAGCCGAGGCGTTCAACGCCCTCAACCACGCCAACTTCGGCGCAGACGGTGTGATCACCCACGTCAACGACTCGCGCTTCGGAGAGGTGACCAGCGCTTCTGAGCCCCGAGACGTGCAGATCGCTTTGAAGTTTCTCTTCTAGGCTGAGGGGGGCCCGGCTATTTTCCCTGCACTATGCCCCGACCCTCCTCAACCGTCAGAAATCGGTCGGCTGAAATATTTTCTATCTTGTCCACAGTGCCGCTCGGCCAACGAACCTCGATCCGGTCGATTTTCATGGCATCGCTCAGTCCGAAATGCACACGTAGATCGTTCTGAGAGAGATAACTTCCGCCGCTCGTGACTTCCTGAATTTGGCGCCGCTGTCCGGTTACCAGGGTCACACGCGCTCCGATGCCGTCGCGATTTGATTTTGTACCCACGGTGCGAATTGAGATCCAGTGGTTTGGGTTCTCGCTCTCGTTGTGCAGGAGTGTGGGCGGATCATTCTGGTTGTTAATGAGAATGTCGAGCTGGCCATCGTTGTTGAGGTCGCCGAAGGCTACGCCGCGTCCGGAGCGCCGCAAGTCGAGGCCGGGTCCCGCGCTCGAAGTGACGTCTTCAAATCGTCCGTTGCCGGAGTTGTGATACAGAAGGTTTCGCTGCCGATAAGGCGATTCGGGATGGTGGTGGTTTTCCAGCTCCGGATAGACGTGGCCGTTCGCGATGAAAATATCCGGCCAACCGTCATTGTCATAATCGAAAAACCCTCCACCCCAGCCCAGGTATTTCAGATTGAAGCCTAGTTTGGCGTCGAACGTCCGGAAGGTAAAGGTGCCGTCGCTCTCATTGTGGTAGAGATCAGGCACATCATCCTCGAAATTGGTCTTGAAAATATCGAGCCACCCGTCGGCGTCGTAATCCCCGGCGGAAACGCCCATTCCAGCTTGCTCGCGGCCGTCCTCGTCGTACGCGATGCCGGCCTCGACACCGCGTTCCACAAAGGTTCCGTCACCGTTATTGCGAAACAAAAGGCTGGGCGTCGAATCGCAGGCCACGTAGATATCCGGCCAGCCGCGATTCTCGAAGTCGCCCGTCAATACGCCCAAACCGTAACAATCGATCGCCTTCGTGATTCCCGCGGCGGCGGAGACGTCCGCGAACTTGCCGTTACCTTGGTTGCGGTAAAGAGATGAGTGCGCCGCCGGCAAGCCGCGCGGCCCGCAGAATACCGCCACGCCCCTCGAGAGGCAGTTCGGCCCCGAGCCGGGAAGCCCCACGGTAGCGATGTCGAAATCGACGTAGCTGGCCACGAACAGGTCGAGCCTGCCATCGCGGTCGTAATCGATAAACGCACAGCCGGTACTCCAGTTGCGCGACGGACCGCCGAGGCCTGCCTTTGCGGTCGCGTCCGTGAAAGTGCCGTCGCCATTGTTATGGTAAAGAATATTCTGGCGGCCGTAATAGGTGACGAATAAATCGTCGAAGCCATCGTTATCGAAGTCGCCCACGCACACGCCCTGGCCCCAGCCGGAACTCGCTACACCGGCTCGAGCCGTCACGTCCTTGAAGGTGCCGTCGCGGTTATTGCGGAAAAGATGGTTAGTGGGCGCTGAGTTTGAAGCGAAGCTTTCCAGGCGGCTTCCGTTGACTAGAAAGATATCCGGGTAACCGTCGCTGTCGTAATCGATCAGAGCCACGCCGCTCCCGGTGCTTTCGAATGCGTATTTCTTCGTCTTCGTGCCGCCGTTAATCATCCCCACGTCGATTCCCGCTTTCTGGGCAACATCGGTGAAACGGGCTAAGGGACTCGGCGGCCGCGGCGCTCCGGAGAAATTACGTATTAATAAAATGGAGAAGAGCAGGCCTGCCATGCCGAAGCTCATGTTTCGAGACATGCCCGCCCATTGTACAAGGATGTTATGCTGGCGACTTCAGCGGCGATTGGTAAGCCAAGGATAAAATGAACAAATCATGAACCGGCTGAAGCGCGCTCTGCTACTTGCCGCGCTGCTTGCGCTACCGGCCGCTCAGGCGCAGACTGCGGACCATCCTGCGAACAACGGCGCCGAAGAATTTTGCGCGGAATTAGACTCCCTAATCACGCGGCACCAGTACGCCCGGGCAGAGCAGATCGTGCGCCAGCGTTTGACGAGCGGCCATGATCCTGCGGTCACATACTTCCAGATCGGCAAGGCTTATTTCGATCGCGAAGAATGGCAACGCTCCGCCGAGTTCCTTGAGAAGTCTCTGAAAGTCAGAGGCATGAATGACGAGGCCCACCATTTACTGGGCCTCGACTGGCGCGAGCTACATCGGCCGGACGACGCCGAGGCCGAGTTACTTGAGGCGGCGAAGGAGAATCCGTCGAGCAAAGTGAATGCGTATTTTGCCGGACATCAATTGCTCCTCAACGGTAAGTTCGAGGGCGCTTTGCCGTACCTATATAAGGCCCTCGACTCGAAGCCGCTCCAGACTCAAGCGCTGCAGGCCTTGGCGTTCGCGCAAGCGCGCCTCGGCAACTACGGGCTGGCCGAGTCTTATTATCGCAAGGCGATCGACTCCGCTCAGGCTTCCGACGATGGCCATTATTCCGCGCTGGTCAACCTCAGCATACTGCTGTTGCTCGGGCATGATCCCGTACGTCTCGAGGAGGGCTTGAGTTGCGCCCAGCGGGCTGAGACGTTGCAGCCTGATTCGCCGGATGCTCATTTTCTCGCGGGCAAGGCGCTGGTCAAACTTGGACGGCTTCGGGAAGCGAGTCCGGAGCTGGCGCGAGCAGCAAAACTCAACCCCGAAGACAGTAAGCCCCATTTCCTGCTGGCACGAATCTACGACCAGCTCGGCCAGCACGATCGTGCGCAGAAAGAACGCCGGAACATTGCGCGCATTCAGAGCCGCCCAGGACAAGCCGGCATGGCCACGGTTGACCCAGTGCCGGCCACGCCCAAATAACTCAACCTTCAGACCAGCTCTTTCAGGGGTTCCGCCGTGCGGTCATCGAGAGCGTTGGCGATCTTGACGGGCCGCCCGGCCGGGCTCATGTATTCCTTTTCCCAGTCGATGCCGAACGCTTTGTAGATGGTGGCGTAAATATCGCCCATGCTGACCGGGCGTCCCACCGGATCGAAGCCTCGCTCATCGCTGGCTCCGACCACTTGGCCGCCGCGGATGCCGCCTCCGCCCAAGGCGAGAGACCAGCAGTTTGGCCAGTGATCGCGGCCGAGAGCCGGATTGAGTTCAGGCGTCCGGCCAAACTCACCCATGGCGAGAACGACCGTCGAATCGAGCAGGCCGCGCTCCTCCAGATCTTCCAGAAGAACGGAAAGGGTACGGTCGAGCGGCGGCGCCAGACGGTCGCGATGTCCCTGATCGTTGGCGCTGTGCGTGTCCCATGAATTGGCGTGAAAACCGGCGGTCGTCACGAAGCGCGTTCCCGCTTCCACCAGCCGCCGGGCCAGCAATGCGCTTTGACCCACCGAATCCCGCCCATAGCGATCGCGCAGTTTTTCGGGCTCTTTCGAGAGATCGAATGCGTCGCGGACCGCGGGAGTCAGCAGCATCTGCCACGCCTGGGCGCTGAAGTGGTCCATATTAGCGTGTTCGGCCGAGGACATGAGGCTGCGATATCGCCGGTCCACGACCTTCAGGAATTCCTGCCGGCTTTCGACGGCCTTTTCAGAAACAGATTTCGGCAAACTCAAATCCGCCACACGGAAGTTCTTCTTGCTGGGATCCGGGATGCACATCGGATCATAATCGGACCCAAGAAACGCCGCGCGGAAATACTCCTCGTACTGGCGATCGCCCTCCCATCGCGGCAGCAGCGCGTTCGGAGGCAGATTGTGGCGCGCTCCGGTCTCCTTGGCGATGATGGAGCCAAGGCTCGGGAAGTTCATTGCGGGGTTGACCTCGTGCCCGGTGATGGCGTAATGCGTGCCTTGCGGATGGTCGTTGCCCTTGGTGTGCATTGACCGGACAATCGACAGCTTGTCCATGTGCCGGGCAAGCGTGGGCAGTAACTCAGAAACCTGAATGCCGGCGACATTCGTGGAGATCGCTTTGAAATTGCTGTTGGGCTTTGGGTCCCAGGTGTCGATGTGGCTGGGTCCCCCTTCGAGCCACATCAGAATGCAAGCTTGCGCCCTGGGTTTGGCGGTGTCCACGGTAGCCGCCATGGCGCTTTGGGCGGCCAAAAACTGGCTCAAGTGAATCCCCAGAAATCCCAGTGAGCCCGCTTTCAGGAAATCGCGGCGGCTGGCTTCAGACGGCGTCAATGTCAAACATCCTGCCCTTAGCATGGCATCCTCATACTCGATCTAGTGGTTCTCGGCGAACTCCCGCGATGAAATCAAAGCCCAAATAAAATCTTTCAGAGCGTCTTCACGTCCATTTGTACGCTCGATCAATTTTAGTAAATCCGGCACTTCTTCGCGGGTTGGCAGCCGGCCGAGCGCGGCCAGATAGAGTTCTTCGACGATTTTGCCGTCCGGCGCCCCTGATTCCAGTAAGCGGCCCAGGCGCGAACCCTTGGCCATCAACTTCTCGTTGTAAGCCGGACCGGCCAGCATGTCCAACGCTTGGCCGAGGTTTGCCTTCGTGCTGCGGGCGGGGACCGTGAGCCGGTTGGGGCGGCCGTATAACTCGAGGAAGCGCGAATAATAGACATCCGCCTCATGCAGATTGATGGCGCGCGTCCCGAGCGGCGCTTGCCCGGCATTGGCGGCAGGTGGATCGGAAACCGAAGTACTGAAGACCTCCGGCACTCCCGTCACATCGGAAATGGCATCCAGCAGCACTTCGGCATCCAGCGGGCGCGGGATGGCGTGCGAGTAGTTGAGCTGATCGTCCTTGTTGGTCTCATTCGGAAGGCCGGACAGTTGATAGGTCCGGGAAGTGACGATGAGGCGCATCAGGCGGCGCAGGTCGTGACCGTGCTCGCGAAAATCGGCCGCCAGCTTTTCGAGCAGCTCCGGATGTGTTGACGGATTGGTGGAGCGAAAGTCATCCACAGGCTCGACCAGGCCACGGCCAAAGAACCAGCTCCACACGCGGTTGACGGCGGCCTCGGCGAAGTAGGGATGCGCGGTGATCCAGCGCGCAAACGCGCGCCGCGGATTGACATGGTCGGACGGCGGAACCACGGTGCCGTCCAGGAATGCCGGTTTCACTTCGGCTTTCGTCCGGGGGTGATACAGCGTGATGCTTCCGCGAACGTCCGCGGAGCCGAGATCCTCGCCGACGGGGTGATCGAAGACCACTGAATCGGTAAGCGTGTTGCTGAGGATGAAAACGCGATCGAAGAACGCTGCGAGACCCCAGAACTGATTCTGCGTCCAGTTCTCATACGGGTGGTTATGGCACTGCGCGCAATCCAGACGCCGGCCGAGAAAAACACGCACCTGCTCCGCGCTCATATCGGCAGCAGGCGCAATGACGGTGTTGGGCAGGTAATGCCGGCTGGGGCCATCGTAACCTTCAGCGGCCACGCGCTCGCGGGCGGTCTGGTCGTAAGGTTTGTTGGTGGCGATGCTATCCCGGAGCCATTGCGAATACATTTCACTCCACTTCATGCTCCGGCCGTTGGCCGCCACGGACACGCGAAACAGATCCGAGAAACGAAAAGTCCAGTAATCGACAAACTCCGGCGTGGCGATCAATGTCTCGATGAGTTTGTCGCGTTTGTTTCGATCTTTGCTCGCGAGAAACTGGCGAACACGCGCCGGAGGCGGCAGCGTCCCTGTCAGATCCAGGCAAACGCGGCGAAGAAACTCGTCGTCGCGCGACAGATCGGAGGGCTCAATATGGAATTTGCGCAGTTTGGAGAAGATGTAGTCGTCGATAAAATTCGCCCGCGGGACTTCCGGGTACGCGGAAGCCGACGTTCCGATTACACCAACCACGGCACTAGCGGTCTGTCCAGCGGCCCGAACCAGTACCGCGGTCTCGCCAGACTTAATTCCGGAAACGACCCCGGCACTAGTGACGGTTGCGACCTCCGTATTATTGACCTGATAGACGACTTCCCGCGTGAAGTCCTCATGGCTGCCATCGGTGAGGTAAGCCGTAACCAGGAGGCGATGCTTGCCGCTCGCCGGAAAAGCGATGAGCCGTGGAGTGACTTCGAGCGATGTCACTTGCGAGGGAGATACCTCGCCGAATGGCGCGCCCTTTTTTGCCCACTCGAGAATCGCCCGGTAATCTTCTGAGTCTTTCGGCAATCTCAGCCCACCACCGTGCGCCACAGCCACGGAAGGCTTGAGCAGCAACAGGCTCTTCGACGGCTCCTGCAGATCGATGCGAGGCACCCGTGGACCCGATGGCGCGTCGATGAGCACCTGATAGCCGCCGCCTTTAGTGATCCACTCGTAATCCTCGCGCGGGTTGAGCGCGTTCGCGGACAGCTTGAATCCGCCGCGCCCCTTCACACTTCCGTGGCACGTGGTGCCGTTGCAGCCGCGCCGTGTGAATATTCCCGCTATGTCCCGGCCAAAGCTGAACGGCCGCTGCACTTGCGCGTGCTCGATCCGAATGGGGGATGTGGCGGAGTGTCCTTCTACGGTCGCGGTAACGGTCACGGCCCCATCAGCCAGCGAGAATAGCCGAGCATCGTTATCGATCCGCGCCAGGGACGCGTCGGAAAGCTTCCACGCGGCACGATCGGTGAAGTCGCGTTCGGCGCCGTCGGAAAATTCGCCAATCACGAGCAGTTGCTGGGAAGCACCGGCTCCGGCGAGGGTCCGGCCCTGGGGCTCGATGCGAATCGACGTAAGCTTCGGGGCTCGGTCTGCTGCCACCAAATCTAATGAGACCGCCGCGAAGACCGCGATGGCGCGAAACTTCATGGCTTGCTCCCCGTGGCTTTGTCCGGCGTGGCTCTGTCCGCGGTGCTTGCGACGACCATTAGCGGCACCAGTTCAGTGTCCACCACTTCCGAGACTTTGCCGTCCCGTATGGGGCGGACTACGACGCGCGCCATTTGCGGCCTGGATGAGACCTGCGCGTCGGGCGCAGCCGTCAACAGCAGCACCGATTTCTGTTTCTTCGGGAAGTAGCGTTCGACCTTGCCTCCGTTCATCAGCGGCGGCTTGTCTTCTTCGGCTTCAGATCCAGTAACGGCGTGCACTCCGGGCGGCAATCCTTCGACGGTCAGGGCGACCAATCCGGAATAGTCTTCTTCGCGCTCGATCGCGAGGCTGATCTGCTTCGCCCCACCCGGCGCCAGATTAATTCGTTCCTGCTCCACCTCGACTTTCCCGACGTGCGGAATCTGCGGCCGGATTAAAACCCGGTACGCGAAGTTCGTCCCGGCAACGTCGCTGGTGGCGTCGTGGATCTCGAGTGAATAGTCGCCGGCGGCGCGCAAGGAAACCACGGTCTTCGGCTGGATGGTCTTCATCATAAAGCCGCCACAGTTGTTGAGCTGACTGTAGACGTTGGTGACCGTCTCGCGGCCGGTAGCATCGAGCACGCGAACAACGGGGTTGAAAAGCGGCACGGTTGCGTCCGGCGTTTCCAGTTCTAAGACCAGATCCTGCGCGTCTTTGACGTGAAAGGCGATCCTCTGAGTCTCACCGGTCCGGGAGATTACGCCGTCAACGATGCCTGGCACTTTCATCACCGGCA
>Ga0075436_100000867_pt1 | contig 20113 bp, 18 predicted proteins | sample RhiMethybrSRZTD5_FD_75303 | JGI IMG/M metagenome (GOLD analysis project Ga0075436, IMG submission 75303) | Populus rhizosphere microbial communities from Tennessee, USA - Rhizosphere MetaG P. TD hybrid SRZTD5 | ecosystem: Host-associated > Plants > Roots > Rhizosphere > Soil | place: USA...
GTCCTGCTGGTCAAGGAGCTGCGCGACAAGCCGGTGCCCAAGGCCGAGGCTCCCACCCTGTATGACGACCAGAGCCCGCCGCGGCCGGCGCCGGACCCGCTGGCGCGCCTGCTGCGCCGCCCGCCCGTGCGACGCGAGCAGGGAGCCGGCCGGCCTACCAAGAAAGAGCGGCGGGACATCGAGCGCTGGAACGCCAGCGAGCCAGACGAGGACTGAATCGTTTCCCTCAGACGGTGCGGCAAAACCTAACTTGCCCTTCCCCCCTCTCCCGGTGGATGGGGGGGCGATGGGAGAGGGGGGTTAGGGGGGTGAGGCTGCGACGGCGCGGCCTTCGAAGCGACCTCTCAATCCCCCAGCAGCTCGGCGATCGGAGCGAGCGGCTCGCTGTGCTCGCAGAGGATCTTGCAGACCACCATGATCGGCACGGCCAGGAGCGCACCGGTCACGCCCCAGATCCAACCCCAGAAAGTGAGAGAGAGGAAGATCACCACCGGGTTGAGGGTGAGCCGCCGGCCCAGCACCAGCGGTGAAACCACATAGGCCTCCAGGACGTTGAGGACGCCGAAAGCTCCGGGCACGAGAAGGACGCGGCCGACGTTCGCAAAGGTGAGGAAGCCCACCATGGTCAGCACCGCGTACATGGCCATCGGCCCAAGGTAGGGGATGTAGGTGGCGGCCCAGGCCAGCACGCCCCAGAGCAGCGGATTGGGCACTCCGAGGAGCGCCATGGCCCCCCAGGTCGCGAGCCCCAGGCCGGCGTTGATCATGGTGATGGTCGTCAGGTAGGTCGAGATCTCGCTCTCGATCTGGCGCGCGATCTCCACCGCCGTCTTCTTATCGGTCAGGCTGGGCAGAACCCTGATCAGCTTGCCGAGGAACAGGTCGCCGGAAGCGAGGAGAAAGAAGAGGAGGATCAGCATCACCGCGCCGCCGGCGAGCACGTCGGTCGTCTGGTTGAGCAGCTTCTCGCCCAGGCTTTCCCGTTGCACGCCGACCGTTGGCGCCTCCCCGCCCGCGCCCACCTGCGTGATCTTCTCCACCTGCTGGGTGGCCTTGCTTACGGCCTGCACCGGCTTCTTGAATTCCGCCAGCCGGGCCTCCAGCCGGCGGAGGCTCCGCGGCGCCTGCTGAGCCCAGTCGTAGGCCGGGCCGGCGAGCTCGTAGATCCCCAGACCCAAAGTGCCCAGGAGAGCGAGGACCACCAAGGCGGCGCCGAAGCCCTGGGGCACATGCAGCCTCTTCAGCCCGCGGACCACCGGGCTCAGCAGGAAGCTCAGCAGGAGGGCGAGGACGATCGGGAGGAAGAACGAGCGCGCCAGATACAGCGTGTAGAACGCGGCGAGCAGGAACAGCCCGTTGAGGGCCGGAGACCGGGTCCCCAACAACCCCCGCAGGCTGTCGCGAAGCTCTTTGACGTCAGGGCGCGGACCCTCCTCCTGGGGAGACTCCGGCCGGAGAGGCTCCAGCATCTTCGTCCCTCGCTAGACTCGCCGCACCAATCCCATCACCAGCGAGGCCACGAACACGATCAGGAACAGGACGAAGAGGAGCTTGGCGATCCCCGCCGCGCCGGACGCGATCCCGCCGAACCCGAGGACCGCGGCGATCACCGCGACGACGAGGACAATCAAGACCCACTTCAGCATGGACGTCTCCCCTTCTCTCCGGGAGGCGTTAGCAAGGCGTGTGCCAGGATGCGCGCCAAGCATGGCCATTGCGATCCATTCACCCCGTGAATGATAATCATCCACGCCGTGAATGACCAACACATCCTGCCGCGGGCCTTGCAGAGCGCGCTCGACCTCGCGTTGCGCTCCTTCCCCGTGGTGGTGGTCACCGGTTCGCGGCAGACGGGCAAGAGCACCCTCGTACGCGATCTCTCCGAGACCGTGCCGCGCGTCTATCGGACCCTCGACGATCTGGAAGTCCTGGAAAGGTCCCGGGAGGAGCCGGAACAGCTCGTGCGCAGTGCCGAAAGGATGACCCTGGACGAGGTCCAGCGCTCGCCAGACCTCCTGCTGGCCGTCAAGCGCGCGGTGGACGAGCACCGCGCACCCGGGCGCTTCCTGCTCACCGGCTCGGCGAACCTGTTGCTGATGCAGAGGATCTCGGAGACCCTTGCCGGACGCGCTGCTTATCTGACCCTGTGGCCTTTGACGCGCCGGGAGCAGCTCGGCCTGGGCACGGTCGGCGCCTGGTCCCGGCTGTTCGACGCCGAGGACGCCGACTGGCGCCGCGTTCTCGCCGCCGAAATCGCAGCGCCGGAGGACTGGCGCTCCCTCGCCCTGCGTGGCGGCTACCCCGTCCCCGCCGTGGAGCTCGCGGAGACAGCGGCGCGTACCCTCTGGTTCGACGGCTACACCCGGACCTACCTCGAACGCGATCTGCAGGAATTGTCGAGCATCACCTCGCTGGTCGACTTCCGCCGCCTCATGCGGGCGGCCTGCCTGCGCCTGGGGAGCCTGGTCCAGCAGACCGAGCTGGGGCGCGACGTCGGGCTCGCGCAGCCCACGGTACACCGCCACCTGGCGCTCCTCGAGACCTCCTATCAGCTCGTCCGCATCCCCGCCTTCGCGGTCAATCGGACCAAGCGCCTGATCAAGACGCCGAAGCTCTACTGGTGCGACACTGGTCTCGCCCTCCACCTCGCCGGCGAGACGGAGCCGCGGGGGGCGCACCTGGAGAACCTCGTCCTCACCGACCTGCTCGCCTGGCGCGACACCCAGGTCCCGCGGCCCGAGATCCTTTATTGGCGGACGACCGCCGGTGACGAGGTGGACTTCGTCCTCGAGCACAAGGGCCGCCTCCTCCCCGTCGAGGTGAAGGCCACCGAGCGCCCCCGGCTCACCGACGCCCGCGCGCTGACCCTCTTCCGCCGCGAATACCCTGACCTCGCCCGCGCCGGCCTTCTCCTCCATGGGGGCGAGGAGCTCGAATGGATTGCGGAAGGAGTGCTGGCGGCGCCGTGGTGGAGGGTGGTGTGAGGACCGCCCTCCACCCAAGGCCCAGAGCTCAAAAGACATCGGCACTTCCCGGCCCCCTCACCCTGGACGCTTATCTCCGCCGCATAACACTCCGCGCGCCTCTATTTCCCGGACTGTGCTCCGTCGGCCGCTTCAGCGATCTGCTTCATCTAACAGACGGAGCCGCGCCTGCGGTCCCAATCTGACTCTTCCTTCAGGGCCCGCGCACACAGCGGGATACGCAAGCTGCTTATCCGGCGCCTTGCCAACCCCTTGACGAGATTTAGCAACCAGCGTAGGCTCCAACTCCATGCAGATCAATGACTTCCCCGCGAAGGTCTCGGCTTTCTCCGAGGGAAGAGACTCTGCGCTGAGCACTCCCCGGCAAAGAGGCCGTAGCAGATAAACGCTGAGCATACGGTTCGCCTCCTTTTCCTACACGTCGAGTGCGAAAGGCGCCCATGTACTGGCAGTTCTCAGGCACGAACGTCCGCATCCTTGGGTCGATGCATTTGCTTCCGGCCAACAACTCTGGTTTGCCCAACTGGGCGACCCAGGCGTTTGAGTGGGCGGAGGCTCTTGTATTCGAGTCCGACCCACCAACTATTCTTCCACTGTTTCAATCGCCCACTCCCGTCGACCTTCAGAGGCAGGTGTCACCCGCTACATGGGCGACGCTCCGCGGTCTATGGCCGGCCTCGAGTCCGTTACCTCCTTTGGAAGCTGTTCGGCCTTGGGCCGCGCTGCTGCTATCAGCGGCCTTCACGCAGCACACGGCGCCTGGAATCGAAGGTCAGTTCATGCAGTGGGCGAACGAGCAGTCCAAGCCCGTTGAGTTCCTCGAGACGGCAGAACAAGTCGCCGCTGCATTCGAGTCTGCGCCAGTTTCGGAGGTGCGCGAGGGGCTGGAACTCCTAGCGTCTGACCTCTCTGTTCCGCAGCGGTCACTTGAAGCAATGTATGTGGCTTGGCTGCGTGGCGATCTACCGGCGTTATACAGCGTCGCAACCCAATCGCCGCTGTTTCATTTCGCTGGCATAAGAGCGGCCGTTTTGGAGCGCCGAAATCGGGAATGGGCTCCAGCGCTGTCGAGGCTCGTGCAATCGCCGCTCCGCACTCTCGTTGCCGTCGGCGCGCTGCATCTCTACGGAGCCGGAAATGCGATTGAGTACTCGGGTCAAGATGTCCAGCTCATTCCGCCAGGAGGCTAACCCCTCCATCGAGCGGACGTCCGCAAGCGAGCTTCGCCCACTTGCGGCCACCGCTCATGTCAAACGTTATCTCGCCAAACCGGCTTCGCATACTATACCTGGGTGACCAAATGACACCAGAACAATACCTCTCGCGGCTCATCCGTCAATCACCATACGCTAAACTCGTTATATCACCGAAGTCGCCGCTTCGGAAAGCCATTAATCTTGTGACAAAGTCAATCTACGCTCACTGGGAAAACGTCTCCATCGACAGCGTGCCAGACCTTTTCTCACCGCAAGCTGGACCTGATCCGCAATTGACACACATCCGCGATAACTTGCTTCCATTTTTCCCGGAAGATTGTCGTGAACGCTTGGCAAGTGTGCCCGTCGGTACCGTCTATAATCTAGAAATAAACGGATTTGCAACACGCACCCCCGACGGCGAGGGTGCAGTTGTCTGCATAGACAATGGGCTGCAAACTGCGCTTAATATGAGCAACCAATGGATTCATCTTTTTTCACCGGAAGAGATTCGGCGCAAAAATGCGGAATCCGACGTATATGCCTACGCAGCAGCCAAATTTATACATTGGATTTTAGGCCTAACGGCAAAGGCTCTTCCGCCATTCCTTGCTCAACCACAACGAGATCCGAAGATAGTGTTAGCCATGGCCGCAGAAGCCACCTTGGTTCAACTTAATTTTATCGTTGCCCATGAATACTCGCACGTTTGCCTCGGTCATATCAAACACGATCGCTCCACACTGCCAACTGAAACAATCAAGCTGCATGAGCTGCAAGCTGATGAATGCGCTGCCAAGATTCTTTTGGAGCAAGAACGATCGCGGAAACCTTTAATTAGTCATCATGACCTTGAACTCCATCTGGGTGCAATTGCCGGAGTGTTTTACGCTTCGGAGGCCATACTTCACATATTACACCTGGGCAGGCCATTCACTCGAGTTTATCCGTCTCCAGAGGATCGCTTTGATCGAATCATTGAGACATTTCGGCGGCGCTACGGCGAGAATGTGATGGGGGCAGGTCAATACATTCGACCCTTCGGGTTGGTCTCCCACGTCTTTCAAACCATTCAGGCGAATCCGCCGAAAGCTGTGGCTTTTTTGTCGAATATCGCACAGGCATGCAGACAGATTGGCGACATTACGGAAGAGTGTTTTGTGCTTGCAGTAGCACGGGAGGTGGCGAGGCTCGCAGGTGGCGATGATGTGGCGGGTCAGATTCATTCATACATCGAAAACACTATCGACGAAGATCCAACATATGCCAAGATGATTCTCGATTTTCATCTCTAGGTCCTAAGAGTGACACACATGCCCGATATCATAACCATCGAGAATTGCCCTAAGTGCGGCAATATGCACCAATACGAACTGCGGGTTACACGCGTAAGCGCACACTTAGAAGACCGCCTGGACAAGGAACCAAGCAGAACGATATTTAGAACCAGATTATTTCATTGCCCAAGCGCAAACGAGCCATTTCAATATAGGTTTCCTTTGACGCAGTTTTCCAATACAGAGGTAATCGAAGTTTATGTTGGTGAAATCCTTGAAAATACGGACTCGGCCCACCAAGTGCGTGGGTCTCCAACTCGCGTTTTCGTGTCTTACAGCCGAAGGGACCAATCGATAGTGACCCCAATCGTGCACATCATACGCGCAGTTGGGCTTCGCGTCTTTCAGGACATAGACAGCACTCCCTACGGTAAACGTTGGCGGCCTGTAATTGAAAAATCAGTCAAGACTGCTTCGGTTGTCTTAGTCTTTTGGAGCGAGCACGCCAAGGAATCGAGTGAGGTCCGCAAGGAATGGGAGCTTGCGGTTGAGGCCGGGAAGGATATTGTACCAACTCTGCTGGATGATACTCCGATGGATCCAAGCTTAGCCGAATACCAGGCAGTTGATCTTCGCTCTTTAGCTCTGAGACACTCCGGAGGTTTCAACGGACTCGATAGCGTTCCAGGCCGGTTTGAGAATATCCCGGCCGATTTGCGACAAAGGCTGCTTGAAGTTTACAGAGAAAAACAGCAGGCTAAGCCCGACGTTGCTGCGCTGGCTGCTGCACGATTATGGTTGTTTCTCGAGGAGAGGGCCACGAGGTAGCGCTGTTGCACGGCGTGCGGAGAGGAGCTGCGGAGTCGGGAGCAAGCCTCCTCCTCCACCGGCTGACTGCGACAGACCGGACTGACCTGGATCGAGCAAGAGTCAGGCGGAAGAAGAAAAGACGTCAGCCGCCAACGAAGGGTAGGCGGGCGGGAAGCTCCCGGCAGGGAACACAACGGGAAGGATTCCCGCCTTCAACCTCTCGGCCGCCTCGCGGAAGGCGGCGACAATGGCATAGAAGTCGGCACGGAGGTCATCGCGGACACTCTTGCTTACATCGTGGAACAGGTGCGCCGGTGGCGGCACCCATCAGGGACGGTCCCACTCTCCTCGCGATGGGCAGCAGCTTCGGTCTCGACTTCGTCGCCGACCTCGGCTCGAACCACGAATCGGATGGCTCAAACCTGGGATAGTGACACCCGAACCTGGGATAGTGACACCCCAACCTCGGATAGAGACACCCGAACCTCGGATAGAGACACCCGAACCTCGGATAGAGACACCCGAACCTCGAATTGAGGGGCTCAAACCTCGAATTGAGGGGCTCAAACCTCGAATTGAGTGACCCAAACCTCGAATTGAGCGACTCAAACCTCGAATTGGGTGGCTCAAACCTCGGATGGAGTGACTCAAACCGCGGTTCTAGTGTCTCAAACCTCGAATTGAGTGGCTCAAACCACGGTCTAGTGTCTCAAAACGGCGGTTCTAGTGTCTCAAACCGCGGAACGAGAGACTCGTCCGGCCGCCCTGCCGTCCCTGCCTACCGTGTGGGTGCAGGCAGTCCCCTCTTCACCCGAACAGCAGGAGCTGCACCATCCTCCCCTGCACCAGGTTGGAGGCTGTGACGCCGAGGAGGCGGACGGGGCGCCGCGGGGCGTCGGTCTTGCGCAGGAGGTCGCGGGCGCAGACGGCGATGGCGAACGGCTCGTGGACGGGCAGATTGAGCGTCCGCGAGCGGGTGACGGTGGTGAAGTCGGCGTAGCGCACTTTGACGGTGACGGTGCAGGCCGCAAAGCCGCGGCGGACCAGCGCGTCGGCCACCTCCGCGGCCATCCGCTCCACCTCGGCATCCATCTCCGCCAGAGCCGCGAGGTCGGTGACGTAGGTGTTCTCGGTCCCCAGGCTCTTGCGCTCCTGGTGGGTCTCCACCGGACGGTCGTCGATGCCGCGCGCGAAATCGAAGAGGATCCGGCCGTGCTTGCCGAACCGGGCGGTGAGGTCCTCGACCGCCACGGCGCGCAGGTCGGCCACGGTCTGCACTCCCAGGTCGGCGAGGGACTTCTCGGTGGCCGGCCCGACGCCGTGGAGCCGCCGCACGGGCAGCGGATCGAGGAAGGCCTGGACCTTCGGCGGCGGCACCACCGTCAGGCCGTCCGGTTTCTGGTGGTCCGAGGCGATCTTCGCCACCAGACGGTTGGGGCCGACCCCGACGCTCACCGTGAGACCTCTCTCCTCGCGCACCCGGCGGCGGATCTCCTTGGCTACCGCCGTGGCGCTCCCCGCATCCCCGAGGTGGTCCGTGACGTCCAGGTAGGCCTCGTCGATGGACACCGCCTGGACCACCGGCGTGATCTCCCGATAGATGGCGAAGATCTTCTCGGACTCGCGGCCGTAGCGGCGGAAGTCGGGCGGAATGAAGATGAGGCCGGGGCAGAGGCGGCGGGCGCGCGAGGAGGGCATCGCCGAATGGATACCGAACCGCCGCGCCTCGTAGCTCGCGGCGGCCACCACGCCGCGCCCCTCGGGCCGGCCGCCGATCACCACCGGCTTGCCGCGCAGCGCCGGGTCGTCCCGCATGTGGACCGCCGCGTAGAAGCAGTCCATGTCGCAGTGCAGCACCCGGCGCGCCGATGTCTCCGACGGCTCCACAGGGAGAGCTTAGCTGGAACGCCCTCCAGCGGAAACGATAGAATGCACGACGCCCCAGACGCCCGCCCGGCTGTCCGGAGAGTCACGTCGTCCAGCAAGGCGAGAGGTGAGACCGGGGAGCCTCGACACCGGCCAGAATGAGAACCTGGATACGATTCACCAAGCTCCTGTCGGCCGCGCTGGTCCTTCAGCTCGGCCAGCCGGCCGGCACCCTCCAGCAGCTCGTGCCCGGCGTCACGCTCGTACGCTCGATCACCGACCTCAAAGACGACTCGTACCCGGTTCGGCTCGCGGCCGGCGACTTCCTGCGCGTCATCGTCGATCAGGAAGCAGTCGACCTGGCAGTGATGGTGATCAGATCCGATGGCACGCAGGCCGCGTTGGTCGACGGCCCAGGTCCGGAGAGCGACTACGGGACCGAAGACCTGGCGTGGATCGCCGACGCCGCCGGTCTGTATCAAATCGTCGTGCGCGCAGGCATGAAGAATCCGCCCCAGCCGCGCTACCGCATCCGGATGGAAGCGCCGCGGCCCGCCGGCCAGCAGGACAGGCAGCTTGTCGAGGCCGTGCAAGCCAACCAGGAAGCGACTGACGGGATGGCTGCTCAGCCCCCGCTGCCGTTCGCCCGCCAGGCCGAGCTGCGCGAGACGGCGCGGCGGATCTTCCACGATCTGGGAGAGTCTCACCGCGAGGCCGAGGCCCTCCTCCAGCTCGGGCTCGTGCGTGCCAATCTCGACCCGACCGGGGAAGCCGCCGTCCTGCTCGGCCAGGCGGCCGAGCTCTACGCCAAGGCCGGCGACCCGGTGGGCCAGGGGCGGGTGCTCAACGAAGCCGCCCGGCTCGCCGAGCGGCTTGGCCATGGGGAGGACGCTCTGTACGGATACCAAAAGGCGCAGAGCCTGGCAGCCGACGCCGGAGCACGCTCGCTGCAAGTCGACGCCTTGAACAACCTCGGCCGCCTGCTCAACGGGCAAGGACAGCCGCGGCGAGCCATCGAGCTCCTCGCCGAGGCCTTGACGCTCTCCGAGGGATTGAGCTGTGACGACTGCCAGAGCTCGATCCTGGTCAATCTGGGCTCCGCACATGACAGCCTCTCCGAGACCCAGATGGCCATCGATTTCTACAAGAAGGCCCTGCGCGGGAAATCGATCAAACCGGAGAACAGCGCTCCCGCCTACAACAACCTCGGCCTTGCCTACCAGTCGCTGGGCAATCCGGACGAGGCCCTCGCGAGCTTCCAACAGGCGAACGCGCTCCACCGCAACCCGACCACCCTCTGCAACCAGGGGCTGGCGCTGGAAGGCTTGGAGCGCTTCGACGAGGCGCTCGCCGCCTACCAGGGCGCCCTGGATCTGGCCGGCAAGCAGGCGGACGTCCGGGTTCAAGCCTCGGCGCTGCACAACATCGGCAACCTGTATTTCAGACGCAAGCAACGGGATGCCGCGTTGGCTTCCTGGGACGAGGTGGTGAAGCTGGCGGCGAACCGCAAGGATCTCGAGCCACTCCTCCTGGTCACGCAGGCGGACGCGAAACGGGAGCGCGGCGACCTCGCCGGCGCAGAGACCGATCTGGAGCGCTCACTCAGCCTGGCCGGTGAGCGCGGCGACCGCTCCTGGGCGGCGGTCTCCGCGCTCCACCTCGCCGGCGTCGAGCGGCGAAGGGGCCATCCCGAGGCGGCGATCGCGCATTTCCGCTCGGCCGTCGGGACGATCGAGTCGCTGCGCAACGAGGTCGTCAGTCCGGAGCTCCGCACGCTCTTTCTCGGCAGCAGGCAGAAGTACTACGAGCAGTACGTCGACGCTCTCATGGAGCTCCATGGGAGGGAGCCGGAGAAGGACTGGGACGTCCAGGCCTTACAGGTGAACGAGGGGGCCCGCGCCCGTGGCCTGCTGGATCTCCTGGGCGAATTCCGGGCGGACCTGCGCAAGGGCGTCGACCCCGCGCTTCTCGCACGCGAGGCGGATCTGCACGCCGAGGTCAACGCCCGCGACCAGGAGCGGGGCGAGCTGATCCACCAGGCGGCGAGCCCCGACGAGCTCGCCCGGGCCGCGGCGCGCCTCGACGACGCGGAACGTCGCTTCAAGGATCTCGAAGCCGACCTTCGGCAGAGCAGCCCCGCCTACGCCGCCCTGACTCAACCACAGCCCCTGAACGCCGCTGCGATCCAGCACGAGGTGCTTGCCGACGGGGCCCTCCTTCTCGAATACGCGCTGGGCGACGAGAGGAGCTATCTGTGGGCGGTCAGCCCGACCGGCGTGCGCAGCTTCACACTGCCGCCGCGGGAGGACATCGAGGAGGCAGCGCGGGACTATTACGAGAAGATCATTCAGAAGGACGGCGATCGGGCGAGCCTCGATGCCGCGGCCGGCAAGCTGAGCCGGATCATCCTCCTGCCCGTGGAAAGCCTCCTGGGAAACCAGACGCTTCTGGTGGTGGCCGACGGCCTCCTCCAGTATGTTCCCTTCGCAGCCCTCCCCCTGCCCTCGACTCCCGCCGACCGCCTGATCGCCAGCAACCGGATCGTGAGTCTCCCCTCGGCCTCGACGCTGGCGGTCCTGCGCCGGGAGCTGGATGGCCGTCCGGTGCCGCCGAAGACGCTCGCCGTGCTGGCCGATCCGCTGTTCCGTAAACCAGGCCCGCGAATGCCCAAGGCGCTCCATCCCACGCTTGCGCAAGCCGCAGGGGGCCTGCCACACGGGCCGGGGAGGCGCGGCGAAACGCCGCCCGATCTCTTCGACGTCCCCTCTCTCCCTTTCTCGAAGGAGGAGGCGACCAAAATCGCCGAGATGGTCGCTGACCAGTCGCAGAAGCTCGTCGCTCTCGGCCCAGCCGCCTCCCTCGATACGGTCCGCCACGGCCGGCTGGACGACTATCGGTACGTGCACCTCGCCACCCATGGCGTCCTGGACAGCTTGCATCCGGGCCTGTCGCGGCTCCTCCTTGCCCAGGTCGACAGCCGCGGCCAACCCCAGGACGGCTCTCTACGCCTCCAGGACATCTACAACCTGCAGCTCAACGCCGACCTGGTGGTGCTGTCGGCCTGTGAGACGGCGCTCGGCAAAGAGGTGCGCGGGGAAGGGCTCATCGGGCTGACCCGCGGCTTCATGTATGCCGGCTCGGCACGTGTGCTGGCCAGTCTCTGGCGAGTCCAGGACCGCGCGACCGCGAAGCTCATGACGAAGCTCTATCGCCACTTGCTGGTCGACAAGCTCTCACCCGCCGAGTCGCTACGGCGCGCCCAGGTGGAGATGGCGGAAGACCCCCGCTGGACCTCGCCTTACAATTGGGCGGGGTTCTCCCTGCAAGGGGAGTGGAAGTGACCCGGCGGTGACCCCCGAAGAGCTGGAGGCCCTGTTGCAGGCGCTCGGCCCCGACCGCGAACAGGCGGGGTTGCAGTACGAGTCTGTCCGCCGCAAGCTGATGCGCCTCTTCGAGTGGCGCGGCTGCCCCTTCCCCGAGGACCTCACCGACGAGACCATCAACCGGGTGGCGCGGCGCATGGCCCAGGGCGTCGAGCTGCGGTCGGCCGATCCGTTCGGCTACTTCTGCGGCGTCGCGCATCTGGTCTACAAAGAGGCCCTGCGCCGGCACGCCCGCGAAAACGCCGCCCTGGAGTCGGGCGACTGGCCGCCGGCTTCCGCCGAGGATCCCCAGGTCGACCTGCGCCTCGACCTCCTCCGCAACTGCCTCGAGACTCTCGACGAGGACCAGCGCTGTCTGGTCCTGCGCTACCACCAGGAGGAGAACCATATCGGCAGCCGCAAGGAGCTGTCCGAGGAGCTCGGACTGCCGCTCAACGCCCTGCGCATCCGCGTCCACCGCATCCGCCGCCGGCTCGAAGAGTGCCTCGCGGCGAAGCTCCAGGAGTGACTGCCGGCCGGCCCCGGCGAAACGAATCTCCCGATTCCGTCACCACTAATGAAAGCGGAAGATGGAGGAGATTGAGATGAGCTCTCTTATGATCGAGGATCCCGAGATTTTTTTGCGGTCGTATCTGTTGGGTGATTTGAACGAAGGCGAAGCCGACGAGGTCGAGTGCCGCCTGCTCGCGGACGACGCGCTGTTCGAGCTGGCCCAGGCCCTGGAGGGCGATCTCCTGGCCGCCTGCGCCCACGGCTCCCTCTCGCCGGAGGAGCAGCAGAAGGTGCTGCACAGGCTGGCGGCGTCGCCCCGCGGGAAGCACCGGCTCGCCGTGGCCGAAGGGCTGACCGCCCTGGCCCAAGGCGCCACCGCGACCCAGGCCATGCGCAAGGCGGTAGTGGTCCCCTTCCTCCGCCGGCCTCCGCTCACCCAGACTCCGGCCTTCCGCTTCGCGGCGATGGCAGCCGTGCTCTGCCTGGTGATGGCCGGCGCCCTCCGGCTGGCAGTGTTGACCGCCCACCCGGGCGCCGCGATCGTCGCGCGCAACCAGGCCACCGAGGCGCTGCGGCACGCCATCCCCCCCCAGCCGCCCCCGGCCGGCCACCCGGTCCAGCCACAAGTCGCAGCCACGCCGGTCACGCCCCCGTCCACGCCAAGGACCGAGGAGCGGACCATCGAGGAGCACAAAGAGGCCGCCCCGCAGCCGCACCGCCAGGCGCCGGCGCCTCTGGTCTTTCAACTGGCCCTCGCCACCCTCCGCTCCGCCGGCCTTGAGCGCTCGGTCCTGACGATCCCGCAAGGCACCGAGCAGGTCGAGATCCAGCTCCCGTTGAACGAAGGGGAACCCTACACCAGCTACTACGCCGCGCTCTTGAATGCTGACACCGAAGCGGACGTCTGGCAGGGGAAGCCCGCTGCCGTCGGCGCGAGCAGGGGCCCGATGCTCGTCGTGTCTCTGCCGGCCGCCAAGCTGCAGCCAGGGCGCTACCGGCTCGAGTTGAGCGGCTCGGCCGAGGGGAGCGAGCCCGAGCTCGTGGGCGCTCCGACTTTCGAGGTTCGGACTCCCTGACATCGTTTCGTGAAACGAATTCTGCCTTTTCGTCATTTACTTTGGAGGCGCCGAAACCCATGAACCCGCTCTCGTAGCGGGCTCTCAACCCAGAGGAGGGATTGGCAAATGCAAGTCTCCAATTCGACAGGCAGTAACACCGACTACCGGGTCGGCACGAACGCAGGAGCAGGTGGCGCCGTGGTAACCGAGGATCAGGCCACGGGCGGCGGCGGCTCGCAGCAGAGCTCGGACGCAGAGGTGGAGGTGACGACAACAAGCCCCTTCGCCTTTGCGGGGACCTTGGCGCCGGGCTCCATTGAGGACTGGAACGGCTCCGGGCCCTACACGGTCGAGTTCATCATCGACGGCACGGTGGTGGCTTCGGCGTTCTACAACGAGGATCCCGGGCTGGTCACTCTGGTCGAGACGGCTGGCGGCTTTGCCATCGAGGCGGGCGTTCCCGTCTGATCCCCGCACGCAAGATCCACACCGCCCCGATCCTGGAGAGGCGGGCCGCCTGGCCCGCCTCTTTCATTTCCGCCGTGAAATGTTTTCCCGCCGTCCGTCACTCTCTTCGTGAGGGGAGGTTACGATGGCCGAGCCGATCCGGAAAATCGCTCCACCGGTCCACCGCCGCCCACAGCGCGTGCGGCCTCACCCACGCCCGCGCCTGGTTGCGAGCCTCGAACAGGAATCGCGCCCCACTCCAGCGACTCCTCTCGAACCCGAGCAAGAGGCGCTGCCGCTGCGCGCCGCTCAGCGGCTCCCCGACAAGAACCTCCGGAACCTTCTCCTGACCGCGCTCGGCATTCACCTCGCCGCGTTGTTGTTCGCCATGCTTTTCTCAGCGGCCCCGGCGCCCGGCCTCTCCGACACCCTGCTCGCCTCGGCCGTTCTCGTCGCCGGAGCCACCGTGCTGGCCATCGGCGGTTCCGGACGGCGTAGCTACTAGCCGCCGCCCCCGCCGCCGGCGTGGATGCCGCCCTCGGTCATCCCCCAGGGATCGAGGGCCTCCTTGAGCTCCGCCTCCGGCAGCACCTTGCGCTCGCGGCACAGCTCGCGCACCGTCTTGCCCGTCTTGACCGACTCCTTGGCGATCTCGGCCGCGGCGTCGTAGCCGATCTTCGGCACCAGAGAGGTCACCATGGCGAGCGACTTCTCGACCAGCTCTTCGCATCGCTCGCGGTTGGCTTCGATCCCGTCGACGCAGCGCTCCGCCAGCAGCCGCGCGGAATTGCCCAGGATCTCGATCGACTGCAGCAGATTGTAGGCGATGAGCGGCATCATGACGTTCAGCTCGAAAACGCCCGACATGCCGGCCAGAGTGATCGTGACGTCGTTGCCCACCACCTGGGCGGCGACCATGAGCACCGACTCCGGGATCACCGGGTTGACCTTGCCAGGCATGATGGAGCTGCCGGGCTGCAAGCTGGGGATGGAGATCTCGCCGATCCCGCAGCGCGGTCCGGATGCCAGCCAGCGGATGTCGTTGGCGATCTTGGTCAGGGACGTGGCGATGGTCTTGAGCGCTCCCGAGGTCTCGACCGCGGCGTCCTTGCCAGCCATCCCCTCGAAGCGGTTCGGCGCCGCCGCGAATGGGCGGCCGGTGCGCTCCGCCAGACGGGCGATCACCTGCGGCGCGAAGTCGGGCGGCGCGTTCAAGCCCGTGCCCACCGCCGTCCCCCCAAGAGGCAGCTCCGCGAGCCGCGGCTTGACCGCCGCCAGCCGATCGAGGGCGTACCGTGCCTGCTGGGCGTAGCCGCTGAACTCCTGCCCGAGGCGGACCGGCACCGCGTCCTGAAGGTGCGTCCGGCCGATCTTCACCACCGGATCGAGCTCCTTGGCCTTGCGGTCCAGCGCGTCCACGAGCCGCCGGAGGCCCGGCTCGAGGATCTCCTCGATGGCTAGGTACGCCGACACGTGGATCGCGCTGGGGATCACGTCGTTGCTCGACTGGCTGGCGTTGACGTGGTCGTTGGGGTGGACCGGCTTCTTCGAGCCGATGACGCCGCCCAGGATCTCGATCGCCCGATTCGACAGCACCTCGTTGACGTTCATGTTCGTCGAGGTGGCCGATCCGGTCTGAAAGATATCGAGGGGGAACTGGCCCGGGAGCTTCCCGTCGATGATTTCCTGGGCAGCCTGGCGGATCGCCCGCGCAGACTCGGCCGGCACAACCCCGAGCTTCTCGTTGACCGCCGCCGCCTCGCCCTTGATCATGGCCACCGCCGCGATGAAGCGGTCCGGCAGCGGGATCCCGGAGACCGGGAAATTGCGGTGCGCCCGCTCGGTCTGGGCGCCATAGTACGCAGCGGCGGGCACTTCGATCTCGCCGAGGCTGTCTTTCTCGATTCTGGTGTTCGCCATGTCTCCTCCTGGATGGGACCGTTGCGTATCGTACCGGAGAGGCGCAGGGACAGCCATGGTGGGCAAAGAAAAAAGGCAGGCGGAGGATCAGTCCGCCTGCCTCGTTGGTCACGACTGCGAAGGGCTACGGCCTACTGCGGCTTGGCAGGCTCAGCGGGTGCTGTGCCCTGGGTGGTGGGCTTCGCCTCCGGAGCCGGCGTGACGACGGGCGGGGGCGTCTCCTGTTGCGTCGCCTTCTTGCGGGACCGCTTGCGCGGCGGGATGCCGAAGGCGAGGAGGTTCTCGTTGGTGAAGCCGAGCTTGCCCCTGACCTGGGCGGCCACTCGGCTGCGGAGGTCGGCGCTGCGCTGCTCCGCCTCCTTGCGCAGACGGGTGATCTCCTGCAGTCGGCCCCTGAGAGTCTGCTGCTCCTGATCCAAGCTCTTGACGTCTGAGATGAGCTTGTCGAGATCGTCGGACTCCGGCTTGAGATGCGGCATCTCGGTGAGCTGCGGCTTGAGCGTCGCATTGAGGAGCTCCGACAGGGAGACGATGGTGCGAAACGATTGACCTGGCATAACGTTCCTTCCTTTCTTGGTTTGTGCTGCGTTTTGGTTTTGCTGCTTCAATGACACCACTTTCGTCTAAGGCTGTCTCTGCCAGATGGTCATGCAGTTCCCCCTTTCCGAATCCCGAGGGTCATCATCGGCCCCAGGCGCTTCCTTGTCATGCCCAACGTGAAAGAGTTATATGACGGCTCTGCTGGTCATGTCAAGAACAATTTTGTGCCAATCTGTCACTGCCGTGTCCCTTTCGCGCGTGTTCTTGCGCTGCATCTCAGCCGCGGCCCGCTTATTCTCCGGCGCGGAGCATTCATCCTCGGCGGCGGAGTCATCTCACGCGTCCGCGGAGGGTTCGTCCTCCGCGGCGGCGCGTTCTTCCTCCGAGGATGAACGTTCTTCCTCGCCCGCGGAACGCAAATCCTCCGCCGCGGAGCGTTCATCCTCGGTTGCGGAACGTTCCGCGACAGAGGTCGAGCGTTCCGCAACGGAGGTCGAACGCGCCGCGGGAGAGGTCGAGCATTCCGCGGCAGAGGACGAACGCGCCGCGGCGGAGGTCGAACGTTCCGCGCCAGAGGAGGAACGCGCCGCGGCCGAGGAAGAACACTCCGCGGGGGAGGATGAGCGTTCCGCGACGGCGGAGGCGCGCTCCGCAGGCCAGGAGCGCCACCCCGGCCAAGAGCGCGATCACGGCGAGGTGCCCAGTGGATCAACCCCACAACGAGCTGGAGCTCTTGGACCAGTACAGACAAAGGCTACTTCGACCAGGGATTGCGTCTGGTCGGGATTGCCGTCGCCCAGGATTCGAGCGTGCCGATCGATTGAAAGCGCCGCTGATGGAGCTACTCCGTCCGCAACGTGCTCGCCGGATCGACCCGGGCCGCACGCCACGCGGGCACTCCGCAGGCCATGAGCGCCACGCCGGCCAGAAGCGCGATCACGGCGAGGTAGGTGACCGGGTCGAGGCGCGAGACGCCGAACAGCATCGCGACGATGGCCTGCGTCGCCGCGACCGACCCCACGGCTCCGATCGCGATACCGAGCCCGGTGAGCGTCATCCCCTGGCCGACCACGAGCGCAAGGATGTCCCGGCGCGACGCTCCAAGGGCCGAGCGCACTCCGATCTCGCGCGTCCGCTCGGCGACACTGCCGGCGAGCACTCCGTAGATGCCGGCGGCGGCGAGCAGCAACGCGGCTAGCGCGAACGTCTCGAACAGGGTCAGCGCGAAACGTCGCTCCGTCGCCGACGCGGCGAGCAGAGCGTCCATCGTTGCGATGCGCACGACCGGCTGGTCTTTGTCGACCGACCAGACGGCGCCTCGCACGGCCGGAACGAGCGCTGCCGCGTCACCGCCGGAGCGGACCACCAACGACATCGCGGCGTCCGCCTGGCTCCACTGGGCCGCGGTGACGTACACGGCATCCGAGTCGCTCAGCGCCAGCGACATCTGCCTCACGTCACCCACCACGCCGACGACCGTGTAGAGCGGCCCTTCACCGATGTGCAAGCGCTGGCCGATCGGGTCGAGCCCCGGGAGCCTGCGCCGGGCCATCGACTCGCTGATCACGGCGACGAGCGGAGCACTCGCCCGGTCGTGCTCGTCGAGCAGTCGGCCGCGCCGCAGCGGAATGCGCATCGCCTCGAAATAGCCCGGGCTCACCGCGTAACGGAACGAGCCTTTGACCTCCCCAGGATCGGCGGCGGGAGGCGGATCGAAGTGGACGCCGTAGATGTCGAGGTCGCCGCTGAGCGGCAACTGGCTCGTCAGCGCCGCAGCCGTGACGCCGGGCACATGGCGGACCGCCTCGAGCGCCTGGTCGAAGAACCGATTCGTGGCGCCGTCGGCGTCGAACCGGTGCCCGGCCGTCTGCACCTGCATCGTGAGCACGTGCGACGGGGCGAAGCCCGGGGCGACTGCGAACAAGCGCTCCACGCTCCTGAGCAGCAGGCCGGAGCTCACGAGCAGCATCAGCGCGAGCGCGACTTCCGCGATGACCAGCACGCTGCGGGTGCGCCCCCCGAGGATCATCCGGAACCCGCCGGCGGTGCGCCGCGAGCCGTGCTGAAGCTCCTGCTGCGGGTCTTCGCGCGCCGCCTGCAGCGCCGGGGTCAATCCGAAGGCAAGACCGATCAGCGTGGTGACGACCAATCCAAAGACGAACACGGAGCCGTCGACCGCGATCGCGCCGGCGCGCGGCAGGCCCGGCGGGCTGAGCGCCACGAGAGCCCGCACGCCCAGAATCGCCACCGCCATGCCGACCGCGCCGCCCAGAGCAGCGAGGAGGAGGCTCTCGGTGAGCAGTTGGCGCACCAGCCGGCCGCGGCCGGCGCCGAGCGCCGAACGCAGCGCAAGCTCGCCGCGCCGGTGCACACCGCGGGCGAGGAGCAGGTTCGTCACGTTCACGCACGCGATCACGAGCACCAGGGCAGCCGCGGCGAGGATGGCAAGGAGAGCCGGCTTGACGCCGCGCGTGACGTCGTCCTGCAGCGAGGTGACGATGAGCCCGTCCTTGAGGGACGCCCAGGGCACCCTGGGGAGCTCCGGCACCGGGGCGTGCGCGATCGAGTCGAGATCCCGGCTGGCGCGATCGATGCCGACACCCGGCCGCAGCCGCCCCGCCATGCGCAGGTGATGGCCCCAGGCCCGGCCCTGCGACATGTCGTACTGGAGCGGCGACCACAGCTCGGCCGACGCAGCCAGGACGTTCTCGAAGGACTTCGGCATCACGCCGATCACGACGCAGGGGTTGTCGTCGAGGGTGATCGGACGCCCGATGATCGCGGGATCACCACCGAAGCGACGCCGCCAGAGCGAATGGCTGAGGATGGCCACGCGGGGACCGTTGAGCCGATCGTCGGATTCCTGGAAGTCCCGTCCGAGCGCGGGCGGAATGCCCAGGACGCGGAAGTAGCTCCAGGTCACGCGCTGGCCGTCGAGCCGCTCGGGCTCGGCCGTTCCGATCAGCGTCGGCTGCCAGGGTTTCATCGCGGCGATCGCGTTGAAGGAACGACTCCGCTCCACCAGCTCGCGATAGGTGCCGAACGTCTCGTCGACCCGCGAGCCGTCGTCGCCGCGGTACCAGATCATCGTGACCCGGCCGGCCTCCGGGTACGGCAAGGGCTTGAAGAGGATCGGATTCACACCGCTGAAGATCGCCGTCGTGGCGCCGATGCCGAGCGCCAGGGTGAGCACCGCGACCGCGGTAAAGCCGGGCGCGGAACGCAGGCGGCGCAAGGCGAAGCGCAGGTCGGCGAGCAGCGTCTCGATCTGGTTCTCCCAACCGTACCTGCGCACCTGCTCCCTGACGCCCAGGACGCTGCCGACCTCCAGCCGCGCCGCGCGGGCGGCCTGGCCAGGGGAGAGCCCGCGCGCGACCTGCGCGGCCGTGGCCTGCTCGAGAAAGTGGTGGACCTCGTCGGCGACGTCCTGGTCGGCGGCGGTTTTATGGGTCAGCACGCCAAGACCCCGTGTGAGCTGGCGCCAGAAGGACATGGACCTAGCCCTCCGCCTTCAAGAGCCGGGCAACGGCCGCCACGCGACGGGTCCAGTCCGCGGCTTCGACCTCGAGCTGCTTGCGACCGGCGCGAGTGAGCGTGTAGAACCGCGCCCGGCGCGAGTTTTCCGTCTGGCGCCACTCAGCGTCGAGCCATCCGGCGCGCTCCAACCTCTGCAACGCGGTGAGGAGGGAGCCGGGATTGACCTTGAAGACTCCGCGCGAGATCTGCTCTATGCGCCGGGAGATGCCGAAGCCGTGCATGGGCTCGAGACTCAGGGTCTTGAGGATGAGCATGTCGAGAGTGCCTTGGATGACGTCGGTGTTGGGCTCGTTGGGCTCGTTCATGGCGGCACACGGTAGCAATCTTCATCTTGATTGTCAAGATGTGGACGTCAAGGGGAGGGAAGGCCGCCCTCCCGACCCAGGGCGTTGCCCTGGGCTCAGGAATGACGACCCGTTGGGCCTAAAACAAAATCCTGGCTGGGGGAAGGGCCGAAGGTCCGGGCTCCTTCAGCCCAGGGCAACGCCCTGGGTCGGGGAGGGGGCGGCCTCGTTATAGCCTCATCGGCTATAGCCTTGACGGCTATAGCCACTATGGCTATACTAGGATCATCATGAACGATCGCGAGCTGGTCGACGAGCT
>Ga0075436_100000868_pt1 | contig 20095 bp, 20 predicted proteins | sample RhiMethybrSRZTD5_FD_75303 | JGI IMG/M metagenome (GOLD analysis project Ga0075436, IMG submission 75303) | Populus rhizosphere microbial communities from Tennessee, USA - Rhizosphere MetaG P. TD hybrid SRZTD5 | ecosystem: Host-associated > Plants > Roots > Rhizosphere > Soil | place: USA...
GGCGATCAAGTCCTGATGGCGTCGGACGTTCCTCCCGGCCATTACAGTCCGCCGCAAGGTTTTCGGGTCAACATCAGCATCCAGAATCCGGCCGACGCCGAGCGCATATTTAAGGCGCTAGCGGATAAGGGAAAGATCGCCATGCCACTGGAAAAAACTTTCTGGGCGCAGCGTTTCGGCATGGTCACCGATCAATTCGGCATACCCTGGATGATCAACTGCGAGTAGGCACGTGCCCATCAAACTTTCCGTACTGGCAGCAGTTCTGGCTCTTTGCTCTCCGGCACTGAGCCAGCAGCCTTCACCAACGTTGCAAGGGTCGTTTATCGCTTCCGCCGGTCCGGCGAGCTACCGCGGCAAGTGGAACGCGCGCATCTCCTCGCATCGGCCCAATCGGGCCGCGGGTTCCTGGATCCTGCTGAACGAGAGGAACGACATTGTGCTGCAGGGCACCTGGTCGGGCCAGAAAAGCGCGGCGGGATGGAAAGGAACGTGGAGAGCGCGCGTGCTCCGCGGCCGCGCGTATTCAGGAACCTGGACAGCCTCCGAACCAGGGCTGGGCGGTAAGACTTTTGCAGACATGCTGCGAGCAGCGACGAAGGCTGGGGTTTCCGGTGATTGGAGTACTGGCGGGTATGGCGGCGCGTGGCGCTTGGGCCCGACGCCTTGAGCGGGAGCGGCTTATTTCGACGAGTGCCGTATAAAACCTAAGCCTGCCGAGACAGCGGCCAATACGTCAAGGCAGAGAATGGGCTCAGAGCTGCCCGACGCACGAAGGTTCGGACTAGATTGCGGCCAGCGCCTGGTCCAGGTCGGCCAGGATGTCCTCCGCGTCCTCGATCCCAACCGAGATGCGCACCATGCCGTCGGTAATGCCGATGGCCTTTCTTCCCTTCTCTCCCAAGGCGGCATGGGTCATGGTGGCGGGATGGGAAATCAGGGTCTCCACTCCGCCCAGCGATTCCCCCAGCGAGCACACCCGCACCTTGCGCAGCATCCTCTTGGCGTTGCCCAGGGAGCCGGTTTCGAAGGTGATCATGGAGCCGAAGCCCGACATCTGCCGCCGGGCCAGCTCGTGCTGCGGGTGATCCGCAAGGCCGGGATAGAAAACGGCTTTCACCTTTTTGTGCTCGGCCAGATACTCCGCCACCGCGCGCCCGTTACGGTCGTGCTGCTCCATGCGCACCGCCAGGGTCTTCACCCCGCGGAGGACCAGCCATGATTCAAAGGGCGACATAATCGCTCCGGCCGATTTTTGAATGAACGCCAGCTGCTCAGCCTGCTCCTTGCGCGTGCATACCACCACGCCGCCCAGGCCGTCGCTGTGGCCGTTCAGAAATTTGGTGGTGGAGTGCACTACCATGTCGGCGCCGAGCGCGATCGGCTGCTGGAAATAAGGCGACATGAAGGTGTTGTCCACCACCAACTGCGGCCCGCGCTTGCGGCAGATGCGGCTGATGGCCGCGATGTCGGTAAGGCTCATCAGCGGGTTGGTGGGAGTTTCCACGTACACCAGCCTGGTGCTCCTGCGAATTGCCTTGTCCACCGCTTGCGGCTCGGAGGTGTCCACATACGTGAACTCCAGGCCGTAGTTCGCCAGAATCTGATTAAATAGGCGGGGAACGCCGCCGTACAGGTTGTGGCCACAGACCACGTGATCGCCGGCCTTGAGCATGGTAGTGATGGCGTTGATAGCCGCCATCCCGCTGGCAAACACGCGCGCCGCCATGCCGCCTTCCAGCGAGGCTAGATTTTGTTCCAGTCGGTCGCGGGTGGGATTGGTGACACGGGCATACTCGTAGCCCATGCGGGGCTTGCCCAACTCGTCCTGCACATAGGTGGAGGTGGCGTAAATAGGGACGCTGACCGCGCCGGTTAGCGGCTCTGGCTCCTGGCCGTCATGAATGGATCGCGTCGCAAAACCCGCTTTGTGGTTGGACATTTATCTCTTTCCCAATACCAGCGTGGAACTACAAAACTACACCAAGGTCATCCTGAGCGAGCAGGCCGACCGCTTTCCTGCAGCTCTATAGTTCCTGCTCAAAAATCTTCTTGGACAGATAGCGCTCGGCGGAATCGGGAATGATGGTGGCCACGCGTTTGCCCGCTCCCAGCCGGGTTGCCACTTCCACCGCCGCATGAACGGCGGCTCCGCCACTGGAGCCGGAGAGCACGCCCTCCTCGCGGGCCAGACGGCGCACCATGGCGAATGCCTGCGGATCGCGCACCATGATGACTTCATCGGCCAACGTGCCGTCGAATGTCTTGGGAAGGAAACTGGCGCCAATGCCTTCCACCTTGTGCGACTCGCCCACTGCTCCTCCGCCCAGCACCGAGCCTTGGCTCTCTACCGCGCAGGCGCGCAGATCAGGAAGGCGCTCCTTGAGAAAACGCGCCACGCCGGTAAAGGTGCCGCCGGTGCCGGCGCCGAGCACAACGGCATCCAGCCGGCCTTCCATCTGCTCGAAGATTTCCCGGGCGGTGGTCTGGTAGTGGTAATCGGGATTGGCCTGGTTCTCGAATTGGCCGGCGAGAAAGGAATGGGGAGTGCGGGCGGCCAGTTCGCGGGCGCGGCGAATAGCGCCTTCCATACCCTCGGCGTCCGGAGTGCGCGTGACTTCGGCTCCGAGGGCGCGCATGAGCATCACTTTTTCCTCTGAAAAATGCTCGGGAACGAACAGCGCCACGCCATAGCCGCGGCTCACGCCAATCAGCGCCAGACCCACGCCCGTGTTCCCGGCCGTAGCCTCAATCACGGTGGCGCCGCGCTGCAGCAGGCCTTGCTCTTCCGCCCGGCGGATGATGCCGATGGCGGCGCGATCTTTCACGCTGCCGCCGGGGTTCAGGTATTCCAGCTTGGCGTAAACTTCGGCCGCCCCGCCGGGCACAACACGGCGCAAGCGAAGCATGGGCGTTTCGCCGACCAGATCGGCAATGTCGTCGGAAACACGCAGGCGGGTGGTTTCAGCAGTTTTCATGGGGCAAGTTACAGGGTATGAGAGCCGCGAAGTGGCGTCAATCACCAGCTGAGCAGCGCACCTTCAACGGTGATGCCGGTCACCAAAGGAAAAAATTCGCTATTGGCCCCTGGAGGCGCGCTCGCTGCCCGCGTAGTAGCCGGTCCGCGTGCGCACCTGCAGCTTCTTGTAGCCGTGGGCGCGGGCGATCACTTTGATGGAGCGATAGCCGCCCTGGCTCTGTGGCCGCGTAGGCCGATAACCGATGGTGTACTGGTTGCGAATGTCGTGTGCCACTTCCTGGGTGATGCTGTCCACCTCGCTCAGGTCCTTGGGGAAGAAGGCGACGCCGCCGGTGTCTTCGGCCACCGTGGCCAGCGCCCGCCGGGCGCGCCGTTGCCTTTCGCCTCCCAGCAGCCCGATGGTGTAAACCGTGGGCCCATTCTCCGCCTGCAGACGGCGCACTGCCTGTTCCAGCGATTCGCGGCTGGCGTTATCCTCGCCGTCGGTCACCACCAGCAACACCTTCTTTTCCAGGCGTGCGTTTTTCTTCAAGTGGTCGGCCGAGGCGACAAGGGCGTCATAGAGCGCGGTTCCCCCGCGCGCCTCGATCTTTTCCAGCGCATCCTTCAGTTTCGGGACGCTGGAAGTGAAATCCTGGTCCAGGTAGTACTCGTCATTGAAGTTGACGACGAAGACCTCGTCCTGGGGATTGCTGGAGCGTACAAAGTTGAGTGCCGCCTGGTTCACAGCCGGGCGCTTGTCGCGCATGGACCCGGAGTTGTCAATCACAATGCCCACCGCCACCGGTATATCTTCTCGCCGAAACGAGGTGATGGTCTGGGCCACGCCGTCTTCGAACACCTGGAAAGCAGTTTTATCCAGGTTGGTGACCATGTGGTCGTGATCGTCGTAAACGGTGGCATGCAGAATGACTTCTTCCACCTGCTTGCGGAAAATGTAAACGCCGTTATTTTCACCCTCGGGGCCTCCGGTCTGGCCCTGTTGGCCGCTAGCGGCTCCCCCTTGCTGAGGCTGGGCCTGCGACGGGGGCGGGGCTGGAGGCGTCGAACTGGGGGGCGGTGCCGTGGTGGGGGCGGCCTGGGCCCACGTCCACAGGCTCAGGCAGAGCACCAGCAGCGGCAGGATAAGGTAGCTACTCCGACGGCGCATAGTAACCCGTTTTGGCATACACGTGCAGCGGCGGCAAACCTTTAGGCGGAACCAGCTTGACCTTTATTTTATGCCATTTGCCATCGTGCACTGGTTTGGTTGGACGGTAGCCGAGCACATATTGGTTGCGCAGCTCAATGCCGATTTTAGTGGCCACGTCCGGCAGCTCATTCGGGTTATCGATGGTAAATGTCCGCCCACCAGTCACATCCGTGACATCTGCCAGCAAAGCGGGCCCCAGGCGCTCCTCATCGGTGCGGGGCACCTGGTCGAACAAGCCAATGGCGTAAATCTGCACGTCGGCCTCTTTGATGAGGGAGTTGATCTCCCCCTCGGTATAGCGGCTGTGGTTATCGCCGCCGTCGGAGATGATGAGCAATGCTTTGCGGTCGTAGCGGGCGGTGCGCAACTTGGCGACTGCCAGGTAGATGGCGTCCAAAAGCGCGGTGCGCCCCTTGGGGTTGGCCAGCACCAGCCGGCTCTGTATGTCTTCCACCGAGCTGGTGAAATCAGAGAGCACCTCCGGCTGATCGGAGAAGCTGACCACGAAAAACTCATCCTGCGGATTGGCGGTCTTGAAGAACTCCACTACCGCTTCCTTGGAACGGTCTATTTTGTTGCTCATGCTGCCGCTGACATCAAAAATCACGCCCAGGGAAATGGGAGCGTCCTCGCTGGAGAAGTGGCGGATCTGTTGGCGCTCCTTATTTTCAAACAGTTGGAAGTTGTCTTTCTCCAGGCCGGTGACCAGGCGGTTCATGGGGTCGGTGATGGTCACCGGCACCAGCACCAGGTCAACGCGCGCCCGGAAAGGCCGGGTGTGGGTGTCCAGACCCGGATCGAGCAGCGGCTTCTTGGTTTCATCTGTGGGCTTGGCACGGGGCACAACGTGGACATCGTCGGCAGTTCCGCTCTGCGCCAGGAGGGTTGCAGAAACAAAGCACAGCATGAGCACAACGCCCGCGACCGAGACCAACAGGCGCGTTTCCGCATTCCACGAGCGTGCTTGACGGCGAACGACAGGTAGGTTCACAACTCGACCCACGAAGCCAAACGACCCTTGCCCGCCACTGCGATTGCGGGCCAACGCAACCTCATTTGAGGCGATACTACCACAGCTTACCTCGGCTACCACCAGCCGTTCCGCCTAACAGTTAAGATGTAAAAACAAGGAAGGAAGTTCTGCCTCTTTTTAACTTGTTACAATTCCAAGCACCAGAAAATTCTCATGGCAAAAATCTCCCCTTTTCGGGCCTTACGCTACGACCCGGCGCGTGTGGCCTTGTCGCAGGTGGTCACCCAACCTTATGACAAGATCACGTCCGCCATGCAAACAGCCTACTATGACGCCAGCCCTTATAACCTGGTGCGCATCATCTTGGGGAAACGCGACCCCGCAGACATCAACGGCTCCAATGTCTACACCCGCGCGGCCTGCGACTTTGCGGAGTGGCGGCGGCACGGCATCCTGCGGCAGGATCCAGCGCCGTCGCTCTACGCTTATTCCCAGGAGTTCACTGCGCCCGGAACCAGCGACGGCCGTCGCTACGAACGCCGCAGCGTGGTTGCCCTGGGCGGCCTTGAGGACTACTCCGCGGGTGTTGTATTTCGCCACGAACAGACGCTCTCAAAGCCCAAGGCCGACCGCCTCGACCTGCTGCGCGCCACCCGGGCTCACTTCGGACAGATCTTTATGCTTTATAACGATCCCCAAGGGCAGCTGGAGGTTACGCTTTGCCCTGCCCGTGAGCCTGAAATCTGCGTTAGCGATGAATATGGGGTGACCCACAAAGTATGGGCGCTCTCCGACCCAGCTACTGTGGCCCGGATTTGCCGTACCATGGCACACCAGAAGCTGATCATCGCCGACGGGCACCACCGCTACGAGACCGCGCTCAACTACCGCAATGAACAGCGCGCCGCCACAGGCAAAGCTGATCCTGAAGCTCCCTACGAGCGGGTCATGATGACCTTGGTGAACGCGCACTCGCCGGGCTTGCTGATCCTGCCCACGCATCGCGTGGTCTTCGGCCTGGCTGAATTTGAGCCCGGGGCCATGGTCGCGGCCTCGCGCTATTTTTATGGCGTTCGCGACGTGAGCCACGAGTTCGATCCCGCCCAACCCCTGGCCCTTCTTCCCCGTACCTCGCCGGGCGAAACTGCCATGCTGGCGGTAACGGCGCGCCAGGCTTTCCTGTTTGTCGCCAATCCCGGAACCAAACACTCGGCCCTGGACACGGTTTCCCCGCGACAAGCCGAACTGGATGTTGTCCGGCTGCACAACGTGGTCCTGGGGAGCGTGCTGAACATCAGCGAGGAAGCGGTTCGCGAGCAGCGCAATGTGGAATATGTTCGCGATGCCCGGGAAGCAGTGCAACGCGTGCGCTCCGGCGCCGCCAATGTCGCCTTCCTGCTCAATGCGGTTCCCATTGAGCAGATGACCGCCATCGCGCTGGCGGGGGAAGTGATGCCGCAAAAATCCACCGATTTTTACCCCAAAATGCTGAGCGGCCTCACGATTTACGCGCTGGATTGAGTATGGCGTGGACTGATCGCTTGCCTCACAACCGGCGGCACTGGGCGCCTGGGCACTCACGCAGCTCGGTGGCTGCGGTGGCTCTGCTTCTGCTGCTTCTATGGCTGCCGCAGGCCCGACCAGTGACGGCCCAGGAGTACCTCTCCGTTTATGGCCTCCGGGCGACTTTTTCCGTGCCCCTGCAACAATACGGAGGGCGGGACTACGTGGCCGTCCTGGACATCCTGGCCCCCTTGGGCGAAGTGGCCGCCCGCAAGGATGGGCACAAGTGGAAACTGCGCTTCAATAGCGTGGAAGTAGAATTTCAGGAGGGCAAAACCGCCGTAAAGTTGGCGAACAGGCGGCTGCAACTGGCATCTCCCTTCCATCTTCAGGACGGGCGGGGTCTGGTGCCTCTCTCCAGCCTGGTTGCTCTGCTCTCTCCGTTGCTGCCGCCGCCCGTCGAATTGCATGAGACCGCCCGACGGCTGTTCCTGGGCGGAGCGGCGGTCCACTTCTCGGCCGAGGTTGTGCACTCCCCCAGCGACTCTGTGGTGCTGACTTTTTCCGCTCCCGTGAATCCTTCGATTGCCACCGAGCCCGGACGGTTGAGCATGACCTTCGTCCGCGAACCGCTGCTGCATCCCAGTCCGAGCACGATGAACTTTGAGGACCAATATATTTCTTCGCTGAGCTATCGCGAGGCGGAGGGCGTCGCCGAACTCACTCTTAACAGCAATGTGCCCCTGCTGGCGCGCTTTAGCTCTGACCGCAAAACCATCACCGTGGGTCCCGTGGTGCAGATTGTCGCCCAGGCCAAGCCCCAGCCCGTCGTTCCCGTGCCCACGCCGGCTTCTCCGCCTGCAGCTTCTTCTACGCCCGTGCCTACTCCTACTCCCAACATCGGGGCAGCGGCTTCGGGACAGCTCGCCTTCCCGCCCCCACTTCCTCTGGCGGCGCCCGCGCCTCCGCCGCTAGTGGTGGTGGATGCAAGTCATGGAGGCACAGAACCGGGGGCGGCCCTGAGCGACATATTGGCGGAAAAGGATGTTGTGCTCAGCATTGCGCAGCGCCTGCACAATGACTTAGAGGCGCGCGGCTTGCACACCATGCTGCTGCGCAATTCCGATACCGCCTTGAGCCTGGACCAGCGCGCTATTCTGGCCAACACTTCCCGCGCCCGCTTCTACATCAGCGTTCACGCCGGCAGCCTCGGCTCGGGCGTGCGCCTCTATACCGCGCTGCTGCCGCCCATCACCCCGGCCAGCGGGACGTTTCTTCCCTGGGATAGTGCGCAAGCCTCGTATCTCAGTTCCAGCCAGACCTTATCCGCAGACATCGCAACGGAACTGAGTAAGCTGAATGTCTCCAGCCGCCAGATGCAGGCGCCACTGCCTCCTTTGAACCACATTTCCGCCGCCGCGGTGGCGGTGGAAGTGGTGCCGCCGGGAGCGGACGTGACCCAGCTGAATTCCGCCGCCTACCAGGAACAGATAGCGGGCGCAATTGCCGCAGGGGTGGCCCGCGCCCAACAAGGGGCCACGCCATGATTCCGCGGCACCTGAAAATCACGTTTGGCCTTTTGTTGCTCGCCGCTCTGGCCAGCGGCCTTTACATGTGGATGCTGAAACGTCACGAACGGCAAGCGCCGCAAACGGCCCAGCTGCAGCAGCCGGTCTCGCCCCCGCCACCCGCGGGCACCCCGCTCACCGTGGCCTTGTACCTGGCGGACGATCAACAGGGCGCATTGCACCGCGAAGAGACCAGCCTCAGCTTGCCGGCCGATCCCAGCTTGCGTGCTCAGGCGGTGCTGCGCGCTGTGATCGCCCGTTACACGCAGAAAGACTCTACCCATCCCCTGCCCGCGGGCGCTGATGTAAACGACGTTTACATTGTTAACGGCACCGCCGTGGTGGATTTGAATGACGCGTTGGCCAGCGGGCATCGTTCCGGCGTGATGGTGGAGGAACTGACGGTGTTGTCGCTGGTCCAGACACTAGCCGCCAATCTGCCCGGCATCACGCAAGTAAAAATCCTGGTCAATGGCCAGGAACGTGACACCCTGGCAGGCCACGCCGACCTGGCAGACTTCTATGATGTGGCGGCGGTGAACCGGGCGGTGGAGCAGATGGGCGGAACGAGTAGTCCTTAGCGTACAAGCCGGCCTGACTTCTTCTTGCGAATTCAAACTATGGTTAAATCAGAGACGATGATCTACCGCAGCGACAATCGCGCGCCCGACCAGATGCGCCCGGTTCAGATTGTCCCCGATTTCATCTCCACCGCCGAAGGCTCCGCGCTCATCGAGGTAGGCAACACGCGCGTGATCTGCACCGCCTCGGTTGAGGAGACCGTGCCGCAGTTTTTGCGCAACACGGGAAAAGGCTGGATCACCAGCGAATACGGCATGTTGCCTCGTTCCACGCTCACCCGCACAGCGCGCGAAGTCACGCGCGGGCGTCCGGCGGCGCGCTCGCAGGAAATCCAGCGCCTGATTGGGCGCTCCCTGCGCGCGGTGACCGACCTGGCGCGACTGGGCGAGCGTACCATCTGGATTGATTGCGACGTGATCCAGGCCGATGGCGGCACCCGCACTGCTTCCATCACCGGCGCTTTCGTGGCCTTAGGTCTGGCGTTGCAGAAGCTAGTGGAAGCGGGAACGCTCACCGCTGCGCCCATTCGCGACTTTGTGGCCGCGACTAGCGTGGGCGTGGTGGATGGCCACGTGATGCTCGACCTGGCCTACGAGGAAGATTCACGCGCCGAGGTGGACATGAATTTCGTGCTCACCGGAGCCAAGAGGATTGTGGAGATCCAGGCTACCGCCGAGCAGCACCCTTTCGATGACGAGCAACTGCGGGAGATGATGCAGTTGGCGCGCCGCGGCGTGGAGGCTCTCATCTCTAAGCAGCGCATTATCCTGAGCGGCCTGACCTTGCGGCAGTAAAACAGCTGGATCGCTAAATAGCTGCCTGGCTCTCCCGTCTTCCTTATTACGGATAGGAAGGCTATTCACGCCAGTTCTGGCGGACAGACCTGCATTTTTGGCGACACTGATTCCGGCTGTCATATTGAGCGAGGGTGCAGGCCCGAGTCGAAATACCCCTAATCTGGCGGTTCCGCTGAGAGACCGAAAAGTGTTTCTGGTAAGCAACATCATGCCTGTGAGAATCCCTGGAACGGCACGACGGGAATAAGCACTGCGCAGGGGTGCTTCGACTTCCCAGAACGTTTCGAAAGCGAACCTCCCTTTTCCGCTCAGCATGACATTTCTTAAACGCATCGTTTTTCCCAGCAACGTGGGTCCGCCTAGTTAGTCAGCCAGGGAGCTAGTTACCCACATAGCTCTCCTCCACCGCTCACCGCCGTCTTTTCATTTAAAATGGGAGCGCAATCATTCAGGAGGATTTATGAAGCTTACGCCGGGCAAGCTGCAGGGCATGAAGAACGTATCCAACGAGCGCGGGGTAATCGCCGCCGCCGCTATGGACCAGCGCGGTTCGCTGAAGAAGGCGCTGGGCGCCAACGCCAACGACAAAGGGTTGGAAGAATTCAAGTCGCTGGTTACGGAGGTACTGACCCCGCACGCCAGCGCCATCCTGCTGGATCCCGAGTGGGGCCTGCCCGCCTCCAAGCGCCGCGCCAAAAACGCCGGCCTGCTGCTGGCGTATGAGAAGACCGGCTACGACAAAACTGGCCCGGGCCGCCTGCCTGACCTGCTCGACCACTGGTCGGCGCGCCGCCTGAAGGAATCCGGCGGCGACTGCGTGAAGATTCTGCTTTACTACACGCCCGCCGATCCCAAGGAGATCAACGACCAGAAGCACGCCTGGGTGGAGCGCATAGGCGATGAGTGCCGCGCCAACGACATCCCATTCTTCCTCGAACTGGTCGGCTACGAAGAAGGCGCTGACGAAAAGGGGTTTGAATTTTCCAAAAAGAAGCCGGACATCGTGGTGCGCAGCATGGAAGAGTTCACTAAGGACCGCTACGGCGTGGATGTGCTCAAGGTGGAAGTTCCGGTGAACATGAAATTTGTGGAAGGCGCCAAAGTGTTCGCCGGGCAGAAGGCATACACCAAGAAAGAAGCCACGGATCACTTCCGGCGCGCCGCGGGCGCGACCAGCAAGCCCTTTATTTATCTTTCCGCGGGCGTGAGCAACGCCGAGTTTACCGAATCGCTGGAACTGGCCGCCGAAGCAGGGGTGAAGTTCAATGGAGTGCTCTGCGGGCGCGCCACCTGGAAGGACGGCATCCCTATCTACGCCACGCAGGGCGCCGCCGCCTTCCGCAAGTGGCTGGAGACCGAGGGCGTGAAGAACATCGAGAACGTGAACGCGCGGCTTAAGGCGGCAACCCCATGGTTCTCCATTTATGGTGTGAAAGAGCCGGCCATGGTGGGCGCGTAGAACCATTGGCCATTTGTAGTGATTTGTGAGTTTTGAGGCGCGTGCCGCAGCACGCGCCTTTTCTCTGCTTGAACAATCCGCCGCGCCGAAGGAGCTTATGTTGCGCCCGGCGAGTCACTGGTTTATCTGGCTTACTCGGACATGCTTTTGCACGACATGCTCGATCGCGTCACAGGCGGAGCCCACTCCATCTTCCACCCGAATCTTGCTGCCCACTTCCGCGGCACACTGGGCGTAGTTCGGATCGCAAAACAGGCGGTCCAGTTCCGCCGCCGCTTTTTGGGCGCGGTAGCGCTCGCGGCTGATGATGCGAGCGATTCCCAGCCGCTTGCTGCGCACGGCATTATCGAACTGGTCATGGCTGAGCGGCATGACCAGCGCCGGACGTCCGGCGCGCATCACTTGGGCCGTGGTGCCGATTCCGCCCTGATGGACGATGGCGACCGCGCGTGGAAAAACCTCCGAGAAGGGGGCGTAATCATAGGCCACAACTTCGGAGGAGAGCAACTCCGCCGGCGGGCGCGGCATGTGTTGGCCAACCAGTAGGACGGCGCGGCGCTGCAGCAAGCGGGCGGCCTTGGCGCTTTCCACAAAGAAATTCTCTGCCGCCTGCACTGCCGCCGAGCCCAAGGTAAACACGATCGGAGGGGGGCCGGCGTTCAGAAATGTTTGCAGCTCCGGCGCCGGCGGATGCTCCACTTCATCGCGGTCGAAAAACAGGAATCCGGTGGTCCACGCTTGTGGCGGCCAATCCCGCTGCGGCGCCGCCAGCAGCGGCGAAAACAGCCCCAGCACCAGTTGTGGCGAATGCTGTCCGGCAAAAATGGGATTGGCGCCCGGCTTGAGTCCCAGTTCCCGTTCCAATTCACGGTAGGGGCCAAGCCATCGGTTCGACATGCGGTCAGCCACCGCATAGAAAACACGGTGGAACCCCCGTCCCAGCCTGGCCATATGTTCAGGCAATGGGAAGCCGGCAAACAACGGTGGGTCCTCCGCCGACAAGAAGCTGGCCGGCGCCAGCACGGTTGAGATCCAGGGTATGCCGCGGACGCGCGCCAGCAAGGGTCCGGCAAACGCCACGGGGTGGGTGATAAGCACGTCGGGGCTCGCTGCCAGCGCCGCCAGGTCCTGGTAGCTGTCGCGCAGGTTAGGCATCAGGATTTGGCGAAAGATAAACTCGGTGCCCTTGCGCCGGTCAAACACCTTGCGCATCAACTCCCGGTCAATGCGGGGCAGGTCGGGCCGTATGGCGCGGAACGCGATGCCCTCCGCCTCGATCTTCTGCCGGTAAATAGGGCTGGTGGCGATTACTGGCTCGTGGCCGCGGCGCTGCAGTTCGAGCGCCAGTCCCATATAGGGATGGATATCGCCATAGGAACCGAAAGCGTGAATAAGGATGCGGGCCATGCGCCGTCAGCCATGATAAATGGGGTGGCGCACGCGTAGGATTTCGGCTAGCTCACAGCAATTCCCGGTTAAGCACCGGGACTTCTCGTTTGCCGTTGCGCGGAGCGGCGGCAGCAACAGCGGCAGCCGCTTTGGGCCGGCGCTCCTGCTGTAGCAAACGGCGCAGCGTGCGCAGGTCATTCAGGATCCGGCTGCCCGCCTTGAGGTGGTGCGAGAGCTTCTCTAGGTTGTAGAAGACCAGGCGCAGGGCCTCCAGCTGTTTGGGGTCGGCTCCGCCGTTGAGATCGGCGTGCACGGCCTGCTTGGCTTCGAGCACAGTCTGGTTCAGCAGCTTCAGATATTCCTGGGCGCCTTCGATACTGTCGAAGGGAGTCTCTGATTGATAGCTCAAGCTTAACCTCTCGCGCTATCTTACGCCCTCCCGTGCCAATAAGGGAAAAACAGCTACTCTGGCACACAATTAATCAGGTACCCAACGACCCTGCCCTCCTGGCGAGGCGCTCACAACCGGCTGGAAGGGAGACAGAATTCATTGAACCTTGCGGTGACGTTTACAGCAGCCGTCCAGTAATCGCCACTCGCGATTCGGACCCGCGTGAGTGGACGAACAGCGTGTCTGTCGACGGACATCATCCGCATTCATGCACTGAGCTCGCTTGCTTCCGACTGCTATATTGGTGAGGATACCTCGGTGAGGTTTTTCACCTAGCACCGGGCAGCAGAGGATGGAAAATGACTAGTCTGGACGTGCTATTCCGTTACGGCGCCCCGCCGACCGAGGGCGCCATGCGCGCCGTGGACAGCGTGCGCGAGGTTTACGGCATCCGCCGCATCCAATTCAACGGCCGTGAGCGCACCTTGCGGGTGGAGTTTGACGCCTCTCGCTTGAACGAAAACACGGTCGCCGGACTACTGCGGCGCGCCGGGATTGATGTCCAGGAAAAACTCGCCCTGGCGTAATCGCGGCGCAGATCCGGAAAACTAATTGAGAGGAATGGGGGAGGGCTGCCGGATAGTGGCGTTAAAAAGGTATTTTTGGGGGAAAAAGCAAAAGGGGCGCTCAAGAAAACCTCTGGCCGAAGTTATTCTCAAGAGCGCCCCTGTTGCGCGCCACTTCGTCTGGTTTACTTAATAGCACCCCCGGTGCCAGACTCACCTTGCTGAAAATGCAAGACTTAGTATTTCCTGCTTGAGGCTGGCGCGGGTAGCTTTTACCGCCAGTCGGAAAGATTTACTGTGCGACGCACAGAGGTGCAACTTCCCTGCCACTTGCGGCGGATTCGGAACGCTTTTGCACAACAAACGTGTCCGGAATTCGAGCCGTCTCCACGTGAAATCTGCACCGTCCCCGGTGCAAAACGCAGAAGAGTGGCTGCCTCGCGACGATCTCAGCTATGAGCTTGTGACCGATAAGTTAGGAGCGCGATCTCGGCGTGATAGGCGACTCAGCAGGTCGGGTTTTCGAGCAGGGCGGGTTTCAGGGAAGCACAGGGTTTGTTAAGATGAAATGCAAGCGCGCCCTTAGCTCAGTTGGATAGAGCGTCTGGCTACGAACCAGAAGGTCGGGAGTTCGAATCTCTCAGGGCGCGCCATCTTACTGGCTTTTTGGCGGGTACGGCAATCGCAGTAAGGTTCGGTGCTACCGTGGTGCTACTCCACCCGTGGCGCTACTCCCCCGCTTCTGCAGGTTCCCGGCCCGCCTAAGTCCATCCCCAAGGGGGGGCCGGTGCGGAAATATTTGCACTGGGCTGCAGCAATAATCTCCCTCGCAAGTGGGACACCGGAGTAGGCACAAGGTGGATCGCTGAACAACCCTGAAATGATATGCCGCTGGGTCAACCTACCTGTCATTTCTAACTTCGGTATACTGAACGTGTGCTTCCCCAGTTCCAGCCGCTCCCGCTGACCCGCCGCCCCCAGCCGTTCTCACATCCGGACTGGCTGTTTGAGCTGAAGTACGACGGCTTCCGCGCCCTCGCCTACTGCGACCCCTCGGGCGTGCGGCTGGTCTCACGCAATGGCAACCACTTCTCCAGCTTCCCCCGACCTCTGCCCTGGGATCGTGAGTATGTCTATTTCCTAGCTAAGGCAATAGTTCCCTTTGCGCTGCAAAACACTCCGACTCGAGCACTGAAAGTTCCCTTCATGTGCTGAGCGGAAGAGTCAACCGTAGCTTGAATGATTACAAGGTCGATGGGGTCTTGACCGGAAAGCGAGACGTCCAAATCTGTAATCTGACCATTCAGACCGTGTGTCACGGGGCAATTGCCGCCTTGGAAGTTAATTGTTCCATTTAACATTCCCGTGGCGCTCTCATTCAGGGTCAGCGTTTCGATGCCCTGAACTGGCGGGATGTCCTGCTCTATGTTCGTACCAGCCCAAGTGCCTGCGACATTCAACGGTAACCGTTTGCTGTCATCACCGCAGTTGATAGCCACGAGGCACAGGAGACACAGTATTGAAACGCCGATTAGAAGAGTTGTTCTGCATCCGGTTTGCATGGCCGTCATTATAAGGCGACATGTCGGCAGGGCAAGGCATGGTCTGGCATGGCGTGGCTGAGCCCGGCATGTCATCGGTTGTAAAGAGAGGGACGGCTTCGCGCCGCCCGCCCGAACAAGCGGATCTTCCTGCTGCGCGTTTTCAATCTCGCTCTTCGTCGGCGGAATTTTCCCGCATGCCGTCGAAAGGACTCTTTCGAGATGATTCGGATTCCGTTCCCGGCAATAGCTCCGCTTCCATGTACTCTTCAAGTGAGACCTTATCGATGATCTCGTGCTCAAGTTCCTGCTGTTCTCGTGGTGAGCCAGTCTGATCAAAATACAACCTCATCTTCAGAAACTCATCCACTAACGCGTACTCTGCATCGGGGCCCACATTTGGGGGATGCAACTGAAAGAACCGTGGCCGCAGGCTGCGAATGCGGCCGAGCAACTGGCCGATGAAATTGACCGACAACTACAACCGATCCTAACGGCAAAGCGGGAACGCAACTCACCCGAAATCGCTACGCAATCCAGAGCCGCTGGTACCACTCTCAACGTCTTCAAACCGCCGCTGCTGCGAACCATCCGAACAAAGCAAGCATTCCTTGTCATGTGAGACAAGATCCTGCCACGTCACGGCGCTCAACTGGCGGGTGACTTGGCGGCAATGTCTTCTTCCTGCTCCCCTTCGACGGAGCGAGTAGTCAATGGAAGAAAGATGGAAATCACGGTTCCGCTGCGTCCTAGGGTCACCCGGCTGCGCAGCCGAATCGAGCCGCCGTTCTTAATCACCAGCGAGCGTGTAACCCACAGGCCCAGCCCCGTGCCCACATCTTGCTTGGTAGTCCAGAAGGGCTCGAAGATTTTCTGCTGATCAAGCGGCTGGATGCCGCATCCCGAATCAGCCACAGTAATGCGGACTCCGTGGCGGCGGCTCCCGCCGTGTTCCCTGCCTTCCGATAACTTCAGTGCCAGCCGTCCGCCCGACGGCAAAGCATCAATGGCATTGGCGAGGATGTTCGAAAGTATCTGGCGCAGCTCTCCAGCGGAAGCCAGCATTCGCGATGGTGCAAGCCTCTTCTCTACCACGATGCGCTTCCTCTTAAGCTTCGCCTCGTACAGATACAGAACCTCCTCGCATACTTCAGCCACATTCACCAGGCTGGGCTTGCCGGTGTCGCGATAGAAACCCAAAGTCTGTTGGGCAATGTGCGTGATCCGCTTCAGCTCGTTGTCAGCCTGATTCAGATAATCGTGGGCCTGATGATCGGGCGCCGTCCTGGCCAAGTACAGCAGATTGGTAACAGCTTCCAGCGGGTTATTGATTTCGTGGGCCACGGTGGCGGCCAGGCGCCCGGCAGCGGCCAACTTTTCCGCCTGCCGAAAGGATTGCTCGGCGCGCTTGCGCTCGGTAATGATCTCGGAAAAAAGAATGATGCCGCCGATCGCGCCCTCCGCCCGCCGCCAAGGCTGCATTTCCCAGCGCACATAATCCACATTGCCATCCGGCCAGCGCATCTCGTCTTCCGCCCCTCGCTCCACCGCTCCGCCCAGGCAGCGCGCCTGCGCCAATCTCCAGGTTTCCGGCCTCGCCGGCAGGACCTCGTCCTGCGATTTGCCTTCGATGTTGCGGTTTTCAATTTTGTACGCCGTACACCAGTTGCGGCTGACAGCCACGTAGCGCAGCTGATCGTCGAGCATGGCGATGGGCAACGGCGCATATTCCACGAACTGGCGCAGCAAGCTTTCGCTGGCCTGCAGGGCTTCCAGCGCCCGCGATCTGCGATTGGCAATGCGGGCAATCACCAGCGAACAGATGATGAACCAGCCCAGGCCAATGAAGTCCTGTCCCCGGAAGAACCAGCCGTAGCGCGGGCCAAAAACGAAGTAATCCAGGCTGAGAGCGGTCAGCAACGTGGCCAACAGTGCCGGGCCCGCGCCTCCGAACCAGGCAGCCAGGGCCACGGCCAGCAGGAAGACCGGAGTCTCCGCGGAAGGGCGGAAGGGCGCTAACGCCACGGTTAAGGTCAGGGCCGCAGCCGAAAACACCACCGCAGCGCCGTAACGCAAATACCACGGCCGGCGGCGGGCGTTGACCAGGGCTTTTATCGCTGCTGAGGTGCTCATGGAGATGGCCGCCGTTCGGAGCGAGGCTGCGAGTTTACACCGGATCGGCGCTCGAGCAGAAGAGGCACCAGCCAGCCCAGGCGCTTGCTCTGGGCCGATTGCGGGACTATATTCTGCCTCGTCCAATTGGAGGGAATCTATGGCCACGGCCCCTGCCGATGTGTTTCGCCTACCCCAGCAGCCCGCCTTTGCAAATGCAGAAGAGGAACGGCGCCACCGCAAGCAGCGCCTGGCCGCGGCCTTCCGTCTGTTCGCCGCCTTCGGATTCGACGAAGGCGTGGCCGGACACATTACCGCGCGCGATCCGGAGCGGCCCGATCACTTCTGGGTGAATCCCTTCGGTGTTCACTTCGGGCAGATTCGCGCCTCCGACCTGATTTTGGTCAACCAGCATGGCCAGGTGGTTGAGGGCAAGTATCCCGTGAACGCGGCCGCGTTTGCCATTCACTCGCGCGTGCATGCCGCCCGGCCAGACGTGGTGGCGGCGGCGCATTCGCATTCTATCTACGGCAGGACCTGGTCCACCCTGGGCCGCCTGCTCGATCCCCTCACTCAGGACGCCTGCGCCTTTTATGAGGACCACGGACTGTTCGCCGACTTCACCGGCGTGGTTTATGAAGCTTCCGAAGGCGAGCGCATCGCCCAGTCGCTGGGCAATTACAAGGCGGTGATCCTGCGCAACCACGGCTTGCTAACGGTAGGCCACACGGTGGAGGAAGCCGCCTGGTGGTTTATAACCATGGAGCGCAGCTGCCACTCGCAGTTGCTGGCCGAAGCCGCCGGCACGCCGGTGAAGATTGACCCCGCCCACGCCCGCGCCACTCGTGAATTGCTGGGCAACCACCAGGCGGGATGGTTTCAATTCCAGCCGCTGTGGGCCCGGATTACGCGCGAACAACCAGACCTGCTGGAGTAGCCCGTGAAAGGCGCAACCGTCTTCTTCTTCACCGCGAGATGCCGATTTCACCCAGAACTTCGGGTCGACCGCGCAACAATAACAGGCTGCTCCTGAACCTGCGTGGCTGCAGGTTCTGAAGACTGGGCGCCAGCTTCTGGATTCGGCTCACCGCGCAAGGCACGGCGCAGCTGGGGCGCATCTACCTCGCCTTCCCAGCGGCTCACCGCGAGGGTGGCCACCCCGTTGCCGATCACATTGGCCAGGGCGCGGCACTCGCTCATCAGCTTGTCCACTCCCAGCAGCAGTGCCAGCGATGCAAGTGGAATTTGCGGGACCACGCTGAGCATGGCGGCCACTTTGACGAACGCCCCGCCGGGCACACCGGCGCCCCCGGTCGAAGCCACGAAAGAAACCAGCAGGATGCGCATCTCCTGGCCCAAGGTAAAGTGAACATGGTTTGCCTGCGCCAGGAAGAACACCGCGAGCGTCATGTAGATGTTCGCGCCTGCGTTGTTGAAGCTGTAGCCCATGGGAAACACCAAGCCCACCGTGGAATCGGCCGAGCCCAGATTCCGCAACTTGCGGATCATGTCGGGAATCACCGTTTCCGACGAACTGGTACCTACCACAATCATCAATTCGTCCTTAATGTAGGCCAGAAAACGGAACAAAGAAAACCCCGACAGCCGGGCGATGACTCCCAAAATCAGCAGTACGAATACGATGGCCGCCGCGTAGAACGCTACTACCAGTTTGGCCAGGCTCGAGAGCGATGCCAGATCGTAAGCCCCCACCGTGAAGGCCATGGCGCCAAAGGCCCCGATGGGCGCCAGCCGGACGATGATGCGGACAATGCCGAAAAACACTTTGGTGGCTAGCTCCACCGCTTCTCCCGCGCGCTTGCCGGCCTCGCCCATGCGCGCGATGGCGAACCCACACAGCACCGCCACCAGCACTATGGGCAGGACACTCACATGCACAAAGGCGCCGACAAAAGTCTGAGGAATAAGTTCCAGCAGCCAGCTGCCGAAACCGGGAGTCCCGGCGTGGACCGCAAAGTGGGCCGCCTGGTGCGCGCTGAGCGAGCCCGTGAGAAGGCTCAAACCGCTCCCCGCATGGCTAATCTGCGCGGCCAGCATGCCCATGATCAGCGTGATGGCCGAGACCGCCGCAAAGTAGGCAAGCGTCTTGAGCCCCAGCCGCCCCAATTTCTTCATGTCGGTCATGGAGGCGATGCCCTGCACCAGGACCCCGAAGATCAGGGGACCGATCATCATCTGAATCAGGGAAATGAAAGCGTCGCCCAGAGGCTTCAGGGCCACGCCAGCTTTGGGGAAGAAATGTCCAATGGCAATGCCCAGCACGATGCCGATCATCGTCTGGGCGTAGAGGCCGGTGTACCAGGGACGCCGTTTCACGGCTGCGCTTTTGCGGCTTGCTTTTCGGCCAGCACGGCCGCCAGTTCACCCTTCTTGGTCTTCAGGGTCATCAGCCAGCGCTGCCCTCCGGAGATGAAGCCGATCCAGTAGCCGATCTCCACCAGTTGCGGCTCGGTGAACTCGGCGTGCAGCCGCTCCCACAGGGCGTCATCCGCCTGCTCGGGATTCCAGATGATGGTATCGGCATACGCCAGGGCCAGCTTTTCCCGTCCCGTGAAGCGTTCGGACTCCTGGTAGCGTTTTACCTCCGACATCCGGTCTTCTTTGGATCGCGCAGCCTGCGCGATTCCCTGGTGTGATCAATAACTGCATGACATGCTGAGGGCGATGTAAGCCCGCAGCAGCTCCTTCAAATCCCATTCCACCGTTCCCTTGCCGCGCTTGAACAGCATGTCGAAGGTCATGGTGAAGGAGCGCATCACGTCAGGCTGATGGGCGCGAATCGCCTGGTTCTCGGGCCCGGGCCGTCCCACGCGGATGGAATCCTCCAGCCATTGGCGGGCTTGCGGGTCGGAGATCTCTTCCGGAGTCAAATAGCTGATGCGTGCCATGCGGGCTTCTCACCTCGGGTCGGGGGATTTCTCATAAAAAGCAGACGGTATTATGGTATTACCGCCGCTCGGCTAACCTACCCTGCCCTCCCGCCCCTGTCAAGACGGCCGCGGGCCAGGAGGTCATCAGTTA
>Ga0075436_100000869_pt1 | contig 20079 bp, 12 predicted proteins | sample RhiMethybrSRZTD5_FD_75303 | JGI IMG/M metagenome (GOLD analysis project Ga0075436, IMG submission 75303) | Populus rhizosphere microbial communities from Tennessee, USA - Rhizosphere MetaG P. TD hybrid SRZTD5 | ecosystem: Host-associated > Plants > Roots > Rhizosphere > Soil | place: USA...
CTAGACGCCGAGTATCTCGCGCTACTGGGCGTAGTGCTCGGTATGCAGCACAAACTCCAGGAATCCGACGCGTATCTCGAAAAGGCGCTGCGCCTCGATCCCGCGGATTCTGCCACGCGCCGCAATCTCGGTTGGAACCAGTTTCAACTGGGCCAGCTTGCGCCGGCCAAGACGAATCTGGAGCGCGTCGTCAAGCAGCAGCCGGGCAACGCCCAGGCCGTCCTAGTGCTGGGAATGGTGGAAGAGGAATTGAAGGACTACCGTGGCGCCGTCCGGCTGCTCGAGTCCGTGCCGGACCAGGTGCGGCAACAGCCCGAATCGATGGCGGCGCTGGCGCGCGCCTATTACTATCTGGGGCGCAGCGAGAAGGCTCGGCAAACGCTAAAGGAATTGCAACTTCATCCTCAGGGACCGGAGGGAATCTTTCTGGGAGGGCAAGTGGCGGCAGAAGTGCGCGATTTTGAGACTGCCCAATCGCTGTTCGCTTCGATCCGGTCAACCCATCCTGACTCAACCAAGCTCGGCTACAATCTGGCACTGGCCCAGTATCACGCGCGCGAGTTTCCTCAAGGGGCGGAGACACTGCGCGGGGTGATTGAAGGGGGCCACGAATCGAGCGAAATCTACAACCTGCTCGCGTGGTGTCTCTATAAGCAAGATGACTTCAAGGGCGCGGCTGCCGCGTTGGACAAGGCCATCGCGCTCGACCCGGCGGAGGAATCGAACTATCTGGACGGCGGCATGATGCTTCTCGAGCTGATCCCGAGCCTGCCGACGATCGGCGGAAGTGTATAGGAAGCGTCCGGCAGCCCTCCGGTTCCAATTGGAATCAGCAGACTCCAGACCCCGCGCTGGACTCTTTCGGCACATCCAAACTCACTTTCTCACATTGCGACTACACCTCCTAGTGCTTATCGTCTGACGAGGCAGGCAATCGTGCGTTCTTGCGCGAGGGGCATCAGCCGCTGCAGCAGGTCCGCGTACCGAGGGTCATCCTATTGATCAGTCTGCTCGGAACAATACTGATTTCCACGACCCGTCGAACTCTGCGAAGCCGCGAAGGTGGATAATTGTTCAAGATCGGGAGAAGGACGGAATGAAATTCGTGCTCACAATTATCACGGCATTGCTGGTCACAACGGCCAGAGGACAAGATAACCCAGACCTCGAACGCCGGAGTTTGAAGGGCCTCAATGCGGTCTATATTTTCGTAGGACTGTCCAAAGACTTCGAGGCGGCCGGCCTGAGCGCCGACGACATAAAGACGGGTGCGAAATCGAAGCTCCGTCGCGCAGGCATCCGCGTTATCGAAACAGAGAACGAGTTGACGAAAACGCCAGGACGCCCGTACCTGCTCATCTCTGTGGAAGGTTCACGTGTTGAGGCAGTGTACCCGTATTGGGCCAACGTTGGACTGAATCAGCGGATACTGCTCGCGCGCGATGCTTTAATAAAGCCGGCAGGCCGATTCAGGGACACCACGTTTACTGCTGAAACCTGGAGTGTTGGGATAGTCGGAGTGAGAAACCTGAATCAAGTCCATCTAGTCCGCGGCGAGATTGAGAGTCTTGTGGACAAGTTTGTCGACGCCTATCTCTCGGTCAACCTAAAGAAATGAGAAACCACACGCGTACTATGTGAACGCCGCAGGATCGTTGGAGCCACACGAAATGTCAGCGATGCCCTCAACGTGGGCATTGGCGACGGGAATGTGGATGAGGTCTGGTATCTCTGGTCTCCTCGACCATGGCTGCGACTGGTTACCTCATGTAAAATATTCGTTTCATGGATAGGGCTTTGATCACGGGAGGCGCGGGATTCGTAGGCAGCCATCTTGCCCGAGATCTTCTGGAGTTGTCGTGGGACGTCACGGTCGTGGATAATTTCGATCCTTTCTATGCGAAAGCAACGAAACTGGCCAACATTCTCTCCGAGCGGAAAAGCTCCAGATTCCACCTCATCGAAGCCGATATCCGGGATTACGAGTCGCTCCGGGATAAGGCTGGGGGTTCATACGATGTAATCGTCCACCTCGCCGCAAAAGCTGGCGTGCGCCCCTCAATTCTGAAACCGGATGAATATCTCGAAACCAACGTGAAGGGAACCCAGAACATGCTCAACTTCGCCCGTCACTTTGGCGTCAAACAGTTCATTTTCGCTTCGAGTAGCAGCGTATACGGAGTCAACAAGCGCGTGCCTTGGTCGGAAACCGACCCAGTACTTCTTCCTATCAGCCCCTATGCTGGAACGAAAGTTAGCGGCGAATTAATGGGACACGTCTACGCTCACCTTTTCGGCATGCGTTTTGTGGCCCTTCGATTCTTCACCGTGTATGGACCACGCCAGCGCCCCGACCTCGCGATCCATAAATTTGCCCGCGCGATGCTCGAAGGGTCACCAATCCCTGTCTTCGGCGATGGCAGCTCCCGCCGAGATTACACTTACATCGACGACATAATCCGGGGGGTCATCGCAGCAATGCACTATGACCGCACCCCGTACGAAGTGATCAACCTAGGCAACAGTCGGACCGTGAGTTTGATGGAGATGATAGCAACCATTGAGGATGCACTTGGAAAAAGGGCGGAGTTGTTGTACGAGCCAGAACAACCCGGCGATGTGCCCGTGACGTACGCGGATGTCTCCAAAGCAAAAGATCTACTTGGTTACGATCCGCAAGTACCGTTTGATGCGGGTATCCACAACTTCGTCGCCTGGCTCGGAAGTAGTTAACCCATCGTGTCTGAGCAACTCAATCAGGGACTTCCGATTTCCACACCCACAAGACCGGTCGGCGGGGGAAGAAACGTGTGCGTGGAGCGGACGGAGAGGGTATCGGAGAAATCAGTTGAAAAATGATGCAGTTGCAAGACGAGACTGACTTTTCCGTAGGTCCACGGAGTTGCTCGCCGTGGAGGGCATGAAGAAAACATTACCAACGCAGGTGAGTTCGCCGTATACTAAACGGCGGCCGAGATGCCAAAATGAAATTCCGGACCGAGTCTTCTGATCCGATGATATACATCTAGCAAACCGGTATATCCTATGGCCAATAACGCCGCTCTACGCTTTCCTGATTTCATTGCAGTCGGCCCACCGCGGACCGCTACCACATGGCTGGACAAAGTGCTAAGAGGACATGTCGGTCTGCCGGAACAGACGAAGGAGACGCACTTCTTCACGCGCAACTATGGACGAGGCATCGACTGGTACGCTAAGCATTTTCGTCATTGCCTCTCAGAACCGGTAGTGGGCGAAATTTGTGCATCTTACTTCGAGAATCTTCAAGCTCGGGAGCGAATCCATGCCCATATGCCCGGATGCAAGATCATTTGCACCTTGCGCGATCCTGTCGATCGGCTGTATTCCTACTACAAATTGATGCGGCAGAAAGGACGAACGGAGCTGAGCTTTGAAAAGGCGTTACTAAAACACAGGCAGATGCTCGACTGCAGCCGCTACGCGTTTCACATTCGCGATTGGCAAACGAAGTTTGGGGCTGACAACGTTCTCGTGGTGCTGAACGATGATCTGATTGCCGATTCACAAAATTATCTGGACTGCATCACTGACTTCATCGGAATTCCGAGGATAACCCTTACGGGTGCGACAGCCACAGGAAGGCGTGACAACTCCATCGAGGCTGCGCCACGCAGCGTTTGGCTCGCCAATAGGGCGCGGAAGTTCAGATTTTGGCTCGGCTCGCATCAGTTTTATGGCACGAGGAGGTTTCTGAGCGTCGCCGGTGTGTGGCGGTTGTGTTTCGAGGGTGGCGAACGTTTTCCGCCGCTAGACCCCGGCGTAAAGGCCCGCCTGCGCGATCAGCTCAAGCCGGAGGTGGAGGCCCTCGAACATCTTCTTCGCCGCACCCTGCCACAGTGGAAGGAGACCCGTCAGATCTCGCTTGTATAGGTCCACTCTTGCCGCATGTCGCTCCAACGATACCCCCGCAGGCCAGACCGGGCACCAGACCCGGCGCCCGTGGGTCGTGCGTTGCCAGCTTCAGACTGGACTCATTTGCGCTGAATCGTTCTTCCGTTTCCGACCACGATGCCGCTCCTGCATCAGACCAGCGATTCCGTTCTCCGCAAAGCGCTGCCTCCATCGTGAGACGGTGGGGGCAGTCGTATCCAGCCGTTGCTGGATTTCGGTGTAACTACGGCCCTCGGCAACCATCAAGATCAAGCGAGCCCGGAAGACATCGCCGGCTGGAAGCGATCGGGAGAGTGACATCCGCCGAAGCTCGTTGCGCTGTTCGTCCGTCAATGTTAGCGACTCCGCACAAAAAGGCATAACGGTAGAGTACGGCGAACATTGTGTGCTAATGGTTACTCTTTGAAATTTACAACGTCGCTGTTACCCAGTAGCGACCTGCATGTCATCGCTTGCAAATAGCACGATCAAAATGAGTTACTTAAATTTATGGCAGGGAGTCCGGACACGGAAGGGAAGGTCACCAGGATAATGAGATTTAGAGTCAAGGACAGAACTATCCCATACAGAGTCAATTGTTTAACCGCCAATCCTGCCCCTTCGTGACGCCGCCTTCCAATGGAGGTTAGTATTGACAGCATTTTTGGAATCAGTATAATCACAGAAACACGCCCAAAGTCGGGTGATCTCTTAAGCGGCAGGCTCCGTAAGCCTAAGCGAGTGGCTTATGCCGCCCCGCACCACTGCGCGCCATCAGAAGACGGTTTTCAAGACGAATTATGAATTCGTCCGTTGATTTCAGTGTTCTGTGAACACAGCAACGCCCCTTGAGATGGCACGACCCTGTCGATCGGCAACAGATGCAATCGCGGCGGTGATACGCCGACGACCGATTACACATCAATGCGCCGTTGGAGGACTCAATGCGGTTGGTCATATACTCGCATGACACGTTTGGTCTTGGAAATATCAGGCGAAGCCTGGTCATCTGCAAGTATCTGGGCCATTCGATAGCAGGGCTTTCAACCCTTATAGTCACTGGCTCACCGATGCTCCACCGCTTCCGCATACCGGAGGGCGTTGACTATATTAAGCTCCCATGTCTGAAGCGCAATGAGAATGGGGATCTCGCTGTTTCCTACGTGAAGAGTTTGGAGGTAAGGGATATTGTAGCCGTGAGGCGAGACGCGTTGTTCTCGGTCATGAGGAGCTTCGCGCCGGACCTTCTGCTTGTAGACAAGAAGCCCGCAGGATTGGCTGGTGAGCTGATACCGAGTATCGAAGACTTGAAGTTCAGGCGTCCAAATGCCAAGTTGGTGTTGCTGCTTCGCGACATCCTCGACAGCCCATCGCGGACTGTGAACTTCTGGAAGCAACAGCACCATTACGAGCTGCTAGCGAACTATTACGACGCCGTTCTGGTGCTTGGCGAGCGTTGCCTTTTCGATGTCTGTGCCGAGTACCAGTTCCCTCCAACGGTTTCTGCGCTAGTAAAGTACTGTGGCTACCTCGCGCGGGAACGCAGTGCGGCCAGTCGCGAAGAAATGAGGCGTCGATTGGGGTTATCAGAATCGGCGCAGTTGGTTGTTGTGACTACGGGCGGAGGAGAAGATGGCTACGATCTGATCCACAATTATCTTTCAGGCCTCCAGTACTTGGATTCCGAGAATCGCCCCACGTCCCTCATAATTACAGGGCCTGAGCTGGATGCGTCAAAGCAGGCCGAAATCCATAGCCAGGCAAGCCAGCACGAACGCGTGCAAATCATGGAATTTACCGATGACATGATGGCTTACTTAGACGCTGCCGACGTAGTTGTGTCCATGGGGGGCTATAACACTATCTGCGAGATTCTGTCACTGCGAAAGCGGGCGATCATCGTGCCGCGGGTGAAGCCGGTCAGTGAGCAGTGGATCCGGGCGGAACGGATGGCTGCCCGCGGACTATTTCGGACCATACATCCTGACAGAATCACTCCCGAGATTCTCATGAAGGAAGTGTCTGCTGAGCTCTCGGCGCATCGGGTTTGCTCGTACCGATCGGCAACGATCAATATGGAAGCCTTGCCCCGGATCGCCGCCCTCATGGATCATTGGAGGCGCACAGACGGGTTCGCCCACTATGCCCAAGCGGGGCTCAGCGTGGGTGCGGGAACTTGAATGGATCACCGCACGTGTGCCGAAAAGGGTCGAACCGCGGCGGTACAAGAGCAGGGCAACACCGTGACCCATGTGGCAATGAGATGAAGAGAGTCGCCTTTTACTGCCAACACGTACTGGGCGTCGGCCATTTGGTCCGGAGCACGGAAATCATTCGCGCTCTTTGCCCGCACTCTTCCGTCTTACTCATCAGCGGGGGTGAGCCAGTCGACGGATTCCGTTTTCCTTCGGAAGTTGCAGTTGTGAATCTTCCTGCAGTGCAGACCGACGCGGATTTCGCTGAACTGCAGGTTTGCAGTGGTTCCAAGAGCATCGAGGAAATCCAGGATACAAGAAAGACCATGCTTCTTTCGGTGCTAGATGAGTTTGTTCCGGACGCGTTCGTCATCGAACTCTTCCCGTTCGGCCGCAAGCGCTTCGCGTTCGAGCTCATTCCGGCCTTGGAACACATTCACCAGCAGCCCAACCGGGCCAAAGTGGTGTGTAGCTTACGGGACATCCTGGTCCAGAAGCGAGATCAAAACAAACACGAAGAACGAGTGTGCAGCATCGTAAACCGTTATTTCGACCTGATTCTGGTCCATGGCGACCCACACTTTCAGAAACTCGACGAAACATTCTCCAGGGTAGGCGATCTAAACTGCCCGATTCGATACACAGGGTACGTCGCGCAGTGTTCGCCGGAAACGCAAGCGGCCAATCTCGAGATCGCGCTTCCTGTAGAACCCTTCATTCTCGTGACGATCGGTAGCGGGAGATATCGCAACGGCCAGAAACTCCTTCGGAGCACCATCGAAACCGCACCTCTGTTACGTCAGAAGTTACCGCACCAATTCGTGATCTTCGCAGGTCCCTTCATACCACAGGAAGAGTTTCTGAAACTGAGGGAACTCGCGGCACAACAGCCGAATGTAACGCTTGCTCGCTACACACCTGACCTCCTGCCGTACATGAGAAGGGCAGACCTATCGATCAGCATGGGCGGCTACAACACGATCATGAACATCCTCTCGACCAGGGCCCGCGCGATCGTCTTCCCGTACACGGCGAACGACGATCAGGAACAGTACATCAGAGCAGCAAAACTGTGCCAGCTCGGAGTCATCGCCGTGATCCACCCGGACGCGTTGGAGCCGCCCAAGCTTGCTGCCGTCATCCGCGCTGCCCTCTGCAAGGCTCAGGCTCATTTCGAATGCGACTTACGCGGAGCCGAAGAGAGTGCCCGGCTCTTGCAAGAGCTTTTGCACCCGGCTGAGCGCGTGCAGGAAGTGTCGTCCGTATGACTGGTCGCAACAACCCGAAGGAAATATTGCCCGGGCTGCTCCGCCTGACCCGATCGTTCTGGCCCCAAATCACCAGACAGAAATCTCTGCTGCTGCTTTCGTTCTTTGCGGTTCTCGCCAATATAGCTTTCGAGGTTCTGGAACCCTGGCCGGTAAAGTTCATCTACGATCACATCTTTATCAAGTCCGGGCATCACATTTCCAAAGTGCCATTCCATATCACCGGTGACACGCGATTGATTCTCCCTCTCCTGGCACTGGGCATCGTAGTGATAACCACTCTCGGCGCCGTTGCCGATTACTTCAGTGCGGTTTTCCTGACCCTAGCGGCGTCGAGGGTTTTGGCGGAGGTTAGAGCAATCCTGTTCGTTCATCTCGCCAATCTTCCTCTGTCCTTCCATAGCCGGCAGAAATCCGGTGATTTGATCACGCGCGTCACCTACGATATCGATCGCATGCGGGAGGTGATGGTCACTGCGGTGCTGCCGCTGGTCACGAACGGACTGGCGTTTTTCGCCATGGGAGCCGTGATGTTTTGGATCAACTGGAGGCTGGCGCTCATCACTGTCATCCCTGTCCCTATATTTTTCTTTTCGGTCACTCGGATCACACGGCGTATAAGAGACACCGCCCGCCTTCAGCGTTCGCGCGAAGGCGCCATTGCGGCGACGACGTCTGAGACCATGAGCGCTATCAAGACGGTCCAAGCACTGTCGCTGCAGAATGCGTTTGCTGCCATCTTTTCGGCCGCGAATACCAGGAGCCTCCAGGAGGGAGCCAAGGCACAGCAGTTATCGGCAGGTCTCGGGCGGACGGTCGAGGTATTAGTCGCTTCCACCACGGCGCTGGTCCTTTGGGGTGGTGCACAACTCGTTGTCGACAAGTCGCTGACTCCGGGCGATCTCATCATTTTTGTGAACTACCTTCGGACCGCTTTTAAGCCCCTGCGCCAGCTCGCGAAGTTCCTCGCGCAAATCGCGCGGGCGCTGGCATCGGGCGATCGTATCCTCGACCTGATGCACACAACGTCTGCTATCCGCGACAGCGAGGACTCGTTCGACCCGGGCACCCTTCAGGGCAGCATTCGTTTCGACAACGTATCGTTTGGCTACGAACCTGGTCGGTTTTGCCTACACGATATCAGCCTGGACCTCCGGCCGGGGCAGCGCGTAGCGGTTGTGGGTCCTTCGGGCAGCGGAAAATCCACGCTCGCGAATTTGCTCCTCCGCTTTTATGACCCAATTGCTGGCAGCGTGCTGATCGACTGCAATGATATTCGGAATTACAAACTGGAAAGTCTGAGGTCGCAAGTGAGTATCGTGCTGCAGGACGGCGTGCTGTTTGCGGTCAGCGCGCGTCAGAACATCGGTTTCGGCTCGCCCAGGGCGACGGACGCAGATATTATAGCCGCTGCGCAGTTGGCCAATGCTCATGACTTTATCACCGCGCTCCCTCAGGGGTATGACACGATCCTAGGCGAGCGTGGAGCCAGCCTTTCCGGAGGACAGCGCCAGCGCATTGCGATTGCACGGGCGGCGTTAAGGGGAGCACCGATTGTCATTCTCGACGAACCAACGACCGGGTTGGACGGACAAAACGAAAGTGAGGTAATGGCGGCGCTAGAGCGGCTCACGGCGGGGCGTACCACGCTGCTAATTTCGCACAACCTCAGAGCCGTCAAACAGGCCGATCTGATCATTTATCTCGAGCACGGCAGGATTCTCGAACGTGGTACTCACCAGGAGCTGATGGCCCTGGGTGGCGAGTACGCCACAACGTATGTCCTGCAGAGCGCCGCGGGAGCGGACAATGAGCACTCTTACCTGGTCGAAACTTGAAGCACCGGCTGAGCCCGATCACTCTGGCTGGACTCGGGTGCTCATCGTACGACACGCGCAAAGTACGTTTAATGTGCAGCAGAGGTATCAGGGACGCAGTGACGAACCCGTATTGACTGACAGCGGTGCCGCAGCAGCCGTGCAAGCAGGCCGTCATCTGGTAAACGAGCGTATTGATGCGCTAATCAGCAGCCCGCTCAGGCGCGCACGGCAGACGGCGGACATTATCACGGCTATCCTTCGCCAGGATGGTCACGATGAGCCATCGCTGAGTATCAGCGATGACCTCATGGAAGTTGATCTCCCACAATGGGAGGGTCTCCCACTCGAAGCGGTCCGCCAGGAATTCCCGGATAACCACCGCATCTGGAGCGACCAGCCTCACGAATTTCGAATGTCTAAGGGCCGCTCGACATTCTTCCCGGTGCGTGAGTTGTTCGAACAGGCGAACAGCTTCTGGTGGGATTTTTTACGGAATCATGCCGGACAGGCTGTTGTATTAGTCACCCATGGCGGCACGGCCAAAGCGCTGATCAGTACAGCCGTGGGCATCAAGCCCGAGCGCTTTCACTCTCTTCAACAGTCCAACTGTGGCATCAGTATTCTCGAGTTTCCGGCTCGATCGAGCACGGCGCAGATTGAAGCCTTGAACCTGACCGCCCATCTGGGAGAGCGTACGCCCAAGCTCAAATTGGGGCGGCAAGGAGTGCGGATTGTTATGGTTGCCAGCGATACTCCGTGGCAGCACCCGGAGCATGTTTGCGGGATATTGGACGCTCTCCAAATCGACTTCGTGCTGAGTGCAGAAGACCCGCAGTCGAAGAAGATGACTCATAGGCTCATCGAGGCGCATCCTCATGCTCAACAGGGCATCTTCGCAGTGAAGGACCTGTTCGACAGTCAACATCCGGAGACAATACCGACGGCGGCTCCGATAGGCGAGTCTCGACACGCGCTCTCGACCGGCGTATTAGTTGGGCGCCATTCCGAGTTGGATGCCATGCTTTCCGGGGCCCTGGGAATGGACGGGAGAAGTTCGCCCTGGAAGCATGCGACCAATGCTGTCCTCCATTACGCTGGGACAAGCAAAACACCCGTCATTCAAGCTCTCAACATACCGGTCTGGAAAGAAGTATTTGAGCCTGTGACCGCGGAGGCCTGCCCATGAGTACGCGGATCTCACCTCCGGGTTGCGTTGTGGGTTTCAGGAGGAGGTTTCTTGCAGCAGCAGTGCTTTCGCTCGCAACCGCGGCGGTTGCCGGGCCCCGCGAGGTGATCGCCGTACACTGTTCGTCGCTGGCCGATTCGACCCAGATCGCCATCGAGATCACCGGCGAGACGCACTACCGTTCGGGCCACGCCGAGAATCCGTCCCGTATCTTCTTCGATTTCATCGGCACGCGTCCGTACATCAGTGGTAGGCGACAGTATTCCATCGACTTAGACGACAAACTGGTGAAGCGCATCCGAGTCGCAGAAACCGCGCCCGAAGTGACGCGCGTGGTTCTCGATCTCGAATCGGCTGTTGAATTCAAGATCTCGCGGCTAGACAATCCTAGCCGCTTTGTTATCGACCTCACCCCGGCCAGAACAGCACGGCTGATCGGTCAGCCTCCCAGAGTGTCCGGAGAACGGCTGCAGACTTCCCGGCCTGAGCAGCGGCCGATGCCCCAGCCGAAACCCATGGTCATGTCGAGCCCCACGGCCTCGGAACCACTGACGCCCAACACGGATGTCCCCGGTACGAACCTGGCAAGACCCACCGCCCAACCGCCTTCGGCAAGCACCTCAATGACCGCTCCCGTACCAGCTCCCCCCTTCACCGCGCCCAGCTCCGACCTACCGGTCGCCAACCCGTCAGGCGCACTGGTTCCGGGAGGGAGAGGCGCTCTCCTTCGGCCCCAAACGGGAGTTGTAAAATCCGCGGATCAGCCCATTCCCGGAGCGACCGTGACTGCGAGTCAGGGAACCACGACCATTGTCACCACCACAGATCAGAACGGTCATTATTCCTTACCGCAACTCGGAAAGGGCGCGTGGTCCGTGGAAGTAGCTATGGCGGGTTTCCAAGGGGCCAAGAGAGAGCTAACTGTTTCGGATGCAGCTCAGGAACTGGATTTCACCTTGCAGCTGAAGGAATCAACCATGACCGCCGGTCCCAGCGGGTCACCGGCTGCGAGTGCCGGCAACCAGAACGGGAACTCGGTGGAATCGCAGCTCCAAAACGAGTCTGAGAATACCGAAGCTCAGCAAGTCTCACCCACGGCAACAGCCAGCGACAACGATGACGCATTTCTGGTGTCAGGAACCTTGAGCAAGGGACAACCACCGAATGCCGCGGCGGATTCATCGCTGCTTGAGCCTGCTTTCGGCGATCAGGGTGCCGGATTTGATACTCCGAATCTCAATGCCCCCGGTTTTGGCGGCGGCAAAAAGGCTGGTGGACGCCGCCGCGACTCTGGACGTAACGGAGATCCACGGCGGTACGGCAATCGCCGCCAATCGAATCAAGTCCACGGAACGCTTTCCGTTAGGGTCGACAACTCAGCGCTGAACGCCAAACCGTTCTCGATCACCGGGCAGGATATCTTACAGCCAGCCTATGCCCAATCGCGGTTCACGCTCGCTGTTGGAGGGCCGCTTGTGATTCCGAGGATCGTCAAAGACCCAGCGACGTTCTTTTTTCTCAACTATTTTGGAACTCGCAATCGGAATCCTTATACCGCGGTCCAAACCGTTCCCACGGAACTGGAGCGGCAGGGAAATTTCTCCGAGAGCATTCAGGCTGGCGGTCCCGTTCACATTTACGATCCCACGACGCACCAGCCGTTCTTTGAAAATCTGATTCCGGCGGGCCGCATCGACCCGATCGCACAAAGGCTGCTGACTTACTTCCCGCTGCCGAACCAGCCAGGCTTAGTCAACAATCATGACCTCCAGGCCGCGGTGCCACAAGACACTGACAATGTTGGCCTGCGCGTGCAGCGTAACATCACGAGGAAGGACCGGCTGGCGTACGCTCTCAGGTTCCAGCGTCGCGACGGCGATGTGTCCCAGCCGTTCGGTTTTCTCGACACCACCAGCGGCGCCGGCTTACACACCGACCTGGAGTGGACTCGGAACATATCCACGCGGCTCATCAACAACGCTCGCGTGGCCTTCAATCGTAACCGCAACGACACCACGCCGTATTTTGCCAACGGAGAGAACGTGGCACTGGCCTTAGGTATTAAAGGGACCTCCAGCAACCCGCTCAACTATGGACCGCCGAATCTAAATTTCACGAATTTTGGCGGGTTGACCGACGCCTCGCCCATTCTCACGCGCAACCAGAGCCAGACGTTCAGCGACAACATCATCGCGGTTCGCGGCGTACATTCCCTCACGTTCGGCATCCAGTTCACCCGCAACGACCTGAATACCAGGACCGACCCGAATGGCCGCGGCACCCTCAACTTCACCGGCCTGCTGACAAGCGCTCCCGCCGCGAACGGCTCGCCCGTTGCTGGAACGGGTTTCGACTTTGCGGACTTCCTGCTGGGGCTGCCGCAGTCGAGCTCCATCCGCTTCGGAGATTCGAGCGTGTACCTTAGGCAGAATGTCTGGGCCGGCTTCGCGCAAGACGACTGGAAAGTGCGGCCCAGTCTGACCCTGAGCTTGGGATTGCGCTACGAATATTTCTCACCGTTTTACGAGAAATACGGGCGCATCGCCAATCTCGACATCGCGCCCGGCTACTCGGCGGTTGCCCTGGTCACGCCGGGCGTTGCCGGTCCCTATTCGGGTGGGTTCCCCGTCGGGCTCATCAACCTCGATTACAACAATTTTTCGCCGCGAGTGGGTCTGGCGTGGAAGGTGCCCAACTTCAAACAATCCACAATTGTGCGAGCGGGCTATGGCATCTATTACAATGGACAAGCTTACAACAAGCTGGCGTTCAAGCTCGCGCAACAACCACCCTTTGCGGTTTCGAGCAACGTCAACACCAGCTTGAAGAATCCGCTCAGCCTCGCCGATGGTTTTGTCTCCACTGCCCCAGGCGCAGTCACAAACACCTTTGCGGTCGACCGAAACTACCGCACGCCGTACGCGCAGACCTGGAATTTGACAATTCAACGCGAGCTAGGAAGGGGGTTCTTCGTCGAGGCCGGATATCTCGGCACGAAAGGCACGCGGCTTGATGTGCTCACTCTTCCCAATCAAGGGCCTCCCGGCGAACTCAGTCACCACAGACACAAACTCAGCGATGCGGCGGGATTCACGTACGATTCTTCCGTCGGTAACTCGATTTTCCATGCGCTGACAATCCGCGCCACCCAACGCTTCCGGCGTGGTCTCTCGATGGGCGCGTATTACCAATTCTCGAAGTCGATCGATGATTCCTCCACGTTTGGCGGCGCGGGTAACACTGTCGCTCAGAACTGGCTGGATCTGGCTGCCGAGCGAGGTCTCTCCAGTTTCGACCACCGCCATTCTTTTGATATGAACTGGGTGCTGACATCGCAGGTGGGGACGGCCGGCTCCCGCTTCGCCGCGGATAGCTGGACTGCCCGCTTGCTGAAGGACTGGCAGCTCAGCGGCTCCCTCACCGCGCAGACGGGGACGCCGCTAACGGCTCGTGTGCTTGGCAACTCGGCAGTCGCGCTTGCGCAGACTGGGGGCGTGGGCAGTAGCCGCGCCGAGGCTACCGGCCTAGATCTTTCTTCCACCAGGGACTTCTTCAATCTAGCGGCGTTCACCGTTCCGGCGCCGGGCGAGTTCGGCAACGCCGGCCGCAATACGATTACCAGCCCTGACCTTTTCACGGTCAATCTTGCCTTTGGACGGTCATTTCAGCTGGATGAAATGCGCCGGCGCTTGGAGTTCCGTATCGAGGCGAAAAACGTGTTCAACATCGTGAGCTTCACCAACATCAACACGGTGGTTAACGCGTCGAATTACGGCCTGCCGATCTCGGCGGCCCAAATGCGAATCCTCGACGCGATAATGAGGTTCCGGTTTTGAGACCACTCGTCTTTCTCACGATTGTCTCGCTGGTGGTGCCGCCGGTGGTTCCCCAGGAGCGCGCTACTTTTTCAACGAGCGCGAACGTGGTAATCGTCGATGTCACCGTGCTCGGTCGCGATGGCGCTCCCGTGGAGAATCTAACCAAGGACGATTTCGAGCTGTATGAAGACGGCAAGCCGCAACACTTGCAGGGCTGTGATCTGCAGCGGCTGGATACGAAAGTCCTGCCACAGTTGAATTCGCCGCCCAGGTCACTCACCCGCCGCGATAGCCCGCCGCCGGCAACGACAGCCAACACCCCGCGCGATCACCGCTTGATGATCCTGTTCTTTGACTTCTCATCGATGCAACCGACCGAACAGATTCGCGCCACCGATGCAGCTGTGAGGTTTCTGGCTACACAGATGACATCGAGTGATTTGGTCTCGATCATGGTATTCGGCAGCAGCCTCCAGACCGTGCAGAATTTCACTGCCGACCGCGACCTGTTGACCTCGACCATTCAGAAATTTCACATCGGTGATTCGAGTGAGCTCGCATCGCTCGCTGACACCGGCCCCGATCCGGAGGACGAGAGCGGCCTCTTCGTCGCTGACGAAACCGAGTTCAACATCTTCAACACCGATCGAAAACTCGCTGCTATTGAGGAAGCGGCGCGCAAGTTGAGCACGTATCCGCAGAAGAAGGCCTTGATTTATTTCTCTGCGGGCGTGGAGAAGACCGGCGTCGACAACCAATCGCAGCTCCGTGCCACGATCAACACGGCTGTGCGGTCGAACGTGGCGTTCTACACGATCGACGCCCGCGGCCTCGTGGCGTCGGCCCCTGGCGGCGATGCCACACAGACCGGAGCGATTGGTTCGAAGCTGTATAGCGGCGCCGGCCAGCGCGCTCTGTCCGACAGTTTTCATAACCAGCAGGAGACACTCTACTCCCTCGCGGCCGACACCGGCGGAAAGGCATTGCTGGATTCGAACGATCTGACGTTGGGGATCACGCAGGCGCAAAAAGATATCGCGAGTTACTACATTCTGACCTACGCCAGCTCGAACCAGGCCGAAGACGGGCGCTACCGGCGTATCCAGGTGAAGGTGGCCCCGAGGCTCGCGGCCATGAAGCTGAAGCTGGACTATCGCCCTGGCTACTTCGCGCCGATCACCTTTGCCAAGATGACTGGCGCGGATAGGGAGGCGCGGCTGCAGCAGGCGCTGGAAAGCGAGAATCCCTCGACCGACCTGCCCCTTGCCGTCGAAATCGACTATTTTCGCCTGGCCAAAGACAAATACTTCGCGCCAGTTTCGGTGAAGATTCCCGGTTCAGCTCTGTCGTTCCGCAGTAAGGGGTCGAAAGCAGCCACGGAGCTCGATTTCATTGCCGAGGTTCGGGATGCTCGGCATCGCGTGTCTTCGGTTATCCGCGACACGATCCCGTTGAAACTGGACGAGGCTACTGCCGGCCAAGTCGGACGCAAGCAGATTCAATACGACGCGGGCCTGACGCTGGCGCCAGGCAAATATAACCTTCGCGTCGTGGCCCGGGAGAACGGCCAAGGGAGGGTGGGAACCTTCGAAACACCCTTCACTATTCCTGACCTCAGCGCGGCGAATACGCTGCGCCTCAGTTCTGTGATCCTCAGCAATCAGCGTGAGCCGCTGAAACAGCAGATCGCCGCCGTCAAGAACGATAAGAAGCTTTTGGCGGAAAATCCGCTCATCGACAGCGCCGGGCAAAAAATCGTGCCGAACGTCACACGCGTGTTCCGCGCTGGACAGAACCTCTTCGTGTATCTCGAGGTGTACGACCCGATGATACCGGAGACTCCTCCTCAGAATCTCCGAGTGGCCCGCATAGCCGCGAATCTCGCGCTATTCAACGGAGCGGACAAAGTAATGGAGACCCCGCAAGTGTATATGAATCGACTGGATTCCAAGCGGGACAATGTGCTGCCCGTGAAGCTAACGACTCAATTCAACGATCTGAAACCCGGACAGTACACCTGCCAGGTTAATGTCATCGATGAACTTGGCCGCAAGTTCGCGTTTCCGAGGACGCCGTTGTTTGTGATGGCCGCTGGAGATCCAGGCGCCCGCACGCCAGCGCCGTAGCTGTCAATGTGCATCGATGCCCCGATCATCCCTGCAGCAGCTCGATTCGACGCCGTTCGAGTCTCTTCTCGATCTCTCCAGCCAGTGTCGACGGGTACCTATGAATCACAACTCTCATGCGAGTATGACGGTCGGGGACAACCGCTAGCTCCAATTACTAGTTTTTTGATGGCCGTGATCGGATTAGGGCGATGAACGAAACTGTACACGCCATGCAATTTGGAACCAAAGAAGTTGAATGTCCGCAAGTGGCTAATCCTTACCTCTTCATCGTAGGGTGTCCCCGGTCGGGAACAACCCTGCTCCAGCGCATGATTAATGCTCACCCTCAGATCGCTGTCACACCCGAGTCGCATTGGATCCCTCGGTTGGTCGAGAAGCCCTGGGCCCAAACGCCGGAAGGCACAGTTACTCGAAAGCTGATCCGCCGCTTGATCACGCACCCAAAGTTTGCTCGTCTGCGCATCAGCCGAGAGCAGGTTCATAAGCTTGCGCCAAAAGGCCAGGCAATATCCTACCCGTGCTTGGTGACGCGCATTCTTGATCTATATGCAAAAGCCCAGGGGAAGCCGCTGGTTGGTGACAAAACACCTGATTACGTGCGATCAATCGGTCTGCTGCACACGTTATGGCCCGCGGCTCGCTTTGTTCATCTCATCCGCGATGGTCGAGACGTGTGCTTGTCCATGCTGGAATGGCCGAAGGTGTATCCGAGACCAGGGAACTTTGTGACCTGGAAGCAGGACCCCGTATCTACTGCTGCCTGGTGGTGGCAGCTCAACGTGCAGCTTGGACGACAAGCGGGGAAGTCGCTGGGCCCCAAACTCTACCACGAGCTGCGTTACGAATCTCTCGTCACCTGTCCTCGAAAACAGTGCGAAGAGCTTTTGGACTTTCTGAACCTGCCCTTCGATGAGGCGGTTCTCCAGTTCCATGCAGGACAACCCGAAGTCGATCCCGGGCTCGAAAAGAAACGGGCCGGACTCCCCGTCACCTCCGGTCTTCGTGACTGGCAATCCGAGATGTCTGCTCAAGATCTCGAGCGGTTTGAGGCTGTAGCTGGTGAGCTTCTTGAAGGGTTGCATTATCCGCGTGCGGTTCCGCAGCCCCGACCGGCGGCACTGGAGCACGCATCAAGAATTCGTGACCTGCTGAACCTGGATCCGCGTACCCAAAACTAGGGCGAAAGGATGAATGGCCATGAAGATCGCCTATTTGCTGAAAACTTTTCCGAAGCTGTCTGAGACATTCATTCTCAATGAGATTCTCGAATTGGAACGGCAAGGGCTGGAACTGCACATTTTCTCTCTTCGAGAAGCGTCCGAAACGAAGATGCATCCCGGAGTCGCGGAGGTAAAGGCAGGAGTCACTTACCTGCGGTATGTCCCTCCGCAACCTGCGCTCCACCGGATCCCCTTCGAGAGGTACGCCCAGCGGCTGCAGCGTTCAAACGACCGCTGGTTCGTGTTTCTCAGGCGTCCGGTCCGGTATCTGAGAACATTGCTTTTTCACCTGAGAGGCTCCGGGCGCAGGCGGTATTTCGACCAGGCGCTCGGACTCGCCAGGGAACTGCTGACGGGAGAGTTCACGCATCTCCACGCCCACTTTGCTAATGAGCCCACGTCGGTGGCCAACCTGGCGCATCACCTGACCGGATGCCCCTTTAGCTTCACGGCTCATGCAAAGGACATCTACTTGTCCGATCGCGCCGATCTGGCAACCAAGATGGCGGCGGCCGAATTCGTAATTACCTGTACTGGCTTCAACCGGAACTTCCTGGCCGAAATCGCGGCTCCTAATGCTCCCATTCATGTCTGCTATCACGGTGTGGACTTCCGCCGTTTTTCTTGCGAGCCGGATGTCCGTCGCACCGACTCCGTCGAGCCGCTCCAAATCCTCAGCGTGGGCCGGTTTTGTGAGAAGAAGGGGTTCCAGTATCTCCTTCAGGCCTGTTACCGGCTGAAGCAGAGGGGGAGGCGCTTCGTTTGCCGCATCATCGGCTTCGGCCCTTTACAGGAGGAATTGGACGAGCTGATCCGGGCCCTGCAACTCCAAGATTGCGTGGTCCTGGCCGGCAAAATGACCCAGGATAAATTGATCCACGAATATCGGCGGGCGGACTTGTTCGTGCTTCCCTGTCTCGTGACGGATGACGGCGATCGTGATGGCATCCCGAACGTGCTCGTCGAAGCCATGGCCATGCGTCTTCCCGTTGTGTCGACGCCCGTCTCGGGAATCGGTGAACTGGTGGACCACATGCAAAACGGCCTGCTCGCGGCTGAGAAGGATTCCGAATCTCTGGCCGCGGCCATGGAACTGCTGCTGGAAGACCGCGCCCTGTGCTGCCGCCTTGGCGCAAACGGAAGGCGAAAGGTGATGGAAGCGTTCAGCTTGGAGCGGAGCACGGCCAAAGTGCGCGACTTACTGTTGCGGTCCGGCGAGAAGGCGCAGCCTGGCCCTGATCGCGTCGAGGCTAAAGCCTCGCGGGGCTTAAAACCGCCTCCCAGGAGGACGCCTGTTCATGAAGGTATTGATGTCATTGGGTCCAAGAGTGCGATCGCACTAGAAGCCAGGGCCGCAGGCTTGCGTGTTAACAGGGCCCGAAGCGAGTCGACTCAAACAAAACTACCCTGTCTGTAGCCATCACCCTCCCGTGCCGGAGGTGTCGTAAATGGTAAGAGCGTCGTTGTGTCAGCGCCGGTCGTAAAATCCCCATAGTGCCGGACGAAAAATCCCCCACCCCTGACAAGGGCTAAGGCCGGCATCGACTCTGAAGATGAGGAGGTGCCGGGATGTGTTACGGGGGAGAGACGTGCAGGACATCGAGGAGCTGAAACGACAGGGACTGACCATCCGAGCGATCGGTCGGCTGACCGGGTACGACTGGAAAACCATTCGCAAGTACCTGATCCAGCCGGAAAGCACACCGGCCTATGGGCCACGACCGGTGGTGCCTAGCAAGTTGGATGCATTCAAGCCGTATTTGGATGAGCGGCTGAAGGCTGGCGTGTGGAACGCGCAGGTGCTGCTGCGGGAGTTACGGGCGCGCGGATATCCGGGGGCTACACGATTCTGAAAGGCTGGCTACAACCGCAGCGCGAATCAGCGCGCACCGTGGCGGTACGAATGTTCGAAACACCGCCGGGCAAGCAGGCGCAAGTGGACTGGGGACACCTGGGCACCATCGAGATGGATGGCCAACAGCGGGCGCTGAATGGTTCACCTTCACGCTGGGCTATAGCCGGGCGATGATGGCCGAAGCGGCGCTAGATCAGAAGCTGGGCACGTTGCTGAAGATGCACGAGGAAGCCTTCCGACAGTTGGGTGGCGTGCCGGAGGAGATTCTCTATGACCGCATGAAAACGGTGTGGCTGGAGATCGACGAGCGCGGCGAGGTGGTCTGGCACCCGGTGTTTCTGGACTTCGCTCGCTACTGGGGCTTCCAACCGCGGTTGTGCCGGCCGTATCGGGCACAGACCAAGGGCAAGGTGGAATCGGGTGTGAAGTATGTGCGGCGGAACTTCCTGTGTGGGTTACAGGGCCGCGAACCTAGCTGTCTCAGTGATCTGAATGCGCAGTTGCGTGCTTGGGTATGGGAAGTAGCCAACCAGCGGGTGCACGGCACGACGCATGAGCAAGTGGCCGTGCGCTGGAGTGTGGATCAGTTTAGCCTGCAGCCGATCGATGGGCGTCCGCCTTATCCCTATATAGACGATGAGCTGCGCAAGGTGGCGCGCGATGCGTATGTGTCCTG
>Ga0075436_100000871_pt1 | contig 20037 bp, 26 predicted proteins | sample RhiMethybrSRZTD5_FD_75303 | JGI IMG/M metagenome (GOLD analysis project Ga0075436, IMG submission 75303) | Populus rhizosphere microbial communities from Tennessee, USA - Rhizosphere MetaG P. TD hybrid SRZTD5 | ecosystem: Host-associated > Plants > Roots > Rhizosphere > Soil | place: USA...
TTTCCCTTGTAAGGAAAATAAACGAAGCCGCTCACGGGCTTCCACACTACGCCATCGGGCAGCGCGGTTCTGGCGATCACATCCTCGGCGCGCTCCGGTTCCTCCTGGTCGATGCCGCGCCGGTCGTCGGGAGGCGGCGCTTGGGGCGGGCGCGGCAACCGGCTGCTAGTCGGATCGCCGGGAAACCGGCCCACGCCCGGCGGCCTGCCAAGGATCACTCCCGCGTCGCCGGCGCCGGCTGAGGCCTCCGTTCGCGGATGCATTTGCCAATCCGGATACTTCAGCGATGCCGCCACGAAACCCGGCGCGTCCGAGGACAATGGCTTCTTTCCGTTCACACGCAGTGTGAAAGAGTTGCTGCGGATTTCCACCGGTTCATCCTTGCCAGGGAAGAGCGCCACTTCCACTACCAGGTAATCCGGGGCGACCAATGTCTGGTTGCCGGCGGGGATGCTGTGGACCAGGTATTCCGCGCCGATGGAAACGTTGCCCGCCGCTGCATGCGTGGGATAGTCGGAGGCTTTGTCTTTTGGTTCGGTTTTGCACCAAAGCCAAGAAGCAGAGACCAGCGCGAGTGCCCACGGGGCCCGCATAACTATGAGTATAGGCCTGCTCGCGCTCCAGCGTGGAGTACGTCCGGGCGTGGGACGTTTCGTACTTGACAAAAATTTTTGACGCGCATAATCTGTTGCCGTCAGGATGGAGTCCGAGCCAGGAGCCGAGTCGTCGCCACACGATGCAGGCTTGGCGGAATTGGTTCGCCGGATTCAGATCGGCGACCAGGCCGCAATTCGGGATTTGCACTTGATGTTCTCGACCGGCATCGAGTTTCTGGTGGGCCGGAGGCTGCAAAGACCCCCCGTCCCGAACGAGGTCGCTGGTGTAATCGAGGCCGTCGTCCAGGAAATTCGAAATTCCTCCTCGCCACAAACGGTAAATTTGCCCCGCGTTGTGGCGAAAATCATCGGCCGGTTATTTCCACTGGTATTAGCCCACATTCAGGCGCGAGCCGCGGATTCGACTGGCCAGAGTTCGGCTGATTCGGTGCTTGCAGAGAGCACCCCTCTGGAGTATGAGATTTTAACGCGGCACTACGTTCTGGGCGAACCGGTGGACACGATTCGAACCAGTTTAGACGTTAGTCTGGAAACCGTCGAGCAAGTCATCGCCGACGCGCGGGCCGAGTTCTTCCGGCGCAGAGGCCGGAGGGCAGGATCGTCGTAGCGGTCTAGTCGGTTCTAGGCTTGCTGGCTATGGCAAGCTTCGCCTTCTTCTTGTCGAGTGCCGCCTGCATAGCACGAAGGTAAACTTCCACTTCCTCGGCGGCCGCCACGCATTCGGGGCAGGTCAGCAAGTGCTCCTCAATCCGCCGGACTTTCCGTGGCGGCATTACGCCGCGCAAGTAGGCTTCCAGTGTCGGCTCGTCGGGGTGTCCCCCTCTTACCCGCATTCGTCAACCCCTAACTGGTCTTCCAGGTATGCGCGTGGTCGGACGCATACCAGACAGGCCGAGGACAGGTGGCGGCTTGCTTTGCACCAACAATACACGAAGAGTAACGCGGATTCCAGACCGATAGTTAGCCTGGATTCAGCGATATAGCCGAAGGCCGGCCCTGGAAACTACAATCCTCCGGGGTTACAATGGGACTATGGAGTTCCGGCCCGCCAACGCGCGTCCCAGCCTCTTCGGTTCTGATTAGTCACCTCCAACGGTTCGTCTGTTCCAGGCAACAAGAAAACAAGGATTTTTGGAGGATTCTATGAAGAGCACGCTGGAAGCAGTCCGTCCGGACCTGCCGCAGATTCATGGTCCGCTGCCCGGGCCGCGCGCGCGGCAAATCATCGAGCGGGACAAGAAAGTCATTTCGCCGTCCTATACACGCTCTTATCCACTGGTGGCGAGCCGGGGCGAGGGCGCGATCGTCGAGGACGTTGACGGCAACCGGTTTCTGGATTTCAACGCCGGCATCGCGGTGGTGGCGACCGGCCACTGCCACCCCAAAGTGGTCGAGGCTATTCAGCGCCAGGCCGCGCAGTTGGTGCACATGTCGGGCACCGATTTCTATTACGAGAACATGGTCGCGCTGGCGGAAAAGCTGGCCGCCGTTGCTCCGGGAGGCGGCGAGCGGCGGGTATCGTTCGGCAACTCGGGGACGGAGGCCATCGAAGCCGCTCTGAAACTGGCGCGCTATTCGACCGGGCGTGAGAAGTTCATTGCGTTTCTGGGGGCATTCCACGGACGCACCATGGGGTCGCTGTCGCTCACGGCCAGCAAGCCGGTGCAGCGCCGGGGGTTCAGCCCGCTGGTGCCGGGCGTGCATCACATTCCCTACGCCTACTGCTACCGCTGCGCTTACGGCAAATCGCCCGACAGCTGCGCGGTCGAGTGCGCCAAGGTGATCGAAGACCAGCTGGTGAAGACGATTGTGCCGGCCGATGAAGTGGCGGCGATCGTGCTCGAGCCGGTGCAGGGCGAGGGCGGTTACATCGTGCCGCCGCAAAAATTCTTCGACGAGCTGGCGCGGATTGCGAAGCGTTTTGGTATGCTGCTCGTTTTCGACGAAGTGCAGTCGGGGATGGGCCGCACGGGCAAGATGTGGGCGGCGGAGCATTTTGGTGCTTCGCCCGACATTCTGGCGGTGGCGAAGGGAATCGCGAGCGGGCTGCCGCTCGGCGCGACGGTGGCACGGGTGGATCTGATGACTTGGCCGCCCGGAGCGCACGCCTCTACGTTCGGTGGAAATCCGGTTGCGTGCGCCGCGGCGCTCGCGACCATCGAGCTGCTGGAGAAGGAGCTGGTCGCGAACGCCGCGCAGATGGGCGCGTATATTATGGACCGGCTGCGCGAATGGCCGGCGCGGTTCCCGGTGGTGGGCGAGGTTCGCGGGCTGGGGCTCATGATCGGGATCGAGCTGGTGCGCGATCGGCAAACGCGCGAACGGGCGCCGGCCCTGCGGAATCGAGTGCTGGAGCTGGCGTTCGAGCGGGGCCTGCTGGTGCTGGGCGCGGGCGAGAACTCTATAAGGCTGTGCCCGCCGCTCGTGATCACGCGCGACCAGGCGGCCTTCGCCGTGGACGTGCTCGAAGAGTGCCTGACAATCGCGATTCACGAAGCATAAGAACGCTGGACGTCGGCTGCGGGATTAACAAGCGGCCCGGCTCGATCGGCATCGACCGCAATCCCGCGAGCCGCGCCGACGTGCTGTGCGATCTCAACCGCGCGCCGTACCCGTTCCGCGATAACAGCTTCGACCGCGTGCTGGCGATTCATGTGATCGAGCATGTGGATGACGTTATCCGCACCATGGAGGAGTTTCATCGCCTGGCGCGCGCGGGCGGCACGGTCCGCATCGAGACCCCGCACTATACCGACTTCAGCTCCTTTTGCGATCCCACCCACCGCAGCCATCTCAACAGTTTTTCCTTCCGCTATTTCGGCCCCGACCACGGCGGCTTCGGATACTACTCGAAAGCACGCTTCCGCGAGATTTCAGTGCGGGTGAAGCTGCTGGCGTTTTGGAGATGGCTAGGTTTTGAGTTTCTGGTGAACCATTTTCCGCGGTACCGGAGGTTTTGGGAGTACTACCTTTGCTATGTGGTGCGGGGGAAGGTGATGGAGTTTGAGTTTGAGGTGGTGAAGTGAAGAGGGTCTTTCGCTCGACACAACCGGGGTTGACCGATTGGCTGACTACCTCTACCTGGCATCTCGCCAATGGTCGATTGCCTTCATAAATTGCGCTTGCTGTTCCGATCCTTGAAATGCTCGAGTGGGTATTAAGAAGGCATTGCCGGTAGCGCTTACGATGAGCACGTGCCGCCTCGTGTCGGTAACTAGCTTCACTTTTTTCCAGGGAACATGTCCCCTATGGGAACCGATCTCCGTCGAGATTCCTTCGCGTGACACGGTGAGCGTCCTCTCGTCTGTCTTGCCACGAATGAATAGCCACAGAGGCATGAAAACGAAGGCACCCGCCATCCACGCGAGGGCGACCATAACGTCGCGCAGGGCAAGGGGCCGTGAAAAAACACCCCTCGTTGCTAACGAGAACACAGCAAGTGCAGCCGAGTAGATCAAGATCATCGCTAGGAATTTCGGAGAACGGCCCAAGCTTTGAAAAAACGATCGAACGATCTCGACTCTTGTCAACGCGTATTTAATTGTCATTTGATTAGCTGCCCCAAGACGCATTACGCATTTCTAACCCGTCTTGCGCTTCGGTCCTGGTTTGACGGAGTTCTTTTCCTCCAGCGCACGGCTGAGAAGGGTCTTGATCACGGCCTGCCGGCTGACGTTCAGGCGGGCTGCGCGCTCGTCCAACTGCCGCAGCATGCCATGGGTCAGATCGACATTCACGCGATGGACAGGCCTGACCACTGTGAACTTGTTGGTGAAGTAAGCGGAAACATCCTCGCCGCGCGACGCCTTTTCGGCGATCTGATCGGCGGAGAGTGCGGTCTTAGACGTTTTCGGCATAGCTTTGCTCTTCTTCCTTAGTCGCCTTCCAGGCTGTGACCAGGTGGTAGTACTCGCCTGCTGCGTCATGCCTGATCTCGAAGACCACAGAACAAAGGCGCCCACCACACCAGCCGATGGCTCGGAACTGTTCCGGATCGTCGTTTCTTTGGTCGACCAGGTACGCCTGGTCGAATATTTGTTGCGCCTCCTTTAAGCTGACTCCGTGTTTTCGCTTGACGGCCCGGCTCTTCGCTTTATCGAAGACGAAGCGCATCTCGTATATAACAGTTATACCAGCATGGCCGACTCTTACGCCAGCAACGCCCGGTCTCACAAAGTGGTCAGATGACCATCTTCGGCCACCTGCAGACCGGGCCGGTCTTTCAGATCCTGCCTTTAACCTTCGAGGTAGCCGCCGAAGTCGCTTCGCTGGGCAGCCTGCGAGATCCTGCGGATCGTGCGATTGTCGCGACGGCACGGATCGAACGGCTCCGGCTCATGACGTCAGACCGGCGCATCATTGAATCTAAGCTTGTGCCGGGGGTTGTATGAGATTCCCGTCCTCTTGAAGCTACTTGCTTTTCTGACATGCTCTCCCTCCTCTACCGCCTAGCCGACCGGGCGCGGCATCGTGCGCGGCGGCGGCGCATCGATCCTGATCTGGCGGCTGGGAGCCGCGGCGAGGACCTGGCGCACCGGTTTCTCCGACGACAGGGGTTCACGGTGGTCGCGCGCAATTTCCGGCCGCGATCCGGCTCGGGGGAGATCGATCTGGTCGCGTGGGAGAAAGAGCAACTGGCGTTCGTCGAGGTGAAAACGCGCGCCACGGATGAATTCGGAACGCCGGACCGCGCGGTCGATGTGGAAAAGCAACGCCACCTCGAGAATGCCGCGCGAGACTACGCCCGCCGGGCGGAGGTCGACTGGGGGCTGGTGCGTTTCGACATCGTGAGCGTGCTTTTAACCCACCCGCCGCGCATCGAGCTGCTGCGGGATGCCTTCCGTCCGAAACGGACGCTATAATAGCGGGTCGCAGGCGCGCGTCCCGCCTTTGCGCATGCAGCTCTTCTACCCCCTGGAGGCGTTCACGAATTGCCGGAACTTCGAAAAGACCCGATCACGGGCCGTTGGGTGATTATCGCCACGGACCGCGCGCGGCGCCCGTCGGACTTCAGCCGCCAACCCGTCGTCATTCCGCCGTCCACGCGTTTCTGCCCTTTCTGCTACGGCAACGAGCAGAAGACGCCGCCCGAGGTGCTGGCTTATCGCGTGAACGGCGGAGCGAATGAGCCGGGCTGGTCACTGCGCGTCATCCCCAACAAGTTTCCCGTGCTCGTGGTTGAAGGCGAGCTGGCGCGCCAGGGTGATGGCATGTTTGACCGCATGAACGGGATCGGCGCCCACGAAGTGATCATCGAGTCGCCGGAGCACACCGCGACGCTCGCCACCATGACCGACAAGCAGGTGGAGGACGTGCTGTGGGCTTACCGCGAGCGGATGCTCGACCTGAAGAAAGACATGCGCCTGCGCTACATTCTGCTCTTCAAAAATCACGGGGAGGCGGCCGGCGCCACGCTCGAGCATCCGCATTCGCAGCTGATCGCGCTGCCGGTGATTCCCAAGCGGGTGAAGGAGGAGCTCGATGGCGCGGAAGTGTACTACAACTTCAAAGAACGTTGCGTCTATTGCGACCTCATCCGGCAGGAGTCGCAGGCCGCTGTGCGCCTGGTGACCGAGACGGACCGCTTCGTTGTGATCCAGCCTTACGCGGCGCGTTTCCCGTTCGAGACCTGGATTCTCCCCAAGCGTCACGACTCACATTTCGAAGAATCGGGCGCGCCCGACCTGCAAAACCTGGCCTGGGTGCTGCGCTCGACGCTGCGCAAGCTCGATAAAACGCTCGAGATGCCGGCTTACAATTTCCTGATCCACACAGCGCCGGTGCAGGAGGCGGCCCTGCCGCATTACCACTGGCACATCGAGATCATGCCGCGGCTGACGAAGGTGGCGGGTTTCGAGTGGGGCACGGGATTCTATATCAATCCCACGCCGCCCGAGGAATCGGCGAAGTTCTTGCGGGAGGCGGGCCTAGGGTGAGGCTTATAATGTATATACGCTTAGTATATACTCAATGTTATGACCACTCGCGTTTTTCGCAGCGGGAATTCGCAGGCGGTGAGGATTCCGCGCGAGTTTCAGTTCGAGACCGACGAAGTGGAAATTGCGCGGCGCGGCGACGAAGTAGTTCTGCGCGCCCGTTCGCGGAACCTGCGCCCGGCATTTGATCTCCTCGCGGGTCTTTCGGACGACTTCTTGGAGCGCGGCCGCAAGCAGCCGAAGCCCGGCAAGCGCCCGCATTTGTGATGCGGTACCTGCTGGACACCAACATCTGCATTTATATCGCCAGGCGAAGCCCGCCGGAAGTGCTTTCCCGTCTCGAGCGTTTGAAGCCCGGCGACGTCGGCATGTCCATCATTACGTACCAGGAGCTTGTCTATGGCGCGTACAAGAGCCGGCGGGTGCAATCCAACCTGGAAGCCATTGAACGCTTGAGCCGCCTTGTGCCGGTTCTCTCGCTGGATGTGACGGCCGCCCGGCGATACGGGCAGATCCGGACCGATCTTGAAAAGCGCGGCGCGCCGATCGGGGCATATGATTTGGTGATCGCGGCGCACGCTTTGGCTGGCGGCCTGACGCTCGTTACAAACAACACCCGCGAGTTTCGCCGCGTGGCCGGGCTTCCCGTAGAAAACTGGGCCCAGCCGGCCGCCCACGAATCGTAGGACGGAACTTTCTCTCCGCGCTATCATATCGGCAGCATGGCGGATGATTCCTTCAAGGCGCTTGGTGAGGCTCTCCGCGCGAGCGGGCCTGCCGCCGGTTTCGATCTGCTGATCCGGAAGTTCCGCGAAGAGAAAAAATATCCGCTGCTGTTTGAAGCGCGGCTCATGGAGAGCCGGCATGCGCTGGGGCTGCCGCTGGTGGAGGACGGCCCGCTCGAAGATCTGCCCGCGGACAAGCGCTCCCAGCACGAGCGCGCGTTCATCGATGCGGCACGCGAGGTGGGGGGCCTTTTTCTCGCCGATGGCGACATTCCGCGTGCGTGGTCCTATCTGCGGGCGATCGGCGAGACCGCGCCCGTGGCCGCCGCCATCGAGCAGGTCGCGCCCGCCGAAAATCAGGAAGCCATCATCGAGATCGCGCTGCACGAGCGCGTGCATCCGAAGAAAGGCTTCGAGCTGATCCTGGCGGATTACGGAATCTGCCGCGCCATCACGTTTCTCGACCAGTATCCCGACCGCAAGACGCGCGAAGACTGCATCCGGCTTCTGGTGCGCACGCTGCACAAGGATGTGGTCGACAATCTCAAGCGCACTATCACCAATACGCAAGGCGGCGCGCCAGAAACGCGCAATATCCCCGAGCTGATTGACGGCCGCGACTGGCTGTTCGGCGAGTACGATTACTACGTCGACACCTCGCACCTGGTCTCGATTCTTCGCTTCAGTCTGGATCTGGCCGACCGCGAGACGCTGGCGCTTGCCGTGGAACTCGCCGAGTATGGGAAGCACCTGTCCGCGACGTTCCAGTTTCGCGGCGATCCGCCCTTCGACGACGGTTTCGCCGATTACGCCGTCTATCTGCGGGCCTTGCAGGGCGAAGGCGCGGACGCGGCGGTGGCGCATTTTCGAAACAAGGTCGCGAACACCGATCCAGAGGAAACCGGCGGCGTACCGGCGCAGGTTCTGGTCGGACTGCTGGCGCGGCTCGGGCGCTACCGCGAGGCGATCGACGTTTCGCTTGCGCACCTCCAGGATGCCAAACCGGGGCAGCTTGAGTGCCCGTCGATTTTCCAGTTGTGCCAGATGGCGGGCGACTACGGACGTCTGCGCGATCTGGCGCGCGAGCGCGGCGATCTGCTGCACTTCGCCGCCGGAGCCATGCAGGGCTGATGGCCGAGAGCATCCTCTGGGAACTCACCAAGCTGCCGCGTCACATGGGCGGCACGAAGGGCGTGGCGTTTTACGTGTTTGGCGTGGTGCTGCTCGGCGTCCTGGCGCCCTGGTATCTGGGGTTCGATTTCGCGGACGTGCCGGTCCTGGTGATCTACGCGTGCCTGTCTCTGCTGCTGGTGCCGCCGGTGGTGGCGGAATCGGTGGCTGGTGAGAGCGAGCGCGCGCTCAGACCGGCGGAGGCGGCGCGGGTCCGCGAGTGGCTGCTCGCGAAAGTTGGGGCGGGCGCGCTCTACGGTTGTATTTCCACGGTCTTCATTCTGGCGCTGGCCATCGCGTCGCTTCGGCTGGCGCTCGGACGTTTCCTGCCGCCTCCGGCGCTGCTGGCCGCGGGGCTGGCGCTCATCAGCCTGGCGGTGTCATTTTTTGCCGCAGCGGTCGGCGCCGCCGTCGCGATGGGCGCGCGCAGCCCAAAGCACGCCAAGCGCGACCTGCGCCAGGGACTTCTGCTCCTGTTGGTCTTCCTGATTTTCTTCTGCCGCCTGTCCGGTGCGTGGAAACGGCGCCTGGCGCTCCCCACGACAGGCGCGGGTTTCGTGGAATTCGCCGTGGTGACTTCCATTGGGCTGACGGGTGTTTCGGTGGGATTACTGAGGCTGGCGCTGACGCGGTCGGAGCCGGAAGAGATTCATCTGAATATTTAGGATCAGCGGGTTAGCGCCGGACGAGTGTCGTCCCGCGTAGACACAACAACCCTTTTCGTTCCCCGGATCACGTTGCAGGCGTGCTCGTCGATACGGCTGGTGCTCTCCAATTCCTTGGAGAGCGTCTACTTCTGTATGTGGAACAGCGTGATGCCCCCATGCTGTTCGACGTTGTTGAATGGCGTGCCAGCAATCGTCAACTGAATGCCCTCCTCGACATCGACCGTCGCTCCGGGCAGGCGGCAGTTCACCGTGAGGGTTCCATCACGGAAGGCACCACTCGGCAGAAAGATCCGGATGGTCATCTTGAGAATCCCCGCGCTGGCTTCAGCGGCGCGGCCGATGCCGTCTACGGCTTGCAATTGGCCCCCGCCCGGCTGCCAGCTGATGAATCCCGTTACCACGTACACACCCGTCGAGTCTACGTTGGTAGCCACAATATGGTGGACGATGATCCCGCCACCGGCTGCATCGGCTTCAGCAGGTTCCGCGGCTCCCGAACCGGTAAGTGTAAACGTGTCACCGGTCGCCGCATCAATTCCCACGTCCACTCCGCCAGCGAGCGACGTGCCCTGTACGATCTGCACCAGATCCCAACGCACAATGTGGCCTAAAGCACGCGGCTGCGCGAGCGCGGGAATCACCGCAACCCAGATCGACGCAAATAAGAAGATTCGACGCATATCTGTCGCCTCCTTTACGTCGGAGGGTGGTACAGCTTGCTCATTACCGAGTCAAGGCCCAGTGACCCGGCGGCCGATGGTTGGCAAAGCGTTCGAAAAGGGGGCAGCCTGGTATGGTCCCTTTTCTGATTTTCAACTTCGACACGCGACCGTAGGGCGATCGAGAGTGCACCGGCCGCCGTCCGCATTGCGGATGGGTGAGAAGTCGGACGCTGCGACTGCCGGTGCGGTCGTGCGCGGCGAGCACGCTCAGGCCGTTCTCGTAGATATTCGCGAGGAGTTTACGGCAGAGCCTAGTGTCCCTCCAAACCGCTGAGACGGCGTTCATGGATCTCCGCGATGCGCGCAAGCGCCCGAATGTTCTCGCCGTCCTGCTGGGCAGTAACTTTCAGGTCCTGTACATCGTGGGTCAGCAGTTCCAGGCTCATGACTATTGCTTCGATCCGTTCGTCAATGCTCATCGGGTTCTTTTGACCTTGATTGATTTTACCATTCCGCATGTTTGACACTCCTCCACCGCGCTCAGTACACTACTTTGAGGTTCCTTTTTAGGCTCTCCAGAAAAATTTAAGGATGCTGCTCGCCCGAGAATTCGTCAGCTATCTCTCTCGCCAGATCGTTCGCAAGCTTTCGCCGCAGGTTTTGGAGACACCGAATCCGCAGGCGGCGGTCGAGATCATCGACCATATCATCACCGAAGAGCTGACCATCGAGGACCGGCTGAACGATGAGGTCCGCGAGATCCTCCAGCAGTACAGCGAATACATGCGGCGCGAGGGCGTCAGCTACCAGGAGATGTTCCGCAAGATCAAGAACACGCTGGTCGCGCAGCGCAAGGTGATTCGCGCGTCGGGCCGCGATTCGCACGACCAGATGAAGCTGTCGCGCGACAAGATCACTGACATGTCCCACAAGATCGTGGCGGCGCTGCGGAAATCGCGCGAGCTGCGCGTCAAGCAGGACGCCAACGAAGTGCGGCTCGAGATCGTGCGCGCCATGACCGAACTGCTCAGCGCCGAGGAGAAGGTTGACCGCCTGGCGCGCGACAAAGTGCGGTCGCAGAAGCGCGAGATCCCGGAAGGCAGCGAGGAGTGGGACCTGCTGCACCGGCGCTATTACGCCGAAGAGCTCAAGAAGCTGGGGATCGATCTCACGCGCTAGCCCGGAGCGATGAAGCCCGCCATTGTCGTCGTCGGCAGCCTCAACATGGATTTCGTGGTGCGTGTGGAGCATCTGCCTGCACCCGGCGAGACCGTGCTGGGGCGCAATTTCCAGATGTTCCCCGGAGGGAAGGGGGCCAACCAGGCGGTGGCCGCGGCGAAGCTCGGCGGCAACTCGGTTGACGTGCGCATGATCGGGCGCGTGGGTTACGACGTCTTCGCCGATCATCTGAAGGCCAGCCTTTCGGCCGCGGGCGTGGACGTTGCCGCGGTGTACGCGACCAGATCGCAGGCGACGGGAGTGGCGCTGATCTCGGTGGATCGCGCGGGACAGAATTCGATCGTGGTGGCATCGGGCGCAAACCACGAGCTGGCGGCGGCCGACGTGGAAGCCATGCGGCCGGTGTTCCATGGCGCGCGGCTGGCGCTGTTTCAACTGGAAACGCCGCTCGATACGGTCGAGGCCGCGCTGGCGGTGGCGCGGGAGGAAGGGCTCACTACTATTCTCGATCCGGCGCCCGCGCAGCCGCTCGCGGCCGGGTTGCTCGAGCGCGTCGATATCCTGACCCCGAACGAGACCGAAGCGCTGGGGCTGCTGTGCCGGGCGGCCGCGCGGGTTACGCCGGCTGAAGCCGTCGAACTGGCCGAGGCTCTGCGGCGGATGGGGCCGAAAACGGTGATCGTCAAGCTGGGCGATCAGGGCTGCTTCGCCCACGCCGGCCTGACCCATGACCACTTTCCGGGTTTTCCGGTCGAAGTAAAGGACACGACCGCCGCCGGCGACACCTTTAATGCGGCTCTGGCGGTGGCGCTGGCCGAGGGTGCGGTGCTCGAGCACGCCCTGCGCTTCGCCAACGCGGCCGCCGCTATTTCGGTGACGCGACCCGGCGCACAGGCTTCCGCGCCTTCGCGGCGGGAAGTGGACGCGTTCCTGGAGGGAACGGATAAGAGAGTCGAGTGAACATGTTTCGAATCGCCCTCGCCAACATCCGGTTCCCGGCGACTCCCGAGGAGTCGGTCACGCTGGCCGAACAAGCCATCGCTCAAGCGTCGATCGAAGGCGCCGGCATCATCTGCTTTCCGGAATGCTACGTTCCCGGCTACAGAGGATTGGGGAAGTCGGTGCCGCCCCCGGACCCGGTGTTCCTCGAACGCGCCTGGTCCGCCATTCGAGCGGCTGCCGCGCAGGCCAACGTCGCCGTTATTCTCGGCACCGAGCGCGTTGTCGATAGCGCCCTATTGATCACCGCATTGGTCATCAATCGAGACGGAACGATCGCCGGTTTCCAAGACAAAGTGCAACTCGATCCCTCAGAGGATGGTCTCTATTCGCCCGGTTCGGGGAGGCGGGTTTTCCAAACCGGTCCGCTGACATTTGGTGTTGCGATCTGCCATGAGGGTTGGCGCTATCCGGAAACGGTCCGCTGGGCCGTCCGCCAGGGCGCACAAATCGTGTTCCACCCTCATTTCCACATAGCCGAGCCCGGCGGTTACGCGCCATCGAGTTTCGCCGATCCGGCGAACTCATTCCATGAGAAAGCAGCCTTGTGCCGCGCCGCCGAGAACACTTGCTATTTCGCAACTGTAAACTGTGCCAGCGCCGGGTCGCCGACAACTTCGGCGCTGGTGCGGCCCGACGGGACGCTGCTCAGTTACCAGCCATACGGTAAAGAAGGGCTGCTTATCGCGGACATCGACATCAGTGCTGCCACAGGCCTCCTCGCGGCGCGCTACAAATCGGTCTAGACAGCCGCCGTCATCTTCCTAGCGTGCAATCCGGTACCCTCCTGATTGACGAAGAACGGTCGAACCGCTAAACTTAATCGTTTGCGTCACAAGTAGATAGGACCATCCCCGCGTGGACTTCAGGAGGGCTATGTCAGCACAACAACGGCACTTATTTACGTCCGAATCCGTTACCGAGGGGCATCCGGACAAGATCGCCGACCAGATCTCCGACGCGGTGCTGGACGCCGTGCTGGAGCAGGACCCCTACGGGCGGGTGGCGTGCGAGGTTCTGGTGACCACCGGGATCTGCGTGGTTGCGGGTGAAATCACAACCACCTGCTACGTGGATGTGCCGAAGGTCGCGCGGCGCACGATCCAGGAAGTTGGCTATACCGACGCCACTTTTGGCTTCGATTGCCAGACTTGCGGCGTGCTGAATGCCATACAAGGCCAATCGCCGGATATTGCGATGGGCGTGAATCCGGGCGGCGCGGGAGACCAGGGCCTGATGTTCGGCTATGCCTGCGACGAGACGGCCGAGCTGATGCCCATGCCGATTATGATGGCCCACAAACTCGCCCGGCGGCTTTCCGAAGCGCGGCGCGAGGGGGTACTCGACTTTCTCCGCCCGGACGGAAAATCGCAGGTCAGCGTGGAGTATTCCGGCGGCAAGCCGAAGCGGATCGATGCGATAGTGGTCTCGACCCAGCATAGCGACGACGTTTCGACCGAAACCCTTCGCTCCGAGGTTAAGAAGCACATCATTGACGCCGTGATCCCGGCCAATATGGTAGATTCTGGCACGAAGTACCATATCAATCCCACGGGAAGGTTTGTGGTGGGCGGGCCACACGGCGATACCGGTCTGACGGGGCGAAAGATCATCGTCGATACTTACGGCGGGATGGGGCGGCATGGCGGCGGGGCATTCTCAGGAAAAGATCCGACCAAAGTGGACCGCTCGGCGTGCTACATGGCGCGTTACATCGCGAAAAACCTGGTGGCCGCGGGGCTGGCCGCGCGGCTGGAAGTGCAACTGGCCTACGCCATCGGGGTGGCGGAGCCGGTTTCGGTGATGGTGAACTCGTTCGGCACGGGCATCATTGCCGAGGAGAAGATGACCGAGTTGATACGCGCTCACTTCCCGCTCACGCCCAAGGGCATCATCGATCATCTGAAGTTGCGCCGTCCCATCTATCGCAAGACGGCGGCGTTCGGCCACTTTGGCCGGACCGAAGAGAGTTTCTCCTGGGAAGTGACCGACAAGGCCGACGAGCTGCGTCAGGAAGCGCCGGTGGCGGAAGCCGCGTTGCGCTAGGTTTCGTGACATCGACTGCCTGTTAGTGAGTCATTCCCATACCGGATACGAGGGCCGATAGGCGCCCAACTTTTTATTAAGGATTTTTCCATGTCTGTGAATACGCAAACGCAAGTTGCCTGTGACGTGAAAGACATCGCGCTGGCCGATCTGGGTAAGCGCCGCACCGAATGGGCGTTTCAGTCCATGCCCGTCTTGCAGACCATCCGCAAACAGTTCATCAAGACGCAGCCCTTGGCTGGGCTCCGGGTTGCGGCCTGCCTGCACGTCACCACCGAGACCGCCAACCTCATGATTACGCTCAAGGACGGCGGCGCCTCGATCGTGCTGTGCGCGTCCAACCCGCTATCCACCCAGGACGACGTGGCGGCCACGCTGGTGCGCGATTACAGCATTCCGGTCTACGCTATCAAGGGCGAGAACAACGAGGTGTACTACTCGCACATCATGGCGGCAGCGGAACACAAACCGCACCTGACCATGGATGATGGCGCGGACTTGGTGCATTTGCTGCACACCAAGCGCCAGGACCTGATCGGAGATGTTCTGGGCGGCACTGAGGAGACCACCACGGGCGTAATTCGTTTGCGCGCCATGGCCAAAGAAGGCGTGCTGCGTTATCCCATCGTGGCGGTAAACGATGCCTACACCAAGCATCTGTTCGATAACCGTTATGGGACGGGACAAAGCACCATCGACGGCATCATCCGTGCGACTAATGTGCTGCTGGCCGGGTTGAGCGTTGTGGTTGCCGGCTACGGATGGTGCGGGCGCGGCGTGGCTATGCGGGCGCGCGGATTGGGCGCGAATGTTATCGTCACCGAAGTCGATCCCACGAAAGCGCTTGAAGCCCTGATGGACGGCTACCGCGTGATGTCGATGAGCGAGGCGGCCGTCATCGGAGACGTTTTTGTCACGTTGACGGGAAACAAGCACGTCATCGCGCGCGAGCATTTCGAAAAACTCAAGAACGGCGCGATCCTGGCCAACTCCGGGCATTTCAATGTGGAGATCGACCTGGAGGCCCTGGCCAAGCTGGCTTCTTCGCGGCGACCGACCCGGGAATTCGTCGAAGAGTTTGCGCTTCGCGACGGGCGGCGGATCTACGTCCTGGGCGAAGGACGCCTGATAAACCTGGCGGCCGCCGAAGGACACCCGGCCTCGGTGATGGACATGAGCTTTGCCAACCAGGCGCTTTCCGCCGAGTACATGGTGAAGAATCACGTCACGCTCGAGAAAAAAGTCTACTCTGTTCCAGAGGCGCTGGACAAGCAGGTGGCCAAGATGAAGCTCGAAGCCATGGGCGTCAAGATCGATCGGCTCACCATGGAGCAGGAGCATTACCTGGCGAGCTGGGGCGAAGGAACGTAAGGGCCGTTACATTTTCATCGCTTGGCCAGGTTGTAAAATTCAGCATTCGCACGTAACAACTCCTTTGTAATCCCCAACCTCCGTGCGACCATTCCAGTTAGGGACTCCCGCAGGATACCGCCATGGCTGGACACACCGCATCGTTGCACGGTTGGCTAGTTTCTGAATACCAGCCTTCCGCATGGGATTCGGCGCAGCGCGCCTGCGATGTTGCGCTGGTTGTGCTGACTGCGCCGCTCTGGGTGCTGCTGTTGCTGGTGGCGCTGGCGCTCAAGCTGCTGTTCGACGGGCGGCCGCTGCTATTCGGGCACTTGCGCCTGGGGCGCGGCGGGGAGCCATTCATACTGCACAAGATCCGCACGACCCCGGTCGATTTTCAGCCCGGCCCCGACGATTGGAGCGACGAAGACTTTCCCCCGCGCACGCGGTTTGGGCGCTGGTTGCGGCGCTTTGATATCGACGAGCTGCCGCAACTGTGGAACGTGCTGAAAGGAGAGATGTCCCTGGTGGGTCCGCGCCCAGAGATGCCGCTGCACGCGCAACGGTTCAGTTCCCGGCTGCCGGAATACGGGCAACGGCTGACGGTGCGGCCGGGACTGAGCGGCCTGGCGCAAATCCGCGGCTGGCGCGGCGACACCTGCATCCATCAGCGCCTGCTCTGCGATCTGGAATACACCAGCCGCCGCGGGCCGCGCCTATATTTCACGATCCTGGCGAAAACCGTGTGGGTGGAAGTGCGGCGGGCCTTGACGGGGGAATCAGGCGTTCGAGGGAACGTAGTCTCTTAGCAAACGGACCGAAGGGAACACCGGTTGCATCGCACGGACGAACTTCTCGTCGGCCGTGACCAGGTCGCAGTTGTGGTGCAACGCGAGAGCGAGATAGAGGCAATCGTAGAACGTGCGGTTGTGGGTGGTCGCCAGCCGCAACGCTTTGGCGTGCACCATGGGCGGATCCTCCAGGGCTGGGGTATCTATTTGAAAACGGAAGAAAGCCCGTTCGGCATCGGCGCTGCTGAGCAAGCCCCTTCTCACCCGTTTCCATAAGACGTTGCCGATTTCCGCCGCCAGTAGTCCTGGCGCGATGAGGTTGAGGTCCGCTTCCTGGTAACGATGCCGAAGATCGAGAGCCTTGGGTTGATCGTCTTCCGGAATAAGCCACTTGATCGTGACGCTGGCGTCCACGACAACGGTCGGCGGCTCAGTCGTGGCCGTGATCCCGCTCCCTATCTTCCCGAATCAGCGGGGTGCTGTCCCCCATGTGGGGTAGCGACTTCATGAACTCCCGATATTCTTTCCAGCCCTCGCGCATTCGTTCGCGGCGGGCTTGTTCCTCGGCGCTCAACGTCAGCACGCTGATGACATAACTGTTGAGGCTACGACCTTGCGCCTTCGCGGTCTTTTTCAACTGCTGATGCACCATCCGGGGAACATCTTTGATGCTCAGGTTGGCCATAACTTAATGGTACCATTTTGGTACCAACTCGCTCTACCGCTGGCTCAGCCCGCCATCGACGGCCAGCACCTGTCCGGTCACGAAGTTTGAGGCTTCCAGGAAAAAAAACACGGCGTCCGCGATCTCGTCCGCTGTGCCGGGACGCGCCGCAGGTGTGGCCCAGACCATAGCTTCTGCCTCGGCATCGAGTGGACCGAACGGAATGACGCCGGGGGCCACGGAGTTGACCGTGATCCCGGGAGCGAATGCCTTTGCCAGCGCGCGGGTCAGCATGATGACGCCGGCCTTGGACGCGCAATAGTGGGCATGGTCAGCCCAGGGACGGATGCCGCCCAGCGAGCTGATGTTGACAATGCGGCCGCCGTCCGATTTCTTCATCAGCCGCGCGCCATGCTGGCAGCAGAAGAACACGGCTTTCAGGTTCACGGAGTGAATGAAGTCCCAATCGGCTTCAGTGATCTCGAGCGGGTCGATCGTACTGAAGCGCGCGGCGTTGTTCACCAGGCCATCGAGGCGGCCAAGCTCCTGTTCCACGTCCTGAAACATGCGCGCGATTTCGGCGACGCTCTCCAAGTTCGCCCGAAACAGCGGCGCGCCGCCGCACTCGGCCGCTGTCTGGCGCGCCTCGGCCTCCGACGAGCTGTAGTGGATGGCTACACGCGCGCCCTCGCGCGCCAGCCGCAACGCGATGCCGCGGCCGATGCGTTTGGCGGCGCCGGTCACCAGAATTACTTTTCCGGCGAGGCTAGATGGTGGGTTCTCCATGCACCTCTACTTCCCGGCGCTCCACGCCCTCGACGGGCGGTTCAGGCAGACGCCCGGTCACGTTGGCCCATGCCCAGAAAAAGGCAGTGGTCGAGCTCAACGCGCCCGCAATCGCCGCGATGATTCTCGGCGAATAGTATTGCGAAGCGATGCCGGCGAGCGCCATGGAGACCATCATGACCGAATTCACCATCGATTCCATCGTCGCAAACACGCGGCCGCGATACTCGTTAGACACGTGCCGCAACAACTGCGACATGTTCAGCACGGAACTGATGGCGACCGCCGCGCGGGAGAGCGCGATGAATATCAGCGCCAGGTAGAAAATCCGCATCTGGCTGAAGATGATGTAAGTCGCGCCGTGGAGGACATAGCAAATCGAAATCGTGCGCTTGTAGGCCCGAAAGTCGATGTGCTCGCCCAGCCAATAGGCGAAGCCTCCGCCCACCAGCAGCCCCATCCCCGCGCAACCCCACACCTCGCCGATTCCCGCGGGCCCGCGGTTGAACACAATTTCGCCGAAGAGGCTGAACAGGATCTGCGCTGCTCCGCCGCCCGTGGCCCAGCCGACGCCGATCAGCGCGATGCCCAGGATGAGCGGATTGTTGCGCATGTAGCGCAGGCCTTCCACATACTCGTGCCAGGGGCGCACCACTTCCGCCTCGGTCAACTCGCGTTTCCGTGGCTGGAAGGCATCGCCTTCCACGTGCAGCCGTGAGATGCAAGCAGCCGAGAACAGGAAAGAGAGCGAATTCAGAAGGAAAGCCCACCCGTAGCCGAATTGCATCACGCTCGCTCCGGCGGCGAAAGTGCCGATCGTGATGGTAGTCCACTGAGTGGTCTGGGTGAGCGAGTTGGCGGTGTGCAGTTCTTCGCTGGTGGTGATGGTGGGCAGGATGGCTGACCGGCCGGCGGTGAAAAATGGCGACGCGAACATCAACAGGCCGCTGAAAATGTAGAGCAGCCAGGTCTCTTTGCGATGCAGGCACAGGATGAAGCCCAGCGCCACCACCGCCCGAATCAAGTCACTGGCGATCATGACGTGCTTGCGGTTCAGCCGGTCGAGCAGCACGCCGGCGATGGGGCCGGCAAACATCGCCGGTATGGTGCGCGAGAGCATGACGCCGCTGACGACGAGGCCGGACCTGGTGTTGGCCAGCGCCAGGCTGAAGACGGCGATGTTATTGAAGTGGTCGCCAATCTCACTCACCACCTGCCCCGTCCACGTGAAGCGGTAATTGCGGTTCTGGCCGAGCAGCGCGCGAAACGAGAGCATCAGCCGCGCTCCGTCAGATACACGCCGGTGAAGATGACGGTTCCGCTCGCGACCAGCGGTGGCGTGATGCGTTCACCCAAAAAGGCAATGGCCATCAGGGTTGCGATCACCGGCTCGAGATAGATGAACGCGGAAACGCGCGTGGCGGAGATGTGCGTCAGCGCGTGATAGTAAATCAGGTAGCAGATGAGGGATGGAAATAGCGCCATATAGACCAGGCTGCTCCACCCGGCGGCGCTGACGTGCGCGAAAGAGAACCCGCGCGCCTGCCACAGCATGACCGGCGCCAGCAAGGCCGCGCCGCTGACGTACGCGAATCCGTTCACCGCGAGAGTGCCGTAACTTTCCGTGGCCTTCTTGCCATAGACGGCGAACATCGAGAACAGCACGCAGGCCACAGCAGTAAGGGCGTCTCCGGCGAGCGTGGCTTCGGTTTGCGCGGAACCGGACGCACGCGGCCCGGATGCCTGGTGCACCAGCACCGCGACACCGGCCAGCGCCATGGCCATTCCGGCGGCTTTCCGCAACGTGATTCGCTCCAGTCCGATTCTGGCGGCAATGAGCAGCACGAAGATGGGCCCTATCCCGATGATCAGCGCCGAATGAGCCACGCTGGTGCGGTTCAGTCCGATTAGGAACAATAGCTGGTTGCCGACGCCGCAGGCCGCCACGAACGCCAGCAGCGGTAATTCGCGACTTGGCCGGAATCGCTCGCCGGCGGCGCGCACCTTCCGCCAATAGACCGGCGCCACAAAAACGCCTGCCAGGCCGATGCGCAACGCGCCCAGCAGGACCGGCGGAAACTCGCGCAGCGCCACTTTGCCAACGATGAAATTCGCCGACCACAGCAGCACCATCACCGACATCAAGGCGTAGAGGATGAAGTGCCCGTTCAACCGACCGGCACCTCGCGAACGGTGACCCCGCGCAGGAAGTCCTGGTCGATGGCGTAGCCGAAGCCGGGCTCTTCGCGAATCTCGATCGTGCCGCGCGCGGTGGTCTCGACGGCCGGGCAGATGATGTCGCGCTTCCAGTAACGCTTGCCGGCCGAGACGTCGCCGGGCAACGTGAAATTGGGCAACGTCGCCAGCGCGATATTGTGCGCGCGTCCGATGCCAGCCTCCAGCATGCCGCCGCACCACACCGGGATGGCAGCGGCCTGCGCCGC
>Ga0075436_100000872_pt1 | contig 20028 bp, 23 predicted proteins | sample RhiMethybrSRZTD5_FD_75303 | JGI IMG/M metagenome (GOLD analysis project Ga0075436, IMG submission 75303) | Populus rhizosphere microbial communities from Tennessee, USA - Rhizosphere MetaG P. TD hybrid SRZTD5 | ecosystem: Host-associated > Plants > Roots > Rhizosphere > Soil | place: USA...
CGTGCTGCACGACGCGCTGGTCGCGCCCGAGACGCTGGCGCTGTGTGGGCCGGATGCGCGCCTCGAGCCCGTCGGCAAGCGCGGGGGCTCCAGCGAGAGCGCCGCACAGGGGGCGATAAACGCGCGACTGGTCGAGCTCGCGCTCGAGGGACACCTTGTTGTGCGGCTGAAGGGGGGTGACCCGTTCGTCTTCGGCCGCGGCGGCGAGGAGCTGCGCGCGCTGCTCGAAGCCGGCATCGACGTCGTCGTGGTGCCCGGCGTGACCTCGGCGCTCGCCGCGCCGGCGGCGCTGGGCATCCCGACCACCCTGCGCGGGGTCTCGTCGTCCTTTGCCGTCGCGACCGCGCAGGGAGGCGACTCGCTGCAGCGCCTCGTTGATCTGGCGCGCACCGCCGACACGCTGGTGGTCCTGATGGCTCGCGCCAACCTCGAGGAGACCGCCCGCGTCCTGGCCGACGCCCTCGGCGGCTCGCGGCCGGCGGCGATCGTCAGCAATGCGACCCTGCCGTACGAGCGCGACGCCGTCGGGACCCTGCGCGACATCGCGCATCTCGCGGACGCGAAGCACATCGAGGCGCCGGCCACGCTGATCGTCGGCGAGGTGGTCGCGGCGATGCCTGCGGCGCGAATCACACAGGCCGCGAACGCTCTCTAACATCAGCTTCCGCTGATGCTGCTGCTCGATGCGGAGACGGCGCTGCTGCCGAGCCGCATACAGATGGCCTTCACGCTGGCGACGCATGTGCTGCTGGTGCCGCTTGGCGTCGCGATGCCGGCTATCACCCTGCTGATGGAGGGCATCGGCCTGTGGCGCAAGGACCCCGTCGCCCTGCGGATTGCGCGGCGCTGGTCGGTCGTGATGGCGGTTCAGTTCGCGGTCGGCGCGGTCACCGGGACGATCCTCTCGTTCGAGTTCGGGATCCTCTGGCCTGGGCTCCTTGGGCACTACGGCGCGGCGTTCGGGCTCGGCTTCGCGATTGAGGGCTGGGCTTTCTTCCTCGAAGCAGTTTTCATCGGCATCTACCTGTACGGCTGGAACCGCCTGCGCCCCCGCACGCACTTTCTGGTCGGGCTCGTGCTGCCGCCGACGGGACTTCTCGGCTCGTTCGCCGTGCTCGCGGCCAACTCCTGGATGAACACGCCCGGCGGCGTCACCATCCAGGATGGCCGCGTGGTCGACGTCGACGTTGCGGCCGCGCTGTTCACGCGCGCGCTGGGCTACGAGTTCTGGCATTTCACGACCGCCCTCTACCTGACGGCGGGCTTCGTGATCGCCTCGGTTTACGCGGTCGCCTGGCTGCGCGGCCGCCGCGACCACTACGTGCGCCTGGCCTTCTTCGTTCCGTTCGCCATCGGCGCGCTGATGACGCCGGTGCAGCTGGTCACCGGAGACCTCTCCTCGCGCGCGGTGGCCGTCGACGAGCCGACCAAGTACGCGGCGACCGAGGCCACGTGGTCGACGCAGAGCCACAACCCGGAAGTGATCGGAGGATTCATCGACTCGAGCGGGCAGATCCACTTCGGGGTCCCGATCCCATCCCTGAACTCTTTCCTGCTGGGCTACTCGCCGGACACTGTCGTGCGGGGGCTCAGCAGCTTTCCGGCCAACACTCGACCGAACGTCGTCGAGGTGAACATCACGCACCTCGCCTTCGACGCCATGGTCGGGCTGGGCTTTGTCGGGTTCGCGGTCTCGCTGTGGTTCGGCTGGGCCCTGTGGCGCAAGCGGGACCTGCCGCTGTCGCGGTGGTTCTACCGGCTGGCGGCCTGCGCCGGCGCCGGCGCCTACGTTGCGGTCGAGCTCGGATGGATCACGACCGAGGTGGGCCGCCAGCCGTGGATCGTGTACGGCGTCATGCGGGTCGGCGACGCGGTAACCGACGCACCTGCGTCATTCGTGTGGACGATGCTCTCGGTCCTCGTCGTTGTGTACGCGCTCATTGCCTTCTTCTTCGTGACCTTGCTTCGCCGCCTGGCGGCGCGCTGGCGACGAGAGGATGCGGGTGGGTCGCCGGAGGAGGGCGGCGTGCCGTACGGCCCGCGACCGCAATCGATTGAGGGACGGCCCGAGGGCGGATGAACGACCTCCTGGCTGATCTCATCGCGCTCGTCCTGCTCATCGGCATCACCGCGTACAGCACGGCCGGCGGCGCGGACTTCGGGGCGGGGATCTGGGACCTGCTCGCGGGCAGCAGTCCTCGCGGGCGGGAGGCGCGCGAGCTGATCGACCATGCGATGGCGCCGGTGTGGGAAGTGAACAACGTCTGGTTGGTGCTGTGCATCGTCGTCGTGTGGACGGGGTTTCCGACGCTCTTCCAGTCGATCTTCGCATCGTTGTACCCGCTGTTTGCCATCGCCCTGATCGGCCTCGTCCTCCGGGGCGCGTTCTTCGCGTTCCGCCACGTTGCCGATCAGCCGCGCGCCCGTCGAATGGCCGACCTGGTCTTCGGGATCTCGTCGGTGGTCACGCCGTTCTTCTTTGCCGCCAGCCTGGGCGCCATCGCCTCAGGTCAGGTCGGCGGCCATCCCGCAATCACAGCGCTGCAGGCGTCCTTCAACCCGATGTCGATGGCCTTCGGCGCAGTCTCGGTCGTCGCGACCGCGTTCACCGGCGCATCGTTCCTTGTCGGCGACGCCAGGCGCTACGGAGCCGGCGAGCTGGTCAGTTACTTCCGCAGGCGCGTGATCGCATCGGCGGCCGCGCTGGTCGTGGTCGGCAGCATCGCTCTGGTCACGATTGAGGTGCAGGCCCCGTCGCTCGCCCAGCGCATGCTGCTCGGCCCGGGCACGCCTTTTGCGCTCGTCACGATGGTCCTGGTGCCGCTGGTCGCGTTCCTGATGTGGCGGTCGCGCTTCACGCTGTTCCGCCTTCTCACCATCGCGGCCGTCGGCTCGCTCGTGTTCGCCTGGGGCTTCGCGCAGTCGCCCTATCTCCTGCCCGGCCGGCTCACCATCGAGCAGGCAGCGTCGCCGCAGTCGACCGAGATCCTGCTCGTCGTCGTGACCCTCGGGGTGGTCTTCGTGATTGGACCGGCGATGGGATTTCTCTACTACCTCGACCAGCGCGGGGAGCTGGAATCGCCCGAGTAGTCGACTTCCAGGATTTGTCAAAATGCCTGCATGAGCAAAGTTCGATTACTGGTCGGCACCCACAAGGGCGCTTTCATCCTCAACTCCGACGGAACCCGCAAGAAGTGGGAGGTGACCGGACCCCACTTCACCGGCTGGGACGTGTATCACGTCAAGGCTTCGCCGGTTGACCCCGATCGCCTTTATGCCTCGCAATCTCGCGGCTGGTTCGGGCAGGTCGTCCAGCGGTCGGACGACGGCGGCAAGACCTGGACGGCGGCGGGCAACGAGTTCAAGTACGAGGGCGCCATCAACAACCACAAGTGGTACGACAACTCGGACCACCCTTACGCCTTCCTGCGGGTGTGGCACCTGGAACCGTCGCTGACGGACGCCGACACGGTGTTGGCGGGGGTCGAGGACGCAGCCCTTTTCAAGTCGACGGACGCCGGCGCGAGCTGGCAGGAGCTCGACGGCTTGCGCCACCACCCCACCGCTCCAACGTGGGCTCCCGGCGCGGGTGGGCTTTGCCTCCACACGATCATCCAGGACCCCACGAATGCCAACCGGATCGTGACCGCGATCTCATCGGCGGGTGCGTTCCGAACTGACGACGGCGGCACCACGTGGAAGGCAATCAACAAGGGGCTGCGCTCGAACTACATCCCGGACGAGGATGCAGAGGTCGGCCACTGCGTCCACCACATCGCCATGCACCCGAGCCGCCCGAACGTCCTCTACATGCAGAAGCACTGGGACGTCCTTCGCAGCAACGACGGCGGCGACCAGTGGACGGAGGTCAGCGGCAACCTGCCCACCGACTTCGGCTTCGTGATCGATGTTCACGCTCACGAGCCGGAGACCATCTACGTGGTGCCGATCAAGAGCGACTCGGACCACTTCGTGCCCGACGGCAAGCTGCGCGTCTACCGCAGCAAGACCGGCGGGGACGATTGGGAGGCGCTGACCAAGGGACTTCCGCAGGAGAACTGCTACGTCAACGTCCTGCGCGACTCGATGTCCGTCGACAACCTCGATCCATGCGGCATCTACTTCGGGACCACCGCCGGTGAGGTGTACGGGTCGGCCGACGGAGGCGACTCGTGGACCACGATCGTGCGCGACCTCCCCGCCGTCCTGTCCGTCGAGGCGCAAACGCTGTCTTGATCAGGGTCGCCCTGCCGGCGAACCTGCAGACGCTCGCGGGAACGGGTCGCTTCGTCGAGCTCGAGGTCGGCGCCCCGGTGACCCAGCGCGCCGTGCTGGACGCGCTGGAGGGCGCCTACCCGATGCTGCGCGGCACGATCCGCGACCAGACGACCAAGAAGCGCCGGCCGATGCTTCGGTTCTTCGCCTGTGAGGAGGACTGGTCCGACGCGGGGATCGACGATCCCCTGCCCGAGGACGTGGCGGCAGGGAAGGAGCCTCTCCTGATCATCGGGGCCATCGCCGGCGGCTGAAAATTCCGCCCGTCTGACGGCAACCGTGCCGTTCGCCTCGCCTTGAAGGGCCCGCCTGACGGCAGAGATGCGCTATGTGACCCCGATGACTGCTTGAGCTGGCGCGCGACTGGGAATAGATATTGGTGATCGCCCTGTAAGAGCGGTCTCCCGATCGGGCCAGGTTCTGGCCCTGGAGGCAGAGCACATGAGTGGTCTGCTTGCGTTCCTTGTCTTCGCCGGCGCTGCCGTCGTGGCCGCCGTGCTTTTCGAGATCGTCTGGAGATCGATCGTCGTCATCGGACCGGCCCAGGTCGGCCTGGTCGTGAAGCGCGTTTCGGGACTTCACAACCGCACCGACATCCCCATCGCGTTCGACGGCGAGGCCGGTTACCAGGCCGAGCTGCTGATGCCCGGCGTGCGGTTCAAGCTCTGGCCGACGTACGCCGTTCAAAAGTACCCGTGGGTGCAGGTCCCGGCGGGCGAGATCGGCGTCGTGATCTCGCAGATCGGACAGCCGCTCGCGACCGGCAGCAAGTCGGCCGTGTACCGCTCTGAGTTCGGCAGCTTCACGAACCTGCGCGCCTTCCTCGAGGGTGGCGGACAGAAGGGCGTGCAGCGTCCCGTGCTGCCGCCGGGCACGCTTGCGCCGATCCACCCAGTCGCGTTTCTCGTGGTCACGGCGAGCAGGGCATACGGCCTGCCGGTCGACCCCCAGATCCTGGGGCGAGGACCGCTTGCGCCGGCGACGTTTGGGCTGATGCCGAACCAGCTGAAGGTCACGGTCATCACGCCGGACGGCGACCAGGACGTGGTCGGCATCGTGACCACCCTGGAGGGCGAGCCGCTGCCGCCCGCGGACATCGCGGGCCGGATCGGCGGCTTCAGCGACATCGAGACGCTCGAGAAGCAACCCGAGATGACCGACTCGGAGCTCATCGAGGCGCTGCTGGGCGCCAAGAACCAGCTGCACAACAACTACCAGGACTTCCAGTCGTTCCTGGAGAGCGGCGGCCGCATCGGGCTGCAGCACGACCCGTTGCTGTACGGCGCGTACCTGCTCAACCCCTTCCTCGTGCGCGTCGAGCTGGCGCCGATGCTGGTCGTCAACCAGGGCGAGGTCGCGGTCATCAAGAGCTACGTGGGACTCCCCACGCTGGACACGTCCGGGCCGGAGTTCAAGTTCGGCTCGATCGTCCAGCCCGGCCACCGCGGCATCTGGCGCGAGGCCCTGCGCACGGGCAAGTACCCGCTGAACCCGCGCATCTACGCGGCGGAGAAGGTGCCGACGTTCATCCTCACCCTGAACTGGGCGGAGGCGAGCTCGGTCGCCCACAACCTGGACGCGCAGCTGTCCCCGATCGAGGGGAAGAGCCGCGAGGGCTTCATCTTCAAGATCGACCTGCAGGTCCAGATCCACGTGCCGGACACGAAGGCGCCGAAGGTCATCTCGATGGTCGGCTCGATGCAGAACCTCGTCAACGAGGTGCTGCAGGCCGCCGTCGGCAACCACTTCCGCAACACGCTCCAAGCGCTCGAGGCGGTGCGCTTCATCGAGACGCGCGACCACGTCCAGAGCGCGGCGATGGAGGCGATCTCCCGCTACCTCGCCGCCTACGAGGTCGAGACGCGCGGCGTGTACATCCAGGACGTCGAGTTCCCGGCGGAGCTGGTCAACGTGTTGACGCGCCGTGAGATCGCGAACCAGGAGAAGGCGACCTTCGAGCAGCAGAAGGACGCGCAGACGGTGCGGGTCGACCTGGAAAAGGCGCGCGGCAAAGCCGACATGCAGGCCGAGCTCGCGAAGGCGGAGGTGTCGGTGGACATCAACCGCGCTCGGGCCAACGCGCGCAAGGCGGAGGCCGATGGCGAGGCCGCCTACGTCGAGGTGACGGGCGCGGCCGAAGGCTCACGCCGCAAGGCGATCGGGCTCGGTGACGCTGCAGCGGTCGAGGCGCTTGGGCTGGCGAAGGCCAAGGGCTATCAGGCGCAGGTCGAGAGCCTGGGCTCTGGCCCGACGGCGGCGGTGGCGCTGGCCAACGCTCTGTCCGAGGGCAAGCTCAACGTCATGCCCGAGGTGCTCGTCACCGGCGGCGGCGGGGCGATCGAAGGCCTCGCTGCGACGCTGATGAACAACATGCGCAAGAACAACGGCGAGCACAACGGCTCGGCGCAGAAGTAGCTAGCTGGGGTCGAACGGCGCGAGCCGTTCGACCTCTTCCTCCTCCAGTTGCGCGAAGAGCGCCGCGTCGTCGCTGCGGTCAAGAAATCTGCGGGGGAGGACCACGTCGTGCTTGAACCAGCCCTCGGGCTCGAGGACGATGCCCACCAGCTCGCCATCGTCGAAGAGGACGTCGCGGACCGATCCAAGGCGCTTTCCCGAGTGTCCGAGCATCACGTTCTCGCCGCCCTCGATCTCCAGCTCGCCAGCCGGCTTGTTGGCGACCTCTTCGACCGAGTGCGGGATGCCCGGCGACAAGCCCAGCGCCGTGCCTTCGTCCTCGAGCACCTCTGTTGTGGAGGGCGTCCGATTCCTGAACTCCAGGTAAGGGGGCATGCGCCGCACGTCTGCCGCCGAGATCTTCAGGTCGACGCGCTCGTGCGCCACCTCCCCGATGGCGTCGATGGGGACGATCACCTCGTCCGCCACGAGCAGTGACCCGGGCGCCAGGCCCAGGCCTGAGAAGCGGTTGCCCTCCTTCACGACGATCGCGACGAGGCTGTAGTCCGGATCCTCGACGAGCACCCGCCGGAGGTGACCGACCTCCTTACCGTCGCTGGAGACGACCTCGGCGCCGAGGTGAAAGTCATCCGCCTTCAGGGCATCGGCCACCTCCGCATCCTACTTCGACCCCGAGGACTACCTCAAATGCAGGAAGACAAACTCAACAACTGAACCTAACGTTCGCGCTGATGTCCCTGAAGATTCGGGTCCTCGGTGCCCACCTTCCACACCGCGGCGGGACGGTTCCACCCTGGACATACACCGCCGAGGTTTTCGACGACACCGATCCGTCAAGGGCGGTGTGGACGTGCACGCACAACCACGAAAGCCCCCAGCTGGCGCATGGGTGCGCGGCCAACTGGATCGAAGATGCTGAGGAGGAGCGAGGCCCGCTCACGATGACGGAGCAGACCGCCTAGCCTCACCCGCCCGGCAAGATTCTGATCAGGTCAGCTCGCGGCTCGATGCTCGGCTGCGCTGCCGCCCAACTTCCCCAGCAGGGTGGTCAGCTCTGACACGTCGATCGAGTCAAGCACGCGAACTGCCTGCGCGATCTCGCGCTCGAGCGCTCCACGCGCTCGGGACTCAGCTGCTGAGGCCACACCTGGCACGTCCAGCAGCGCGACCGCACATAGATAAGGAAGAGAGTGGACGCCCTGCTCCTTAGCTGCGCACCTGCGTGCGGTCGCCGGCCGCACCACCGCCCGGGATGTTCGCCGCCTGCTTGAAGACATCGACCTCCACCCGTTGCACGTCCTCTGCCCGGATGCCGTGCTTCATCCGCAGGTTGAGCAGGCACTCGATCGTCGACTGCGTGTGGCCCTCCGCCACCCGGACCCTCCCCCGCGCCGAGGCGCCGGGGGGGGACGGCTAGCGCTTGTCGTCCGGGTGGCCGGTGTTTCCGAAGGCGATTCGATCGCGAACGACCGGCGCCCGGCCGAGCAGCCGCGAGCGCTGCATCGCGTCCTCGCCGAAACGGTCGCGGATCGCATCCACCGCCGCCTCGAGCCGCTGATGGCGCTGCCCGCCGCCCTCCGTGAACATCTCGAGCTGGCCGGTCCCGTCGTCACTCAGCCCGGAAAGGCCCACACCCAGCGTGCCCACGAGGCGCCGGCGGTCACGCGCGTCGAGGAGCGTCAGCGCTGCGCGATAGATCTCGTCGCCGGTGGCAATCGGGTGCGGGAGCGTCATCTGCCGCGAGAAATGGCCGCCCTCGTCCGGCCTGTAGACGAGGCCAATCGAAACGACACGCCCGCGTCGATGTCCACCGCGCAGCCGGCGGCCGACCATCTCCGAAAGACGCATGAGCAATTCTTCGAGCTCGTGCTGCGACGTGGTCGCGCGCGCGAGAACGTGCGAATGGCTGTAGCTCTTGCGCGCCGCATGCTCGAAGGCCGCGACCTCGAAACCCCGCAGCCGCTTCGCCCATCCGCCGGCAACCTCTGCGTGCATTCCGACGGTCCGGAGCCGCGGCGCGGTGGCGCGGAGGAAGTCGAGCGGTGTGTGGATGCCGGCCCTGCGCAGCCGATTCGCGGTGGCGTCCGCGATGCCCGACAGGTCGGTGAGCTGCAGGCGCGAGAAGACCGCGACGAGACTGGTGTGGTCGATCCGCTGCAGGCCGTCGCGCTTGTCGAGGTTCGACGCCTGCTTCGCCATCCAGATCGAGGTCGAGACTCCGATCGAAGACGTCACGCACGCGCCGATCTCATCGAAGATCTGGCGCTTCACGGCCCGCGCGACGCCCTCCGGCCCAAGCCTCTTCAAGTCCGGGGTGCCCGCCAGGTTGAGCGAGGCCTCGTCGATCGACATCCGCAACACGTCCGGGCTGTGGCGCTCGAGGATGTCGATGAGCTGGTCGGAGGCGGCGCGGTAGCGTGGCGGGTCGGGCTCGCGAACGATCACATTGCGGTCGATCGCCTTCGCTTCCCAGACCTTCATGCCGGTCTTGATCCCGAGGTCGCGCGCTTCGCGCGAGGACGACACGATGGTCGCGGCGTCCGTGGCGTAGGCGGCGATGGCGAGCACGCGACCGCGCAACGACGGGTCGTGCTGCTGCTCGATGGACGCGAACGCGCAGTTCAGGTCGACGACGAGCACGGTCGGGTCGGCGAGGTTGAGACCGAGCTTGACGGCCTCCTCGGACGGCATCGAACTTATGTTCGCATTCGGCGGACCGCGTGACAAGCCCAATTACGATTGCCGCGACGTGAAAGCTCTCGTGTGGCACGGCCCGAACGCGATGGCCGTTGAGGACGTGGAAGATCCGGTGCCGCGAGCCGGCGAGGTCGTGATCCGCAGCCACGCCGCCGGCATCTGTGGCTCAGAGGTGGAGGGCTATCTGGGCCTCATGCCCAACCGCGTGCCGCCTCTGGTCATGGGCCACGAGTTCGCGGGCGTTGTCGCCGGCATGGGGCAGGGCGTTGACCCGAGATGGAATGGCAAGCGGGTGGCGATCAACCCGATCGTCGGCTGCGGCCACTGCCGGTACTGCACCGCCGGCCGGCGAAACCTGTGCCCGGAGCGGCTTTTGGTGGGCGTCGCCTCGCCAGGAGGGTTTGCCTCCGCGGTGGTGGTGCCGGAGCGCTGCCTGTTCGAGATGCCGGCAAGCATGGATATGCGGCTTGGCGCCCTGGTCGAGCCGCTGGCCAACGGCGTGCACGCCATCCGCAAGGGCGCGCCTGAGGGAGCAACACGCGCCGCCGTCATCGGCGCCGGCACGATCGGGCTGGCATGCATGCAGGCGGCGGTGCTGCGCGGCATCGGCGATGTGACCGTCATTGAGAAGCACCCCGCTCGGCGGGACCACGCGATGCGCCTGGGCGCGCATCGGGCGGTCGACGAGGCCGGCGGCATGCGCGACCTCGACCTCGTCATCGATGCGGCCGGCACCGACGCCACGCGGCGGCTTGCCCTCGAGCTCCTCGGACCGGCCGGCACGGCGATCTTCGTGGGTATGCACAGCGACGAGACGCCAATACCCTGGCGCCGCGTGGTGCGCGGCAACCACACGATCCGCGGCGTCTTCGCTTACGAGGACGCCGACTTCCAGCACACGATCGACCTGCTGGCCGGCGGCAAGGCCGGCATCGGCGACCTGAAACAAGTCCTGCCGCTCGAGGAAGGACCGGCGGCCTTTGCCGAGCTCGCCAAGGGCCCGACCGCGGACATCAAGGTCTTCCTCGGTGCTTGAGCCACTCGCGGGAAAGGTCGCGGTGATCACCGGAGGCGGGAGCGGGATCGGCGCGGCGATCGTCAAGCGGTTCGCGGAGGACGGAGTGACCTGTCACGCACTCGCTCGCCGCGGACCGGTGAAGGTCGATGTCACCGACAAAGCAGCGGTGCGTGCCTTCTTCGCGTCACTGGACCGCGTCGACATCCTCGTCTGTGCGGCGGGCGACAACGTGAAAGGGCGGCGGCTCGAGCAGATCACCGGCGAGGTGTGGGACCAGCTCATCGCGGTCAACCTCAGCGGCGCCTTTTACTGCATCGAGGCGGCGCTCCCCAAGCTCCGCGCGTCGCGCGGCGATGTTGTGCTCGTGGGCAGCGTCTCCGGAGCCTGGCCGGACGGCAGCGGGCCGGCCTACCAGGCCGCCAAAGCGGGCCTGAGCGCGCTGGCGCGCGGCGCCGGCCTCGAGGAGCACACGAACGGGGTGCGCTTCTCCGTCATCAATCCTGGCGTGGTCGACACGCCGATCCTCCAGAAGCGCCCCGTGCCGCCTCCACCGAACGTGGCCGCGGCGATGCTGCGAGCGGAGGATGTGGCCGAGGCATGCCACCTGATGGTTGCGCTGCCGCGCCGCGCGCACATTCCCGAGCTGACGATCCTGCCGACGCGCCTGCAGGCGCTTGGCAAGACCTCGGTCGCCAACCCCGACCCCGCGCCGGAGTAGCTCGCTAGACCTTCGCCTCCTCGGGGGCGATGAGCATGATGTGGATGCTGGGCGGCACGCGCAGCGTGTTGCCGACGAGGCAGTTCTCCACCGCCTTCATCAACGAGTGCCGGTGGTCGTTCGAGAGCTCGAAAGGCGCGGTCACCGTCACGTCCAGCGACGAGACGCGCCGCGGGTGATCGGTGCTGAGCTGGTAGTGGCACGTGATCATCAGGCCGGCCGTCGGATAGCCGCGCGAGGACAGGTAGGACTCCGCGTAGGCGGCCGAGCATGAGGCGAGGCTCGCCGCGAGCAGCTCCGTCGGCGTTGCGCCGGTGTCGCGACCGCCCGCCGCGAGCCCTTCGTCGACGATCAGCTGGTGGCCCTCGACGTTGACCTCGAAGCGGTGATGCCCGCGGTGCGAGACGGTCAGGTATGGCATTGGACAGGATCAGGGTGACCAGCCCGAGCCGGTCCGGCACGGGTCGAATGGCCTGGACCGCGAGGGCCATCCGCTCCGCAGACGCGTGGCGCAACCACGGGGCGAATGGCCATGCGGTGGCCTGACGAGGGGCACTCCCGGGCCGGCGATCGGCGCGCGACGCTGGTCGGTGGAGGTGAATTGACATGACGAAGTCGACCATCACGAGGACCTGGATCGGCGGCCTTGCCGTCTTTGGGGCCGGCATCGTGGCCTCGATGTTTGGTGTGTTCCTCATGCTCGGCTACGGCGGAACGTTCGTGCAGGTCGCAGGGACGAACCGTTACGACTTCACGCCGGACCTGAACGGTTTCTTCTGGGCGGGGATCACGCTGATCGTGATCGGCGGGGTGATCGCGCTCCTCGGAGGCATCGTGCAGCTGGCGGCGTGGATCGGCGGACTCTTCAACTCGTACCTGCTGCCGGACAAGGGCTGGTTCGCCATCCTGCTGGTCGGCGGCCTGCTCAGCTTCTTCTTCGCGCCGATCGGTTTTGCGGCGATGCTCGCGTATGTGATCGCAGCCGCCGACGGGTCGGCGTACCGCACGGTGGCCCAGCCCGGGAGCCAGCAGCCCGGCACGCTGGCGCCGACGGCCTAGCAGCTCGATACGCGGCGACAGGGCGGATCAAGGGATCCGCCCTGTTTACTTTGTCAGCAGCATGAAGACCGTCCTGGCCCTGGACATCGGCTCATCCGCCGTGCGGGCCGCCCTCTACGACCTGCGCGGGCGCGCCGTGCGCGCCTCCGCCGCGCGCCGCGAGTACGCCATGCGCACCGCGGCCGACGGAACGAGCGAGACCGACGCCGATGGCCTGATCCGCGTCACGGAAAGGTGCTTGGCGGATGCGGCGAAGGCCGCGCCAGGCGAGATCATCGCCGCCGGCGTATCGACCTTCTGGCATGGCCTGGTTGCCGCAGACGAAGAGGGCCGTGCGCTCACCCCGCTGTACCTGTGGAGCGACACCCGGGCCGCCGAGGCAGCCGAGCGGCTGCGTTCGAGACCTGGCGCCGAAGCGGCGCGCCAGCGCACGGGATGCCCGCTGCACGCCAGCTACTGGCCGGCCAAGCTCGAATGGTTGCGAGGAGAGCGGCCCGACCTCTGGCGGCGGCGGACGCGCTGGCTCAGCTTCGGCGACCTTCTCTTTCAGCGGCTGTTCGGGCGCGTCGGAACAAGCCTGTCAATCGCGTCGGGCACCGGTCTTTTCACCCTCGAGGGCGCGGGCTGGGACAACGAGCTCCTGCGTGCGCTGCACGTCGACGCGGAGGCGCTGCCGCCGATCGCCGAGGTCGAGCGCGGACTGGCCCGGCGTTATCGGCGCGCATTCCCCGCGCTCGCGGACGTGCCGTGGTTCCACGCCGCCGGCGATGGAGCCCTCGCGAATCTCGGCAGCGGCTGCACCTCGCCGCGGCGCAGGTCGGTCACCATCGGCACATCCGCGGCGGTGCGGGTGATGCATCGGGCCCCGATTCGCGCGCCGGTGCCGGCTGGGCTATGGCGCTACCGGCTGGACGCGCGCCGGCTGGTGACCGGCGCGGCATTGAGCAGCGGCGGCAACGTGCGCGACTGGGTTGTCCGAACGCTTGGCCTCGACGATGGCGCGCTCGAGAAAGACCTGCGTCGACGGCCGCCCGGCGGCCACGGCCTGACTGCGCTGCCGCATATCGCCGGCGAGCGGAGTCCCGGCTACGCGGCCCACGCTTTCGGCGCCGTCGCGGGCCTGACGCTCGCGACCACTGCGATGGACGTCGCGCGCGCTGCCATCGAGGCGGTGACGATCGAGGTCGCACGCGTCAACCGCCTGCTCGATGCGGCCGCGCCTCGCGCGGCCGTGCTCGTCGCGAGCGGTGGAGCCTTGCTCGAATCGCCGGGCTGGATGCAGATGCTGGCCGATGCGACCCACACGCCGGTCGCTGCCGGCCGCGCCCGCGAGGCCTCGTTGCGGGGCGCAGCGCTGTTCGCGCTCGAGCGTCTTGGGCTCGCAGAGTCTGCTCAGCTCGACCCGGGGGCGAGCCGCACATTCCGGCCGAGGCGTGGCACTGCACCGGCGTTCGCTGATGCAGAGGCAAGGCAGGTCGCGCTCTACCGCGCCCTCATATCAAAGCCAGGCGAGGTCGACGGGCCGGCCTAGGAATGCGCTCAATCGGGCGCCCGCGCGCTCAACGAGGGAGCGCTCGGCCGCGGTCAGCCGCGCGAGCTGGCGGATCTCGATCCGCAGTCCATTGCGGCCGGTCTGGCGGCGCCAGGCTCCGGAAACCTGGCCCGCGATCACGACGACGTTCGAAAGGATGCTCGAGAAGGAAAACAGCTCGGGCTTGAAGGGCCGAGTGGGGTGGAGGATCGCCGCGCGGTCGGCATAGCCGACGGTGTACTCGTCGAAGTTGGGGAGCAGGTGGGCCTTGGCCGCGGCGTTGCGCGGCGATGGGAGCCTCGAGTCGAGCCAGTACGAGACACCGGCGATGTCGATCCGGCGCAGCGCATCACCGGCGGCCGCGATCCCGCGTCGCGCCTCCGCCTGCGTCAGCCCGGACCACCAGACGTAGTCGCGCAGCTGAGCGGGTCCATGGCCGGCGAAGTAGCGAAGCGTGAGCTCGGCGATCGCCGCCTCGCGTTCCAGCACTCGTGCCTTGGGCACGCGCTCGTCGAGCAGCGCCCACGTGTGCTGGATGCCCTGGCGGCGGCCGCTCGTCACGAGGCCCACGAGCTCGGCCGACGCCAACAGATGGGGGAGCCGTTGCCCATCGGGCGCGATGCCCGCGGCGCCGAGCTCCCGGCCCAGCTCCGCGCGCGTCATGTGCCTGCCACCGCCCAGCCATGTTTCGAAGAGCCGGTGCGCGCGCGTGATCGTGGGCGGGTCGAGCTCGAGGTGTCGGTAACGAAGCGTCATGCCCTGATGGATCTTCGGGCCCGTCAGCGCCAGCATCCAGCGGATGTCTTCGGGCGCGACGAAGTGCCAGGTCGGGCGCAGGACGTGGGTCCGCAGGATGGCGCCGTCGTCGTAGGCGCGGTCAACGTCGCCCTCGACAGCGCCCTTCACACGCAGCCCGAGCGCCCATTTTGCCGCGGGGTAGTCCTGTGATTGCACGGCGCCGAAATGCCGCACGGCGTCGACCACGCCTCCGAAGGGCGCGCCGGTCAGATGCTGGGCCCGCATCCGGGTCGCGACGATGTCGAGCATCGTGGACTATTGTCCTAAGGCGATGGCCGGCGCATTCAAGGGCTGGAAGGGCGATTTCCAGGGCTTCTTCGTGGGGCTGAAGCTCAACAACTCCAAGGCGTACTTTGACGCGCATCGCAAGCAGTACGAAGAGGAGGTGAAGGGCCCGATGGTCGCGCTGCTCGCCGATCTCGAGCCCGAGTTCGGAGCTGCGCACCTCTCGCGACCCAACCGGGACATCAGGTTCGCGGCGGACAAATCGCCCTACAAGACAAACATCTACGCCGACTCACGCGAGGGCGGCTACGTCGCGCTTGACGCCGGCAACCTCACGGCCGCAGGCGGCCGCTACATGGTCGAGGCGGAGCAGCTGGCGCGCTTTCGCAAGGCGGTGGCCGCCGACAAGACCGGCAAGGAGATCGTTGCAATTGTCGAGGCCCTGCGCAAGAAGGGCTACGAGATCGGCGGCCAGGAGCTCAAGCGCGTGCCGCCGCCGCATCCCCAGGACCATCCGCGCGGCGAGCTGCTGAAGCACAAGCGGCTGATCTACTGGAAGACGTGGCCTATCGGCCCGTGGATCGCGACGCCGAAGGTCCGCGAGCGCGTCGCGGAGGCGTGGCGCGACGGCGAGGCCTTGAACCGGTGGTGCGCAAAGCACATGGACAGCTAACCGGAGGGCTAGGGCCGAGGCTACTCCCGCTCCAATTTCCGATAGCCCCGCTCCGGGGTCCAGGATTCCACGACCAGGCGATCCCCCTTCTCGTTCAGGCGCGTGATCACCGCCTCCCTCACGTCGATCTCGAAGCGGTGGGACGCGTCGCCGGAGTCGACCTCGACCGCAAGACCCGCGACCTTCGCCTCGCCGGTCCACCCACGGTCGTTCCCAGGCGGCGGATCCGCCGTCGGTCCATGGATCGCGACTCGCGGATCGCGCTGCAAATCCTTCGCCTTCACCGCCCCCGGCATGGAACCGATGCGCAGCACGCCATCGGCGAATTCGACCTCCGTGCCGCTGATACGGGGCGACCCGTCGGCGCGAAGCGTCGCCATCGTGAGGTGCTTGCGGGACGACATCAGCTCGCGGACGCGCCGCGCCAGCTCGGGCTCCGCACGCTCGAACTCAGACCAGGCTGGCAAGCCTAGGCGGGGGTTGCTGCGCGTATTCGCCGCAGGTGTTGCGGCGGAAATGCGCATATCCCCCGGCAACCGCGCGGTATTCCGGCGGTTATGCGCATATCGGCCGGGCCTACGTGATGACGAGGTGGAGGTCAAACGCGGGGGCGCCGTCCTGACGGCCGATGATGATGAACCCGATGCCCTCGGCGGGTCCGATGGTCATGGTCGTCGAGTTGTTGAACAGGTTCTGGTTGCCGCCGACGCGGCCCTCGTCGTAGTCGGGCAGGGCCTTCAAGGCCTTGTCCTTCTGCCCAACCGAGCCCGCGACCGTGAGGTTGCTGTCGGTTAGCGGTATGCGAACGGAGATGCCGGCGCTGACCCCGACGTTGAATAGGGCCAGGATCAGCCCGACGATCAGAACGAAGAAGAATCCGCTGCAGCCAAACCCGCAGCCGCGGTTGCGGTAGCGGACCCTCGTGCGGGGCTGCGGTGCCGGGTCGCTCATGTGCGTAATCTCTCGGTAGAGGAGGTTAGACGATGCCCAGGAAAGAGACCGGTGAGGCGTGGTCCCGCTTCCAGGCCGACGTGAAGTCGATGGCCGGAGAGCTCCGCCGCCACTACGAAAGCACCACCACCCAGGAGCATACGGTTGAGATCAACCGCTCGCTGCGAGAGCTGGGTGAGGCGGCCGACAAGTTCTTCGCCTCCCTCGACACGGCGACCCGCGACCCGGAGGTTCGCTCGACGACGCGACGCGCGGCGCGATCCTTCGGCAGCGCTCTGCGGGAGACGTTTCACGACGTCAGCGGCGAGCTCGAAAAGGCGTTTCGCGAGCCCGCCGCCACCGACAACAAGGATTGATCGAGAACTAAGCCCGAGCCGGCGCCGCGCTCTTCTTCGGCGCGTAGTAGTCGCGCCAGATCAGGCGGTGGATCGGCACCCATCGCGGGATGTCACGAAGGATGGGGATGAGGGGGATCAGGGCGAGCGCCGCGGTCAGGAGGGTCATGAGGACGACCACCCCGAGGTCGGCATTGCCGCCGTTGAGTCCCAGGACGCCGGTGTCGCTGGTGAACGGCCACACCTGGTACCAGGCCGTGTACAGCCACAGCCAGGTCTGCCCGGGGTAGCTCCCGGTCTCGTTCATCATTCCCCACTGGTCGCCGCTCAGGTTCTGCTGGTCGGCCAGGTCGAAGAGGTAGTTGCCGTCGCCCATGAATAGAAGGGCCTTGGTGTAGTCGACCTGGTAGAAGTGGCCGGCGCCCGTGAGGAGGCCGTCGAGCCCGCCCGACTGGCCCTGGGTGAGCAGCGCGCTCATCATCACCGGCAGCGGCCCGTAGTCGCCGTCGGCCACGCTGACCTTGCCGTCCGCGTAGGTGGCTTTGGCGAGCGCGTCGGTGTATGCGGTGACCCATTTCGTCTGCTGGTCCCCGTCCGCTGAAGTCCACGTCGAGATCGCGGTCGTCAGGCCAGGGTTGCCGGCGCTCGCGTACTTCAACGGCTGGATCACGAAGTCGTTCGCCGAGTCGATGGGGATGCGCTGCCCGAACCAGATCTGAGGCGCGAACGGGCCCCATGTCTGCTCTCCGCCGGCGTTGTTGTAGGGGGCTCCGTAGCCGGCGCTCGTCGTGGTTCCGGCGAGCTCGCCGGCGGCCGTCGACACGAAGTCGACAGGGTCGTTCTGGGCCCACTGCTGGATCGTGACCGTCGGCACGTCGGGCGATGAGAACGCGGCGGCGAGGACGAAAACGAAGATTCCGAGACCCGCGAGCGCGAGGAAGAGCTCCTTGACCAGGTCGTAAGGCACCATGCGGACGCCGCGGTAGTACTCCTCCTGCGTCATCTCCTGCTTGAGCATCTTCATTTGGCCGCACCTCCTTCGGGGCCGATCGGTTTGACCACTCCGCGAGAGCGGACCATCACGATGTGGACGACGACGATGAATGTGACGGTGATCGGCAGCAGCATCACGTGCAGCCCGTACATCTGGCCGAAGTTCAGGACGTTGAAGAACGCCCCGATGCCGGCTCCGTCCATCGCGTCCTTGGCGCTGATCCCGATGTACTGGGAGTCGAAGTTGAGCTGTGAGAGATAGCCGGTGAACGCGGTGAGGATGCTGATCCCGAAGATGACCACGCCGATCATCCAGGTCAGCGCCCGGCCGTCGCGCCATCCGGCCATGAAGTACTGGCCCCACAGGTGCAGGACCATGAAGATGAAGAACATCTGGACCGACCAGAAGTGGAGGCTGTTGAAGAAGTGCCCGACCCCTGTGTCATGCCACCACTGCGGACCCATGAACGACAGGACGACGCCGCTCACCACGACCCACACCAGCGCGGCGATCGTGACGACGCCGAACACGTAGACCCACGAGCCGACGTAGTACGGCTGGCGGTGGGGGAGCAGGTGGTCCATCGGGAGGACGCGGTCCCAGGTCTTGCGGACGCGAAGCGTCCAGCTGCCGGCATCGGCGTCCATGGCGGCGGGCGGAGGAGCGCTTGCCGGCGGCCGGCTCATGACCTTAGACATCGCGGTCACTCTTGTGCGGGAACGGTGCAACGAGGGCGATCGCGAACAGGACGAGCATCAACCCGATGACGAGCAGGTTGGGATACGAGATGTGGATGAAACCCCAGTCGAAGTACTGCGCAGGTGTGTCCATGCGGCGTAGTGTGCCCAACGCCAAAGTTTTTGTCAGAGGGCCGGAAGTCCCGACCGAGGGGGGCCGATCGGCCTAAAAAGTGACCCGGGCGTACGGGGTGTCGGCCGGGGGTCCGAGGGCGACGTGCAGCACCGGCTCAGCTGAGAGCTCCATCACCACCGAGCCGAGCGTCATCCAGTCGGCACCGCGCGGCACGCAGACCGGCACCGTCCGATCCGACAGGGCCCGCATCAGGTCGGGCACCCCCGCCGACGCGCCGAGCTCGCCGAGGCTGGAGCGCAGGCTGTCCAGCCGCTCCACTGTGGTCGAGTCCGAGTCAGGCCCGATCTCGCGATCCAGGTCGGTGCTCATCAGCACGTGGTTCGTATGCAAGACCTGGGCCCCGCTGGCGGGCACCTCGACGGCTCCCGCGGGCGAGCACTCGTAGTCCTCGACGCGGCCGGGATCGCCCACAAGATAGTTCTGGCCAGTCGCGTGAGGCACGGTCTTGAGCAGGCTCGCCGCGTCTCGAGCGCTCCTCTGCGCCAGCGCGCCGCGCAGCACGAACGCGACCGGCAGACCCTTCTGGCGGTTCCGGATCTGGAACAGCGCGTTGACGCATACGCCGACACCGTGCTCGTTCATGCCCGTCGTTCCGATGAGGCCCGCCGGCGTGAACACCATCACGGCGACGCCGTCATCGGGGCGCGTCCGGAGCAGGACCTGGGTGCCGTCGAAGTGGCTTGGAAGGTCCATGTTCTGGCCGACTACGGCGGTGCCGTCATCGCGAAGCACGCCGGCGGCGCTGCACGCCTCGATCGACCTTGCACGTGCCCCCTGGAGCGCAGTCCGGTACGCCCACTCCTCGTCCATCATCTGGTAGGCGAGGACGTCCTCGAAGCGCTGGTTCGATCCCTCGGCTATGCCGCGCACCTCCTCGAGCAGCCTCGGGGTGAAGAGCTCGATCGCCTTGAGGAAGTCGGTTGCGCCCAGGAACGAGTCGACGTAGGCCGTCGCGGTCAGGTCCGTGTCGCCCCCGACCACGGCGAGCCAGGCGTCGAGGCCTTGCCCGATCAAGCCACGCGCCGCTTCGCCGTGGGCCCGGCCAAGCTCACGAGGAGTGCCCGCGACCTCGACGACGGCCCGCGCCCGGCTCACCTCGTGACCCGCGTCACCACCATCGGTCGCCTCTCCGGCACGTCGAGCCACGGCTGGATCTTCTCGAAAGCCCGGCCTACCTGAAACACGCTCAGGTCGTCGTAGGTCTTGCCGACGATCGACATGCCGGTGGGCACGCCGTTGCTCGCGCGGCCGGACGGAACGCTCATCACCGGGCACCGGCTGCAAACGTTGAAGGGCACGGTCATGAGGATCTCAAACCAGTTCTCCGTCGCGCGCCCGTTGACGACCTGCGGCTCGTGGTCCCACTCGGCCGGCAGCGCCGGCACGATGAAGGTCGGGCACAGAAGGGCGTCATGCGCGTCGAGGATGTGGCCGAGCGGCTCATAGATCTTCGCCTCGAGGACGAG
>Ga0075436_100000874_pt1 | contig 20002 bp, 19 predicted proteins | sample RhiMethybrSRZTD5_FD_75303 | JGI IMG/M metagenome (GOLD analysis project Ga0075436, IMG submission 75303) | Populus rhizosphere microbial communities from Tennessee, USA - Rhizosphere MetaG P. TD hybrid SRZTD5 | ecosystem: Host-associated > Plants > Roots > Rhizosphere > Soil | place: USA...
CCGCGCGATGCGATGAAGAAGGCGCCGAATCCGCGTGGGCCGGATCTGAACTATGCCGAGCGCCTCACCTGGAGCGACGTCGAGTGGCTGCAGAAGACGACGCGGCTGCCGATCGGGCTCAAGGGCGTGATGACGGCGCGCGACGCCAAGCGCGCGGTCGACATGGGCGTGCGCATCGTGTGGGTCAGCAACCACGGCGGCCGCCAGCTCGATTCGACGCAGGCCTCGATCGACGCGCTGCCGGCGATCGCCGACGTCGTCGGCGATCGCGCCGAGATCATCATCGACGGCGGATTCAGCCGCGGCACAGCGGTGCTCAAGGGCATCGCCTGGGGCGCGCGGGTCGTGGCAATCGGGCGAACGGCGCTGTGGGGGCTCGCCGTCGGCGGCGCGGAGGGCGTGCAGAACGCGCTCGCGATCCTGCGTGACGAGCTCCGGCGCGACATGGCGCTCTGCGGCCAGACGAGCATCACGCGCCTGACGCGCGACTGCGTGTTCCGCGTGGACTAGAGGCCGGGAACATCGCCTCCTTGCCGCCGGTTAGATACTCGGCCTGATGGCCCTGATCCATCACCGAATGGAGGTCGCCATGAAGACTCCGTGGCCTCGCATCGCGTATGTGATCGCGCTCTTGCTACTCGTGCCCGGCGTGGCGCTGGCCGACGGCGGCGGCGGAGGTGGCGGTGGCGGCGGGGGAGGGGATGCCGCCGCCCTGAAGAAGCAGACGCCCGAGTACACGGCAGGCGTCAAGGCCATCGAGTCCAAGGACTTCGCGCGGGCGGTCACGCTGCTCGAGGTCGCCGTGCAGCGCACACCGGACGACGCCGACGCCTGGAACTACCTCGCCTATGCGACGCGCAAGAACGGGGATCCGGCTAAGGCCATCCCTCTCTACGAGAAGGCGCTCGCCATCGACCCGCGCCATCTCGGCGCGCACGAATACATCGGCGAGGCGTATCTGCAGCTCAACGATCTGGCGAAGGCCAAGGAGCACCTCGCGCGGCTGAACAAGCTCTGCTTCTTCAGCTGCGAGGAATACCGCGACCTCAAGAAGGCCGTGCAGGCCTACGAGAAAACGCACGGCGAGGTCAAGCCGGCGGTGGCTAAGTAGCCCGGTACTTTTTCTCCGCGTCGGGCGCCAGCGTGATGCCGTGGCCGGGGCGATCCGAGATGCGGAACGCGCCGCCGTCGCACTTCGGCATGCCCTCGAACAGGTCGCCGGGCGTCCAGTCGATCAGCTCGACGAGGAACGAATTGGGCAGCGCGGCCGCCACGTGCACGGACAGCTCGTGCACGACGTGGGGTGACAGCGCGATCTGGTGGGCGGCGGCCAGCGCGCCGATGCGCAGCGTCTCGGTGAAGCCGTTGGCGCGACAGACGTCCGGCATCAGATAGCGTGCGGCGCCGCGCGCGATGAGCTCGCGGAACTCGAAGCGGGTGTAGTTGTTCTCGCCGGTGGCCACGGGAATCCGGATGGCCCTGGCGACCTCGGCGCAGCCTGCAGGATCGTCGGCCAGCGTCGGCTCCTCGTACCACACCAGGTCGAAGTCCTCGAGCACGCGCGCCTGGCGGATCGAAGCGTCCACGTCGAGCTTCTGGTTGACGTCGACCATCAGCCGCACGCCGTCGCCCACCGCCTTCTTCACGGCCTCGACGCGGCGGCGATTCTCGCGCGGATCGGGATGATGGATCTTCATCTTGTAGTAGCGGCAGCCCATCGCCGTGTAGCGCTTCGCTTCGCCAATCAGATCGTCGAGGGAGTACGACCCCCAACCGCCGCTGCCATACGCCTCGACGCGGTCGGTCACCGCACCCCACAGCTTCGCGAGCGGCAGTCCGGCGGCTTTGCCCGCGACGTCCCAGAGCCCGATGTCGAGCGCGGAGAGCGCGTAACCCGCGATGCCGACCTTCCTGATGCCGCGATCGGCGCGGTACATCTTGTCCCAGAGCCGACCGACCTGCGTCGGGTCCTCACCGATCAGCAGCGTCGCGAGCCGCCGCGCGTAGGCCTCGACGGCCTCCGAGCCGGCGCCGCCGAACACCAGCGAGTAGCCGAGACCGTCCACGCCCGCGTCGGTTCGCACACGCGTCACGACGAGACGATGCTCGGGCAGATCGAGCGCGATGGGCTTGGTGGTCGGCACCTGGAGCGTGAACGTATCGATCGCGGTGATCTTCATGGCGCCATCCTATCGCGCACCGCTAGCCGGTACGCGGGGCCGAAGAGATAGCGCGCGACCTTGACCGACGCGCGCACGTAGCCGGGCTCGAGATTTTCGATCTTACCGCGCACCCGCGCGTGCAGGCGCGGCAGCGCGTGGAACGGAATCGCGGGATAGGCGTGGTGCTCGGCGTGGTACGGCATGTTCCACGCGAACAGCTTCACGAGCGGCCAGGTCAGCGTCGTGCGCGTGTTCTCGAGACAGTCGCGCGTGAACGCACAGCCCGTGTGCTCGGCCAGCAGATACGGTCGGAGGAATGCCTGGCCGATCATCCACGGAACGATCCACACGACGAGCGCAGCGGCCGAACCGGTCGCGATCGAGAGGCCCCCGACGACCAGGTACACGGCCACGTAGGCACGCGCCTCGAGGATGAGCGGTCGACGCTCGGCCGGCGCCATCCACGGCCGATCCGCTCGTCCGGACGCCAGTCGCAGGATGTCGCCGATCCGACGCATCGCGTTCGGGATTCCCGTCAACACGACGACGTACGCGAGCGGCGACGTCGGCTTTACGAAGAACAGCTCCGGATCGCGCTCAACGTCTTGGGTGAAGCGATGGTGGTCCCAGTGATAGACGCGATAGTTCCGGTAGGGCCAGAACCCGATCAGCCCGGCCAGTGTCCCGAGCACCGGATTGAGCCAGCGTGTTTGAAACGCGGTGCGATGCGCCGTCTCGTGAAGCGCGCAGAAGATGAAGGCGAGCATGTAGCCCTGCAACACGATCAGCGGAACGACCCACACGGTCGAACGCAGCCGCCAGAGCAGTGCGCCGGTGACGATCAGCATGCCGACGTGCCACACGGCGCGTCGAAGGGCCGGCCCGTCGGCGCGGGTCATCAGGGCGTGCAGGTCTTCCCTGGGAATCTCATGGGCGGTGAAGCGGACGTTGGCGTCGTCTCGCATAGGCGGGTCTGAGACCTGCTATCCTATCGCGCATGGCCACTATAGAGCACGACTACGCCGAACAACGACCGAAGTCGAAAGCGCTGCACGAGCGCGCCAGCAAGCGCATGCCCAGCGGGGTGGCGCATGACGGTCGATCGTTTTCGCCGTTTCCGTTCTATGTCGCGCGCGCGGACGGCGCGCGCAAGTGGGACGTGGACGGCCACGAGTACATCGACTGCTGGAGCGGACACGGCTCGCTGATGCTCGGCCACAATCATCCGGCCGTGCTCAAGGCCATCCAGGACCAGGCGCGCCTGGGCACCCATTACAGCGCGTGCTCGGAGGTCGAGGTGCGCTGGGCGGAGCTGATCTGCTCGATCGTGCCGGGCGCCGAGCGCGTGCGCTTCATGATGACGGGCACGGAGACGACGGCGCTCGCCATCCGCGTGGCGCGCGCGGCGACGGGCCGCCAGCACATCGTGAAGTTCGAGGCGCATTTCCACGGCCTGCACGATGCCGTGATGGCGGCCGTCAAGGATCCGTTCGAGCTGCCGGTCTCGGCCGGCGTGCCGCCGTCCACGCTCTCGACCACGCTCGTCGCGCGCAACAACGACCTGGCGCACGTCAAGGAGCTGCTCGAAGACCACCCGGTCGCGGCGGTGATTCTCGAGCCCGCCGGCGCGCGCTCGATGACGGTGCCGACCGATCCGAAGTTCCTCAAGGCGCTGCGGCAGCTCACGCACGAGAAGGGCGTGATCCTGATCTTCGACGAAGTGGTCACGGGCTTTCGCATGGCCGCGGGCGGCGCGCAGGAATACTTCGGCGTCACGGCCGACCTCACGTGCCTCGCCAAAGCCGTTGCGGGCGGGCTGCCGGGCGCGGCACTCGTCGGGCGCGCCGATCTGCTCGACGCCATCACGTTCAAAGGCGACGCCAAGCGCGACCGCACGCAACGCGTGGCGGATCAGGGCACCTTCAGCGGCACGCCGCTGATCGCCGCGGCAGGCGTGGCGGCGCTGGAAATCCTCAAGACCGGTGAGGTACAGCGCGAGCTCAATCGGCTCGGCGACCGCCTGCGCGCGGGCATGAATGACGTGCTCAAGACACGCGGCGTCGTCGGCTGCGTCTACGGCGCCTCCTCGATCTTCCGCATCCACCTCGGCGCGAGCGCCGAGGAGCTCGGCATCCCGAATTACACGATGGACGCCACGCGACTGGATCGTGGGATGGGACCGGTCGGCGGTACGCTGCATCTGGCCATGCTGCTCAACGGTGTGGACTACAGCCGAGGCGGCGGGCAGGGGTGGATGAACGGCGCCATGCGCGACAAGGACGTCGACCTCGTCATCGAGGCGTTCGACTGCTCGATCGTCCGGCTGCGCGAGGAGAAGCGGCTGTAAGACCGTTCGACACCCGCGCCGCAGCGGCGCTGCTTAGGCTCGGCGGCGCTTCCTCCGCAGATGGTGCGCGAGACCGGTGAGCCCGACGCTGAGCAGTAAGAGCGTCCCGGGCTCGGGCGTGACAAGGATCCCCCGAATCTCGCCGCCAGCGAATTGCGCCGTGTGGATGTTGAAGTACGACTGTCCGGCCACCATCCCGTTGAACAGCGCCGCCTCGGCGGAGGCTGCAGTCCCTCCGTTGGCCGAGACGAACGCGGAATTGTACGTGGTCAGATCCAATGTATTGAGCGGGGTGAGGGACATATAGTTTCCGGACGTAACGTTCAATGGAAAAGCGGGAAACGCGGGCATCACGGTAGCGACGCCGGTATTCCCCGGCTGTGGAACGCAGCAGTGGATATGTGCTGCGATGTCGGGTGTGCTCAACCCTGCGAAGGATGCCTGCACGACGAGCGTGTGCGCCACGTTGTCGAACGTCACATGGGCCGTGCCAGTAGCAGACGAACCGGTCGGGGGAATTTCGGCGTCTCCGCTGAGAGTGGCAAAAAAGTCGACAGGTGCGGCGTGGGTCGGCGAAGCGAGAAGGACGATGAAGAGCGTCAGCCCGCAGAATTTAGCAAAACGACGCATGGCAACCCCCGCGCGTTGAGGTTCAGTAAGCGCCGCTCGCCGGGGCCCGCATATTTCGCACCAGTCGATGAAATGACTCGGTGGCAGCAGTTTGCGATGCGGAGCCGGGAGACGTACGCCGGGAATGGAAGCATTCCCGACGGGAAAACGTTTACCCAGTCAGTTCGCGTCGCGAGGCAGCTCGATCGGCTTTCCGTGCGGCGTGGAGCGCGCCGCGCGGTCCCAGGCATCCTTGCGCTCGGCCAGCTCGTCGGCGAGCACGAGGCGCTTGTCGGCGACGAGCTTCTCGAGCGCCGCGAGCCAGAAGTAGTAGTAACGCGTGCCGTCGTCCGGCTCACCGCGCGCCCGGGCCGCCGCGATCTCGTCGGCCAGCCGATCGGCCCACTCCTTCCACGTGAAGTGGCCGCGCTCGTGGAGCATCACCGCCATGCCGAAGGCCTGCGCTTCCCACGGTGCGCGGAAGACCGGGCCCTCGGCATCGCGCGGGATCGCGGGCAGCGCGTCGAGATCGGCGTTCATCGAGCTCACACTCCTTCACCGTCGACCGGAGAGAGATACGGCTCGAAGCAATCGACGAACACCGCGTCCCGCGGACCGGCGTCCGGCCCCCACAGCTCCCGACCCTCGAAGCGGACGGCGTAGCAGTGCGCGGGCACTTTCGTGCCCGTCCTGGCGTGCTCGTCGGGCAGGATGAAGACGCCGTGATCGCGGTCGATCACGCCGACCTTGCCGCGCGCGTAGCGTGGCAGGCGCGTGTGACCGGTGGGATGCACGTTCTTGGTGCGGACACGGTCACCCGCCTTGAAGCGCGGCGCCGCGAGCTGCTCGTCCATACGCGCGGCGCGACGGTTGCGCAGCATCTTCGGCAGGTCCTCGACGCCAATCGGCTTCAAACCTTGCGCGCGTCCGGTCGATCGCATCGCCGCGAGCTCGCTCGTCGTGACCAGTCCCTTCTCCACGAGCAGGCGCTCGAGCCCGTAGAGCCAGTGCTCGTAATACGTCGTGGCGAGATACTCGGCGGGCGGCATATGCTCGCGGGCGTACCGGCCCATGTCGGTGTTCCAGCGACCGAGGAAGCCGCTGGTCATGTTGAGCGCGAAGACGCGCCGCTCCCAGTCGTAGTGGAACACCGGCTCGTTGGGCTCGGGGTCCACCGGGCCGAACCCGTGCATGCCGCCGAGGTCGTGGATTCCGTTCATCGCCGCGGCGATGAGACTTTCGTTACCCCGATCATCGAGTCACGCGTGACGAGCTCAGCCAGTTCGTCTTCGGTCATTCCCTCGGTGCCGGCCGGCCGCTCGGGCAGCACGAGATAGCGAAGCTCGGCGGTGCTGTCCCATACGCGTACCTCGACATCGTCCGTCAGGTCGACGCCGAACTCGCGCAGGACGCCGCGCGGATCGATCACCGTGCGCGCACGGTACGGGCCGGACTTGTACCAGACGGGCGGCAGCCCGAGCACCGGCCACGGATAACACGAGCAGAGCGTGCAGACGACGACGTTGTGGACTTTCGGCGTGTTTTCGAGGACCACCATGTCTTCGCCCTGGCGGCCGATGTAGCCGAGCTCGGCGATGGCGGTCGTCGAGTCCGCGAGCAGCCGCTGCTTGAACGCCGGATCCACCCACGCCTTAGCGACGACGCGCGCGCCGTTCCGCGGTCCCACTTTCGTCTCGTACGTGTCGATGAGCGCGTCGAGCGCCTTGGGATCGACCAGCCCTTTGTCGACGAGCAGCGACTCGAGCGCGCGCACGCGCAGCTGCACGTCGGTCAGCGGCGCGCCGTGCGGCCCGGGACGGTCGTCGTGCTCGTGATCGTGGCCGTGATCGTGATGGTGTTCGCTCATGGCGGATAGGCTATCATCCTTGTCCGGAATGAAACCGCTCGAGACGGAATACAAGGGCTGGACGATCCGCGTGATCACGCGCTCGACGGGACGCGCGTGGTCGGCGCTGGTCGAGGCGTGGCCGCCGGGCAAGTCGGGTGACAAGAACGCCGAGCTCGTGCCCTACAACGCGACCTCCCAGAATGAGAAGTCGGCGCAGGAAGCGGGTCGCCTGGCGGCCGTCCGCTTCATCGACGCCAAGACCGCTACGGACGAGAAACCCGCCAAGAAGTAGTCAGCGCCCTCGCCGCGCGGCCGTGCGGATGTCGGCGCCCGCCCAGCCCGCGTCGAACGCATGGCCCGGCTCATCGAGATCGATCACCAGCGGCGCGTGATCCGAGGGGATCGGCTTGCCCTTGCGCGCCTCGCGATCGATCTCCGCGGCCACGACACGCTCGCGGACCGGCGCGGTGACGAGCAGGTGGTCGATGCGCATGCCGAAATTCTTGTGGAAGTTGCCGGCGCGATAGTCCCACCACGTGTAGCGGCCCGGCTCGGGATGATGGACGCGATACGCGTCGATGAGTCCCCACTTGGCGAGGCGCGCGAACGCCTCGCGTTCCGCCGGCGAGACGTGCGTGCCGCCGTGGCAGGCCGTCGGGTCCCAGACATCCGCATCGGTTGGCGCGACGTTGAAGTCGCCGCCGAGCACCAGCGGCTCGTTCGGCGTGCGCGCTTCCTGAAACCAGCGCACCAGCCGCTCGTACCACGTAAGCTTCGCCGCGTAGAACGGCGAGCCGACGACGCGCCCGTTCGGCGCGTAAATGGCGACGACGCGCACGCCGCCACAAACCGCGGACAGCATGCGCGCCTCCGCCAGCGGCTCGTCGTCGGGCACGTCGGGCGTCTCGGCCGGACGCAGCGGCTGCCCGAAGTTGGTGACGACGTCCGTGATCGGCAGGCGACTCGCCACCGCGACGCCGTTCCAGCGGCCCTCGCCGTGATGCGCGACCTCGTAGCCGGCCGCGCGGAAAACGTCGACCGGCACGTCGGCGTCCGCGAGCTTCGTCTCTTGCATCATGAGCACGTCGGGCCTGGTGCGCTCCAGCCACCAGGTGACCTTCTCCAGGCGCGCCTTGAGCGAATTCACATTCCAGGTCGCAATACGCATCGCGTCTCAGAACACCGCGAGTGGATTCGCCGGCGAGCCCGTTCCACCGTGCACCGGTAGCGGCGAGATCACCAGCATGAACTCGTCGCGTCCCTCGTCGACGCAGGCTTTCGCCAGCGGCTCAAGCAGCGCGTTGTCGAGCAGCGCGACGCCGTACGCGAAGATCGCCGCGTGCACCGCCCACGGCACGTCATAGCCGATGGGCAGGTGATCGAGCATGTCCCACACGAGCACGCTGACGTCGTGATCACGCAGGAAGGGCAGACAGGAGATGTGCAGGCCCGGGCGCTGCAGCGTCGCCACCGGGCCGAACGGCCGGCTGTACGGACGCTCGGGATCCTGCGCCTGCCACGCCTCGCGACCGGAGTAGACGCACACGGCGTCACCGGGCTCGAGCTTGATGTTGCGCTTGGCCAGAATGTCGTCAAGCTCCCAGCCGTGCACCGGCGCATCGTGCGTCACGCACGGCACGCCGCGATGGCGCGGGACGTCGAGCATCACGCCGCGCACGATGATGCCCTCCTGCCAGTGCTCGATCGAGCCGAAGCGCGCGCCTTCGAATGTGATCTCTTTCTTCGGATCGCGCCCGTTCCACATCGCTTCGTCGTCCCAGGTGTGGCAGAGCGCGTCGATGTGGGTCGAGGCCACGCCGTGATAGAAGATGCCGTAGAAATCGGCCGAGAAGCCGCCCTTGCCGCGCGCCGCCGTCTTCATGTAGTGCTGCGCGGGCAGCGTATTGTTCGGCCCCGGCTCCTTGGGAAACGGCCGACTGAGCGACACGCTGCGGCCGGTCTTCACGAGGCGCGTGGCGGCCACTCGCTTGGCGGGCGTGATCAGGTTGATGGCGCCCTTCTGGTCGTCCTTGCCCCAGCGGCTCCAGTTGCGGCGCTCGCGGATCCAGGACATCACTTCCTTTTCTGTGGGCAGCGGTCGTTGCGGCATCGGGTCCTCCGTTCATATGCTCGCCTCGGACGGCAGGGCCCCAGCCCCGCGACGTCCTGCGGCTCGCACGGCCACGACGTCGCGCATGGTAGCATCCGGCCCACCATGAAGATCACCGACGTGCGCCTCATGCTGTTCGCCTGGGACGAGATTCCGGCCACGACGTATGGTCGTCACACCGGCCGCTTCAGCGGCTCGAGCCAGCTCGGGCTCGTGACCATCGCCACCGACGAGGGCGTGGAGGGCCACGCCTTCCTCGGCTCGGCGATGCGCGGCGCGCACATGGACGCGCAGTCGCTGATCCACTATCTCAAGCCGCTCGTGCTGGGCCAGGACCCGCTCGACCGTGAGCGGCTCTATCAGGCGATGTCCCAGAAGATTCGCAACACCACCTACCGCGCGATCGGCGCCATGGACATCGCGCTGTGGGACATCGCGGGTAAGATCGCACGCTTGCCGATCCACAAGTTGCTCGGCTCGTATCGGACGAGCGCGCCCGCGTATGCGTCATCCGCCGTGCTGCCGTCGAAGGAGGCGTATGCGGAAGAGGCAGCGCGGTTCAAGGCCGACGGCTGGACGGCGTACAAGATCCATCCGCCCACCGATCCGAGCGTCGACATCGACGTGTGTCGGGCGGTGCGGCGCGCCGTGGGCGACGGCTTCACCGTGATGCTCGATTCGACGTGGGCGTACCAGTATCCCGAGGCGCTCCGCGTCGGCAAGGTGGCTGAGGAGCTGGGGTTCTATTGGTACGAGGATCCGCTCGCAGACGACGACTTGCTGAGCTACGTGAAGCTCAAGCAGCATCTCTCGATCCCGATTCTCGCCACCGAGTACACGCCGGGAGGCCTGACCGCCTACGCGCCGTGGCTCACGCACCAGGCGACCGATTATCTCCGCGGCGACGTGGCGGTGAAGGGCGGGATCACCGCGCTCGTGAAGACGGCGCATCTGGCCGAGGCGTTCCACATGAACTACGAGGTACACCACGGCGGCAACTCGCTGAACAACGTGGCGAATCTGCATGTCATCATGGCCATCCGCAACTGCGAGTTCTTCGAGGTGCTGCTGCCCGCCGGCGCGCAGAAGTACGGCCTCGCGCAGGACATCGACGTGGATCCGCGCGGGCTCGTGCACGCCTTCGACGGTCCCGGGCTGGGCGCGGCGATCGACTTCGGGCTGATCGAGCGGAAGAAAGTCGCGGTGCTGAGCTAGCGCTCGCCGAGCGGCAGCTCCAGGAAGAACGTGCTGCCGGCGCCCTCGACGCTCTCGACGCGGACACGCCCGTGGTGCAGATCCACGATGCTTTTCACGATGGCGAGGCCGAGCCCCGTGCCTGGCGTTCCGTCCGCGGCGTGGTTCTTCACCCGATAGAACTTGTCGAAGACGTGCGGCAGGTCGGTGACGGGAATGCCGCGGCCGGTGTCGCGGATCGCGATGGTCGCCGTGCTGCCCGCATCGGTCATCGCCAGCGCGATGTGAACGCGGCCGCCCGCCGCCGTGTACTTGATGGCGTTGCCCACGAGATTGATGAGCGCCTGGCGCAGCCGCGCCGCGGACATCGGCAGCCAGCAGTCTTTCGGCAGCGCGGTCTCGATCGTGATGCGTTTGGCTTCCGCCTCGTGAGCGAGCGTCTGAACGACGGTCTCGATGAGCGGGACGACGTCGTCGCGCTCGGTGGCCGGGTCCAGACCCGCCTCGATGCGACCCAGGTCGAGGAGATCGCTGACCAGCTCTGCCATCGACTTGGCGATGTCGCGCAGCCGTTGGAGCCGGCTCTGGTACTGCACATCCTCCCGGCGGTCCTGCTGCAGCAGATACGCGAGGCCGGCGATGGCCGAAATCGGGCTCTTCAGGTCGTGCGAGACGGCGTGCACGAAGTCGTCCTTCATCGCCTGTAAATTCTTGAGCAGCGTGATGTCCCGCAGCACCGCCGCGGCGCCGACCGTCTCGCCGTACGGCGTCACCACGGGCACTACGGTGGCCTGCGCGGTGCGGCCGTCGGCGAGCGCCAGCTCGACCGGCCGCCCGTGCGGAGACTCGAAGAGCTCACGAATCGCGGCGTCGTCGACGACCTCGGACAGCGGACGACCCAGCAGCGTCTCGGGCACGAGCCCGAGCATGGGCTGCACGGCAGGATTCGCCAGCAGCACGATGCCGTCGGGATTGACCATCAGCACCGCGTCGGCGGTGCTGCCGAGCACAGCCGCCAGCGTGCTGCGCTCGTCGGCCAGCGCCTGGTAGGCGCGCGACGTCTCGAGCGCCGCCGACAGGCCGCTGGCGATCAGCGTCGCGATGTGCTGGTCGTCCTGCGTGAACGCTGCGCAAGCGCGTCGCGCGAAGAGCAGGGCGCCGAGCATCTCGAGGCCCCGGCGGACCGGCACCACCAGCGCCGAGCCGAGCCCCGATCGCGCCAGCGTGCCCTCGAGGTCGTCCGCCCCGGCGTCGGCACGGGTGAGGTCGTCGACGACGCACGCCTGACCGCGGCGCATCGCGCGTCCGGGCACACCCTCGTCGGGCGCGAACACGCGCGGCGTCAGCGCGCTCCGGTCCGGCAGCGCGGCGAGCGAGTGCACGAGATATCCGCCTCGCTCCGAATCGGCCAGGCACACCGCCACGTAGTCGTTCGGCAGCGCGCCGCCGGCTTCGTCCGCCAGCGTCTGAAAGAGATGCGTCGGCACCGGCGAGCCCGACATGGCCACCAGCAGCTCGCCCAGACGCGTGAGCCGGTCGGCGAGACTCACGTGCGCTCTGCCTGCGCGCCGCAGTGCTCGCTCACCAGCGCAGTCAGTTGGGCCCCGTCGGGCACGGGGTCGATCGGACCCACGATCGAGATGTAACGGATGACGCCCTCGCGGTCCACGAGGAAGACGCCTTGCTCGATCGCCGTCATCGCGTGGTGATGCAGGCGCCGCACGAAATTGCGATTCACGACGTCGAGCCATGCCCCGCGCGTCCACGTGCCGCCGTCGCCCTGCGCCAGCGCTCGCGAGAAGCTCACCACCGCGGTGCGGCTCGCGTCGAGCGCGCCGCGGTCACCGAGGCCGTAGATCGCATAGAGCCGCTTGTCGGGATCGCAAACGAACGGAAAGGGCGCCGCCGAGCCGGCGAAGAAGTTGCGCGCGGCCTCGAGCAGGTTGGGCGCGATCTGAATGACCTCGGTGCCAGTGCCGGCCAGCGCTTCGTAGCCCGCGCGGATCCCGTCCATATACATCAGACAGAACGGGCAGGTGAAGCCGCGCGAGAACCACACGATCACGTTGAGCTGGCCGCGATAGGCGGCCAGGTCGATCACGGCGCCCTGAATGGACGGCAGCGCGAACTGCGGCGCGCGCTCGCCCACCCCGAGACGCGGCGCCGTTGCCCACATCGTTCCACTCTACAACGGCGCCAGCGCCTTCAGGAACCCGAGGCTCTCCTCTGCCCGGGCGCTCGCATCGGTCTCGAGGCTCATGAAATTCAGCACGGGCACGGTCACCCCGTTGGCGATGTACCGGCGGAGCGTCTCGCGGCACTGCTCGGGCGTCCCGAGCACCGCCAGGTCGTCGATGACGCGCTCAGGCACGGCGGCCAGCGCAGCCCGGCGGTCGCCCGCGTCCCACTTGGCGTTCATGTCGGCGAGTACATCGCCGCGGCCGAGCCACTGGTGAAACCGGCGATAGACGGGCACGTTGAGATAGGCGGTCACCGCGCGCCGGAACTGCTCACGCGCGCGCGCCGACGTCGTCGGACACACGCTGATGCGACATACGATCGGATAGGTCTCCGGATCCTTGCCGGCGCGGCGCGCCTCGTCGCGGACGACGGCGGCGACCTGCTTGACGTCGTCGCCGGAAAGCCAGTTGGTGATCACACCGTCCGAGATCCTGACGGCCTGGCGCACCATGCGCTCCTGCAGCGCTGCGACGTAGATCGGCACGCGCGAGGGTGCCGGGCGGCCGAGCTTGAAGCCCGACACACGCAGCGTCTCGCCCTGCACGGTCATCGCCTCGCCGTCGAGCGCCTGGCGTACCGCCCTGACCACCTCGGTCACGCGCGTGAGCGGACGCTCGAAGCGTCCACCATTCCACCGCTCGACGGTGACGTTGCTGCCGGAGCCGATGCCGAGCACGAAGCGGCCCGGCGCGGCCTCGCCCATGGCTGCGGCGCCGACCGCGATGATGCCGGGGCCGCGCGTGAAGGCGCCGACGATCGCCGTGCCGAGCGTGGCGCGTTTCGTCCACGCCGCGCCGAGCGCGAGCACGATCCACGGATCGACGTCAGACTCGGCGGACCAGAAATCGGTGTAGCCGAGCGCCTCCGCCTCACGAAAGACCGGCTCGTGGTCCGCGAGCGGAATGCCGCTGAGTGGAACCGTGAGTCCCCAACGAGGTGTCACGGCCGCGAGCATACCGGGAACGCAGACCTCCGGGAAGCCGTTGCATCGACAGGAGTGCAGTTCTAACTAACGTTCGTGAAGAAATGTTTGCTATGGTGATCAATAGGAGATGGCGACGATGATCATCATCGCCATGATTCATTGACGGAGCCCGTCAGGGATACACCCTCCGTCGCTCGGCCGTACTGTCCCGCCTGCGAGCCCGATACTGATCCGAGTCTGGAGATTCTCGACGTGCGCTGGTGCTCTGCGCACACGCCAGCCTCGAGCGGCCTCGACGACGAGGTCGTCGCGATGGAAAGCTATCCAGCCGGCAGCGGTGAGGCCGGCGGCGAAGACAATCGCCGCTGGTGCGCCCTGTTCCATCGCCAGGCGAGACCGACCACGGTGGTGCGACGCATGGCCCCTGCGCTTCGTCCGACCCGAGCGCGCGCCTAGTCCGAGGCGCGCGCTTCGGCGCGCGGCTCGCGAAATCGGCCGCTCCGCACGGTGAGGAGAGGAGTCCCTTCAATCACGTCAGCTCGTTCGATGCGAAGCCGCGGCGCAGCGTGTTCTCGGTGACGACGCGCGTCTCGACGAACTGCAGCAGGTAATCCGGCCCGCCCGCCTGCCAGCCGATTCCCGAAAGCTGCCGGCCGCCGAACGGCTGGCGGCCCACACGCGCGCCAGTGGTGGCGCGGTTGATATAGAGGTTGCCCACGCGAAACGCTTCCCGCGCGCGAGCCAGTCGGACCGGGCTCCGGGAGAAGACGCCGCCCGTCAGCGCATAGTCCAGGTCGGTCGCGATCTCGAGCGCCTCGTCGAAGGTGGCGGCCGGCAGACACGACAGCACGGGGCCGAAGATCTCCTCGCGGGCGAGTGCACAGCTTACGGGCACGTCGGCGAAAATCGCCGGCGCCACATAGAAGCCGCCGAGCGCGTCGAGTGCCGGATCGAGCTCGCGCAGCAACACGGGCCGCGCCAGCCGCTTGCCGAGGTCGACGTACGACAGGATCCGTTCGCGCGACGCCTCGTCGATCACGGGCCCGACGATGGTTCCCGGCGCGTCAGCCGGTCCCATCGGAACCGTCCGTGCCGCCTCGGCGAGGCGGTCGACGAGCCGCGAGTAGACGCGGCCGACGCCGATGACGCGTGAGCACGCCGAGCACTTCTGGCCGGCGTAGCCGAAGGCCGAGGCAAGAATGCCCTGCACGGCCTCGTCGAGGTCCGCGTCGTCGTCGACGATAATCGCGTTCTTGCCGCCCATCTCCGCCACCACACGCTTGAGCATGCGCGTCCCCGGCGCCGCCGCCGCCGTTGCGTAGATCCGCGTGCCGATTTCCTGCGAGCCGGTGAACGCGATGAGAGCGACATCCGGGTGTCGCACCAGCCGGTCGCCGGCGACCTCGCCGCGGCCGGGCGCGTAGTTCACGACGCCCGGGGGCACGCCGGCAGCCTCGAAGACGTCCATGAGCCGCGCCGCGATCATCGGCGTCTGCTCCGCCGGTTTCATGACCACCGTGTTGCCCGTGGCAAGGGCCGCCGACGTCATCCCCGTCAGAATCGCGAGCGGGAAATTCCACGGCGCGATGACGCCGACGACGCCGCGCGGCCCTCGGGAGTAATGGTTGACCTCGCCGCGGCGCCGTCCGAGGGTGAGCGGCCGCTGCAGCTCACGCGCGCGGGCGCGGTAGTATTCGACGAAGTCGATGGCCTCGGCGACGTCGCCGTCGGCTTCGGCCCACGGCTTGCCCGCCTCGTACACGATCCACGCGGTCAGCTCGTGACGCCGCTCGCGCAGTCCCGCTGCCACGCGTCCGAGGATCTCGGCGCGTCCGTCGGCGCCGGCGTCACGCCACGCGGGGAACGCGCGCACCGCGGCTGCGACCGCCTGATCGATCTCCGCCGCGCCGGCGGCGGCCACACGTCCGACGATCTCCGCGACGCGCGACGGGTTGATGGACACGATGCGCTCGGCCGTCTCCACACGCCGGCCGCCGATCACGAGCGGCTGCTCGCTGCCCAGGCGCTCCCGCACGGCCGCCAGCGCGGCGACGACGGCGTCTCGCGCCTCGGCGCGGCTGAAGTCAGCGTGCGGCTCGTTCTCGAAATCTTGCCGCACCGCGACCGGCGGCGTGCGCGGCGCGGTCTCCGGATTGGCGAGCAGCGCGGCCGGCGACTCGCCTTCCGCGAACCCGCGCCGGAGAAACGACTCGTTCGACGTGTTCTCCAGCAGCCGGCGCACGAGATACGCCATGCCGGGAATCAGCTCGCCGAACGGCATGTAGATGCGGACGCGCTCGCCGCGCTCGGTGAGCGCGCGCACGAGCGGCTGGGCCATGCCGTAGAGCGCCTGGAACTCGACCGCCGACTGGGGCAGCCCACGCGCCTCGCGCGCCGCCAGCGCATGCGCGATCGAGCGGATGTTGTGGCTGCCGACGGCGAGGTCGACGCTGTCGCCGTGCTCGAGCAGCAGGCTCGTCAGACGCTCGAACGACGCGTCCGTGTCCGGCTTCGTTTGAAAGACCGGCACGGGCCAATTCTCGAGCTCGGCGTGCGCCGTCTCGTAATCCCAATAGGCGCCCTTCACCAGGCGCACGCTGACCGGCGTCCCGCGGCGGCGCGCCCACGCGATGAGCCGTCGGGCGTCGGACTCCGCGTGCCTCAGATAAGCCTGCAGGACGATCCCGAGATTGCGCTCGCGCCGAAACTCCGCCTCGTCGGCCAGCTCCATGAAGATCTGCAGCGTGAGCTCGTGCAGGCGGCGGTCTTCCATGTCGATGTGGATGTGCGCGCCGGCGGCCTGCGCCGCGCGCAGGATCGGCCGCAGCCGTCGCTTCACGGCCGACGCTGACCCCTCCGGATCCGCGGGCTCGAGCCAGGGATGGAGCGCGGAGACCTTCACCGACACGTTCACGCGCGGCAGGGGACCCCACGACGCCGCGTCGAGCCGCGGCGCCGCGGGCCAGTGCGGCGCCTCGCGGCCGAGCGTGTCGACCAGCTCGAGGTAGCGTGCTTCGTAGGCGTCCGCCTCCGCGTCGCTGAGGCACGCCTCGCCGAGGACGTCGAGGGTGAATGCCTGACCGGCGCGCCGAGCGTCGAGCGCCGCGCGCCGCGCCTCCGCCGGTGTGCTTCCGGCGACGAAGCGCCGCGCCAGACGGCGGACCGTCTCGCGCAGCATCACGCCGACGACCGCGTCGCCGAGGCGGCCGGCCACACGCGCGATGCCGAGCGCCGTCTGCAGCAGGGCGGCGTACGGCGCGTCCCGCCCCTCGAAATACTCACGCAGGTGACGGACCAGGTCCCGGTCGGTATCGAGCGCCGGCAGCACGTCGACGAAGCGGAACAACTGGAGCTTGGCGTCCTCGTGAGCCAGCGACCACGCGAACAGCGCGGCCGTCCAGCGGTCCGCCGAGTAGAACGCCTGCCGATCGCGGGCGACGCGCTCGAACAGCTCGCGGCCGATCTGCTGCACGCGCGCCTCGTCGGGCCGGACGCTCATGGACACCTCACTTTCACCTTAACGCACGTGTGAACGCACGTGAAAACCCTACCGCGACCGATGCCGAGGAGGACTCGTCGGCACCCCCGTTGCTTGTGAGATGCATGGGTCCGTATGTGGGAAAGGGAGGGCGGAATGGAGCGGGGATTTATCGAGCGTGCCGGTGACGAGGTCCGCTCGTGGTTCGGCGACGAGGAGGCGCAGCGCCGGCGCGCGCGTGACGAACGTGACGAGCCACGCGGCTACGTGGAAGGCCGCGGACGCGGCGGCCAGTGGCAATATCGCGATCTCGGCTATCGCGAGCCGCAATGGACGAGTCCGCCGCAGCGATACGTCGGCACCTCGTGGACTCGGGAGGCGGGCTACGGCCGCGAGGGGTGAAGTGACGTAGGGAGGACGCCCCGGGCGCTCCGCCCGGGGCGTCGCTCACTCACACCTCTTCAAGATCCTCGTCGTCCGGGTCGTCCTCGTCGAGATCCTCGTCATCCAGATCGACATCGTCGTCGTCGACCTCTTCGACACGATCGACGTCGGTGTCGAGCCGACCGGGCCGGTCGTCCGGAATGCGCTCCGCGTCCGGATGCTGCTGCTCACGCGGATCTTTCGCCATGGCGCCCTCCTTGATACGAACGTCGCGGGACGTAACGCAAGAGCCGCGCCAGTGAGAGGGCGCCTACGGCTCGAACGCGGGCGAGAGGTCGGCGCCCGGTTTTTCCAGTGCGGGGTCGAACAGTGTGTACGGGTTGACGTTTCCGAGCGCGGCGGACACCGACTCCGCGACGCCGGGATGCCGCGCCTGCAGCATCGACAAAAATTCGCGAATCTCGCCTCGGACGCTGGCCTTGTCCGAGCACACGCAACCGACGGTGGCCAGCCCGCGCGCCCGGGCATACGCGGCGGTGAGCTGTTCGCTCACGAACACCAGCGGGCGTACGAGCCGGAGCGTACCCTTGCGCGAGGCGGCCACCGGGGGCAGCGAGGCGATGCGCCCGTTGAAGAGAATGTTACGCAGCAACGACTCCGCGCAGTCGTCGGCCGTATGGCCGAGCGCCAGCGTCGTGCAGCCGAGCTCGGCGGCCGCACGATAGAGCGCGCGCCGACGATGACGGCTGCACACATCGCAGCCGTGTGCGATCCCGTCCTTCACGAGCGCCAGCGTGGCGGGCTCGTCGCGGATGACCCAGTCGACGCCGAGACGGGCGATCTGGGCGCGCAGCGCGCCGATGTCGCTCTTGAACTTTCCCTGCTCGATGGTGACCGCGACGACGTCGTAGCCGAACGGCGCGCGCGTGCGATACGCCAGGAGCGCGTCGAGCAGGCAGAGACTGTCCTTGCCGCCCGACACACCCACCGCCACGCGGTCGCCGGGACGCAGCATCGCGAAGCGCCCCATCGCGCGTCCGATCAGCTCGAGCACGCGGTCGGGCGCCTCCATCATTTCTTGTACTTCTCGGGGGCCTTGAGCTGCATGAAGAACGGCGGACGCGGCATGCGACCCACGCGCACCTCGACGAGGGCCGGGCGATTGAGCGCCAGCGCGCGGCGGACCGCATCGCCGACCTCGCTCGGCTTCTCCACGCGAATGCCGGCCACGCCGTAGGCCTCTGCGAGCGTCATGAAGTCCGGATTGCGGAAATCCGCCTCCCATGTACCGCCCCAGGCCTCGTCGAGATCGCGGGCGACGTTGCCGTAGGCGTTGTCGTTGAAGACGACCGCGACGACGTTGATGCCGTACTTCACGGCCGTGGACATCTCCTGCGCGTTGTACATGAAGCCGCCGTCGCCGCAGATCGCCACGACCGCACGGTCCGGCTGGGCGACTTTCGCACCGAGCGCCGTGGGGTATTCGAAGCCCAGATTTCCCGAGTACGAGGAGTTGATGTACGTGCGCGGGCGGAACACCGGCCAGAAGGGCCGCGAGTAGTAACCGATCTGCGTCATTCCCGCGATCACGATCGCATCCTCGGGCGTTCCCGCGCGCAGCGACTTCAGAATCGGCGCGTTCGGCTCGGTCGTGTCGAGCGCCGCCATCTCCGCGCGCAGCGCCTCACGCTCGGCCTTGCGCGACAGCCGCGGCGCCAGCGCGCGCAGCCGGTCGAGCAGGCGCTCGAGCGTCAGCCGCGCATCGCCCACCAGGCCGAACGTCAGCCCGTGGCTGCGGCCGATCTCATCGCCATCCACGTCGATCTGAATCACCTGCTGCGTCGGCTGGAACGCGGCGAGCTGAAGCCGAGAGCCGACGGCGAGGATGAGGTCCGCCGCGTCGAGCCAGCGCCGCAGCGGATTCTTGGGCCACAGTCCGGCGCCGAGCGAGAGGTCGTTGGCGTCGCTCACCACGCCCTTGCCCTCGGCGGTCGTCGCGATGCCAGCTTGCAAATGCTCGGCGACGGCGACCAACGCTTCGTGCGCCTCGCTCGTCACCGCGCCACCGCCGGCGTAGATGACCGGACGCTGGGCGGCGAGCAGCATTTCGGCCGCGCGCACGATCAGCGCCTCGGGGGCGGCCACGCGGTCGCCTTCGGCGGGCGGCAGCAGCGTCGCGTCGCCTTCCTCTTCCAGGACGTCCGGAGGGAACTCCAGATGCACGGGTCGCGGCCGCCCGCTCTTGAGCTGGCGCACGGCCGCGCGCACCGCGCCCGGCACGTCGGCGACCTCCAGCACGCGGCGGCGCCACTTCGTGACCGGCTTGATCGCCTCCATCTGGTCGTTGACCTCATGCAGGACGCCGACGTCGCGGCCGATATAGCGCTTCGGAACCTGACCGCACAGCATGAGCACGGGCGACGAGGCCGAGTATGCGGTGGAGAGGCCGGCGGCGGCGTTCAGGAGGCCCGGGCCCGGAACGACGAGCGCCGTGCCGAAGCCGCCCTCGCCGCCAGCGCGCGCATAGCCGTCGGCCATGTACGTCGTCGCCTGCTCGTGGCGCGTGGTGATGAATCGCACGTGCTCGTCGCGCAGCCCCGCGAGCGCGCCATAGAGCTGCACGCCGGGCAGGCCGAACACGACCTTCACCCCTTCGCGAACGAGCTGCCGCGCGAGCGCTTCACCGCCGGTCATCCGTGGCAT
>Ga0075436_100000876_pt1 | contig 19978 bp, 18 predicted proteins | sample RhiMethybrSRZTD5_FD_75303 | JGI IMG/M metagenome (GOLD analysis project Ga0075436, IMG submission 75303) | Populus rhizosphere microbial communities from Tennessee, USA - Rhizosphere MetaG P. TD hybrid SRZTD5 | ecosystem: Host-associated > Plants > Roots > Rhizosphere > Soil | place: USA...
TCGCCCTTCACAATGTTCATTCCCCACGCCGCCAGCGTGCCGGCAATATTTGCGAACAGGAACGGCCGATCGTGGGTAACAACTGTGAGCTCGAACCAATGCCGACCGCGCTCCAGATGCAACTGGACCGGATCTTGCAGCAAGCCGCCCGCCAACTCCATGTGCCTGAGAATTTCTTCCGCGCGATAGGTCCGCAGATATCTCCTCGGCAGCCCCTCCAGGAACGATTTGATTTTCTTCGCAGACTTCGGCGCCAGCGAACACAAGCGCGCGATACTCTCGTCTTTCTCAACCTCCGCGTGCACGCGCTGGTCGGCGGTCCGGCTCATGTTGTTTGAAGCAGCTATGTAAAGCTGCCAGACGTTCTCAGCCTTCCATGGAGTCAGCGCCTCAGGATTCACCGCTTTGATGTCGGCATAGGTGAGTAGCGCAAGCATTTTCAGGCGCTCTGGCGTGCCCACTTTGTCGCTGAATGCCTGAATAGTCGCTGGATCATAAATGTCGCGCCGCAACGCCGAAGAAATCTCAAGATGGCTGCCAATCAGAAATGAAATGATCTCGCGGTCAGCCGGCGGCAGCTCCAGGCGGTCCATGCATTTCTGCGCAATTTCCAGGCTGGTTATAACGTGGTTTGAACCTGGCACTCCTTTTCCAACATCATGCAACAGCAGCGCGAGGTACAACAGTTCCGGCCGGTCCAACTCATCCAGCAATCGCCCATAACGCTGGTCCCACTCGGATTTCGACACCCGCGCCCGCTGCAAGCATTCAATTGCCAGAAACGAATGCTCGTCCACGGTGAAGCGATGGTAAAAATCCCGGACCACTAGAGAGTCAATCAGCTTAAGCTCGGGTAAGAGCACTGTAAGCAAGCCCAGCGAATGCATCGATCGCAGCGCGTCAGCTGCGTGTGGTTCCATCAGCACAGTTTGCAAATAGCGCCAGCTTTGCGGGCCTGACGGCGGCCTTTCGGAGAGCTCCGGAATAACCTGTTGAATCCTTCCCTCGGTTGACATTGCCGGCTTCAGGCCGTGATGGGCAGCAAAACTGAAGATTCTGAAAAGCAATTCGGGATCGCGAATCGCCGAAGGCTGCTGCAGCAAAATAAGCCCGTCCACCACTGAGAAATCGGCATTCGACAGCCGCGAACGGTAATTCTGAAACGAGCGATATAGTGAAGACCTCGCGCCCGGAACCGATTCCAGCAGGCGCGCGCAATGATGGTGAATGGCGCGGGCGTGCCGAAAGTAAACCCGCATCCAGGCAGCAGCGTCCAGCGACTCGCCTGCATCCACGCCGATCTTTGAGACGGCAGCTTCGTCCTGTGACTCCCATGCGAGCATGTTGTCATCCCGGCCATGGCGATAATGTAAAAAAGCGCGCACTGAACTGAGGAACTCCAGCGCCGGAGCAAAAGTCGTACTCATCGGGTCGCTAAGGACCGCATCCTCAGTAGGCCAGCTACCCTCCTTGTCCAAAGCCGACAGCAGAGACATCCAGCACGCCACGTTGTGGTCGCGCAATCCTCCCGGAGCTTCCTTCACATTGGGTTCAAGATGAAACACCGTGTTGCCATACTTGGCATGGCGAGAGCGGCTGACCTCCGCCAATTGCTGGATGATGTAGTTCCCTTCCCTGAGGAAGAATTTCGGCAGCAGCTTGTCATGCAACTGCTGGAAGAGTTCGGCGTCTCCGGCAATGTAGCGGCAATCGAGCAATGAAATTGTGAACTCGACGTTTTGCGAGTCGAACTGATCGCATTCGGCCAGCGTGCGTGTGGCTGCGCCAAGTTTCATACGCAGGTCCCACAGTTCCTGGCAAAACACGCGCACAGGATCGCGAAGGGCATCCTCCGAGCTTCGATCAGCATGCAGGAACAGGATGTCAACATCCGAATGAGGAAAGAGTGCGCGGCGGCCAAAACCCCCGAGAGCAACCAACGCGAATTTCCTGGATTGCGCCTCAGGAGCAATCAGTTCGTCCCAAAGGCTCAAAAGGACTTTTTCCACCAGCGCCGTACGCCCGGCAATGGCAGCCGATCCGCTGCGGTTGCTTACAAAATCCTGCTGAATCCGTTTCAACCCTGCCAGATAGAGGTCCCGGAGCTCAGTACGTGGTATAGCGGCTGTACTCATGACGTTTGTAGTCGGTCGGAACCGGCCGAACCGACCCAATTTTCTACTGTAGTCGGCTATCGGGCGGTTCGGAAATTGAAACTATTTATGAGCGGAATCACGATTCCTTATCGGGCAAGTCGCAAGGAACTCCCTAGCTGCAGGATCACTGCGCAAGATCACTGCGCTCGGACACGGTGCAATCCCAAGCACAATCTCTTGTGATCTCCATCACAGCTAATCCCACCACTCACGCGCACCCTATAGGCAGCTAGTGGAATGGGAACCAGGGTGGAGGAATTATGAAACTCCTAATCGTATTTGTTCTTTTGGCGATGACACTGTCATCCTTCGCCAACGCTCAAAAGGCGCCAAAATACAATACTGCAGCCGAAGCGGTCTACAAGGGCAAAGTCGAAGATGTGCGTGATCGCCAATGCCCAGTCAGCGGTGGAATCGGATCTCACATCATCATGAAATTGGAAGATGGGAACACCATTGAAGTCCACCTGGCGACTGCCGAATTCACCCGAATGTTGGAAGTCAACATCCATAAGGGCGATCCAATCGAAGTAACCGGATGGAAAACGGAATTTGAGGGCGTGCAGACAATTTTTGCCCGCGAGGTCAAGCACGGCAGCGACACTTTCGTATTCCGTGCGAAAGACGGCATGCCGGCGTGGATTTTTTAACTGCGTTTTGTCGCCGCGGCAAGCATAAGGCCACTGACCACCGCTATGGCGAGGATTGTTGCCAGCGAACTCAGGCACAGAATGCACCAGGCGTAAAGCACGCGCGCCTCAATGTAAGTCAGTCGAAGCGCAAATGCCAGACCGGCAAGCGACGCGAGCAGCAGCAGCAACGGCGTTTCCGCCTTCTCCCGGTACACGGTTGCCAGCGATAGAAGGACGAGATAGCCTGCGATCCCGATCAGCGCGACGGGAAGCCCTGCCAGCGTCGAATATTCGCTGCGGTTCACCAGATCGCAGTTGAACGACTGGCCTAAGTCACAAAACGAAGTCTTCGACGTAGCGAAATGATGGTAGAGCGACACCGACGATACCAGGACCCCAAAAACCGCAAGCACCGCAATTGCTAGCATCAGCCGAGGCGTCCTAGCTGGAAGTCCGGGCGCGGTCACGGCAGTTTGCATCCCGTCCTTTGACTCAAGTCCCTGAGCGGAAGGACCCCTTCTGTTCTCGATCCATCAGCGAACTGCCAGGTCGGAAAATTCTTAATTCCAGCCTGTTTGCATTGCTCGTTCTCAGTGTGCGGTTTGCCTTCTTCGCCGCATTCCATATAGTTCACGTATTGAAATCCATAGCCGAACTCTTCTTTCTGATCGGAGCAGTGCGGGCACCACCACGCCCCGTACATGCGTGTACCCTTTGCGCTCAAACATTTTGCGAAGCCATCGAGCGTGCTGACCTTGCGGTCAGAAAAATAGCGGTAGCCTCCCCACGCAACGCCCAAAATAGCAATCGCGATTATGATCCACCACCAGGGCGGACCGCCTTTCGCTTGGCCTGGCTCTTCCCTTTGCTCGCTAAGCTTCGACATGTCGGCTGAAATCCTTATACCACGACGTTGAGTGCGCCCGGCAGCACGTCCAGACTTCGACAATGCAAGGTGAGGACTTCCCCGTCGATCATCGCATCCACTGGCGCTTCCAGCTGGAAGTCAACGCGGCGGACCTTTCGAACCTCGGCCAAGGGATGCTGGATGTGCGTGCCGTCGTAGAGGCCCGGTAAGTTGCGGATCAGCCCCAGTCGGCCAATTGGGCCCCAACGCACATATTCGATCATTCCGTCACCGGCTTCGGCGGTCGGAGCAATCATCATCGTGCCACCAGTAAATTTCGTGTTGTTGAAGGTCAAAAACAGGCAGGGCCTGCCATCCACATGTGATTCGCCATCGACCGTCAACGGAAACGGCCGGCGCCGGAAACGCGCGAGACACAGAAAGATCGCCGTCTGGTAGCCGATCTCTCCCCAGCTGCTGAAGCGGCGAGCCCGCAATGTGGCAACATCCGCTGAAAAGCCAATGCTAAGAATGTTGATGTAGTGCAGCACCCCATCCCGGTGATGGAGACGTATAACGTCGCACTTCTGTGAGCGGCTCGCGGTGAGAGACTCTATCGCGTGCTCAGCGCCACCATCGCTGTAATGTCGCAGAAACGAGTTCCCTGTGCCCAGAGGAAGAAACGCGAGGGTCGGGGATTCGCCCGCATCGGTCAGGGGGAACAAGCCATTGATGATTTCGAATGACGTCCCGTCACCGCCCACGGAAATAAATTTGCGGTAACCTTCGCGCCAGCCTTCGCGCGCGATTTGACTGGCTTGATTCGGAGCCGCCGTTTCGCGGACATCAATTTCGATGCCGCCTGCGCGCAGCCGGTCAAGCGCCGGAGCAAGCAGCGCCCGGGTGCGCCCCCCCGCAGCTGCGGGATTTACGATGGCGAGATTTTGGTTGTGCGTTCGCAAGCCAGTAACATGACAACGTATGTAGTTCGCAAACTCGGGAAGGGCACGCAACACAATTCCGAGCTACAACTCCTTAACTGCCGTCCGCTTAACCATACTGCGAATCTGCTCTGCCAATTCGTTTCGTTTGATCTTCATCGAGGCCGTACGCGGAAAATCTTTCTCCCAGAGTAGGTAGCCCCCGACTCTCTTGAAGTCGGGCAGACGACGATTGCTGTCGGCAATCTTCTCTTTCATCGAGTCTGTGATCTCCTGGTCCACTTCGGGATGCACGACCAGCACCAGCATTTCCCTTCCCAGTTCTTTCGCCGGCCAAATGAAATTCGCAGCGAAAACGCAGTGCTCCTTTACCGGCACAGCCTCGAACGCAATTTCGATGTCCTCGGGATAAACATTTTTTCCACCCTCGGTAACGATCATGTTTTTCTTGCGCCCGAAAAGCTGCAGGTGTCCGGAACCATCGAAGCGCCCGAGATCGCCCGTCAGGAGCCAGCCATCAACGATGGTTTGGGCAGTGAGTTCAGCATCGTCAAGATACTGCGACATGATGGTTTCACTCTTGGCGGCGACCTCGCCGACACCGTCCGGTGCCGGATTCAAAATGCGCAGTTCGACTCCCGGAAGGGGCTTCCCCACGGTGTCTGCGCGAAACGGCTTCAGATCGTTCACCGTAAGCACGGTTCCGGCTTCGGTCAGTCCATAGCCGTTCGCTACCGGAATTCCCATATCGTAGAAGAATTGCAGAGTAGCCGTTTCCACAAACGCACCACCGGTAAACATCGCCAGCAGGTCCCCTCCAAACGCTTTATGCACTTGTGGCAGCAGTTTGCGGCTGAGCGGCACATTCGGGCGCTTGCGAGTAAAGAATCGATTTACAGCGATGCAGGTATCGAGCAAAAAACGTTTTACCGGCGGAAGCGCTTCAAAGTTTCCCTTGATACCTCGTTCCAGATTCTTCAGCACCAGTGGCACCAGGCTGACATATGTGATCCGGTAACGCACGAACGCGTCCCGCACAAACTCAGGCCGCAGCGTGCGCAAATGCACCACGCATGCGCCGCACACGAACGGGCCGATAAATCCAACCATGAAATCAATGGCATGGTTCGTAGGCAAAATGCTCAAATAACGTACGCCCGGCCAGAACGGATACCACGCAGTCAGGGCCTTGCACTGTTCGAGGTAATTTCCGTGAGTGAGCACGCAGCCTTTTGCGCGGCCTCCCGTCCCCGAGGAATAAACGATGCATGCCAGGTTCTCTCGCTTACGAGTCACGAAAAATGGATCGCCTTTGCGGCGAAACTCTTCCCATCGAAAGCCACCCTTCAAGTCAGCGGTGGGCGGAGCTTCAGTGACCAGAACAATTTTGATCGTATGGTCGCCGAACTGTCGTTCCTGCATGATCGCGCGCCACAAGTGATATTCCACGATCAGAAACTTCGCTTTAGAGTGCGCCAGCAGCTGCAGATGCTCTTTCGCAGTGAGCTTGTAATCCAAAGGAACGAGCACGCCTCCGGCAAAGAACACCGCGTAAGCCGATATCAGCCACTTCGACTGATTGGTCATGATGATCGCCGCGCGGTCGTCTGGGCTGAATTCAGCGTCCTGCAGGGCGCGGGCAAGCGGCAACGCCATCTGCTTAAAGTCAGAGTAGGTCAGCCGTGTGCGTTCGCGATTACGATCGGACTCGATCAGGCAGGTTTCATTGGCGAAGTGGTCAAGAGCTTCGCGAAGCGCGGCGCCGAGAGATGTGTATTGATCGAGATCAAGCATTAAAGAGCTATTTCATCATACCGGCACAGCGACACGGGAGTGTGTACGTGATCCTTTCGATTCCGGGGAACCCGCCCCCCGCAAAGGATTGCGTCTGTTGTATCCCTGTGGGGGATTTTACAGCCTGGATTGAATTCTTTCCGCCAGGGTCCGAAAATCGGAGACACCCTGAAGCTCGTAGTCAGGAAGTTCGACATTAAAGTGCTGTTCCAGTCGCGTAAGCATGCTCAGCGCCTGCAAGCTGTCGATACCAAGCTTCTTAAAAAAGTCGTCGTCAGCGGAAAGGTTTTCGCGTGCGACCTTGAACTGAGCGGCCGCCAGATCCAGGATTTCGTCGATCGTCTGCTGCTGGGTTTTCATGATGTGATTTATGGTAAATACGGCAGCGCGTCGGTGCTCTCCACAAACTTCTTCAGCCCGCTGCGGACGGCCGGCTGCGTAAACAGTTCGCAGAAAATTTCGATCTCGCGCCGCAGTTCATCATACGGTATCGGCTTAATGAATTCCTTGGCGGCGACAGCCGCCCGGCGGTCGAACTTCACCAGTTGAGCTGCCGTTCCACGCGCCACTCGTAATCCGTGCCCCTCCCCTACTACCTGGCTTACCAGCCCTATCTGCTGCGCCTTGGTCGCGTTGAAACTGCGCCCGGTTAGCAAGAGATCACGGACCACCGCGTTCCCCAGATCGCGCTTCAGGCGTGGAATTCCTCCAAATCCTGGAATCAAGCCCAACCGCAATTCGGGAAAGCAGAAGCGTGCGGTCTTGTCCGCGATAATCAAATCGCAGGTCAAGGCAAGTTCAAGCCCGCCTCCGAATGTCACTCCGTGCACGGCTGCAATCGTGGTCAGCGGAGAAGCATCGAGCGTGTTCATCACGTGATGCGTGCGCTCCAACGACTCGCGAACAGTTGCAGCTGCAGCGTCCTTCTCCATCTCCTGGGTGCGGTAATAGGTTTCGCGCAGATCGGCGCCGGCGGAGAAGCCTGAGTCCAGCCGACTGTAGATGATCAGAGCATGCGCGTGCTCTTCGAGTTCAGGTAACGCCGTGATGAATTTCTCAAATTCTGCGAGAGATTCCGTTCCCAGCTCATTGCAAGGCTCACGATGCAGCGCCAATTCGACGACGCCGCCTTCTAGATGCCACGAAATGGCTCGACCGGAATATTGTTTCGTCATTACGGAACGTGTTTCGCGTACTTACGGGCAATCGCCGTCAGTGCTTCTCCACTACAACAAATAGGCTGGATCACACCGCTTTTTTCACCGAGTACATTTCCTCGATCGCAGAGTTGTGCCGCTCTGAAATCAAGTCGCGTTTCAATTTGCCGTTTGCAGTTAACAGACCGTTTTCAATGGTGAACGGGTCTGAGCTGGCCCGAAATGTCCGTACCTGCTTGTAATGCGGCAACCCGGCATTCACTGTGTCCAGCGCGGATTGCACCTGATCAGCCGTAACGCCCCCCGTAACGATAGCAGAAAGATAGCTGCGCCCGTTTCCGACCAGCACCACGTGTTGCGCATTCGGTAAGCGGGCAAGAATTTCGTCTTCAATCGGCTCAGGAGCGATGTTATGGCCGGAGTTGAGAATGATCAGGTTCTTTATCCGGCCGACGATTTTCCAGTTCCCTGCTTGGTTTACTTCGCCCTGATCTCCAGTGCGAAACCAGCCATCGCGCAGAACTTTGGCGGTTTCATCCGGACGCTTCCAATATCCGGGGAAAACGTTTGGCCCGCGAACCATAATTTCTTCGTTTTCGCCGAGCTTCATCTCAACACTGGGAATAGCGCTGCCGACCCGACCCGGCTCAACGTGGCGCGGGTCGTCCATCGTACAAATGGCCGTGGTCTCCGTCAGCCCATACACTTGCAGGACAGGTATGCCCAGCATCATGAAATAGAGTTGGGTTTCAACATTCAGCGGCGCCGATCCGCAGATCAGGGCTTTGAGGTTCGATCCAATCATCTTCTTCCGGATGGTTGGAAACACCAGCCTGTTTGCCATGCTCAGCCAGAGTGAATCCGAGAAACCTGCCTGCCCCTCGTTCTTGCGCGTGTAGGCAGCCTTCGCCTTGGTGTAGACCATGCGAACCATACCACCGGTTTTCCAGAGCTGCTCGTCAACAGCGCGGCGCACCCGTTCGAGCAAAGCCGGCACGTTAACAAAATAATCTGGCGCGACCGTGCGCAACTCGCCGGCAATCTTCGTTAGATCAGTGTTCATGAAAACCGAACTGCCGCGCAATAAACTGGTTAATGTCGTAATCCACGCAGCGGCAAAATTCAGCGGCGCCCATTGATACACACGGTCCTGATTTGCACTTTCACCCACACCGCGGTTCATAAGAATGTCCAGGCGCTGCGACGTGCAGTTCAAAATATGACTTACGTTCCCGGCGTTGATCATCACGCCTTTCGGCTCGCCCGAGGTCCCGGAGGTATAAATGATCGCAACCAGATCGGAATCAGCGTGTGGGTTTAGCGTGGGAACTTCGGCCCGCGAACTGTTTCCGCCTTCGCTTTGAGCGGGCTCCGCAAAGATTTCATCGAACAGCGCTTGTGCCGGCGCTTCCGGCCAATTCTGAACCACGTCATCGCGCAGCGCCGGATCGCCGCACAGAATCAGGGATGGCGAGCAGTCCTTCATCATGGCAACGAGTTCAGACGGCGCCTGGCGCGAATAAAGCGGCACCGCGACCAGTCCTTCAGCCATGATTGCCAGGTCCATCACCACCCAGCGGACGCCATTCGCGGCGATTAAGGCGCATCGGTCGCCTTTTCGCAGCCCTCGAGACTTGATGAATGCACGGGCTTGCGCAATAAGCGTAAGTAGGCCCTGGCCGGTGACCCTGAGTTCTCCGGAATCTCTCAGTTCGGTGAGAAGCGTCTGGTCCGCGCAGGATTCCAGCCGCGCAAGAATTTGGTCGAGGAAGGACATTGATGGACACAAAAGAATAAACCACTGAGGGCACAGCGGAACACTGGGCAAAGCTCAAAGGACATTTCAAAGCGAGGGCGATCGCTCAAAGATCCACCCGGGCACGGTTATGCGGGGCGAAGGAACGCGGCAAGAATATCCATCAAAGCGTGGCCAAACATATTCGGACGCAGGCTACGCCGCCATGCCGCCATGGCTCCGGCGACGGCACCGAACGCGGTGATCGCGATGGCGTGTGACCTGCCTTCATACGCATGTCCTGCGCCGAAGATAAGAGCTTGCGCCAGAATCGCTGACCAGAGAGGCATTCCGAATCCAGCAAATTGCTGCTGGAGATATCCGCGATAGACCAACTCCTCCACAAAGCCGGCGGTTAGGGAAATCACGATCCAGACCGCCATCTCGGCAGCACCTCGCGGCAGGATCACACTGATGGCCTTCGATTGCTCCTGGCCAAGCACGTGGATCACGAGCGAGAGACAAACTAATCCGGCAAATAAAAACGCAACCCCCAGACCCAGATCGCGAAACACATCCGCCGCCCGCGACCAACGACCGCCAACCAGTTCGCGCAAGCGCATTCCGTTCCGCCGGATGCCCCAGTAGACATATGCGGCTAGTGCCCATTCGAAGATCAGAATCGGCGCATAAACGCGCAGAATGATATGCGCGTGGCTGGCGAAAGTTTGCGGCCGGTAGACATCGCGAACGATCGGCAAGCAAACAAGAAACAACAATCCTACCGTGTGCCAGACCGGCGCGATGCGGCGGTTGGTCTGTTGCATGGGAATTGCTGCAGTCGCCATGACCTGGGTCCCCTAACGCGACAGAGTCTCTGAATATTTGTACGGAGGGGCGGGTTCGAAGGTTCCAGCCTTTTGGGCGCTAACACTAAGTAAGTGCAGTCCAGCTTCGCCGTCGCAGCCGCGACATTTAGCTGCACATGCCGATTAGGCGGTGCAAACCTGCATCCATTGGCGGAAGGTAATCTTCCCAGTTCCACTGGCCTTTGCGGGTGGGGAAATCGGGATAACGGCGCTGCACTTCTTCCTCAAAATACACGCCCATTCGCGCCATGACCTTGAGGTTTTTCACCACGGTGCGGCCAATTCCGTCAGCGATGCGCTCGCCTTCCGTGGCAAGCTTTTCCAGGGCCGCCAACAGCTTTGGCTCAAGTTCCGTATCATCCACGTTCATGAGCAAATCTTCGTGGCCACGCTCGCGCATCAGGTTGCGAATACGTTCGTCCATCGTTATTCCGCACGACGGAACCAGTGCCGGCATTGAGGTCACAATCCCGTGATATCGCGACGAGGCCATCATGTGGCATGCGCGAAGAATGCTCACCATCTCGTACATGTTGAATTTATCGGAGGTCAGCACTGGAACGCCGCCCAGTCGCTCCGAAATTTTTTTCGCCGGGCGGGCGTCAAGGCGTTCCGTCGCAGCCAGCACAACGAAGACCTTGCGCCGCTTGCGGAACGCATCGACGGCGTTCCCAATCGCAGCCAGGTAATGCTGATATTTGCGATCTGACTCGGCGCCGGAGTTGTGGAAGTATGGCCCGCGGTAGTGGCTGCCCTGGTACGCGCCCGCGGTCTTCAGCGCCATTAGCTTCCCGATCGAAGCCTTCACCGGCCACTCGAATGGATTGATCGGACAAACGACCAGCACCGGAGTCTCGCCGTCCCAGCCGGCATCATGCAGCACTTTGCGGCCATAGTCCGGAGGTTGCGGCGGAAATGTCCACGCAGTGTCCGTCCCAAGCTCAGTGGGGACGCCAAGTTCGCGCAACACTGTGCGCGATTCTTCATTACGCGTAATGATGAGCGAATCCCTGCAGTAACGGGCGCACATCCGCCGGACAGGTGCGTCCATATACCCGGCTTCCCCACCGTAGCCCACCGACAATTTATTCTCCGCTGCAGCAATTCCCAGCGAGCCGATCATCATCGTGGTCAGCGCGTTGGCGAACTTACTCTTGAACATCGACCCTTCACACGCGACTACGCCGTGGTGCTGCGGCACTTCATGCGCCAGAAACGGCGGGAAGATATCAGGCAGATGCACCTGGCGGGTGCTCTCGAAATATCCGTCGGTGAGCTGGAAATTCTGGCTCATGACGCTGAAATCTACGTTCTCCGCTCCGAGTACGTGGCGAAGCTGCCGGATCATCTCTTCCACTCGGGCGTCTGAGCCCATGTTGCGGGCGCCGTTATATCCGGCGAACAGTAGCTTGAGTTTCTTGCCCGGGCTCCACCGTTCCCCTTTTCCCAGCATCCATGAAATTTTTTTGCGCTGGATGGTTGAGCCGACCCAGGCCTGCAGCATGAAATCCATCATGCTGCCGAACCTCCAACTTTCGCCGGCCACGGCTGGTAGGGATAACTGAAATTCGTGTCGCGGCTGAATTTCAGCAGCGGATAGCTGTATTGCGAAAACGGCACCGGCTTGCGGCCGAGTTCCGTCGTCACCCGCGTATTATCGAAAACCGTATTGAAGGTGAGATACGGCATGAATACTTTCATCAACGCCGCTCCGTAGCCAATCGCACTCTTGCGATTTGCCAGCAGGTTCACACCTTTATCAAATGGCCCATTCAGGAAGGGTAGATAAACCGGACCGCGCTTATTCTGGGCCGCAGACAGCGACTCCGTGATCTGACGAAACGTCTGAGACTCACGTCCGGAAGAAAGATGATATGTGTCGTAGCTGGTCCGCTCCTTCACATGCAGAGTGGCGATCGCGTCAGCAACAAAATCCACATTGACGATGTCCACCCGATCCTTTGCTCGCAGCGGTAGCACTGGCAAACCCGCCAGAAACACAAATGCTCGCACCATCTCGAACTGCGTCGTCTCTGGGCGGCGGCTGTCGCCGAGCACAATGCTGGGCCGGAAAATTGTCTTAGGCACTTCGGGCAGCAACTGCCTGATCATGTGCTCGCAGAATTTCTTGGTGCGGGCATAAGGATCGTAATCCGATCGGTTCCAGTCGATGGAATTATCTTCGGTCACGACCTCGTCCTGGCGTTTGCCCGCAACCGCCACCGTGCTTACGTGACTGAAGCGGCGCAGCCCGTGATAATGGTCCACCTGCAGGCCCAGCTTTATGACCTCCAGGGTGCCGCGCAGATTTACATTCAAGCAGCTCTTTTCCGACTTGCGATTCAGAGAGGCTGCACAATGAATGATCGAATCAGTAGTGTGGACCAGGCGGTAGTAATCGTCTTCCGTCAGTCCAAAGCGTTCGCTGGTGAGGTCGCCACGAAAAATCCGGATTCGTGTCTGCAGGATTTCGTAGAAGGTTTTGAAATCGAGATGCAGCTGTAAGGCCCGCCACAGGCGGTCCTCCGCCTCCTGGGGCTCGCGCGCGCGCACCAATAAGTTCAACGGTGCCCCATAATCCCGCAAAAGGCTTGCCGCTACATGTGCGCCAATATATCCGGTTGATCCAGTCAGGAATATCGCCACGTTGCTCCGTTGGTTCCAGTCTTCGCAGTTTCGGCGCTCGCGTCGTTGCGCGCGTCGTCATTGCGCACCTCTAGGTTCCGAGGCGGCCGCGCTTCAAGAGGACGCCCTTCTATCAGAGGATACGTCCATTTTCGCAACGCCGGGATGTGAATATTGATCCAGTACTCGTACCAGTCGAGTGACGCGGTGTCATACCCAAACTGTTGTCGCTCCTCCGGCAGCAGCGCATTCGAAAGCTTCTCAATGTTCTCAGCAATGAAGTCGTGCTCATTGTGCAGGATGAACGGCTCAAATAACTGAATCAGCTTTTCCACCCTTTCCAGATTGCGGTCGGTCCTCGCCAGCGGAGCTTTTTTCAACGGAAACGGCGCGGCAACTCGCTGGATGGTCTTGATGATCGCGCGCTGCGCCGGCGCCGACATGAGGTTATAGCGCTCTTTGGAAACCGGAATGGCGTCGAATCGCAGGCGCAGCCAGTATTCCATTCCCTCCTGGGCGCGATAATGTCTGCGATGCGCCAGGGAGGTCAGCTCAATCGAACGCCGCATGTCACATGGATTGGTCACCGACGTGGCCAATTGGTAAACCGGATCATTCCTCCGCTCGATAATCGCGGCCGCGATCAGAGTCATTCCTCGGCAAACCGCATCCACAGGAATCACGTCGAGGCGCTTGCGTTCATTCGTGGGTAACTGGCGGAAGTATGTGCCAAGAAGATAGGACAATGAAGCTGATGTATTGATTCCCTCGTTCCATCCGCGGAAAGGCTGGGCCGTAGAGCTCTCGACAATCGATGGGCGGACCATTGCAATCGGAAGTCCGCTGCCGTATTTCGTAAGCAGAGATTCTGCAAGGCTCTTGGTGAGCGTGTAAGTGTTCGGCCAGCCAAGCTCCTTGGCGCGCCGTTTACCCAGCGTGGTCAGTTCATCGCGCAACCAGCGTACGCGATTCTTGCGGATCTGATTTTCCAGCGCCGCTCCGTGCAGATTTTTAGCCGCGTGCTCTTTGGCCATTGCTTGACGGCGAAGTTCATCCGTAACCTCGGGGCCCTCGGCGCGCCTTTCTGTCTGCTCGATCAGTTGGTGCAAAGCCTTCCACTCCAGTTCGGCGTCAAAATTCGCCACTCCCGCCGGAGTGTAGTCCGGTCGCACCGTTTCACTCACGCGGCCATCACGCGCTCCGGCCACATAACAGGTTGAAAGATGAAGCAAGCCGGCGTGGTCAGACTGGCGCACGAAGTCGAGAATGTTGACCGCCGCATCCACGTTGGTGTTCAGCGCGTCTCGCAAATCGGGATTGAAGTCAGTAAGACCGGAGCTGTTGATGATGACATCCAACTTGCTCCGCAGAAGGCTGGATTCCTCAGCGCTCAAACCTAAGCCGGTTTGCGTGACATCGCCTTCAATAACCTGCACCCGCTCGTTCACGAACTCCGCCAGGTTGTGCCCGTGGCGTTCGTAAAGTGGATCAAATACCGGCGAATCCTCGAGCAACTTCTGAACCCGCTTTTTCGCGGGATTTGATTTTTGCCGCCGTACCAGGAGATAAATGCGACCAATATCCGGAATATCGAGCAAGGTGTTCGCCAGCCAGACTTTCCCTATGAAACCGGTCACCCCAATCAACAGAATGTGTTTCCCGCGTAGTGCTGATCGCACTGAAAGTGGCGTATCTCGACGATCACCATCGAAGTCCACCAGCGGCCGCTCGGGCTTGCCGACATCCTTTTTTGTGGAAACGACGGCCGTTCTCAGGAGCCCAGAGTCGGTTACACCTAAGTCATCCGACAATTGTTGCGGCGAACGCAAACCGTCCGGCCCGGCGGACGAAATCCGAGCAAACACTCCGCGTGGGCGGACCACCGGATCGAGCAGCCGGCCGGTGGCAATTCCATCGCGAAATTCCATGCGATTCGTCAAAATTCGCGTCACACCCAGGTGTTCGGCTAAGGGGCGGATGACATGGTCCAGGCCCTGGCTCACCAGCACCACCTGCGCCCCTGACATCACCAACTCTTCGAGCTTGCGGATTCCGGCGGGCTTCAGATTCGGCTTCAGTTTGTACCGGAAGTATTCTTCTCCAAGCAGATCCAGGCGGTCCCGGCTGATGCCCCGCAGCACCGAATAGACCACCCGTGTGGCAAACGTGCGATTCGCTGCATATACAAAAGGCCGCAGCGCGGCCATCAGCAGAACCAGGCCGCGTCGCATCCACCGCTCAGTGAACGTTTGCGCGTTCCAGGTAAAAAACGCAATCGGACGCACCGCGGTCAGCTCCAGCAGGCTGCCTTCAGCGCGCCAGTAGACGTAGCCACCGGGGGAGTTTGGCTCAGATCTGACCAAGTGTGTTGAAACCAGTTTGCCCTGAATACCAGCCAGCGGGCTCAGCACGGCAACGTCGCACCGCGAAGCTGTCCATTGTAAAGGATGAGCGTCAGAAGGACGAAAAAGGCGCTTTTACACGATTACATATCCCAGAGGTCGGCTCGAGCTCATGATCGGATGATCGCGCAAAAAAAGCCGGAGCCTCGCAGCTCCGGCTTCAGTGTTGGCTGGTTCGCCAGGCGACGAAAATCAACATCCAGCGGGAAATCGTACCGGCCGAACCCTCCGTCGCAAACGGCCCATAGCTCCTACCTTCGCGGAGCATGATTGCCGTGCAACTCCAAAGCCGATCGCACCTCACTACCGCTCAATCCTGCAAGCCTTAAACTTTGTTCCCACACCGACCGGGCTTTTTGTGGATCTCGCGACTCGACCGAAGAGGGAATCTCCTTGAAGCCGTCGAAATACTTGCCGCTCACTCCGAAAAATCGGTCATCCAACAGCAGCCTGCCCAACCCTTCTCCCGCTTCTTCTTCCGTCGAGAGATGAGATCCCATAAAGTTCACGAACCGGCGGCTGGTCATAATTGCTTTCATGATGGGATTCATGTCTCGGCCGGCTGCGGTCGTGGGAACCACTCCTGGCGACCAGGAATTCACGGTGATTTGCCGTCGACTGTCACGCAGTTTTCGATCGAATTCATAAGCGATCATCATCGCGTACATCTTCGCGGTCGCATAACGCGCCATGGGCGACAATTTGGCTGCCGTGCCGACGCCGAGCGCCAGATCTCCGACCGGGCCGTATCGCGGAGGAGTAAACTTCCCCATCTTCGTCGCGGCGGGATCGTGCAGATCGCTGGAGACGAAAATAATCCGCGCAGGCTCCGGCATTTGCTCCATCATGAGATTCGCCAAGAGGAAATGACCGAGAAAGTTCAGCTGGAAGGTGCGCTCAAAGCCGTCTTCGCTGAACTCCAGCGATTTGGCTTTCATGTTGATGCCGCCGGCGTTCAGGATGAGGCCGTTAATGGCCGGAATGCGGAGTGCATCGAGTTCCTGCGGTAGGCGGCGAACCGACGCGAGCGAAAATAAGTCCAACGGCGCGTAGCTGAGGCTTGCAGCAGGATGGGCCTGGCGAATGTTGCGAATTGCATCCTTTGCTCTCAACTCACTGCGGCACGCCAACACCACGTGCCAGTCAGGATGCGCAGCCACAAACTTCGCAGCTGCAAATCCAATTCCGACGTTTGCTCCGGTAACGACGACGCTATTCATCGCTGCACCCCGCTGCGGCCAGAAAGCCGAGTTTGCAGGGCAAGAGCGATGGCATTCAGTGTGAGGAACACAAGTTCGCCGGTGAATTTAACTTTCTGGCCACCCATCGCCAGCGTGGTGCCGTCTACGGCGAAGCCAAAAATGCGGACAGCCAGGATTAGCAGCATCATCGCCACAATAGTTATGTGCCCCATTCGCAGCCGGCTGCGCGAACTGATGAATGTCGCAAGCGCGAAAGCAATGGTGAGAGCGAGTGCGCCCATCACGCGAGTATCGGTGATGGCCTCCGGCGTGCTTAGGGTGACTCCCGTCGCTGCGGCTCCCTGACTGGGATTAGTTATGAATCTCAAACCGATCAGGGCCATTATGAGCATGGGTGGAACCATCACGATTCGACTAAGCAAGGGGGCAAGTAACCCGGCCTTTTGGGTTCTTGTGCTGCTCATTGCGTCAACTGCTGTTGCCATAATTCATCTCCTAAAATGGTGATCTGAGGTTTTGGGTTGATGGTTTGCGATCGAGCAGCTGCACGGTCTTCAGTTGCGGCCCGCGAACAGTTGGGGATAACGAACCCAGGTCGCGAGCCAAATCAGTCCGAGAACGATAGCCGGCTGAAAGCCCACTTGCCCGTGTCCGACATGGGCAGCGATAGCGCCGCCCAGGTAGGCGGAAACCATGAGCAAGCCAAAAGAGCGGGTGCGGGGGTAAGCGAACAGGAACGCGCTGACAATTTCGAGAACAGCAATAAAAGTCAGCCTGCCGCCGGCGAATCCGACCAGCGCCATTTGCGCCGCAACCTTGGGAACAGGTATTAACTTGGCCACGGAACTACCGACCAATAGGAAGCTGAACAAATAGATGAGAAAATTTCCGGCGCGCAAACGAGCGCCGGAGGCGGGAAGCGGGCTGATTGCAACTGGTTTGCGGGGCAGATCGTTTATGGCCGTGGGTGCGTGTGCTAAGTTCATCATCGGCTGCCTTTCCGGTACTTCGAGTTATGATACGCAACGGTACCGTAGCGTAAGATGCCGCAATAGAACAGAAGTTTCAAAAAGATGAAAGCCAAAAAGCGAAGCGCTGGGCCAAGGACGGACGAGAGAGTCGAAAGATCGAAAAAAGCCGTGCTCACCACGACTTATGAGTTGTTGACCAAATCAGGTCTGAGCGGCGTCAGCGTGGATGAGGTTGCGAGGCGGTCTGGTGTCGCCAAGACCACGATTTACCGGCATTGGCCTTCACGAGAGGCTTTACTGCTCGACGCCTGCTCGCAGCTCGCGTCACGGCCGCCGGTTCCGGACACTGGAAGCGTTAGATCCGATCTTGAACAACTCGCCTGTCGCGTGGCGGTCCGATTTCGAGAGCCTTTTGCGACGGTCATGCCATCCATCATCGACGCCGCCGAGCGTGATAAAGACCTGGCGGAACTGCAGTCGCGTATTCATGCGGAGATGCGTAGGGCCCTGGTGACCGTTATTGAACGCGCCCAGGAGCGCGGAGAACTCCCCAAAACGCAAGACGCGCGTGAGATGGTCGCGGGCATACTTGGTCCGATTTTCTACCGGCGGTACTTTTCCCGCGAGCCGCTCGACGAGGCCTTTGCCAAGAAAGTGGTCGAGCGGGCCTTGAAGAGCGCGGAGTCAGTCGTTCCCCGCTCGAAGTAATCTTGGACAAAAAAACCGGGGCTTGTGGCCCCGGTTCAGTGTTGGCTGGTTCGCCCGGAAAAACCTGTTCAGTGTGGCGCGGGCGCCCTCGCCCGCGATGTTGCTGGCCCAGGTCTCGTCGCCTTTGCGAGAACTGGGATCGCCAAATTAAGACTCAGTTCCTACGCGGTCCGCCTCGGCCGTGTTGTAAGGTCGCGAACCTGCGTCAGGATGCTCGACATTTGCATTCCGTTCAGCGAAGAAACAAACGGCATCATTTCCGCAATGAACGGGTCCTTCATCAACTCGCTGATTTCTTCCTGACGGTTGCGTTCCCCGCCACTCAGCAGATCAGGCACGGACACCTCCAGGGCACGCGCCAGGCGCTCCAACGACGAGAGCGTTGGCGTAGCTTTTTCGTTTTCAATTTTCGACACGTAGGTCCGCGGCACCGACATCCTTCCGGCTAATTGCCGCTGGCTAAGTCCATTGCGCAGCCGCATGGCACGGATCGAAGCCGCCAGGTTCAAATGGCCGCGATGTGGCGGAGGAACAAGTTGCGGGGCCGGCACCTCCACAATTTCCGGTTCCTCTTCGTCCAGAGAAACGTGACAGCGGCGGCAAAGATTGTTAGATGTGCGGAATTGAACTAGAAAGCAGTGATCGCATCGAACAACTTCCCGGGAATCAACCGGGGTTAAAGTAGTGGCCATTACTGAGTGGGAGTTGCCAGAGCGGGCAAGACCCCACGGAACCTAACTAACTTGGTTCCGACTTACTGTGCGTAATGTGAGGTACTCAGGCTGTGGAAGTCAAGTTAATTCTGGGATGAGATACCGAAGCAACGGTGGAAAACACGGCAATAACCGGCGAAAACCAGGAGAAACTCGGAGTGAAAAAGGGAGCTGGAAAATTGGGAGCGGGTGTTTACTAATCAGGTTCGCACTTTGCCGGCTGCGTATCGTGAAGCTTTCTTCGACCGAAATTACGATTAACCGGGTGGGGTGGCTTTAGCAAACCGTCAGAGGATGCCCGGCTCAAGTTCCAACCGGCTTTGATCATCGACGGTAAGGATCACGTCACAGACTTGTCTGTCATGACGAAACAGATTGCCCTGCTGTTAGAAGCTGACAAATTTTTTACAAATCCGTAGTTGCCGGATCGCCCAAATGCCCCTATAATCGCGGCCTTTCGCGGTTTCAGTGGTTGCCGCTTGAAACCTCGGCACGGGTAAGGACCACACTACTCGCCGTAAATACCAAAGACCAAGAAAACTCGAAGAGGACAATCAAATGAGGCAATTTGGAAACATCGTTGTGATCACGTCGGGAATTTGCCTGGTGGTGATTGGGCTGACGTTGTTGCCTACCCGGCGGGTGGTAGCGGGCAATCTCCAATCAGTGACCGTAACCAACCCATCGTTGCCAGTAACCCAGAGCGGCACTTGGAACGTGGGTGTCAGCGGGACTCCCACAGTAAACCTAAGCTCCGCCGCGACCATCGGAATCAGCGGCACGCCGAACGTCGCCATTGTTAGTGACGAAGAAAATGCCAGGAGCGGTTTTCAGGCGAGTCTGTGCATCGACCCGGGCAACGGCGACTGCGGGTCGATTTTTAACTCGAATCCGGGCACCAATTTACACGTCCCCTTGGGAAACATCCTGGTGATTGACTACATATCAGGTGAGTGCAATACCAGCTTTCAGCCAGGCTCTGCTGTGACTAATTTGGCTGTGGCCACCAACGTGGGCGGCCACTTCGTGAATCATCATTTCGGAAATTTCAATATCGGCCCAGGCACACACTTTGCGGCCGGTAGCATGACGCGGTTGTATTCCGGCCCAGACTCGAATGTGATACTTGGCGCCGACTTCATAGTCAACAGTATCAGCGATCCCGGGAACCACTGCGACATAACGGTTTCGGGTCACCTCGTGCCGGAGTAAGGTCAAGATTCATG
>Ga0075436_100000877_pt1 | contig 19958 bp, 25 predicted proteins | sample RhiMethybrSRZTD5_FD_75303 | JGI IMG/M metagenome (GOLD analysis project Ga0075436, IMG submission 75303) | Populus rhizosphere microbial communities from Tennessee, USA - Rhizosphere MetaG P. TD hybrid SRZTD5 | ecosystem: Host-associated > Plants > Roots > Rhizosphere > Soil | place: USA...
ACCTGCTTGCGCGTCGCCACCGCGCGCAGCTCCGAGAGCCGCGTGTCGACGTCCATCGACGCGTACCAGACCTCGAGGTTGCGCATCGTCGCGAACTGGCGCATGGCGGTGCGGTACTCCCACACGCCGCGGCGGACGATCTCGCGGCGGTCGGCGGCGCCGAACTGGTTGTCGCGGGCCGCCACCTCGAGGCTGACCGCGAGCCGCTTCACGTCCCACTCCCACGGCCCCGGCAGGGTCTCGTCGAAGTCGTTGATGTCGAAGACGAGCCGCCGCTCCGGCGACCCGAACACGCCGAAGTTGGACAGGTGGGCATCGCCGCAGAGCTGCACGCGCAGCGACGTCCGCGGCCCGGCCCCGAGATCGGCCGCCATGATCGCGGCCGCGCCGCGGTAGAAGGTGAAGGGTGAGACGAGCATGCGCCCGTACCGGATCGGGACGAGCTCGGGCACGCGCGACTCCGCCTGCTTCTCGAGCAACGCCACCGGATCTGCCCGGTTCGCCGGCACCTCGAGGACGGCGTGGCGCAGCCGCGGCACCTCCTTGCGGGCGGCCCGCCCGAGGGCGATCCGTTCCGCCGTCGTCGGATGATTCGTGTCGCGCCGCGAGCGTCGCCGCGGGCGTGTGGTCACCGCACTCATCCTGCACCTCCAGGTAGGCCGTTTGCCGAGCCCGCCGCACCTGCCCGAACCGCGGCCCTGTGGGCTGCGACGGCGGGAGAGAGCGCCGCGGCGAACATCATGACCGTTGCCGCGGCGATGAGCCAGAAGAGGATCGCCATCACGATCCCGAGCCCTCCGTACGTGCTCGAGTACGACACGAGCCAGCGCCGGAGGATGAAGCTCGCCGCCACATGGAGCGCCGCCAGGCCGGCGACGGTGATGACGGCGCCGGGCAGGAGATCAGCCACCCCCACCCGCCGATGCAGCAGCAGCCGCGGCGCCCAGACGAAGTACGCCGTCAGCAGCGCGAGCCAGGCCACGTCGAGCGCCCACCCCGCCCAGGTCGGGATCCCGTGCAGGTACCGGATCTGCAGGATCCAGACGATCGTGAGCCACATCAGGGCGAGCAGGACGACCAGGTAGCGCCCCTGGTCGGCAAACGTGTTGCGCAGCTCGATGCCCCAGATGCGCGAGTGCGCCAACTGCAGGACGCGGCCGAAGCCCAGCCCGAAGATGGCGATGTTCGCGATCGCGACGATCACGGCGATCAGCTTGTCCTTTCCCGCCCCCACGAGCACGCTGTTCAGGAACTGCGCCGGCGGGCCGGTCAGCTCGAGCCGGTGTGCGATCCGGTTCGCGAACGCGTCCGGGTTCCCCGACACGTAGGTGGCCTGCACGATCGTGACCGGCAGGACGGTGAGGAAGAAGTAGGCCGCCAGCAGCACCGCATAGAGCTGGCCGTCGGCCTGGCGGTAGCGGCGCACCCAGTGCGTGCCCACGCCGATCCGGGTGGCGGGGTCCTGCGCCTCGGCCCAGCGCCGGCCGCGCTCGGCCACACCGGTGGCCCTGGCCGTCAGCCGGTTCACCTCCGCGCGGGCCCGGCGTACCAGGAGCGCGGCCCGGCCCGGGTCGTTCGCGGTCGTCCGCATCACCCCGGATCGTGGGCCGGCCGGGGCGTATCCGCATCCTCCCGACCGGGCGAACCGTGCGGTCCGGGCCCTCGACCGGCTCGTCCGGCGCCGCGCGCGGCCGGACGAGCCGATCGATCCCGGCGGCGGTCAGAACGCTTCCTCTGACCCGCGAGTCAGCGCGAAGAGGACCGCCATGCTCAGGAGGATCCCTGCGAGCGCCGGCATCGGCGCCGCGAAGATCATGAAGAACCACAGGATCGCCGCGACGAGCGCCAGCGACACCCCCAGGAAGTAGCCGGCCGTGCTGCGGGCGAAGACGAGCACCCCGGCGACGAGCTGCAGCGCGCCCCAGATGAGGAACATCCAGCCCCAGAACGTGAAGTTGTTGTAGACGATGTCGGTGCGGTAATAGCTCGAATGCTGGATCGCGGTGAAGCCGTTCACGAGGTTCACGGCGCCGATCACGATCAGCGTCGCCGCCGCGAAGATCCCCCACCCCGTGAGACCGATGCGCTGGCTCTCGGCGCCGGACGCCATCGTGGTTGACGTTTCCATCTCACACCTCCGTCAGGAATGTCCGCACTCCATCGTGGCCCGGCCGCGCGCCGGGCCGGTCGTCCGATCGGTATGAACCCGCCCACATGCCCCGCCCGAGGCCCGCGTCAGCACTTCACGCCGGCGAAGGCCTGCTGGTACTGATCGGCGAGGTGCTGGCCCGCGGTCGTCAGCGTGGCGGCGGCGTCCGTGAGCGACTGGGCGGACGTGATGTCCTGGGTGACCTGGGTCACCTGTGAGCTGAACGCCGAGTTCGCCGCCTTTAGCTGATCCTTCAGGTCGCCCGTGACGTCGGGCACCGAATCCTGGATCGTGCCCAGGTCCTTCTGGATCTGCTGGAGCGCGGTCTTCGCGGTGTCGACCGACGAGAGCGACGCCGGCAGGCCCTTGAGCTTCGTGACCTGGGTGTCGATGTCGGCCTTCGCGTTGCAGGCGTTCTTCTTGGCGGTGTCCGCGGCCGAGCTGCTCCCGCCGCAGCCCGAGGCAGCCCCGAGCGCGGCAGCTACCGCGAGCGCGGCGACGCCGGCGCGCACACCGTGTGAGGAGAGCCGTGACATGCGGCTGGTACCGCGCCGGGATCAGGCGCCGCCGAGCACCTTCTGCTTCTCGGCGTTGAACTCCTCGTCGGTCAGCACGCCCTGGTCACGCAGCTCGGCGAGCTGCTTCAGGCGCGCGATCGAGTCGTTGGAAATGCCCGAGGTGGGCGGGGCGGACTGCACCGGCGCCGGTGTGGCCGCCGGCTCCTCGTAACCGGGATCGGTCGCGTCGTTCCGCTCCCCCATCTTCTTTCCGGCAAGGTATCCGGCTCCTCCGACCGCGGCGGCACGCAGGAGCGGGCGTCGTCGTCTTAGCATTCAGCTCACTCTCCTTTCAGCCGCCATGCTCGCGCAGGCACGCTGCGCCGCCATCGTCCCGATCGGATGAGCCGCGCTCCCGACGTGCGAATCGTCCCGTTGGGGTTATGTGGCCATGGCGGGCTCCCGCGATGCTGGATCGGCAAAGCCCCAAGCACAGGAGGTGTTGATATGGCAACGCTTGTTGCGATTGCCTACCCCGACCAGGGGACGGCGGAGGAAGCGCGCGGCGTCGTGCAGTCGCTCGAGGCCGATCTGGTGATCCAGGCCGACCAGGTGGCGGCGATCGCCCGCGATGCGGACGGGAAGTACCACGTCACGACGACTCACGGCGGGGCCTCCGCGGGGGCCGGCGCGTGGTGGGGCGGATTCTGGGGCTTGCTCTTCGGGCTGCTCTTCTTCATCCCGTTCGCGGGTCTTGCGATCGGCGCCGGCTTCGGCGCCCTCTTCGGGCACATGGGGAAGAACGCGATCGACAAGCACTTCCAGGAGCAGGTGCGGGATCAGGTGAAGCCTGGCACGTCGGCGCTCTTCCTGGTCATCGAGAAGGTCACGCCGGACAAGGCCATCGCCGCGCTGAGCCAGTTCGGCGGCACGGTGATGCGCACGTCGCTGTCCGAGGAGGACACGGCGAAGCTGCAGGAGGCGCTCTCCAACCAGCAGACCGTCAGCGCGTAAACCGCCGACGACGCGCCGGCCCGGCGGGCAGCTCCCGCCGGGCCGGAGCTTCGTGGTCCCCGACGCGCCGAGGCGCCCGGCCGGATCAGGCGGGCGTGGGCGGCACGGCCAGGCTGGCCTGGGCCGAGACCGCCGGCTTGCCGGGATCCGGGCGGACGGGCGACCACGTGCCGTCGCCCCTCATCTCCCAGGCGTGCCGGGTGTCGGCGCCGAGCGCGTCCAGGATGCCCTCGATACGGGCCTGCAGCGCGGGATCGTCGATGGGTGCGAGCACCTCGACGCGCCGGTCGAGGTTGCGCGTCAGGAGGTCGGCGCTGCCCATCAGCACGACCTTCCGCTCACCCGCCTCGAACGTCATGATCCGGCTGTGCTCGAGGTACCGCCCGAGCACGCTGCGCACGGTGATCCGGTCGCTCAGCCCGGGGACGCCGGGGAGCAGCGCGCAGATCCCGCGGGTGACGATGTCGACGCGCACGCCCGCCGCCGACGCGGCATAGAGCGCGTCGACGATTCCCGGGTCGGCCAGGGCGTTCACCTTGATCCGGATGCGCGCGGGGCTGCCCTCGCGGGCGGCGTCGATGACATGCCCGATCTCGGCCATGAGCCGGGTGCGCAGGAACCAGGGGCCGACGATCAGCTTGCGGAAGGCCGGCGGGTCGTGGCTGCCCGTGAGGATGTCGAAGACGCGGGCGACGTCGTCGGCGATCTCCGGATCGGCCGTGAACAGGCTCAGATCCTCGTAGGTCGACGCGTTGGACGCGTGGTAGTTGCCGGTGCCGATGTGGACGTAGCGGCGGACCCCCGCCGGCTCGCGCCGCTCGATCATGGCGAGCTTGGCGTGCACCTTGAGGCCGGTGGGGCCGTGTGACACCGTGACGCCGGCGCGCCGCAGCGCGCCCGACCACTGGATGTTGCGCGCCTCGTCGTAGCGCGCGCGCAGCTCGATCACGCAGCGCGCCGCGCGGCCGCCGGCGGCGGTCTCCATCAGCGTCGCGAGCGTCGTCGACGGCCGCTCCGTGCGGTAGACCGTCGCGCTCACGCGGGTGACGTCGCGGTCCGCCGCGGCGGCCATGAACGCCCCGACGCTGGCCTCATAAGACTCGTAGGGGTGGTGCACGAGCACGTCGCCGCGGCTGATCCGGCGCAGCGTCTTCCCGGGGCGGCCCGCACCCGGCGATATCGGCTCGCCATCCGGTTGCCCGGCTGCCGGCGTCTCCGGCCCGGCCAGCTCACGCAGCGCGGCCAGCCCCAGCGGCGCGGCCGACTCGTAGACCTGGTCGGGGCGGATCCGCAGCTCGAGCATGAGCCGGTCGACGAGCGCGGCCGGCGCGCCCGCCTCGGTCTCGAGCCGCACGACCGGGTTCGCCCACCGTCGCATCGCCTCGAGCTCGACCGCGGCGCGCGTCCGGCCGGCGTCCACCTCGTCCGGGACGATCGCGTCACGGGTGACCCGGAAGACGATCCTGCGCGCCGCCACGGCGCCGATCACGTCCGCCAGGCAATGGGCGGCGACGTCCTCCATGGCGACGCGCTTGCGGTGCGGTCCGCCCAACTCGAGGAACCGCGGCAGCGAGTCGGGCAGCGGCACGTAGACCAGGTGCGGGCCGGTCTTTCCGCCCGGAACCTCCGCCAGGATGCCCAGCGCGAGCGCGGCCGGCGCCGGCATCGGCTCGCCGGCGACCAGCTCGATCGGGTCGAGCTCCGGCAGCAGCTCGCATCGGAACAGGCTGCGGGCGACGCGCCGCTCGGCCGCGCTGCAGCGCGCGATCCGGTCGACGTCGACGACCTGGTCGCGCAGCCTCGGGCACAGCGTCTCGAGCCACAGCCGGTCCTGGTCGGCCTGGAGCCGTACGACGCCCTTGCGGATGGCGGCGAGGGCCTCCCCGCTGGTCGCGCCGTCCGCCGCGCGCAGGGGCGCCCCTGTGCGGCGCTGGGCGACGAGCCGGGCGACCCGGACGGCGAAGAACTCGTCGAGGTTCGACGAGACGATCCCGCACAGGCGTACCCGGTCGAGCAGCGGCAGCCGTGGGTCGGCCGCGAGGTCGAGGACGCGGGCGTCGAAATCCACCCAGGACGTCTCCCGGTTCTCGAGTCGCCGCTCGGTGGCGACGGCAGCCACTGACACCCCTCCCACGCGAATCACCATCGGTACATATCCCGCGCGCGAGACACCGGCGCATCATGCGGGGAGGGTGAACGCCGTCACATAACGGCCGGTCGGCGGCGTCTCAGCGGCGGCGGGCGGCGCGCACCAGGAGCGGCGCGCTGCGGCCGAGCGCGTAGGCCACGCCCGCGGTCCGCCCGGCCGTGCGGGCGAAGGCGACGCCCGTCCGCGCCTGCGCCGCCGTCGCAGCGACGTCCAGCGCGAGCGACTGGCGGAGCACGACGACCGCGCGGCCGACCTCGCCGACAGCGGGGACGCGACCGAGCTGGCCGGACACGAGCCCGGCCCCGCCGAGCATCGTCGCGAGCATCGAGCGCAGCGCATCCAGCGTGTCCCGGTCGAGGCTGTCCCCGCCCGCGTGCGGGCGCGCGCTCGGATCGATCATCGCGGATCCAGGATGATCAGCCGGCATTCGGACGGCCGCACCTCGACGATGTCGTCGAGCGCCACCATCATCCGGCGCGATCGCAGCCCTCCCGTGCGGACGGCCACCACCTCGGTGCCGTCCATCGCGTCCTCGGCCGCGACACATTCGACGACGCCCAGCCGACGCCGGTGCGAGTCCACGCGAAAGCCTTCGCAGTGGCGCACCCAGTACTCGGTGTCCTCGGGGAGCGCCGAGAACGGCCCCTGCCCATCGGTTCCCGGCTCACGCCACGTCAGCGACATGAGGATCGACTTCGGTAGCACTCCCTCCCCTTTCACTCACCCACGTCCAACCACGGTCGCCGGGCCTGCGGGCGACCGCATCACCCATGCGGGATGAACCATCCGGCCCGGCGTCACCGCTGTGAGCGGGCGGGACGCTCGGCGCCGACGCGCGACACGATCAGGCTCACGGCCGTGACCAGGTAGAGGCTCCCGGCGATGGTCTCGAACACCGCGAGCAGGCGGCCGACGGCGGTGGCCGGTGTGAGATCGCCGTACCCGAGCGTGGCCAGGGTGACGTAGCTGAAGTAGACGTACTGCGAGAGGCTTGCCGAGTGTGTCTGAGCGAAGTACGGGTCGCCGGAGAGCCGGCCGGCGATGTTCGCCGCCAGGGCGAACGCCAATCCGACGATCAGGTAGATCGCGATCGCGCCGAAGACCGCCTGGATGCTGACGGTACGGGCGTCGCGCAGCCCCGAGACGATCGCGACCGGGACGGCGACCACGAGCAGGGTCGTCATGCCCAGCCCTGTGGTCGTGGCGGTGTCGCCGAAGGCCAGGATCATCACGACCGAGATGCCCGCCATCAGGGCCACGATGATCGAGATGCGGACAACCCAGCGCATCGGCACCCGGGCGGCCGTCACGGCGACGAGCAGCACGCCGCCGATGGAGACGGAGAGCACCGCGCTGGCGCCCGGCCCGCGCGGCAGCAGGATCATCAGGGCGATGACGGCGAAGAGCAGCCCGCAGACGAGCGCCAGCCGCGGGGCGGACGCGGGTGGCTCGACGGGGTCGGTCCCGGCGACGCCGGCGGGGGGCCCGGCAACCTCTCCAGGCGCCGCAGATGACACCGGCGACCCGCTAGCAGCTCACGACCAGCGCCGGCGTGACCTGCGGTCCATGGCCCAGGCCGCCGCCGCCGCCAGCGCGACGAACGCGATGATCGCCCCGATCAGCCCCCACGCGGCCCAGGCGAACCCGAAGAGTGCGAACGCGAGGATCGCCCCGACGCCGCAGGCGATCGCGGCCAGGACGAGGCCGACCCAGAATCTCGCACCGAGCCGTTCACGCTCGTAGCTGTCGGGATTCGTCGAGCTCATGAGCGCATGCTCGCCGGTGGTGTGGAGGGTGGTATCGCCCAAACGGGGTGACGGGGCGAAACCGGCCCCGGCGACGTGCCGCCAGGGCCCGCGGGGAGGGCACAAGGCCGAACCGGGTATGCCCGGCGCGGCAGCGTGACACCGAGCGCGAGCGGCCCCGCTCGACCGCCGCCCCCGGCCACAGCTCGAGATGCACCCGCTCGGCCGCGCAGCGGCGGATCGTCGCCGCGATCAGCCGCGCCCCGGCAGCGTCGGTCGACGTGACGTCCTCGAGGTCGAGGTAGACCAGGAGGCTCGGGCGCGCGAGCGCAGCATCGATCGCCATCCGCAGCCGTGGCAGGCCGCGGGCGTCCAGCGTCCCGCGGCAGATGAGGCTCGCCGCCCGGTCGGTCTGCTCGGCCACGAGCTCGAGGCCGCGCCGGGCCGGCGCCTGCGCCCCACTCATCCCGGGACGACCGTCAGGGTGAGCTCCTCGCGGCCCACGATCCGCACCGTCGCGCCCACCTCGGCCCCGTCCTGGCACTCGGCCTCCCACAGCTCGCCGTGGACGCGCACCTGGCCGCGGGGGCGGCACTCCACCACGACGTCGGCGGTCTGCCCGACCAGCGTCTCGACGCCCGTCTTCGGCCGCCAGCGGCGGGCCAGCCGGCGGCCCCACACGATTTCGCCGACCTCGCCGATCGCGCCGAGCACCAGCACGACGATGTTCGCGGGATGCGGCAGGATCAGCGCGAGGATGATGGCGAGCGTCAGGACCATGTGTGTGTGCGGTCGGTCACCGCAGCTTGCGGCCGTCGCCGAGCTCCTCGAGCGCCGCCGCAACGTCGTAGCCGAGCGCGAGCGCGAGCTTCGGGGCGGCCGAGACGACCCGGGCGGCGCCGACTGCCGGCATCGCCGCGATCAGCGTCCCGACGATCTCGTTCCGGGTGGCGTTGCACTCGAGCGCCACGTCGATCAGGCGCATGTACGACGGCGGCGCGGGATCGATCGCGACCATCGCGCCAAGCTGGACGAGGGCGTGGGTCTTGCGATCGAAGCCGGACTCCTCGACGTTCTTCTGGTCGTCGGAGAGCGACTCGACGTACGCGTCGTCGCGAATCGAAAGCCGTCGCAGCGTGTCGGTGTAGTCGTCCACAGCGGTACCACGATTGCAGGCGTTCCGGGCCTCCGGCGCATCGCCCCTTGCGGGTGAAGCGGCCGACCCGTCAGGCGATCGCGCTGAGGCCGTTCGCGCCCGCGGGCGCTGCGGGGTCGACGAGGCCGATCTCGGCCGCGCGCTCGATGGCGGCACTGCGGTTCGAGACGCCCAGCTTGCGATACACGGAGATCGCCTGCGTCTTGATCGTGTTGCGGGAGACGAACAGACGCTCGCCGATCTCGCGGAACGACAGGTGGGTGGCGAGCAGCGGGAGCAGTCGCAGCTCGGCTGCCGTCAGCCCCGATCCGGTGAAGTCGCCCACCTCGCGCGTGGACGCGATCTCGTCCCGGAGGGCGTTGGCCTGGCGTTCGAGCACCCCGAGATGCGGGTGGCTCCCGAGGATCTCCATGGCCCCGTCGAGGTGCCCGCCGGCCCCCTCGGCGTCGCGCAGCGTCAGGTGCGCCCGGGCCAGCTCCATGCGCGTCTGCACCGCGAACCAGGGCAGCGCGTCGCCCAGGTCTTCGGTGAGGCGCTCGGCGGCGCCCAGGTCGGCCCGGGCCTGGTCCCAGCGGCACCGGCGCAGGCCGGCGCGGGCCGCGGCCGCCAGCTCCGCGGCGCTCGTCGCATAGGTGTCCAGCCGGTCCTCGTAGACGAGCTCCCGCCCCTCCTCCGCGAGCGTCTCGGCCGTGCCGTGATCGCCGCAGGCCGCCGCCAGCATCGCCCGTTCGCCGATGGCGATGATCTGGACGTCGGTCGCGCCGGCCCAGCCGGCCGCGCGAGCCGCGTCGGCGAGCACGACGTCCGCTTCGTCGATCTCGCCGAGCAGGGTCAGCGCCGCTCCGCGGAGGAGGAGCGCGATCGGATACCAGCGGCTGTCGGTCGGCAGGTCGGCCAGCGCCGACTCCGCGTCGGCGAGCATGCGATCCGCCCCGTGGCTGCACATGGCCGCCCGCACGACGGCCGTCCACGGCCGCGCCGATGCGCAGCCGTCGGGCATCTCGGCGTCCGGCGTGCCTCCCTCGGCTGCCCGCAGCCACTGGTGTGCCTCCTCCGAGTTTCCGCGCACTGCATGCACCCATGCGCCCAGGGTCGCGACGCCGGGGTAGCGGTCGAGGTCGTCGCGGCCGGGAAACCCGTCGAGCCACTGCTCGACCGACCCGGCCCGGCCGCTGCTCACGGCCGGCAGGGCGATCGACCCGAGGATCCGGGCGACCCGGTCGACGTCACCGGCGGAGGCCGCGGGGTCGAGTGCGGCCTCCATGTCGCCGTGCGCCTCGAACCAGTCCGCGGCGCGCTCGTTCAGCTCCGGGATCCGCTCCGCCTCGGTGTCCTCGAGCTCGCGCAGCAGGACGTCGCGGAAGAGGTGGTGGTACCGGTACCACTTCCCCGACGCATCCAGCGGGACCACGAAGAGGTTGGATCCGTCGATGGCGCGCAGCCGTTTGCCCGAGCCGGACGTCTCGAGCACGGCGTCGCAGAGCGGGCCGGACATGCGGGCGAGCACCGCCGACCGGCGCAGGAACGTCAGCGTCTCCTGGTCGAGGTCGGAGAGGTGCTCCACCCGGAAGTAGTCCGCGACGTAGCGGTCGTCACCGGCCAACTCGAGCGCCTCCTCCAGACGCTGGCTGGGGCGTTGCATGCAGCGGGCGGCAAGGACGAGGCCGGCGGGCCATCCCTCGGTCTGCTCGACGAGGTAGCGCACCTCGTCGTCGCTGGGATCGACTCCCGCACCGCGGAGCAGGAGCGTCGCCTCCCGCCGGCTGAGGGCGAGCGCATCGGCTTCGATCTCGAGCACGCTCCCGTTGGCGCGCATGCGGCCGATCGGGAGCGCGGGCGCCGTGCGACCGGCGAGCGCCAGGATCGACCCCTCGGGAACGTGCCCGGCGAGCGTGTCGACCGCCTCGATCGCCTCACGGTCGTGCAGACGGTCGGCGCAGTCCAGGATCATGAGGAACGGCTCCGCGTCGGCGTCGATCGCCGCGACGAGGCGCGGAAGCGCCCGTGCCCACACCGAGGCGCCCGGCGTCCCGAGCGCCTCGAGCAGGGACGGCGGCACGGGCCGGGCACCGCCCAGCGCCACGGCGAGGTGCCGCACCAGGACGAGCGGGTCGTTGTCCCGCTCGTCGATCGTGACCCACACTGCGGGCCGCTCGTCGCGGGCCGCCCACTGCGCCAGCAGGGTCGTCTTGCCGTATCCCGCGGGCGCAGCGACGAGCACCACCGGAGTGGTCGTGGTCGTGCGCAGCCGGTTCACCAAGCCGACGCGCGAGACGCTGCCCTCGGGCACCGCCGGGACACGCACCTTCGAATCGATGACGTCGAACGGCGGCGGCGCCGGGCTGGTCTGCTCAGCCGGGCCGACCGCCGCCAGCTCGACCGCGCGGCCTCCGCGCGAAGCTGTTTGCCGACGGGTCGACGATCTTGCGCCTGAAGCAGCGCCTGTTGGCCTCACCGCGGAAATACGCCCTCCCCAGGTTTCCGTATCCGCCAGCTTGCCCCGATCTATTTCAGGGCAGCTTCGCACGATACGCATGTCGCGCCGTCCGGTATAGGCCGGGAAACACCACAACGACGCGGGGTAGCACCACAGTCGGGCAGCCAATTCCCGGAACCCGTCAGGTTGGTCCAACGTCTCCTCGATGACATACGGCATCACCCTGTCGGAACGGTGGCATCACTCGCCTGGACGGGATATGTTTGCGCGAACCGACGGTCGTGTTTGCGACCGTCGCTCGGGTCAGGGGGCCGAGACGACGGCTATCGCGGTGAGCGGGAAAGGCAGCCCGGGGAGGTGGACGTGACCGCGCTTCGCATCGTGCTCGGCGAGGACAGCTACCTGGCTCGCGAAGGCATCATGCGCGTCCTCGAGGAGCTCGAGGAGGTCGACGTCGTCGCCACGTGCGCCGATCTCGACGACCTGCGAACGACGATCGACGCCGTGCAGCCGGACGTCGTCCTGACCGACATCCGCATGCCGCCGACGAACACCGACGAGGGCATCCGGCTCGCGCGCGAGCTGCGCCAGTCGCACCCCGACATCGGCGTCGTCGTGCTCAGCCAGCACGCCGAGCCGCTGTATGCCGTGGCGCTGCTCGAGGGCGGCTCCGACCGGCGCGCCTACCTGCTGAAGGAGCGGCTGAAGGACGAGGGCGAGCTGGCGCGCGCTCTCCACGAGGTCGCCGAGGGCGGCTCCGTTGTCGACCCCCACATCGTGGAGCGGCTCGTCGGCGCCCAGTCCGCGAGCGCGGGCTCCCGCGTCGACAAGCTGACGCCGAGGGAGCGGGAGATCCTGGGCATGATCGCCGAGGGGCGTAGCAATGCCGCGATCGCACGGTCGCTCTTCATCACGACCCGCGCGGTCGAGCGGCACATCAATGCGATCTTCAGCAGGCTGGAACTGGCGGAGTCCGCCGAGGCGAACCGGCGCGTCCAGGCCGTGCTCGTCTACCTCGCCGGCCTGAAGGCGATGTAGCCCTTCGGGCGGAGCGCTACGACCAGTCGTCCATCGCGCCGACGGTGAGGCCGTACAGGATGCATAGGTTCACGATGATCCCGATCATCGCGCCGAAGGGCGCGCCGAAGATCATCAGGAACCACATCACGATCGCGATGATCGCCAGCACGACGCCGACCTGATAGCCGATCAGTCGCCGCCCGAAGACCGCGACGCCGGCCCCGATCTGGACGACGCCGCCGATGAGGAACACCACACCCCAGAACGTGAAGTTCGCGAAGTCGAGCTGGTTCGCGACGAAGTGCTTGTGGTCGAGGAGCGTGAACCCATGGATGACATTCATCGCCCCCGCCAGGATGAGCAGGATGGCGGCGAAGCGCACCCAGCCCGTCATGGGGCTCGAGAGCCGGCCCGGGGTTGTGCCTGTGGCAGCCTGCGCGTTCATCTGGAGTCCTCCCTCGGTCGGGGCGAGCGTAGGGCGGCCGGACGGCGGCCCCCTCATGCCGCGCGGATGAAATGGCGCGGAGCCATGGTCGTCCCATCCGGACGATGCGTCCGGCTGCGGCCGGCGCGAGCGTCCCAGGTCTGATGACCGAGGGCCCGTCCACGACCGCCCGGGCCGGCGAGCCCGCCTACGGCGCCGCGCTGCGGTGGGAGCCCGACTTCCCACGCCTGACGCCGGTGGCGGTCGTCGTGTCCTGGGTGACCGCCGCGGCGTCCCTGCTGGTCGCTGCCTATCTGGTTCCAGGGGTGCGGATTCCGTCGGCGGTCGGCGCCCTCGTCACCGCGGCCCTCGTGGCGGTGCTGAACGCGGTGCTTCCGCCGGTGGTCGCGGCGCTGCGGCTGCCGTTCACGCTCGCGCTCGACTTCATCCTGATCCTGTTCCTGGACGCGTTCATGATCAAGGCGGCCGCGGCCATCGACGACCGCGCGATCCAGCTCTCGTCCTACGGCCAGGCGTTCGCCGTCGCGCTGCTCGCGTCGGCCGCCGGCGTCGTGATCGGCGTCCTCACGGGCACGAACGACGACGTCCACCTGCTGCGCACGATCCGGCGGGTCTCCCGCCGCCAGGGCCACGTCGAAGAGACGGACGTGCCCGGCATCGTCTACCTCGAGATCGACGGCCTGGCCTATCCGGTGCTGAAGCGGGCGATGCGCGACGGCCACGCGCCGCACCTGGCCCGCTGGCTCGGCGACGGCACGCACACGCTGCTCGAGTGGGAGACCGACTTCTCGTCGCAGACCGGCGCCAGCCAGGCGGGGATCCTGCTCGGCTCGAACGACGACATCCCCGCATTCCGGTGGGTGGAGAAGGAGACGGGCAAGGTCATGACCTGCTCGGCCCCCGCCGACTGTGCCGAGATCGAGCGCCGCCGCGCCACCGGCCGCGGACTGCTGGTCGACGGCGGCGGCAGCCGCGGCAACCTGCTCTCGGGCGAGGCCGACGAGGTGATCCTCACCGTCAGCCGGATGGACGCCGAGAAGCAGGCCAACCCCGGCTACCGGGCGTTCTTCGCGAACGGCTCGAACGTCACCCGCGTGCTCGTCCTCTTCTTCTGGGAGATCTTCCTCGAGGTGTCGGCCTCCCTGCGGGCGATCCGCCGCGACGTGCGGCCGCGCGGCCACCGGGGCGGCAAATACCCGTTCCTGCGGGCCGGCATCTGCGTCGTCGTCCGCGACCTGATCGTCTTCGGCGTCCTCTCCGACATGATGCGCGGCCGCCCGGCGATCTACGCGACCTTCTCGAGCTACGACGAGGTCGCCCACCACTCCGGCCTCGAGCGGGCCGACACGCTCGAGGCGCTGCGCAAGCTCGACCAGGAGTTCGGGCGGATCGACCGGGCCCGCCGCTACGCACCACGGCCCTACGAGATCGTGGTGCTCTCCGACCACGGCCAGACCCAGGGCGCGACGTTCCTGCAGCGCAACGGCTACAGCCTCGCCGACCTGGTCGACCGGACGCTCGAGCGCAGCGCCGTCGCCCCGCTCGACGCCGGCGACGAGCACGACACGGCGATGTCGCAGGCGGTGCGCGAGGCAACCGGGCGGCCGGCGCCCGCCGGCGACGAGGAGGCGGGCGCCGACATCGGCGAGCCCGGCGTGGTCGTGCTCGGCTCGGGCAACCTGGGGCTCATCTACCTGATGGCCGAGCAGCGCCGGCTGACGCTCGAGGAGATCGACGAGCGCTACCCGCGGCTCGTCGAGACCTTGCGCGCGCACCCCCACATCGGGTTCGTCCTGGCCCGGTCGGATCAGCGCGGGCCGGTCGCACTCGGCGCGGACGGCGCGCACTACGTCGCCGACGGCACCGTCGAGGGCGAGGACCCGCTCGCGCCGTTCCCGCCGAACGCCGCCCTGCACCTGAAGCGCACCGACGGGTTCGCGCACGTCGCCGACCTGATGGTGAACAGCTTCTACGACGGCCAGCTCGAGCAGGGCTGCGCGTTCGAGGAGCTGATCTCGTTCCACGGCGGCATGGGCGGACCGCAGACGCGCGCGTTCCTGTTCGCCCCGGCCGGGCTGCCGCTCCCCGAGGGCGAGATCGTGGGGGCCGAGCACGTCCACGAGATCCTCGCCGGGTGGCGGCGGACGCTCCAGGGCAACGGCGGGCCGGCCAGCCGTGCGGCAGGGACAGACGCCGTGCCCGCAGCCGGCCCGGCCTGATCGTCGCGGTGGGAACGGGGCGCCTGGCCTGGTTCGGGCACAGCACGGTGCTCGTCGAGCTCGAGGGCGTCCGCGTCCTCACCGACCCGGTGCTGCGGCGCCGCGTCGGCCACCTGCGCCGGGCGGAGGCGGTGCAACCGGAGGCGATCGCGCCGGTCGACCTGATCCTGATCTCACACGTCCACTGGGACCACCTCGACCTGCCGTCGCTCGACGGGCTCGGGCACGACACCCGGGTGGTCGTGCCGCGCGGCGCCGGGGCGCTGCTCGAGCGGCGCGGCTTCACGCGGGTCGTCGAGGTCGGGGAGGGCGATCACGCCGATCTGGACGGGCTCTCCGTCGTCGCCACCCACGCGGCCCACTCCGCCGCCCGCGGACCACTCGGCGTGAAGGCGCCGTCGCTCGGGTACCTGCTCGGCGACCGACGACGGGTCTACTTCGCCGGCGACACCGACCTGTTCGCGGGCATGTCCGATCTGGCCGACCGCCTGCACGTCGCGCTCCTGCCGATCGCCGGGTGGGGACCGCGGCTGCCGCCCGGCCACCTCGACCCGGAGCGGGCGGCCACCGCCCTGCGGATGCTGCGGCCGCGCATCGCCGTTCCGATCCACTGGGGGACCTACCGGCCGATGTATGGTCGCGTGCCGTCCGAGTCCCCCGAGGACGAGTTCGCCCGGCGGGCGGCGGACGTCGCGCCGGACGTCGAGGTGCGCGTCCTGCCAATTGGCGCAAACACGCAGTTCTGATTGGCTCCGCGATCAGGCGAGCGCGAGCGCCGCGATGAACGGCTCGCGCAGGGCCGGATCGCAGTGCTCCGCCTCGAGCCGCCGCTTCTCGGCGTCGGGATCGGCGCCCGCGGGGTGGTCGGCGCCGGCGCCGCAGGCGAGCGGCATCGGCGAGCGGCCGTCCCATGGCTCCCCGGGGAACGTCGCGTCGATCGGGATGCGGCGGCCGCCGACGAACGCGGTCAGGTAGCGGTGGACGTCGACGATGCCGCCGGCGGGAACCGCCCGCGCCGCGGCGGGCCCGAACCGGTAAGCGGCCGCGTCCCGGTCGACCCGGTAGACGCGGTGCACGATCCGCGGATCGGTCTCCGGGAACCGCGCGGCCAGGAGCTCGTGCAGGTAGAGGTGCTTCGCCGAGCATGTGCCCCGCCCCTCGCGCAGCATCCCGGCCACCGAGCGCTCCGACGGACGGCCGTACGGGATCGCCCGCACGGCCTCGACGATCTCGCGGAGCGACGCGTCCGGCGCGGGAGGCAGGTTTGCCACGGTCGCATCATGCCGCCGCCGCGCCGGGCGTGACAGCATCGGCGACGCGCCGGCCCTCAGCGCTCGCTGGCGCACGGCGCGCACAAGCCAGAGATGCCCGCGTGGATGATCGGCGGCACTGGATGACGGCCCGGCCGGAAACACGCAATCGTCGCTGGCTATCTCGGCCGATGATGCAGGACCACGCCGGCGACAGTCAAGGCGATCCCGATCGCGAGCCACGGCCAAGGGCTGAAGTCGCCAGGGCCACGATTGATGTAGGCCACGTAGAGGAACGGCAGACCGATGCCCGTGAGCACGCCCTCCCAGTGGTCACGGCTTTGCGGAAGCCATCTGGCGACCGCAAGGGCGACCAGGACGGAGGCGGGGAGGAAGACGACGAGCTCGAGCGTGACGCCGATGACGACGCCGAGCGAGACCCATCCAGCGAACCAGCCCCAGCCCCAGGAGCTTATGCCGGAAGTTGGGGAAGTCCGATCAACCATCCTTGCCTCGGTTCGAGTCTAACGTGAACTGATCGCAGCCTCGTCGTGCGGCGGGCGGATGTCGCCCGTCGCCCCACCCGCCGCACAAATATCGTCGCGGGGTCAGACCCCGAACGGAATCGCAACGAATGTGCAGCGGCCGACGTTCGGGGTCTGACCCCGGTTGGAGCTACGGGCGCCAGCGGCGACCGGGGACGAGCACCCGCCACATCCAGCGCAGCCAGCCGCGCCAGCCGTGCGGCTGGCCGCCCCAGGGCGTGACGCCATGGAGGCTCATGGGGCGATTGTACGGCCTAGCCGCTGATCGTCTCGACCGGGACCTCGTAGAACTCCACCGATGTCCGCCGCTCGGTCGCGCCGGGGTCCATGGCGTTCAGCGCCGCGTCGCCGCGCCGCATCGCCTCCTCGCTCTCGAAGAGCGTGATGCCCATGCCCTTGCCGGTCGTGCGGTCGACCAGCATCAGCATCTTCGCGCCCTTCAGGCCCTCCGGCGTGTCGCCGGAAACCTCCTGGCGAACCATCTCGATCGAGTCGTCGATCCGGCTCGGGTCACTCTCGAAGGTGGCGATGCGTGCAAACACGGGGCTCTCCTTCCTCGTGGTCGATGTCGGGTGGACCTACGCGGCCATGCGTCGTGAGCCGGCGGCCAGCGCGGCGATCACCTCGCGGGCGGTCATGCCGTCGCAGATGTGCACCGGCACGCCGTAGTCGGCGAGCTCGACGGCGATCTCCTCGAGCTCGGCGACGGGCTGGCGGCGCAGGTCGGCGTGCGGGATCCAGATCTCGGCGGGATATGCGCGGGCCGCCCGCCAGCCGCGGCTGCCCTCGATCACGTCGCCCCAGAGCGCGACGCGGCCGACCGCCCGCTGCACGACCAGCCGGCTCGCGGCCGGCGGCACGTAGGTGCCCAGATGGCGCACCCGCTCCATCGCGTGCACCCCGCACGTGCACCGCGACTCGGGCGCCGCGTGGCCGGGCATCCGCCGCCGCCACGGCCGAAGGCTGTCCCGCGGGCTCGCCTCGCAGGTGGCGACGAGCTCGCGCCCCGGCCACCAGATGCTCGGGCAGACGAGGCTCTGCAGGCGCGAGCGGCCGCCTGCTTCGACAACCGACCACAGGCGCCACCCGTGGACGGGCTCGAGATAGTCGGGCGAGACCGGCCTCACGGCGTTGGCGCCGGGTCGGGCTCCTTCCGCGGTGCGGGCGGTGGCGCCGGCTCTTCCCGCGGTGCCCGCTGCGGCCGCGGTACCGGATCCTCCACCGGCTCGATCGTGTAGATCCGAAGCGGCTTACCGATGTCCATGCCGCCTCCCTTCCGGACTGGACTTTAGATCGTGTCTACCCGGATCGCACGGAGGACATTCGCGGCCGCGGCCGCGACGTGTGGTTCGATACCGAGATCGCGCTCGAGCGACGCGGCCGCCCCCATCTCCGCCTCGCGCCGGCGGGCGTGCACGCGGCTGCCCGTGAGCAGCCGGTCGAGCAGGCCGGCATCGGCCGTCTCCAAGACCCTGGCGATCTCACGCGCCCTGCTCGAACGCTCGTCTGGCGGGCGGGGGGCGCCGTCGCCGTCACGACCACGTCCGGGGGCGCCGCAGTGACCACCAGCCCGGGGACAGTCGCCATGCATGGGGACTGTCCCCAGAGTTGCCCCATCTCGACCACGGTAGGGTGGGCTCATGAGCCTCATCCGGCCCTGCCGCGCCCACGAGCGCGACGCGGTCGTCGCCATCGTGAACGCGGCCGCCGAGGCGTACCGCGGCGTCATCCCCGCCGACCGCTGGCACGACCCGTACATGAGCCGGGACGAGCTCGATTCCGAGATCGCCGCGGGGGTGGCGTTCTGGGGCTACGAGGCCGATGCCGCACTCGTCGGCGTGATGGGCCTCCAGCCGGTCGGCGACGTCGAGCTGATCCGGCATGCGTACGTGCTCCCGGCACAGCAGGGCCGCGGCGTCGGCTCGGCGATGCTGCGCCACCTCCGCGGGCTGTCCGCCCGACCGATGCTGGTCGGCACCTGGGCGGCGGCCGAGTGGGCGATCCGCTTCTACGAGCGAAACGGCTTCGCGCTCGTGAGCGAGGCCGAGAAGACCGAGCTCCTGCGCCGCTACTGGACGATCCCGGAGCGCCAGATCGAAACGTCGGTCGTGCTCACAACCGAGGTCTGAGCCCTCCGTACCGGACCCGAGCGGAAGTCTGAACCCAACCGGTCAATCGCACGACCTACGGCCTGACCCAAGGTTCGCCACGCCCAGGTAAGACCGTGACATCCTCGCAACGGGTTGGGTACGGCACTGCACCTCAACCTCGTAGCGACCGACGTGTCGTCCGCACCAACCGCGATGCTGTCGAAGCGGTCAGAACTCATGGACGGAACTCGAACTCCTGCGCCGAGGCAGCCATCTGCGAAGCAAGCGCAGTCGCAAGCTCCTCCGGCTCCGAGATATCAAGAGTCGCTGTCGCAGCTCGTCGCGAGAATCCTTGACCAGCTCAGCGTCAGCGCGTGGCTTCCAGCCGCAATCCTGGTCGCAACCCTCCTGATCGCCGGAAGCATCAGGAGCGCCGGCGGGGACTTTCATGCCGCACTCACGTCAATCGTCTCGATGAACGCCGCCTCACTCATTCTGTTGACGGGCGCCGTGATCCTTGCCACGACGCTCACGCAAGCGTTTGAGTTCGAGGCCATTCGGTTGCTCGAAGGGTATTGGGGCCCTGGGTTGGTAGGCCGGGCGCCTGGCCGCTTAGGGTGCGCGTGGCACGCACGAAGGCGCAAGAATGTCCGCAGTGCGATCCGGTCGGTTCAGTACACGGCGCGATGCCAGGCATTGAGCCGACTCAAGGAGAGCGGAATTCCAGACGCACAACTTGATGTCCTCCGGGCTGACTGGGACATGCGAGATTCTCATAACGCGTCGAAGCGAATCGCAAAAGCGGCACGGGCAATCCGCTGGCTCGCATATGCCGATCCAGCTCTCGCGAGGCGCCTGGAGGCCCTAACCCGGAAGGCTGATGAGTACCCTCGCACGGTCCCAATCCTGCCGACTCGGCTTGGGAATACGTTGCGATCGTATGAAGAGCGGGTACTCCCGGTTTCCGGCGCATCGGGCCTTGAGGGTTTCGTGCAGCGCGAATTCGACCGCCTGCCCGCGTCGATCAGGGTAGAACATGATCAGTTCCGCCAGCGTCTCGACCTGTACTGCTCCCTCGTCATCGTCATATGGCTGGCGGGCGCGGCATCAGCCGCGCTTCTATTCCACGTCGGATGGGCCTACGCGGCAGGCGGACTCGTTCTCACCGCACTGCTCTCCTGGCTCAGTTATCGCGCTGCGATCGCCAGTGCCCGTGAGTACGGCGTCATTCTCGTAACGATC
>Ga0075436_100000881_pt1 | contig 19914 bp, 18 predicted proteins | sample RhiMethybrSRZTD5_FD_75303 | JGI IMG/M metagenome (GOLD analysis project Ga0075436, IMG submission 75303) | Populus rhizosphere microbial communities from Tennessee, USA - Rhizosphere MetaG P. TD hybrid SRZTD5 | ecosystem: Host-associated > Plants > Roots > Rhizosphere > Soil | place: USA...
GAGGCAATGGCCATGGCGAAGCCGGAGGTAATGGCGACCCAATCAGCGTGCGACATACCGCCACCGCCGCCCTGGGCATAGAGTGGCGTGGCCAGGCACATGGCCGACAACGCCATAAACAAGTAGCTCAACTTACGCATGGTGGTTCTCCTTTATGATTGCCGCCAGTGGGTGGTTGACGTCATCCTCGTGCAGACGCCCTCACGCTGAACGGCGAACTTCTTAGTACAGCTTCAGTGTTCTTCCCCGACGGCGCCCTGCAAGTAAACGGTGGTCAGCAGCACAAAGATGTAGGTCTGCAGCAGGGAGACGCCGATGTGCAGGCCCAAGAAGGCGATAGGAACGCCGATGGGGATGAGCGAAAAGAACACCAGCGTCACCATGTCGCCGGCAAACATGTTGGCAAAAAGTCGCACGGTAAGCGAAAGCACGCGAGCCAGGTGGCTGATGATCTCGATGGGAAACATCAGCGGAGCCATCCACCAGAAGGGCCCGGCAAAGTGCTTGAAATAAGCAATGCCGTTCTTTTTCAAGCCCTGCGCGTGGTAGTAGAAAAAGGCCACGATGGCGCAACCCAAGGGAACGCTGGGCACGGCGGTGGGGGAGTCGAAGCCAGGAATCATGCCGATCAGGTTGCAAATCAGGATGAAGAATCCCAGCGCGACCAGGAAAGCGGTATAGCCTTCGCTGTGCGGGCCGATGACCTGATGGCTCTGGTCTTTGATGAAAGATTCAAATCCTTCCATGATGTGCTGCAGGCCGCCGGGATGATCGGCGGAAAGGCGGCTGCGTACCAGGACAAACAGAGCGATGAGAAACGCGGCCACCAGAATCTGCATGGCCACAAAGTCAGTAATGGGAGCGTTAGGGTGCACGGGCTGAACGCCCACCGCCCGCATGGCGGAGTCCACCGGGCCAGCGAACAGTCGGTTCAGGAGTGCGGTAAACCACAGTTGTTCTGGCATGCGGATGAAAACTATAGGGCCCAGCTTCTATTAGAACCCGTGCCGCAAGGCGGCGTAAAGCTCGTATCCGGCTTCACACAGGATTGCCGCAACGGGCAAAAACAGGCCCGCAAACAGGCCGTACAGGCTGGCGGGAGAAATTTTGAATATAGCATAGGCGGCAAACGCCATCAAAAGGTAGCGCCCCAGAAAACGCAACACGACCCCCGCGCTGGACGGGCATTCGCCCGTGGCGGTGACTTTGTCCGCCAATGCTGTGACCGCGCGTTTCAGCCAATAAAAATTCAAGTAAGCGATGGCGCAGCCGACCAGAAATCCCAGGGCCATCTTCAGACCAAAGCGCAGCAGAACCAACACAGCCATCGGGATGGCCAAGCCGAGCATGAAGCGGCGAATGCGGGGCAGGGCGCGGGAGTAGAAGGCCTCCGAGGCGGCCTGGCGCCGCACATCGGGTTCGAGCCGGTTCAGCATTACTTCATGATAGACGAGAAGGGACCAGGGGCTTCGACCAGCACGCCAGGACGCTCGTGAGCGTACCCAGAGTGCACGCGAGATGCCGGCGTCACAATTTTGCGGTGCGAACGGCGGGAGCGGGGCTTCGCCCGCCTGCACGGGGCACAGCCCCGTTCCACACACTCAGCTACGGCTGCTTGGATTCGGAGGACATGACGGTGCGGATGAGTTCGATAAAGCCGGCAGCGATTCCTACGATCAAACCTGCCAGGTACAGCCATTTTGTGTGCAGCCAGCGATCCAAACCGATGCCAATGAGCCAACCGACGAAGGTGGCGGCGGGTAGAACCAGGGCCAGTTGACTGTAGCGGGCGATCTGGATCCAGAGGCTGCGCTTTTCGGCGTCGTCGGGTTCGGGATCCGGAGAGGGCATATTGGGCTACCGGCTCTCGGCCTTGGGCTAACGAGAGATCCTTCGCGGCTGAAGCTGCTCAGCATGACGCCGAGGTAACTAAACGGTCGAAAACCGAAAAAGCCGAGGGCCGACAACCGATCACCGACGGCTGTTTCAGTGGAACAGGCTCGTCAGTTGCAACGGCTGGGCGATGCTCAGCGACCAGCCGGCCGCACGAATAAATAAATCGGGGAAGATGCCGATGCCTACGGTGGCGATGCCGGTAATGGCCAGCGCCGTAGCCATGGCCGGGGAGAGCGTCACCGGACGCGTATCTGCAGCCTTGCGCATGAACATGGCGTTGGCAATGCGCATGTAGTAGTAGAGGCCGAACACGGCATAGAGTACAGCCACGGCCGCGAGCTGGTAATGCCCGGTCTCGATCAAGCTGAGGAAGATGAAGTACTTCCCGTAAAAGCCGGCCAGAGGCGGAATGCCGGCCAGCGAAAGCAGGAAAATCAACATCAGGACAGCTTCGGCGGGAGCGCGGGTGATGAGCCCGGCGATATCGTCAATTTCGTCACCGATGACGTCGCGGCGGCGCAGCGAGGTAATCACCGCAAAGGCGCCCAGGTTCATGAAAGTGTAAACCAGCAGGTACACCAGAATGCCCTGAATCCCGGTGGCGCTGGGCGTGGTGCTGGAGCCGGCGATGAGGCCGAGCAGCATGTAGCCGACGTGGGCGATGGAAGAGTATGCCAGCAGGCGCTTGAGGTTGTTTTGTGTGAGCGCGGCCAGGTTGGCGCCGGTCATGGTGGCGATGGCCACAAACACCAGCAGCGGCACATAAATGGGCCGCATGGGATACAGACCACTAAGGAAAATGCGGAGCAGCATGGCCCAGCCCGCCGCCTTCACCGCCACCGACATAAAACCGGTGATGCTGGTGGGCGCCCCTTCGTAGGCGTCCGGCGCCCACTGGTGGAAGGGGATGGCGGCAATCTTGAAGAACAGGCCGGTGGAGGTGGTAACCAGCGCGAGAATGGCGATGGGATCGTGCGGATTCTCGCGCATGTGGGTGGCCAGATGCTCGCCGATCAGCTGCAGATTGGTGCTGCCGGTCAGGCCATAGAGCAGCGAAAGACCATAGGCAAAAATGCCGGAGGAAAAGGCGCCCAGCAGCAGGTATTTAAGGGCGGCCTCGTTGGAGCGGCGGTCGCTGCGCAGGAAACCGACCAGCACATACGTGGAGATGGCCATCAGCTCCAGGCCGATGAAGATGAGCACGATATCAAAACCGGCGGCCATGCACATCATGCCCACAACCGAGAACAGGATGAGGGCGTAGAACTCGCCGTGGTTTTCGCGCTCGATCTCCAGGTAATGCGCCGACATGAGAATGGCGATGCCGGCGCCTACCAGGAACAGATAAAAGAAATAGATGGCGAAGCGGTCCACCATCATGGAGCCCATGAATCCGGTGTAACTGAGCACGCCCTGACCGGCGCGGGCATAAGCCAAATGAATGCGGATGACAGCGGCGGTGGAGAAGGCAAGGCCGATGCCGGCGGTCCAGGCGTTGATGGATTTCCATTCCGGCGGCAGCATCAGGTCAATGAGCAGGATGCCGAGGGCGAAGATGGAAAGCAGGATCATGGGCAGGGCAAGGAGGTAATCGCCCGCCGAGAACCATTGTGAGATGGCGCCGGGCACTAGCGGCCTCCCTCGCGGACGGCAACGGTTTTAGCGCGGACATTTGCGCCAACGGCAGTAGCGGGCGGTTGCCCATCAGTTCCCTTCTTCACTTCCATGTTGGTTCCCGGATAGCCGGGGCGCACGGTCTGCACCAACTGGTTCACCGGCTGCTGCAGGATTTCAAAGAACGGCTTGGGATAAAGGCCGATCCAGAAGGCAATAGCGACGAGCGGCGCGAAGTAAACGAGTTCGCGCAGGTTCAGGTCGCGCAGCCTCTCGTTTTTGGGATTCGTGACCTTGCCGAAGAAAACGCGCTGGTAGAGCCAGAGCAGGTAGGCGGCCGCCAGAATCACGCCGATCACGGCCAGTCCGGCCCACAGCTTGTTCTCTATGAACGTGCCCTGCAGGATGGTGAACTCTCCGATGAAGCCGTTGAGCAGCGGCAGTCCCATGGAGGAGAGGAACATGATCATGGTGATGGCGGCATAGACCGGCATCACGTTGGAGATGCCGCCGTATTCGGAGATTTCGCGGGTGTGCCGCCGCTCGTAGAGCACGCCGACAATCAAGAACAGCGCGCCGGTGGAGATGCCGTGATTGATCTGCTGCAGCACCGAACCGCTCAGGCCGGCTGGGTTCAACGCAAAAATGCCCAGGGTGCAGAAGCCCAGGTGGCTGACCGAGGAGTAGGCCACCAGCTTCTTCATGTCCTTCTGCATGAGCGAAACCAAGGCCCCGTAAATGATGGCCACAATGGAGAGGCCGATCATCCAGCCGCGCACTGTTGGCTGGGTCACCACGTTGGGGAAGAAAGGCAGTGAGAAGCGGACAAAACCGTAGGTCCCCATCTTCAGCAGAACGCCGGCCAGGATCACGGAGCCGGCGGTGGGCGCTTCCACGTGGGCGTCGGGCAGCCAGGTGTGGAAGGGGAACATCGGCACCTTGATGGCAAATCCAACGAAGAACGCCAGGAAGAGCCAGATGGCGAAGTGGAACGGTATGGCGGGCGCGGTTTTATAAAGCTCGGGGATGCTGAAGGTGTAAACGCCGGTGACGCTGTGGTTATTGAAATACAGGAACAGGATGCCGAGCAGCATCAGCACCGAGCCTGCCAGGGTGTAGAGGAAAAATTTAATGGCGGCGTAGAGCTTGCGCGGCCCTCCCCAGATGCCGATCAGCAGGTACATGGGGACAAGCATGGCTTCCCAAAAAACGAAGAACAGGAAGAAATCCAGGGCCATGAAGACGCCGAGCATGCCGGTCTGCAGCACCAGAAACCAGACGTAATACTCTTTAGTGCGCTCCTCGATCGCTGACCAGGAGGAGAGGATGGAGATCCAGCCCAGCAGCGTGGTGAGCATGATCAGCAGGAAAGAAATGCCATCAATGCCCAGGTAGTAGCCGGCGCCGATGGAAGGAATCCAGTTGCTGGGCGCGCCTTCGATGAACTTGAAGCCGGGCTGGAAGCGTTGCGCCCAGAACCAGGGGATCAGGGGTAGCGAGACCAATAATCCGGCTACAGCGAAGAGGTTGGCGATCCAGCGGACCGCGTTCTTGTTTTCCCGCGGCACAAAGAGCAGGAGGATCGCCCCGGCCAACGGGGTAAACAAGATGATGGAGAGAATGTGATTATGCATAAAAGCAGTTCTCAGTTCTCGGCTCCCAGTTCTCAGAAAACCAGTCGCGACCGCGCAACCCGGATCTCAGCTCAGCGAACTGAAAACCACTACCGCCAGGCGTAGTACGCCACAAAGCCCAACAATCCTGCGACCATGACCAACGCGTACCACTGCACCAGGCCCCACTGCAGCAGGCGCACGGGGTACGACACAACTTTGGAAACCACTGCCGGGCCGTTCACCAGCACACCATCAATGATGTACGTATCCCAAAGCCGCGAGAGCGTTCCCAAAGCGCGGGTGCTCCATCCGGCGCCGTTGACTGCGCCGTCAATCACATATTTGTCGAAGTCGGACGTGGCTTCGCCCAGTCCCATGGCGCCCAGGCGCACGGGTCCCAGCTTTCGGCGGCCAGTGAAGAGGTAGTCGTAGCCTTCATCCACGTAGTACTTGTTCAGCAAAAGCTGGTACGCGGGCGGTGCGACGGCGGCGATGGGCTCCACGTAGCCACGGTCGGCGTGGCGGTAGAACTTCCACGCCAGTCCCCACCCGCCGAAGGCGACGGCCACCGACAGAAACATCAGGGTGTACTCGGTGCCGCTGGTGTGCTCGGCCTGCGCTTCTCCGGCAGCCAACTGGGCCGGCGCTTGCTGCGCCAGAACCTGCGCTTCCGGCGCGAACACCGGCTTTAAGAATTCGCCAAACCGGTCGGAGCCGCCCAGACTGTGCGGCAATCCCAGGTAACCGGCGAAAATCGAGAAGAACGCCAGGATGATGAGCGGGACGGTCATGGAGCGCGGCGACTCGTGGATGTGGTGCTCCACTTCGTGCTCCATGCGAGGACGGCCATGGAAGGTCAGATACATCAGCCGGAACATGTAGAGCGCGGTCATGGCGGCGGTGACCCAGCCCATGATCCACAAGACGTGATAAGCGCTGCTGTCCTTGGCCCAGGACTGCCACAGAATTTCGTCTTTCGAGAAGAAGCCGGCGAAGCCGGGAATCCCGGCAATGGCAAGGGTGGCGAAGAACATGGTCCAGTGGGTGATGGGAATGCGCTTGGCCAGGTCACCCATGTTGCGCATGTCCTGCTCGCCGCTCATGGCGTGAATTACGGAGCCCGCGCCAAGGAACAAGAGCGCTTTAAAGAAGGCGTGCGTGAACACATGGAACACGCCAGCGGCGAAGGCGCCCACGCCCAGGGCCAGGAACATGTAGCCGAGTTGCGAAATGGTGGAGTAGGCGAGCACGCGCTTGATATCGTTCTGCACCAGGCCGATGGAGGCAGCGAAAATGGCGGTCAGTGCGCCGACGATGGCCACCACCTTCATGGCTTCCGGCGCGAGAACGAAGAGCGCGTTGGAGCGGCAGACCATGTACACGCCCGCGGTGACCATGGTGGCGGCGTGGATGAGGGCCGAGACCGGAGTAGGCCCTTCCATGGCGTCAGGCAGCCAGACATAAAGCGGCAACTGCGCCGATTTGCCGCAGGCGCCCACAAACAGCAGCAGCGCGGCCATGGTGATGACCGGATCGCCCACGGCAAACTGGCCGCTGCGCGCCAGGTGGGTCACCGTGGTGAACTGAAACGAGCCGAAATACCAAACGATGGTGAACATGCCCATCAAGAAGCCGGCATCGCCAATGCGGTTCACGATGAACGCTTTATTGGCGGCCGCGCTGGCCGATGGGCGATGGAAGAAGAATCCGATCAGCAGGTAGGAACACAAGCCCACGCCTTCCCAACCCACAAAGAGCATGGGGTAGTTGTTCCCCAGGATGAGCGTGAGCATGGAAAACATGAACAGGTTCATGTAACCGAAGAAGCGGTAGTAGCCGCCTTCGTGGGCCATGTAGCCGACCGAGTAGATGTGGATCAGCATGCCCACGCCGGTCACAAAGAGCAGCCAGATAGCCGAGAGCGGGTCGAGAAGGAATCCTGCGTCAGCCTTGAACTCCGCCGGGGTACCGTTGTGAGTGAGGTAGGTGAGGTGGCCGGTGCCGCTGCCCAGCCAGGTGTACATCACCTTCTCGAAAGGCGCGCCGTTATTGGCGTGCTCCCAGGGCACGTATTGCAGGACTGCGCCCACGGCCATGGCAAAAGCCAGAACAGTGGTACCCACGCAAATGGCACTCACCGCCGGCTTGGAGAGCTTGCGTCCGAAGAAGAACATGGCCGCGGCGCCAAAGGCCGGCAGCAGCGGAATGATCCAGATGTGGGTTAAGAAGAACATTGTTTTGTAATTGCTAAGTGCTCTTTACCACTTCAGTAAATCCACTTCATCCATGTTCACCGTCTCCTTGTTGCGGAAAAAGGCGATGAGAATGCCGAGGCCGACTGCGGCTTCGGCGGCAGCGTCGGTAATCACAAAGACAGCAAACACCTGCCCATGCAGGCCGTACAGCCGCGAAAAAGCGACTAGGTTGAGGTTCACCGCGTTGAGAATCAGTTCGATCGACATCAAAATAATGACCACATTGCGGCGGGTGAGCACACCGATGGTGCCCAGCACAAACAGCGCCGCCGCCACGACGAGATAATGAAGAGTGGTGATTGGAACCATAAAATCTGCTTCCTGGCTGTCTAGCTTTCTAGCTGGCTGGCTAAACCGAGAATCCGATTTCGAGCTGAGTGGCCAGTCAGCTAGCCAGCTAAATGCGTTTCTTCGCCATGACCACCGCGCCCACAATCGCCACCAGCAGCAGAAGCGAGGCGACTTCAAAAGGCAGCATGTAAGTGCCATAGAGCCACACCGCTACCTGTTGCGTGTTTAACTGCTCGGGCAACTGCACCGTGCGCTCGGGAAACACCGACTTACCCTTCGCGTACACCAGAATAAAAAGCACGCCCAGGGCGGCAGTGGCGGCAATGCCCACCAGCCACTGCTTGTTAAACTGGCTTTCGCGCTCGACCCGGCTCACGCTGACCAGCATGATCACAAACAGGAACAGCACCATGATCCCGCCGGCATAAAGGATGATCTGCACGCCGGCGACAAAGGGCGCGTAAAGCATCAGGTACAGCCCGGCCAGTGAAAGCAAGGTAAAGATGAGCGCGATGGCCGAGTGCACCGGATTTTTACGGGTGATCACCAGCACGCCGCTAATCAGAGCCATCGCGGATAGCAAGTAGAAAAAGAACGGCGTGGCGACGGGATTCATACCAGCACCCCCACGACGGCGGTGGCGATGAGCACGCCGAGGCCCATGGGCAGCATGACCTTCCATCCCAGCTTCATGAGTTGGTCAAAGCGATAGCGGGGGAAAGTGCCGCGATACCAGATGTACAGATACATGAAGACGGCAACCTTGGCCACGAACCAGAAAATGTCCTGAATGCGGTCGCGCACCGGAGGGATCAGCAATACCAGACCGATGCCGGCCAGCACCAGTGCCAGCGCACCCAGGCCGCCCTTCTGAATCTTCATCAGCGGGTGCTTGGGCATGCGCAGCGTGCCGACAAAGGCAAAGGCTGCGAGCACAAAAAGACACACCGCCGGCACCAGGGAAAAGGCAAAGTCCACGGCGCCCAGGGGCGCTGCGTGCTCCCAGAAATTGGGAATGGTTATTGCCGGCCCGTGCCAACTGGGAAACGGTCGCAGCCAGCCACCCAACCACAAGGTGACCGCGATGGAGGAGACGGCCAGCATGGCGGTGTATTCCGCCAGAAAGAAAAGCGACCAGCGGAATCCGCTGTACTCGGTGTGGAAGCCGGCCACCAGTTCCGATTCCGCTTCCGGAAGGTCGAAGGGAGCGCGGTTGGTTTCCGCCACCATGGCCACGGCGAAGACGAACAGCGCTACCAGGCCCAGCGGGAAGAATTTGAAAGCAAACCAGGTATGCTGCGCCGCCTGCGCCTGCACGATGCCGATCATGCTGAGGGTGCCGCTGCCGCCGGCGTTGAAGCTGGTCATGAGCACGGCGGAAACCACGGCCAGGCCCATGGCGATTTCATACGAGACCATCTGGGCGCTGGAGCGCAGCGACCCCATCAGAGGGTAGTGGGAGTTGGACGCCCACCCCGCCATGATGATGCCCAGCACGCCAAGTGAGGAAACGCCGAGCATGAAGAGGATTCCGATGTTCATGTCGGTAACCGCGTGGGTAGGGCCAAACGGAATGACGATGAAAACGGTGAAAGCGGCGATGACCACCATCAGCGGCGCCAGCCAGAAGACGATCTTGTCAGCGCTCTCGGGGATGATGTCTTCTTTGAGCAGCAGCTTGAGCGAGTCGGCGATCGGCTGAAGCAGGCCGTGTGGCCCTACCCGCATGGGGCCAAGGCGAATCTGCATGTGGGCCAGGATCTTGCGCTCCAGCCAAACCATGCCCATCACGGCCAGCGAAATACCCAGAAAAATTAGAAGGATATAGATGAGCGCCCAGACCCAGTTCCCCGCCTGGCCCGGCGTGACGTTCGAGTTCAGGTAGCCAGTGACGTAATCGAGCATCAGCGGTCCACCTCGCCCAGCACGATATCAAGGGTGCCGATCACGGCCACCACGTCCGCCACCAGTTGCCCCCGGACCATCTTGTCCAGCGCCTGCAGGTTCACGAAGGATGGCGGCCGCACGCGAATGCGGTAGGGCTGGGTAGAGCCGTCGCTCACGATGAAGTATCCCAGCTCGCCCTTGGGCGCCTCGATGGAGTGGTAGATTTCACCGACAGGCGGTTTGAGCACCTTGGGAACCTTGGCCATGATAGGTCCCTCGGGAATGCCTTCGACCGCCTGGCTGATGATGCGCAGCGACTGCCGCATTTCCGCCACGCGCACCAGGTACCGGTCGTAGGTGTCGCCATTCTGGCCGGTGGGAATTTCGAACTGGAACTGGGAGTATGCGGCGTAGGGCTTGGCTTTGCGGAGGTCCCAGTTCACGCCGCTGGCACGCAGCACCGGCCCGGTCACGCCCAGGTCAATGCAGTCGGCCCCGGAGAGCACGCCGACGCCCTTCGTACGCTCCACCCAGATGCGGTTGGTGGTCAAAAGCTCTTCGTACTCATCAATTTTGGGAGTGACGAAGGCAACAAATTTCTTCACGTCGGCCTCGAACCCGTCGTAGGTTTCGTACTGGCAGCCGCCGATGCGGAACGCGTGCGTGGTGAGCCGCGCCCCGCAGTATTTCTCGTAAATCTTCAGGATTTCTTCCCGGTCGCGGAAAGTGTAAAAGAGCGGCGTGATGGCGCCGATGTCGAGCGCGTGCGTGCCCAGCCAGAGCATGTGGCTGGCCAGTCGGTTGAGCTCAGTCAGAATGACTCGGATGTAGTTGGCCCGTGGCGGCGCTTCGATGTTGAGCAGTTTCTCCACCGCTTCGCAGTAGCCCAGCCCGTTGGAAACCGCGGCCACGTAATCCATGCGATCCACATAGGGATTGAACATGGTGTAGGTGCGGTTCTCGGCGATTTTCTCCACTCCGCGGTGCAGGTAGCCGATGACGCACTCCGTGCCCCGCACCTTCTCGCCGTCGAGCTTGAGGATGACGCGCAGCACGCCATGGGTAGAGGGGTGCTGCGGCCCCATATTGAGGACCAGTTCGTTGGCGTCTAAAAAAGTATGCTCGCGCTCGGCGAGATCAAGGTGGGAGGCGCCACCCGACTTGGTGGGATCGGTCATTGGCCGCTCTCAATCCCGAGATTGATCTGCACCCACTCCTGGTCTTGCTGGATGATGCTGTGGTCCTTGCGCAGCGGAAAGCCTTTCCAGTCCTCCGGCAGGAGGATGCGGCGCAGGTCGGGGTGACCGTCGAAACGGATACCGAACATGTCGTAGACTTCGCGCTCCAGCCAGTTGGCGGTGCTCCACAAGGGAACGGCGCTGGGAGCGGCCTCGCCTTCGGCCAGCAGGGTCTTGACCCGAATGCGCTCGTTGCGGTTGAACGAGTAAAGAATCCAGATCACCTCGAAGGGTTGAGGGCGCTGCGGATAATGAGTGGCGGTGCAATCCACCAGGTAGTTGAACTCTTGCTGGTCATGGAGTTCCTGCAGGACGTCGTATACCACCGCGCGTTCCACCACCATGTAGCTCTGGCCCAGGTAGGTGCTGGCCTCGCGAATGCCGGAGCCGAAGCGCTGCTTCAGGCCGGCAACCATGTCCGATTCCCAAGGCACGGGAACCGGGCCGGCGGGCTTGGGCGGAGGCGGAGGAGCAGCGGGCTTGGGCGGCACGGTGACCGGCGGCTTGGCGGAACTGGGAGTAGAGGAAGACGACGGTTGCGACACCGGCTGATCTGGATTCGGGGAGGTATTGCCCTTGGTCTCGTCAGGCATTGTTACGCCATTTTCCTGGGGCCGAACCGTGCAAACTGCTTGGAGAGTCGCATACGTTTTAACAGTGGGCGGACAGCAGTGTCAACGGAACAAGCTCACGAGTTGTGGTGATTTTCATCACATCCCGGCATGCGGAGCGCCCTCTGCGCCCTAGACCCATTCCAACGCACCCTTCTTCCATATCCAGATGTAGCCCACGATCAGGATGCCGAGGAAAATACCCATCTCGAGCAGGCCGAACTTTCCCAGCCAGCGGTAGCGCACGGCCCAGGGGAGCAGGAAGATGGTTTCCACGTCGAAGACGACGAAGAGAATGGCGACGATATAGAAACGAACGGTATAGCGGCCGCGGGCGTCGTCCAGCGGGGTGATGCCGCATTCGTAGGGCATGAGCTTGGTCTTGTGCGGGTTCTCCGGGCGGACCAGCTTGAATAGGACCAGCGTGACCGCGGGAATGGCGAAGGCCACCCCCATGAATAGAAAAATGGGCACGTAATTTTGCGGCATAGGACTTTATCCCGATTGCGATGGCTGGCTATTTAACCCGTCAATATACCTTGAGTGGGGCGTGGCTTCAATGGAAGAGGATCACCGCGGGATGTGATGGGGAGCACGGGTGGGTAGGGTAGCAGTTGCTAGTTGGTCGTTGGTCGCAGTCGTGGCGCCAGCGGGGACGTCATGCGTGATCGGAACCGACCAGTCCAGCAGGCGCAGGTTCCAACTGCCAACTACCAACCACTGACGACCGTTCCATTTATAATCCGCACGTGGCCCTTGACGAGAAGATTTACGAGCTGCGCCGGCAGAAGCTGAAGCAGATTGAGGCCCTGGGGCAGCCGGCCTACCCGATGCAATTCGACTTCACCCATACGATTCCGCAGATTCTGGCGGAATATGGGGAGAAGACGGCCGAAGAACTGGAAGCGGCTCGCGTCAACGTGCGCGTGGCCGGGCGCATCATGGCGATCCGCCTGATGGGCAAGGCGGGCTTTGCCCACCTGCAGCAGAACGGGCAGCGGCTGCAGATTTACGTCAAGAAAGATGCGGTGGGCGAGAAGGGCTTCGAGCTCTACAAGTTGCTCGATCTGGGCGATTACGTGGGCGTCAGCGGCTACTTGTTCCGCACCCGCACCGGCGAGCTGACGGTGCATGTGGAGACCCTTACCTTCTTGGTGAAGGACCTGCTGCCCTTGCCGGAAAAGTGGCACGGGCTGACTGATGTGGAACTGCGTTACCGGCAGCGCTACCTCGATTTGATCATGAACCCGGAGGTGCGCGAGGTTTTTGTGAAGCGCGCGCGGCTGGTGCAGTCGTTCCGGCGGTTTTTGGGGGAACGCGACTATATAGAGGTCGAAACTCCCATGATGCAGCCCATCGCTGGGGGCGCGGTGGCACGGCCGTTTGTTACCCACCACAACACGCTGGACATCAGTCTTTACCTGCGCATCGCTCCCGAGCTTTACCTGAAGCGGCTGACCGTAGGCGGGCTGGACCGGGTGTTCGAGATCAACCGCAATTTTCGCAACGAAGGCATCTCCACCCAGCACAATCCCGAGTTCACCATGCTGGAGTTCTACCAGGCCTACACCGACTTCCGCGGGATCCTGGCGCTCACCGAGGAGATGCTGGAGCAGGCCGCGCGCGATGTAACCGGGGGAACCAAGGTTAACTACGACGGGCAGGAAATTGATTTCGACCGCAGCCGGTGGCAGCGCCTGACCATGCGCGAGGCCATCATCAAATTCTGGCCGGAAACTGCCGGCGCCAAGCCGCAGATGGGCGATTTCGCTTCCAGTGAACGGGTGGCCGCCCTGGTCAAGCGCTTCAACACCGTCCACCAGCACATGCCATACGATCCCATCGCGCCTGTGGGCAGAACCATTGCCGAACTGTTTGAAGCGGTGGCCGAGGAGCACCTGGTGCAGCCCACCAGTATCTACGAGTTCCCGGTGGCGGTTTCGCCGCTTTCCAAGAACAAGCCCGACGAGCCGGAGTGGGTGGAGCGGTTTGAGATTTACGCCGGAGGAATGGAGATTGCCAACGGGTTCAGCGAGCTCAATGACCCGGAAGAGCAGCGGCGGCGCTTTGAGCAGCAACTTTCCGAGCGCGAGCGCGGCGACGAAGAAGCCCACCAGATGGATGAGGACTACATTCGCGCCCTGTCGTTCGGTCTGCCGCCCACGGGCGGATGCGGCGTGGGCATTGACCGCGTGACCATGCTGCTGACCGGCTCGCCCTCTATCCGCGACGTGATCCTGTTCCCTCTTCTGCGGCCGGAGCGTCAAGAGGAACAAGAAGAGCAGCCGCAGAAGGCGGCGTCGTCGTAGCTCTCGCTGGTGAGAGGCTGTCCTGAGCTTTGCCGAAGGGGCGCCGCACCAACTACATCACGGCACAGAACTCAACTCTGGTAGGAGCTCGGATCAGTTCTTCGGCGATTTCGCGTCCTGAGCCTTGGGAGCCTTTACCACCTGGGCAGATTCCACCAGGAAAAGCTGGAAATCGCTGAACTTGTGTGTGCGCTGGTAGCGGTGCCCGTGATAATCAATGTACAGATCGGCGAGCTGGGGTAGCCATAGTCGTACAGTTCCCTTTTGGAAGTCGACCGGCCCGTATTCGATGCTCATGTGTTCCCTCTGGAGGCGGACCTTTTTCACCGGTTCGAGCAGATCGGTTTCCAGGCGCAGCACCTCGTAAGTGTCCGCCGCAATCCAAGCCCGACCCTTCAAGGCAAGAGGGAAATATTCATTATCCAGGTGCATTACGTGGAACTGGTTTGGCCGGTCAGGCCGCTGTGCGAAATGCAACTGCCAGGCGGGGCGTGCTGCGGATTCGGTTAACCCTTCACAGGTAATAGCAAACTCTCCGATATACAGAGGATGAAAGATCAAGGCGAATGCCGCGCTTCCGGTGTCATATACCTGGGTATCCGCGGTCACCTCCGGATCTGTACCGTTACGGTATTCCTCGACACTGGGCGCGCCCGCTTCCTGGTTAATCTGAGCGACATAATTGAATGTCCGTTTGGTCACCGTTCGGAGGTGTCCTTTCTTAGGCACCTCCATGTGCTCGATCTGCTCCCGGGCGCTAAACCGTTGTAGGTTGGCAGCCAGTTCCTCTACGCGATGGCTAGCTTCCTGAAGCACCTTGGGCAAGGGACAGGGCACATCAGTGCGGGTCGTCGGCATGGTTTCGTCTACATCGGGAGGCGTCAGCGGCCCTGAGAAAGCGCTTGGCGTCAACTCCTCCGCGCAGGTCAGAGTTTTTGCCTGGTATAGGGCTCCGCTTTCATTGCTGAACCAAGTAAAGCCGCAGGCCCTGCTGGTTTCGGTGAGTGACAGTTCATATTCCGATCCATCGGATGCAATGATGAACCGAAGATGGAATCCCGCCAGAGGTTCGGACTGCGATTGCACATCCATGCTTTGCAGCTCGGGTACGTCCTGGGATGCCGCTTGGGTGTGCTGACTCGCCTGTCCGGAGTTGGTCAGTTCTGGAAGGCTGGCGTAACGTCCGTGCAACTGCAGAAATTCCCGCTCCGCCGTATTCACCATCTTCACGAAATTAAGTGCACTGATTCGGTCCTTTGCCGCCTGGCGGTCATTTTTGTCGCCGGCACGGAGCCTCATAGGCGCGGAGGAGAAGCAGCCAATCAGGACCAGGCATATCCATAGACGACGCATATCCACCTCATCCGCATTACTTTGTGTCGGTTTGGAAGGCCTTATGCAGCTTTTTTGCCAGCTTTTCAACTTCTTCGCTTTTCTTCAGGTCGTCGGAAGCCACCGTTCCTGAAGGGGATTGGTCAAGATCCTCTTTGATTTCGGCAATCAGCTTGAGAAGTCGTGCGGTGTTCTGCTTGAGGAGTTCTTTTTCCTTATCCGCCTGTTGGACTTGCTTATCGAGGTCGGTGTCGCCCGGTTTGGGTGGAGTTTTGTGAAACGTCAAGTCCGCCGAAGTAGGTGCCCAGGGCGCGGTTTCGCCTGGCGCGTTGGTTGATGGAGTGGCTCGTGGAGATGGCGTGGTACGCTGCGCGCCAACCAACGCCGACAGGGCGAGCAGGCATAGTGTAAGTCTGCAACCTGGCAGAAGACGCATAATACCTCCGAAAACGAGCTATCGGTAATCCAGAAAATTGGGGCTCGGCCGCCTGGAACTTTCGCGAAAAGGTAGGGAGTGCCACACTGGCCGGCACTGCTGGCAGAATGCTGTCCTCCGGCAGTGCAAAAGTCAATAGGAAAGAGGCTCGCCGGCAGGAGCGCCCCGCGTCACAATGGTGATCACGCACGGCGGGAGGCTAGGGGCTACTCCCTTCGTAATGGGGCTCAGCCGAACCCTGTTACCAACGGCTCGTAAAGCCCGGTTGCGGGTTTGACCGCGCCCCGCCGCTCTCTTATATTCAAGAGAGTGGTGAGTTTGAGTGAGCCCTACCGAAACCAAAGATAGCTGCAAACGCGAACTGCAGGTGGAAGTGCCCGCCGAGGTGGTGGCGCGCGAAACCGAGTCCCTGATCCAGCGGTATCAAAAGATGGCCCGCCTCCCCGGATTCCGCCGCGGACACGTTCCTAGCACCCTCATCCGGCAGCGCTTCGCCGAAGACATCAAGACTGACATTGTAGAGAATCTGGTGCCCCGGTACTTCCGGGAGCAAGCGGAAAAGCAGGGGCTGCACCCAGTGTCGCAGCCGCGCATCACCGACCTGCAGATTCAGGAAGGCGAGCCGCTGCGCTTCAAGGCCAGCTTCGAAATTCTGCCCGAGGTGGAGGTCTCCGGCTACAAGGAATTGCGGGTGGACAAGGCCGACACCGGAGTTTCCGAGCAGGAAGTGGAGGACGCGCTCAAGAATCTCCGGGAGCAGCACGCCAGCTACACGCCCGTCGAGGGACGCACCCTGGCCGATGGTGATTTTGCCCAGGTCTCTTTTAACGGCGTGCCTAAGGAACCGGGCTCCAAGCCGGTAAATGTGGATGAGGTGCTGGTGGAGATCGGTGGGGCCAATACCATGGCCGAGTTTACCGAGAATCTGCGCGGGCTGTCGGCAGGCGAGGAACGCACCTTTGACGTCACTTACCCCAAGGATTTTTCCGAAGAGCGCCTCGGGGGCAAGACCTTCACTTATACCGTGAAGGTGCACGGTATTAAACAAAAGCATCTGCCAGAGTTGAATGATGAGTTCGCCAAGCAGTTGGGAGAGTTCGCCAGCCTGGAAGAGGTGACGAAGCGCGTCCGCGAGCATCTGGAAGAGGACAAGCGGCGTACCGCCGAGCGCGAGGGCAAGGAGAAGCTGCTGGATCAACTGGTGCAACGGCACGAATTCGAAGTGCCGGAAGCCATGGTGGAGCGCCAGGTGGATGTGCGGCTGGACCGTGGCCTGCGCGCCCTGGTGGCCCAGGGCATGCGTCCCGAAGAAGTGAAGAAAATGGATTTCGCCCGCTTGCGGGCGGGGCAGCGCCAGACAGCGCTGCAGGAAGTGAAGGCCTCGTTGTTGCTGGAGAAAATCGCCGACTCGGAAAATATCCAGGTTGACGAGCAGGAGGTGGAAAAAGAGGTGGAAGCCATCGCCCGCCAGGCCAAACAGCCGGTGGAATCGGTGCGGGCTCGATTGACACGCGATGGTGCCCTCGATAGAATCCGAAATAGACTCCGCAACGAAAAGACCCTCGATTTTCTCTATAATCAGTCTGCCTGAAGGGCAGGCTTTTTTCGATTCTCCCCCAAACTCAACCAGGCGTGGTTGGGAGGAGTGTGGCAGGTGAATGTGAAAGACCCACAGATGATGCTAGTACCGATGGTCATTGAACAAACGGGACGTGGCGAACGGGCTTACGACATCTATTCCCGCTTGCTGCGTGACAATATCATCTTTATTGGCACGCCCATTGACGACAATGTGGCCAATCTGGTGATCGCGCAAATGCTGTTTTTGGCGCAGGAAGATCCGGAGAAGGATGTGCAGCTTTACATCAACTCCCCCGGAGGCTCGATCACGGCGGGCATGGCAATTTACGACACCATGCAATACATCAAGAATGACGTGATGACCTTGTGCGTGGGACAGGCGGCCAGCATGGCGGCGCTGCTGCTTTCCGCAGGAAGCCCCAAGAAGCGGCTGGCTCTGCCCAACTCGCGCATCCTGATCCACCAGCCCTCCATGGGCGGGCTGTCAGGCCAGGCCACGGACATTGATATTCACGCGCGCGAGATCCTGCGCATGCGCGAAATCACCAACCAGTTGTTGGCTAAACACAGCGGCCAGAAGCTGGACAAGGTGGAGAAAGATGTGGAGCGCGATTTCATCATGAACGCGCAACAGGCGAAAGAATACGGAATCATAGACGATATCATCTACAACACCAGATAGAGGTAATATCGCCTATTCACGAGCCGCCGACAGAGGCAGCCGAGCTTTAAACGCACCGCCGGACTGGGCGCAAGTTGTAACCGGCAAGGGCGGGGAGGAACGGAGTTCAGTGAAAACCAGATCGGGTTCGGACGAGATTCTTCGCTGTTCGTTCTGCCATAAGTCCCAGGACGCGGTGGCCAAGCTGATTTCCTCCCCCAGCGACTACCCCCGCGCCTACATCTGCGACGAGTGCGTAGCGGTATGCAATTCCATCCTGGAAGACGACCGGGCTGAGACTCACGCTGCTGCCGCCGCCCCCAACCACCTGCCCAAACCCCAGGAGGTGAAAACCTTCCTGGACCAGTACGTGATCGGGCAGGAGGTCACCAAGAAGAAGCTGGCGGTCGCGGTTTACAACCACTACAAGCGCATCTACATGAACCGGCAGCGCAACAGCGATGTTGAGCTGGCCAAATCGAACATCCTGCTCATCGGCCCCACCGGCACGGGCAAGACCCTGCTGGCGCAGACCCTGGCCAAGATGCTGGATGTGCCCTTCGCCATCGTGGACGCTACCACGCTGACCGAAGCCGGGTACGTGGGCGAGGATGTGGAGAACATCATCCTCAAGCTGCTGCAGGCGGCCGACGGCGATGTGGGCCGGGCGCAGACCGGGATCATCTACATAGACGAAGTGGACAAGATCGGGCGCAAGGACGAGAACCCATCCATTACCCGCGACGTCTCCGGTGAAGGCGTTCAGCAGGCGCTGCTCAAGATCCTGGAAGGCACCATCGCCAATGTTCCGCCGCAGGGTGGACGCAAGCACCCGCACCAGGAATTCACCCCGGTGGATACCACCAACATCCTATTCATCTGCGGTGGCGCTTTCGTGGGTCTGGAGAAGGTTGTGGCCCGCCGCGTGGGCAAGAAGGCCATGGGCTTCAAGGCCGGCGAGGACGGCGACCAGGAGACAGTCAATCCCAAGAAGCGGGATACGCAACTGCTGGCCCAGGCGCAACCGCAGGACCTGATCAAGTTTGGGCTGATTCCCGAGTTCGTCGGCCGCATGCCGGTGGTGGGCGTGCTGGATGACTTGGATGAGGTCGCGCTGATCGAAATCCTGACCAAGCCCAAGAACGCCATCGTGAAGCAGTACCAGCGCCTGTTTGAGTTCGAAAATGTGCGCCTTAAGTTCACCGACGACGCGCTGCGCGCCGTGGCCCGCGAGGCCATGAACCGCAAGGTGGGTGCCCGCGGCCTGCGCATGATCCTGGAAGAGTTGATGCTGGAATTGATGTATCATCTGCCCGGCCAGAAGCGGGTCAAGGATTTCGAGGTCACGCGCGAAATGGTGGAGAAGCGCGACGTCTCCATCTCCATGATGGAAAAGGCCGGTTAGGCCAGGAAAGCAGATTGCAGGCGGAACGAATCTAAAGGCCCAGGAGCGAAGGTGACCACCAAGGAAAAATTCGAGACCCGAAAGCTGCCCATGATGCCCATCCGGGACGTGGTCATCTTTCCTTACATGATGACTCCCTTCGTGGTGGGCCGAGCCTCCAGCGTGCGTGCCCTCGAAGAGGCATTGACCGCCGACAAGAAGATCTTCCTGGCCACCCAGCACGATGCCAGCATTGACGAGCCCAAGCCGAATGAGATCTACCAGGTGGGCACCGTGGTGAACATCGTGCAGAGCCTCAAGCTGCCCGACGGCAATATCAAGGTGCTGGTGGAAGGCATTGAGCGCGGCAAGATTCTGCAGGTCACCGATAACGACGGCTTCATGGAAGCCAGCGTCCGCCTAGCGCGCTACAACCTGGAAACCACGCCGGCGGTCGAGGCCGGCATGCAGCGCGTCACTTCCCTGTTCGAGCAGTACGTGAAGCTTTGCCAGTCCCTGAACTACGAAACCATGATCGCGGCCGTGCGCATGGAAGATCCGGCCAAGCTGACCGACACCATCGCCGCCAACCTGCAGCTCTCCATCGAGGAAAAGCAGGAACTGCTGGAGATTTTCGATCCCGCCGAGCGCCTGAATCGCATCGCCGACGTGCTCGACATCGAAATCGAGAAGCTGAATATGGACCGCACCATCCAGTCGCGCGTGAAGCGGCAGATGGAGCGGGCACAGAAAGAGTACTACCTCAACGAGAAGATTAAGGCCATCCAGAAGGAACTGGGCCG